>Ga0316207_10000114_pt1 | contig 170682 bp, 171 predicted proteins | sample 6weekpyrite_MG_FD_204943 | JGI IMG/M metagenome (GOLD analysis project Ga0316207, IMG submission 204943) | Microbial mat bacterial communities from mineral coupon in-situ incubated in ocean water Damariscotta River, Maine, United States -... | ecosystem: Environmental > Aquatic > Marine >... | reverse complement strand
TTAAATCAAAATGCGTCATCGTAGGATCCTTTAGCTACGTTTAGATGGGGCAGGCGATATCGCCAAGGCGTTTGGTCAATTCCATATTTTCTCGGTAATCGATCGGTACGACGACCAGACTTGGACCGTCTTCTTTAAAGGCCGCCTCGAGTGTGTCGACCAGGTCGCGGCTATTATTACAGCGGTGGCCATGCCAGCCAAAACTGCTGGCGAGTTGATCCCAGTCCGGGTTGTTGAACGACAGGTCGGTATGTTTACCGAACTGGCTCATCTGTTTCCATGCGATCAGGCCGTATTCATGATCTTCCCAGACCATGACAACGATATTCACGCCGACGCGTTTGGCAGTTTCCATCTCCTGCACATTCATCATGAAGCCGGCATCACCGCAGATGGCGAGGATACGTCTATCCGGGTGAACCAGGCTGGCGGCGATGGCGCCGGGCAGCGCAAAGCCCATGGAGCAGAAGCCATTCGGTATCAGGCAGGTATTGGGTTCATGGCACTGGTAGTGACGTGCTATCCACATCTTGTGGGCACCGACGTCTGACAGCAGGATATCTTCTGCTCCCATGACATGGCGTGCATCCCACAGAACTTTCTGTGGGCGAATACTACCTTCGGTATCGTCATCACTGTGCTGTGCGAGTTCTTCCTGCATGTCACGGCGCGTGGCGGCCTGTTGTTTTAAGTCAAATTCCAGTTTGTGGGGGCTGTCGACACGCTGTGTCTGCTCGATGCGGTTGTTGAGCATCCACAGGGTATGCGCCAGGTCACCGACCACTTCGATATCCGGATGGTAGTTGGCATCGATCTCGGTCGGCAGGAAGTCGATATGGATAATGTCTTTATCACAGTTTTTGTTCCACAGGTGTGGGTGGTATTCCACCATGTCATAGCCAACGGTAATCACCAGGTCAGCGGCATCGATGGCACAGGAGACCAGATCCTTGGCCTGCAGCCCGATGGTATACAGACAGTAATCTGCATCCATATCGATACAGCCTTTCGCCATGAAGGTGCTGATGACGCCAATGCCGGTCTGTTCACACAGACGCCGCAGCTGGGTGCTGGCGCGTTTTCGTATGCAACCATTACCGGCAATAATGATCGGCGACTTCGCGGCCAGAATTTTGTCGTAGGCCTTGTTTACGATCTTGTCGTCGGCGACCGGACGGCGGAAGCGATGTGGTTCCATAGGGCTGGTTTTTGCATCATGTTTGGCGATGTCTTCGGGGAGCTCAATATGGCAGGCGCCGGGCTTTTCGGTGCGCGCAAGGCGTACGGCCTTACGGGTAATCTCGGGAATATTATCCTGATGCAGAATGGTCTGCGCCCATTTTGTTACCGGTTTGAACATGGCCACGACGTCCATTACCTGGTGAGACTCTTTGTGCAGGCGGGTAGAGGCACCCTGACCGGTGAGTACCAGCATGGGGGCACGATCCATATTGGAATCGGCAACGCCGGTGATGAGGTTGGTGGCGCCTGGGCCCAGTGTGCCAAGGCAGCCTGCGGGGTTACCGGTAAGACGACCATACACCTCTGCCATGAAAGCTGCGCCCTGTTCATGCCGGGTGAGAACAAACTTGATACTCTCGGATTGCTCCAGTGACATCATAAAATCGGCATTTTCTTCGCCGGGTACGCCAAAAATATACTCAAGGCCTTCGGTTTCAAGGCACTTAACGAACAGATCAGATGCTTTCATGGTGCGTCCTCGATTTATTCTTCGTTATAAAGGAATCTGGATGATGTTTTATAAAGAGTAATGCTAATTTTATGAGCTCGCCACCTGAATTAGCGGACTGAGTGACTATATTAGCTTATAAAAATAAGTTAATAGCCTTCGATTAATAGTTCCAGACTTGCGCGGACTTTAGCGTAAATTGTAGACTTTAGTTATAGGGAAGGGAGAAAGCGGTCATGTTGTTTATAAAACTGCTCGAAAAAAATATTAAAAAGGGCGTATTACATTTATATCTGCCTGATGGCAGCCATCATGTATTTGGTTCGGGGACACCTGTTGCTGAATGGCATTTCGAATCGCTCGATGCGCTAAAACGCATTTCACGTGATCCGGAGTATCATCTCGGTGAGACCTATATGCAGGGCGGCTGGCACTGTGGTGACAGTGATTTACGTGTTCTGCTACAGGTGCTGATGACGAATGTCAGTCAGCGTCAGCCCGGTTTCCTCGAACAGCTGTATCAGGGTGCCTTACGCCTGTTTCATCGCGGCAATCGTATTCTGCGCAGTTACCAGAATGTGGCGCATCATTATGATCTGGATGAATGGCTGTTTCGGCACTTCCTTGATGACAACATGTTTTATTCCTGTGCCTATTTCGAACACCCTAATCAATCGCTTGAGGATGCCCAGCAGGCCAAATGTGAACTACTGAAGAAGAAACTATTACTGCGTCCGGGGCAGCGGGTACTGGACATTGGCAGCGGCTGGGGAGGCCTGGCGTTTTATCTGGCTGAACATGCCGATGTCGAAGTCATTGGTCTAACGCTTTCAAAAGAGCAGCTACGTGTCGCCCAGCAACAGGCTGAGGAACGTGGCCTGTCACAGCAGGTCAGGTTTTATCTCGAAGATTATCGTCAACATCAGGGTGAATATGACCGCGCCGTCAGTGTTGGCATGTTTGAGCATGTGGGGCGTTATCATTTCAGTGAGTTTTTCCAGAACGTGGAGCGGTTTCTGAAGCCACATGGGGTGTCAGTTATTCATACGATTGGTTGTACCGATCGCTCCATTGCTACGAATAGCTGGATTGAAGAACACATCTTCCCGGGAGGCTTTATCCCATCGCTGTCAGAAATGACGCAGGCCGTCGAGCGTGAGTCGCTCTTTTATACTGATGTTGAAATTCTGCGGCTGCATTATGCAGACACACTGGCGCACTGGTGGTGGCGATTTCAGTCTAATCGTGAGGTCATCGCTGACAGAATGGGCGAGCCATTCTGTCGTATGTGGGAGTTTTATCTTGCTACCTGTGAGGGCGCATTTCGCTGGTGGGATCTGGTTGTTTATCATCTGCAACTCGCCTCTCAGCATGGGGTGGTTCCGGTATGCCGGGATTATCTTGCTGAGACTACACAGGACATACAGAACCCCGTGACTATAGCGGAAACCGATGAATCAGCAGATATGCCGCTGATCACGGATGAACCCTCACAAGCCGCGGTTCGTCAGCATATTAATTAACTCGCTAAATACATTACGAAATTATATAAGTTATTGTTTTATAATAATTATAATATCCTTAAAGATTAAATATTCTCTAAAGAATCCTGCCCATTTGCCGCTTATATAGTGGAAGATAAAAACACTGACGCCTGATCAGTAGATCACCTATCGCTGACTGCTCCGGCAGTCATGTATTTGCATTGCATATAATTGATAACGCAGGAAAATTTATGCCGAGTGAATTATCCGCACAACAGATCGACGATATCCTGCAAGGGATACAGATACCTGCCCAGCCTCAGATTATGGCCGACCTGCAAATGGAGCAGGCCATGCCCGATCCTGACCTTAAAGAAATTGCACGCCTGATCAGTAAGGACGTCGGTATATCAGGTTATATTTTGAAAACCGTGAATTCACCCTTTTTTGGTACCAGTCGTGAAATCCTGTCTATCAATCAGGCCGTGGTGCTGCTGGGTATGAATACGGTGATTAACCTGGTGAACACGATTGCCTTACGTAATGAGATGCATAACGATGCGAATATCCCTGAAGAGTTACAGAAATTTCTGACGATCTACTGGGACAGCGCAATGGATGTTGCCGCGGTGTGCATGATAATTGCACAGTTACTGGATTATCGTGACAGCGAAAAGGCCTATACCCTGGGCCTGTTTCATAATGTGGGTATTCCCATGCTCATTAGTCGCTTTGAGAATTACAGAACGATTATGTATGCCTCGTATGCAGCGGATGCGGAAAAGATTATCGATCTGGAGAACCAGCACATGAATACCAATCATGCAGTGCTGGGCTACTACGTAACCAAGTCATGGAAACTACCAAAACAGATATGTGATGTCGTCGCACTACATCATAATGCTGAAGAAATGTTTTCTCCCAGCGCTAACTATGATGATGAACGTAAAACGCTTTTTTGTATTCTAAAAATGGCGGAACATATTTTCGGTTTTCATGAGCAGGTGGCAGGAAATAAAGTCGACCTGGAATGGGAAAAGCATAAAGAGACTATACTGGGTTACCTAAGTGTGTCTGAGTTTGAATATGATGAGATTATTTCAAACTGTCAGAATAAGGGTTTTGGTTTACACCTTAGCGATTAAATCAGGCTGATTGTTGATTGTAAAAAATATCGACACTGTCCTGACTCAGTTTGACTCGATTTCTCCCTTCGCTTTTAGCCTCATATAAGGCTGCATCAGCCTGAGTTAACAGCACATTCAGTGTTTTAAGATTCTGTTTATTCGACAGTGCAATACCACAGCTTACTGTCATTTTAATTTCCGTGTCCTCAAAATTGATGCGATCGTTCTGAATGGCAGTACGAATTTTCTCGGCCATAGTGAGGTGACCATTGCTACCGTCCGCCAGGCTGAGAATAAGAAACTCTTCGCCCCCCATACGGATAACGTAATCATTTTCGCGCAGATATTTTTTCATTAGCCAGCTAAAGTGTTTCAGGCATTCATCTCCAGCGAGATGTCCATAGCGATCGTTTATTTTCTTAAAATTATCCAGATCACAGAGCGTAACGCCTAGTACTTTATCGTCACGGCGAACCTGAGCTTCGATCTTGGGGAACAGGTCCTGCAAATAGCGCCGGTTATACAATCCGGTGAGTGAGTCGGTTGTCGCCAACTCTTCCAGTTGTTGATGCACGCGATCTATTTCGTGTTGTTTTTCTCTAAGACTATGCAACATGTCAGCAAACTGGTTGGCGAGCGATTCAATCTCATTTTTGGCAACTGTCTTGCCTAATTGTGGTAACTCACCTGATGCAATCTGCTCTGTTAATGTCATCAATGAGCTCAAGGGTTGAGAGAAATTCCTGATGACAATAATGCCCAGAGAGATAATAGAGATACAACCAATGATGATCATCATAAGAGTTGTTCTTGCCTGTGCGGTAAGGTTATTTATTAATTCGTTTTCTGATAAGCCAAACCATAATTCAGGTGTGCCCGGGTCAATATCCGGCATGAAGATAGGCTGTACGCGATAGCTATCATCACTGATATTGATATGCGCTCCATCAAGGTGAAAACGTTTACCTAACGACTCACTTACGGTGCTGGCACGAACATATTCATCTTCTATCACGAATATATGGCCACCACTCTTGTTACGTAAGGCAAGCAGTTTTTCTGGCGAGAAAGAGTAAGATAACGCAACGTGACCGATAAGCTCATCACGATAATAAATTGGAGTGGAGGAGACAAGTTCGAGGTGCTGCTCACCCTTGAAAATAAAGGTTCTTTCACTGAGCGTAGAAGTATGGCGCCTGACTCTGTCAACAAATGTCGCGTTGTTATCACCGATTAGTACTTCACCATCTGGTTTGAGTAATACACTTCGATCGACCGGTAACCAGCCAAACTGTTTTTGATATAAATTGACTAACGGATCAGTTTCATTGGAAACATTGACAACAATAAACATGTATTCCTTGACTTGTAAATCATCACGCACAATGCGCGCATAGCGCCTTAATTCATTGCGCGTTGCCTCAATTTGCCCTGTCAGCAGATTGGTGGCCTGATTCATACTGCGATCGGCTTCCTGCAATAGTGTGTCACGTGTCGACCAGTAGGAATAAACCAGCGTCAATACCAGGAAGATCAGCAGAGCGGCAATATAAGTAACTAGCCTGGAGCGATATGTCGTCAGCGTTAACATGTTTTACTTCTCGTTGACTCCAAGTGGCAGGATTTCATAACGCGCGGCAGTAATGCTGCCCTGCAGGAGTTTTTGAGCCTGGGTGATAACATTTAGCACATCACTTGATGGTTTGAGTGACGTTACCGCCGAAAGCTGACGGTAGTATGGGTAGTTCTTGGTCTTCAGGTTTTTAGCTGTGGGTTTAAAGCCATCAACGGTAAGTGTCTTGATCTTGTCGTCGGGATTAAACAGCCAGGCAGAGCCAGTGTGACCAAAGCTACCTTTAAAACTACTGATTCGATTAACCATATCTGCTGCACTTTTCACATTCATGCGTTTTTGTGTGAATGCCTTTGCATTAGGGAGGATGGTTTTCCAGTGTCCTGGACGTTTTTTGCAATGCAGTCTTGTGACAACAACGATGGCCATGTCATCACCACCTACTTCTTTCCAGTTGGTGATTTTTCCCGAAAAGATGTCACGTACCTGCTGTGAGCTGAGGTCATTTACCGGATTTGTACTGTGAGTGAGTATCAGGATAGGTTCCAGAGCCAGAGGGAAAACGCGCAGTTTCTTTTTATCAACCTCAGTGTTACTCAAAGGGCAACAGACTAGCCCGAAGGTGTTGCCATTTTCAGGTTTTGACAGGGCGTGTTTAATTCCGGCATTACAGCCAGCACCAAGCATAGACTCGCGGCCGAAGAGTTTGATTTTATTGCCCGTTGTGGCTTCCAGTTTATCCTGCAGGTCATTCATGATCGTCCAGGAGAAATGTGCACCGGCGCCCGATACCGGGACCTCGTTATTAATACTGTATATCTGTGGCGAGATGACAAGGCCAACAGTTATCGTAATTAGGCTAATCAAATATCGGCTAAATTTATATGATCTCATATCCAAGTCCATGTATTTATTAATAATTCTATTGGGGTAGGGCAGCTTATTTGGCTGTCCATAACATATATAGCGTCCTCTGTGACTCGAAACTTGAGCATCACGTTGAAAATAATGTTAATGGATAACAATAAGTTAGTGTCACATAAGATGAATTAACGCTTGTTAACGTGTTAAAGAAATCAGTCGTTTACTCGATATATATGTAAGTACCCCAGATAAATATCAACATGCGCCTACGAAGTTTCAAAGACCGATTATTATTACTCGCTGTCTCCATGTCTGCGTTATTGATTGCAATGGCACTATTCAGCACTCAGTACACAAGTAAGGCCATTTCTGGTTATCAAAAATCACTAGATAACTACAGTCATTTCGAGCATGAAATTAATAAAGTAGAGCATGCGTTGCGAAATATCGAAGCGATGAGTTATCAATATTCCCTGCTGCTTGAGAAAGAAACGCCAGGATTGATCCGTAGCAGAATGATTGAAGTGGCCGGGTCATTAAATGCGCTGCAGTCAGAAAATTTCATCAAACAAAGTAAAGAACTGAGACAAAGTGTATTTCGGCTGAATAATCTATTTCTAAAAATGCATAAAGATACCGAAGAGCTATTGGAAACACTTGCCAAGCTTGAGTTACGATTTCCAGGCATGAATATTCTGCTTGATACACTGGCGCCAACAAATACTGATTTCATGAACTATAACCTGATGGCGTTACAGTCAGCGGGGTCATCAATTAATACACCGTTGAAGCTCAGAGTGCTGACATTGTTTAAGGATATTCAGTACTACTGGGCACAGCAGGTAAGTTCGGTGCGTGTCTTTATCGCAAACCGTTCTGGCGTGTTTGGTGATCCTTTACAGACAATGCGTTCCAATATCCTCAATAGAGAAGTGTACTCAACACAGGTAAGGCAATTACTTGATGAGTTAGAAGCAATAGATGACGAAGGTCACTTGTCTTTGGAGCAGTCTGAATCATTGGATTCGATGAATCAGTTATGGAAAAAATATGAAAGACATTTTGCCAAGGTAAAACAAATTGTTTATTCCGATTATTGGCGTTTAGATATAAAGCTGATTAAAGACAAGCTTAGGCCGTTGTACGCTGAAATATGGCAAAGTTTTGTGTCCATTCGCAATGAACTGGAAGCCTATGTTGATGCAAATCAAAACAGTTACGGAGGTATATCCAGTCAATTTAATAAAATTATCTGGAGTATTGTTTCAGTACTATTATTACTCTTGCTAGGCAGCGTTATTGTATACGATTATTTTATAAGGCGTCCGGTACTTGACGTCGCTTACCAGTTAGAGCAACAAGGACTGGGTAATGAAAAGTCATCGGTGATACGTGCTAATACTGAAGAAACTATTGCACTGGTAGATGCCTTTCAGCGTATGCGGGAGCAGGTTAAATATCGCCAGAATCGTCTGGAAAATGTCTTTGACAGTGTTGAGGAAGGCATTATTACTTTTGATGCGAACGGCAAGATTGAAGCGTCAAATATTGCTGCGCAGCGACTATTTCAATTCGAAAGTGAGGCGATTATAGGTAAGAGTTTTTGTGATCTAATTAAAAGTGAGCAACGCAGTGATTTTAAGAGCTGTATAAGCGAGATAGCTGAGGAAACTAATGAAGCCTATGAAAAGCTAGTTCTGGCTAAAAAGGCAGATGGATCTATTTTTAGTATTTCAATGAAGCTATTTTCGCAGACGGTAGATGACGTAATGTTGTTTACAGCAATCATTACAGATATTACTGAGCAGGATGCAATTCAGGATCACATGAAAAATATCGCGCAGCGTGATCCACTTACAGGGATTTTTAACAGGCAACAATTCCTTCAGGAAGTTGATCGCATTTTGAGTAGTGAGGAAATGAGTGAGGGTACTGAACGACTATTATTATATGTTGGTATCGATAACTTTAAGTATGTAAATGATACACAGGGTATACATGTTGGTGATCGTGTCATAACGGAACTTGCTGAACTATTACTATCAAATATTAGTGCCACCGATATTATTGCTCGTGTTGGTGGGGATGAGTTTGGCATACTGCTTAATGATGTGGATTGTGAGCAGATAGAACTACGAGCAGCATTTTTCAAGACATTGATTGAATCCTACGAGTTTAATAATGATGGTATGGAACTAAACCTAACCTGTTCAATTGGCGCATGTCGTTGTTCATATACTATGAAGGCAAAAGAAGAATTACTCGCTCGTGCTGGGCTTGCTTACACTGCTGCGAAAAGAGAAGGTAAAAATCGAGTACACTTTTATGTGGCGGAGGATGAGAAAAGCCTTGCAGATATGTCGAATGAGATTAATCGTGTACGCAGTATCAGGCGTGCAATTGAAGAAAATCGTTTTGTTATGGCCTGCCAGTCAATTGTTAATACCCATACGGGGCAATTAAGTCATTATGAGGTGCTACTTAGATTGATGGATGAAGATGGGCATATCGTTTTTCCAAATGAATTCATGCCTACTGCAGAGCGTTTCGGTATGATGCAGGATATTGATATGTGGGTGATCAGGAATGGTATTGCGATGCTTGCCGAACAACGACGTCACTCACCAGGGTTGAAGTTTGCACTTAACCTGTCGGGTGCCTCTTTTGCAGAGAAGAAGGTACTAAACCTGATTACCGAGGAGATCCATCGTCATAACATTCCTCCTATGTATCTTACCTTTGAGATTACCGAGACGGTGGCTATTTCTAATCTTACTGCAGCCGTTGAATTTCTCAACACACTAAGACGCTATGGTTGTGAAACGTCGCTAGATGATTTTGGTACTGGGTATTCTTCATTTGCATACTTGAAAGATCTGCCAGCTGACTACGTCAAAATAGATGGCTCATTCGTGTGTGACATTGATCGAAATGAATCACATATGGTGATGGTGCGTTCAATGAATGAAGTGGCGCATGCCATGGGTAAAAAGACCATTGCCGAATATGTCGAAAATGAATCCTGTATGCGAGTACTCAAAGAAATTGGTGTTGATTATTGCCAGGGGTATTACTTTGACAAGCCGCAGGTGGTAACAACTGGGATGCGTCTGCAACCCAATGTCGCCAAATTAGGCGGCAATGTCAAAGCAATTGATTCTTATCGTTAAACGTTAATACCTGGGGTAGTTCGGGTAATTCCCTCGATAACCACTATAGCCTGGGAATCTAGGTTGTTGACGCTGCTGTGCCTCAAGCGCAAATTGGGTGCGGTAAAATGCCACGACGCTTTGTCCATTTGAAGCAACATCAAAAACTTTCCAGCCTGCAGGACTTCGATACATACGGAAGCTTAGTCGCTGTGGAAATGGTGTACCTTGCTGATAGGCCATCAGGCGCAATGTCATGATACCTGTCTGTGGATTACCTGAAGGGCGCAGAAAGCGTACATGACCGTGTCGATAATCTGATAATTTATCAATCATTGCTGCGAAAAACAGACGCTTGAGTTTTGCCTGCATGGCCTGTTTTTGCTGGGGGTTCATGAAGCGAAATTGCTGCCCTGCAACCCAGCGGGTCATATACTGAAAATCGAAGAAGGGTACGATTTCCCGTTCCAGAAAGACTTCTAATGGCCCCTGGTTATTGATAGGCCCATTTGCCAGATAATTAGTTAATGAATCAATGCCGCGTTTAAAAACGCTTGCTGCCTGTTGTTCTCCACCACCATAAGGGAAGGGGTTGGCAACGGCAGTGGAATGAATGCCAAATGTCACAAGTACGGTTAGAAAAAATGTTTTCAGTGTCGCAAGCTTGCGCATTTAAAATCTCCTTAGTCGTTTATGTTTCTGATTCACCGGATGGATCGGTAAATTTATTATTCAATGTTTGTACGTATTTATCTGCTTCACTGCGTACCTGCTGGAGACGTCTGCGCGTAAAACGATTCCAGCCACGTGGCCCTGGCGTAAAAACACTGCTCAGAAAGCGCGTGTTATGCCTGAAGGCACGAATAAAACGTTCACTTTCGGGGTTCGCAGGCAATGTTTTCTTGAGCTTTCTAATGATGCCCTTAGCGGCCAGGTGACGTGATAGATAATGTATGCCGGTAATGGCAAAAACGCCACCGATGGCCATCACCAGTATATTTTTCATTGAACTGGTGATGTCACTGAATGGGAATGAAGCCACGCCATTCAGCCAGTAGCCAGCCAGTAAACCGCCACCAATGCCTGCAGCAATAAACAGGATAATAAAAAATAAATTATAGGCCGCGGTATGGTTAGCCCACTTTTTCTTGTATTCCAGGAGTTCTGGAATTATGTCTTCTTCAATCCTGCGAGCGCGCTCATCAAGTGCAGCCATGATGCGATAGACACGTTCAACGCCTACCTGGTTAATGCGTGAATGTATTTCATTCAGGTCAGCATCACGTTTTTGCTCATAACGTTGACGCAAAGTATCGTCTTCGATAGTTATCGCGGCATCAGGTGAGTAAATTGTGTAAAACTTGCCCGCAGTGAGGCCATGCTGGGCGATGGCGCGTTGCCATGCGGCGACGATCTGTTCTGGGTTATCCTCACGGGCAGACATATCAATCTGGTTGAGGATATAGAGAAACTTGCTGGAATCAGCTCGCTCAATGGTTTCATCGACAAGATGACGCAAGGTATCCTGCATAGCACCCGGTTCAGGATGCCGTGCATCAAACATAATTAGAACCAGATCAGATAGATCGATAATATGACTGGTGATACGCAGTGTCGCGGTACGTTGCGCATCGGCATCAAATCCGGGTGAATCGATAATAATCTTGCCTTTGAGCGATTCACTGTTAGTTGTTTTCAGTTGCAGATAGGTTTCGACACGACGTCCTTCACCTTCGGCGACTTTATCCAGTTCGTCACTGAACTGGTAGAAAGGAAAACGCGGATCGGCATCCAGCGCAATACCGGGTAATACGTGAGGCTCGGCATCAGGACTGTGACAGATGACGGAGAACTTGTCGTCTACGGCCTGGTTGCCGGTAGATTGCAGGCCACTACCGATATAATGATTAATGAAGGTCGATTTTCCGGCTGAGAATGTGCCAAGCACAGATATTAGTGGCCACCACGAGATATGCATCGCAAAAGATTCATTGCGATCCAGCAGGCCTAGTGAATAGGCGACGCGGTCCAGTTTACGAAAGCTGTCAACAGCCTCAACAAGCAACGGGTTCTCTCGCTGCAGGTGTTTTTCTAGCTGGCTAAGTCGCTTGCGAATGTGTCGTTTGGCTCCAGTCATAAAAGTCAGTCTGCTCTACCAGGGCATGAAACTATTCATAAATGACATTGGTCGAGAAACATTCTTATTCATAACTGCCATATCATATCCCATGCGCCCCATCGATGTATTCATCACTTTCATGTTCTGATTCATTTGCTGCATGCTGACAACCATATTGTGCATAGCAATAGATTGCTGGTCGACAACCTTGGTTAGAACAAGCATGTTATCAGAGATCTGTGTCATGTTAGCTGAAACTTGATTCATGTTAGTAGTAATCTTTTCCATTGATGTCGCCACTCGAGAAACGTCCTGAGTCAGGCTAAAGATGAGGAAGAAACCATATGCAGCCAGTAAGATAAATGCAGCAAGTGATGGGTAGACAATCAGCTCCCAGCGTCGGGCACTTGCTGTAAATGCCGATGACAGTGTTTCCAGACTTTTACCCAGACATTCTTCCATTGATTTGTTTTCTGGATCGACCTTGGCTTCCATATGCTCGGGACATTTCATTTTAGAATCAGACATCGTAATAACCTCGTATTAATAATCTCGAAATATACTCTGTCTGGTGCAGCATATTTCTTCTGTCCCTGCTCTTAGCCAAATTATTTATTTGGCATTGAACGATGTTGCTGTCTATGCATCATCGGTGGCTGAAGTTTTCTGCCGAGTGTTTTTTCAAGTTTCTGCAATAATTTGCTACCGCTTTTCTCATCCAGTCTCATGATGACAGGTAGCATTTGCATGGCACGTCCAATCTGTTTTCTATCAATAAGTATTTCAGATGCCTGTACATAGGCTGCCGCTGCATCTTTGGCTTTTTGCTGTGTGAAATACATATTACCCAGCTGACCGATCAGTTCCGGGTTTTTGGGATGTAAGGCGATAAGCTCTTTTTGTGCACCGATGGCATCATCAAATTTACGTTGCCACATGGCCTGTTGAACCTTACGAGTAAGCTTCATGGTCTTTTGCTGTTCTTCAGTTAATTTGGGTGCTGCAGGTTGCGCATAACGTGGTACTGGGCGCGGTGTCGCTGTGTTTGGCTTCACTGATGGCTGAGTCTGTGGTGCTACAGATGGCGCATATGGTCTATGGCGATAGGCCGGTGCTGATGGCGCATACCGCGGTGCAGGTGCCGGATAACTACGTTGCGCTAGCTGTGCAGGTGCCTGAGGTGCCTGGGTAGCACGAGGTAATTGTTTTTGCATGGCTGCTGCAGGTGGTGATACAGGTCGTGATGGTTGTGCAGCAACAGCCGGTGCAGGGGTTGTCACTGCGGGTGCAGGTGTTGCTGCCGGTGCAGAAGTGTGATCAGATGTCGTAGCAGTCGTTGACGTTGCGGGTGCCTGCTGCTCTGCAACCGGTTGAGGTTCATTGTCATAAAGGAATGGCAGTAGATCAGTGCGATACTGATAACCTGCGATGAGCAGTGCCACGACAAGAACCATATATCCGATGCTTACGACTAACATTAAATATTTCATAATCTGCTCTCTCTAATTATTTTTTGTTGCCAGATTTGGGTAGAGTGTGCAGGCAAATTCGTCGAATTCCTTTGCTGCCTTGCAGCCTTGCCAGAGTTCAAAGACCGCCATACCTTCACTGAATGAGCGCCTGAAGATGGTTCTGTTATACAGACGTTTGGGTAATACCTGGATGTCATCGATCATATGCAATACTTCTTCGGTTTCATCCGATTCCCTTACTGCATGGTGAGTATCAGCGCGATTCAGGAAAGCGAGTAACTCTGGTGGCTCGATATCATTGCGTTCTACAGCTTCTTTGACGATACCGAGGAATCGCTGAGTTGCCCAGACATCGGGCTGGCTAGGCGGCACAGGGATCAGTACACGATGTGCAACGCTAATAGCCTGCTTCATTGCATCCAGGTTGGCACAACCGACATCGACCAGTACTTCAGCCGGGTGGTAGCGTAGCTGTTTCGAGAGTTCTTCCTGGTTTAGATAAACCTGTAATGGTGGTGTGCTGCCTTCTTCCATGCGCACTTCAGCAACATCCGCCAGTGTTTGTTGCGGATCAAGGTCATAGGCGACGACAGGGCGCCCCTTGTTCAGTAACCACAGACCCAGATTAAAGGTAACTGTGCTTTTCCCTGAACCGCCTTTTAAATTCGCAATAACAGTAATCATATGCTTATGACCGAGGTGTCTCGAGCTTTTTAAAATCCTCAGGTATGGTGAACAGAGTGGTGTCCAGCTTGCCCGTTAATATGTTTCGCAGTTCGCGGATGTAACCACCCGGTATTTCTTCTCGTATCGCGATGCGCAGCTCAGGGTCATACCACTGAAATGATTCGTGACGTACGCCGTTAGGACGCGAGATGATCAGTTGCCATTTTTGGGCAACGCGATTGTTAATTGTTTCAGTAGTGAGCTTGCGTAACTCGCTTATAGTGCCATCCGGGTAGTTTTGTTTTACCGGGAAGCGATGTTCTTTATCTAGCCAGTGCAGGGTGCGTACTTCTTTATCGGTAATATTTGAAATAAATTCCCATTTCTCTGTTTCAATATTACCGATTTTTTCATCTGCTAGTTTTGTGCAGGTGACATTAGGAACACCTTCGCAGGGCGAACCTGTTTTTTTACTTGTAAAGCGGTTATCAGGAATGGCAATGCCGAGTTCTTCGCGGTAGCTCTTTTGCTCCGGGAATAAAATAATGCGCTTTTTTTCTTTACGATAAACGATTTCAACAACCTGGCCACCTTGTGTGCTGTATTCACTGCGCACAGCATTTTCGGAGACATACATTTTTGCCTGTTGTGGAGGTTGTTGCGGGGCCTGTTGATAAGCATCGGCCGAAAATGAGATAAACGATTCCGCTGCACTGGCTGTAGTGCAGAGGCTAAGAAATCCGAGTAAAACTGAAATAAAAATACGGGCAAACATAGCTAATTGGCTGATGACTCATTTATGAAAGTATTGTGCTTAAAATACACTGGCCTTCGTACAAAAAATGACGAAGGCCAGTGGGTAGTATCACCTGTAATTATTTTGCAGGTGGTGCAGCTGGTACAGGAGGCGCATAACCAGGTGCAGGGGCATACGCAGGAGGTGGGTAACCACCACCATAACCATATGCAGGTGGGTAACCATAGCCTGGGTAACCACCACCATAACCGCCGGGATAGCCGCCGTAACCGCCATAATAAGGGTTCCCATAGCCGTAGCCATTGCCATACATACCGGTGTTGGCACGAGTATTCATGCTGAATGACATATTACCGTCACCCCAGCCGTCACCCCAGCCGCTGCCGTTGTTGCCCCAAGGGCCGCCACCGCCCCATGGAGCACCGCCCCATGGACCGCCACCCCACGGACTGCCACCCCATGGACCACCGCCCCACCAGGCGCTAGCAGATACGGGTAATGCCAGCAGTGCTGCCAGAGCCGCTAATCTAAATAGCTTTTGCAACTTAATCATTTCATTCTCCTTGATAAATCAATAAGTTAAACATTGTTGCCACTTTCTATTATCCCGGAAATCATTTGCACTGCTGACCGGGATCAGATAGTTGATCTATAACATAGTAGAACTATCTGTGAAATATCATTACGCCTAAAAAGCGCGCAGACATAACGATATTAGCTATTAGTAACATACTAAATAACGAGCATGATACCTTGATTTGGATCAATCAACTACCAAAAGCTGGGAAAACCGAACAAATTTCCTGCACCCGGTAACATACCAGAGCCGACTCCGGGTATGCCGCCAAGCCCGTAAGGCGTGGCCCAGCCACCTGGAGCGCCTGTGCCTGGATAGCCTGCTGCGGGATAACCTGATCCGTAGCCATAGCCACCTCGATTGTAAGGTGAATAATAGCCATAGCCCTGTTGTTGTTGCCAGCCACCCTGGTAAGGGTAGGCATAACTTGCATTTGGGGCATAAGGTGCTGAGGCACCAGGGCTTGCTCCACTACCATACCCTGCCGGTGGGTAGCCCGAGGTGGCAGGATAGCTGGAACTAGCCGGTGGGTAGCCCGAAGTGGCAGGATAGCCGGGACTAGCCGGTGGGTAGCCCGAGGTGGCAGGATAACCGGGACTAGCCGGCGGGTAGCCACCTGTCTGCGGTGCTGGACACTCGGAAGACCAGCGTGGAAGCTGGTCGGGTTGTTGTGGTAATTTGCCAGAGGCCGTCGCTGGAATAGACGCGGGATCGATGGTCCACGGGTTGCCATACTGAGGCGTGTTGTTATTTTCGTGGGCATAGGTAACAGCAGAGAAAAATGCTGTCGCGCTGCAAATCAATAAAGGAAGCAGGTATCGTCGTGGGTTTATCATGATGTCTCTTATTTATCCTTATTTATGCCCGGTTTCAAGCGTATTCCACGTCGACCACGTGATTTTTTAGTTGGTTTTGCCTTTTCATTTTCTGCTGGGGCAGGAACTTCAGCCTCGGCAGGCATTTGCAGGACATCTTCACTATTTTCCGGATTCAGATCAGGATCATCTTCCTCGACAACTGGGTCCATCACCTTAGCTGGCTGTTTGGCTTTCGCCGCAGCAACTGCTTTTTCAGCCTTGGTTTTCTTCTTCTTACTAGCAGGTTTTTTTGTCGTCTTTGCCTTCTTTTTCGCGGGCGCCTTCTGTTCGGCAGCGGGTGTGGGGCTAGCAGGTGCAGGTGCCACGACCTGTTCAGGCATAGCCTGATTTTGCTTTGCCGGTGCTGCGGGCATTTGTTTTTCAGTCACCGGGTTCGGTGTGGATGCTGGCGCCGGTGTTGTTGGCGGTGTAGTCGCAGGTGTTGAGCCGCCAGCAGGTGGGGTGTCATCCGGGCCGTCATTGCTTTTTAATTTAGACGAAATCCAGTCGAGAATCATGCGCAACAGGTTAATGATGAAATACATCAGCAAGGTAAAGAAACCGATGATGGAGGCCAGGATACCTCCAGATGAATTATTATCTGATTCGCGAGAGATTTCTTCTATCTCTGCAGAACTTCTGCCGGTAATGATGTAAAACTGTTTTGCGACGGTAATACAGCCAAGCGGAATGACAATCAGGGTCAGGACTGTGGCGATGCCGGCACCAAACAGCAGGCTGACGGCCATACCCTGGAAGATGTAGTCAGAGATAATCGCCCATGAACCTGCTATCAACGTTAGTGAGGTGATAAAGATAGGACGCATACGTGTCTGGCCAGCGATAATCGCAGCTTCCTGAATATTGCGGCCTTTGGCGACTTCAATCTTGACGAATTCAACGATCAGAATGGAGTTACGCACAATGATCCCGGCGAGCGCAATAAACCCAATCATCGATGTTGCTGTAAACTCGGCATCCATGATCCAGTGTCCGGGCAGAATACCGATCAGTGTTAATGGAATCGGTGCCATGATAAGACCAGCGAGCACAAAGTTTTTAAATTCCCAGACAATAAGACCATAGATCAGGACGAGTGCTGCCATAAAGGCAAGACCCATGTCGCGAAATGTTTCATAGGTGACGGTCCATTCACCGGTCCACTCAAAGCCTGATACTTCATCAGATTCGGGTGGCTTGATCAGACCCCATGGCATACCGGTAATCTTTACGCCATCCGGAGTGGTGTAGTTTTCAAGCATATCCTCGACATCAAACATACCGTAGATGGGGGCTCCCAGTTCACCCTGCATCTCACCGACCACGTATTCAATATTACGTAGATCCTTATGGTAGATAATCGTATCTTCAACGACCTTGTCGAATCGACCCAGCTCAGCCAGTGGGATCATCTGACCGCTGGCACTGCGTACCGGCAGATTTTTCAGTCGATTGATTTGCGAGCGTATCGACAGCGGGATTTGAATGGTGATGTAGGTGGGTTCCAGTACCACGTCGCGTTTAATGTCACCCAGTTTATATTCACCCATTGCCATGGCAAGGTTGCGATTAATGCTATCGATTGAAATACCACGACGCACTGCCTTTTCGGTATCCACCTCAAAGCGCCAGGACTCGTATGGTTCGGGCATATAGTTATCGACATCGACAATGCCCGGTGCACGTTCAAACATGGCAGTCATGTCACGCGCAACCTGTCTACGTGTTTCGGCATCAGGGCCATAGATTTCAGTGACCACGGTCTGTAGTACCGGTGGGCCTGGTGGCATCTCGACCACCTGGGTACGAATGCCGGTGTTTTTAAGGGCAGGGGTGGTGTCAATCAGCATTTTGATACGTTTGCGTGCATCCAGCGCGAGGTCATGGCTACTCAGTTCACGATCATTTTTATCGGTCAGCATCACCTGGATATCGGCTTCCCATGGCTGTTTGCGGAGAAAATAATGCCTTACCATGCCGTTAAAGTTAAACGGTGAGGCGGTGCCGACATAAGTCTGCAGTGCGGTGACTTCATCAATTTTCTTTAATTCGTTTGCCAGTATTGCTGTGGCATTTGCCGTGACTGGCAGGGCAGTGCCCTCTGGCATATTAATGACAACATTAAACTCTGGCTTGTTGTCGAACGGTAGCATCTTCACAGTGACCGCATGGGTGTAAAACAGAAAGCATGACAGAAAGGTTGCGGCAATCAGTCCAATTAAAAACACACGCCCGAGCAGTTTGTTCTCACACAGCGGTTGCATGCATGGGTTGTAGATTTTGCCAATCAGCTTTTTGACTTTTTCTTCGCGTCGTTCGGCCTTTTCCAGTGCCTTTAATTTAGGGCGGAAACGCATTGCCAGCCACGGGGTAAAGAGGAAGGCAGCTAGCAACGAGAAGAACATGGCCGAGGCGCCGAGTACCGGAATCGGTCGCATATATGGACCCATCAGGCCACTGACGACACCCATTGGTAATAGTGCAGCAATGATGGTGAGGGTTGCCAGCACTGTAGGGTTGCCGACCTCGCGAACCGCATCGATCGCAATCTCAACAGTGGTCTTGCCCGCCTCAAGCCAGCGCCGGAATATGTTTTCAACAACCACAGTTGCATCATCGACGAGGATGCCGATCGAGAACACCAGAGCAAACAGGCTGACGCGATCAATAGTGTAATCGATGACCCAGGCAGACCACACTGTTATCAGAATGACAATGGGGATAACGGTAATGACGACGGAAGCGGCACGTACGCCAAGACCAATTAAGCACAGGATTGCTACGGCGAAGGCCGCATCGAATAAGGCGCCAAGCAGTTCGTTGACCTTGTCATCGGCAGACTTACCGTAATCACGTGTTATCGCAACATTAACATTATCTGGAATGATGTTGCCTTTGAGTGATTCGAGTTTTTTAAGAATGGCCTGCGAAACTTCCACGCCATTGGTGCCAATCTTCTTGGCAATGGCGATCGTGACGGCGGCTTCGGCATTGGCATCGGGTTCGCCATCTGCTTTTGCCGGGCCCGAATAGTAACCGACCATGTTGCTGGTTTCTGCGGCATCATGATAGACCCTGGCCACGTCACCGACATAGATTGGTTTACCATTTCTGACACCAACAACCAGTTTGGAAATATCACGCGCGCCGGTCAGGAAGGCACCGGTATAGACATTGAATGCGGTATTACCGGATTCAATCGAACCCGCCTGACGTTCGGCATTGGCGGTACGGATGGTGGCAGCGACCTCATCGAGACTGATACCGAAGCCATTTAATCTTTCTGGTAGTACCTCAACACGTAATTGTTCGGCGCGACCACCAACAATAAAGCCTTTACCGGTATTCGGCACCTCATTGAGTCGTTGTAGAACCTCAAGCCCAAGACGTCGGAGGCCAATATCATCTAATGACGTTGACCAGAGAGTCAGTGCTACCGTGGGAACATCGTCAATGCCGATGGGCTTAACCAGCGGCATTTTGACCCCGGGCGGGATCTTGTCCATGTTCGACTGAATTTTGTCATGTACTTTGACAATGGAATCGCCAAGATCTTCGCCTACCAGGAAGCGTACGGTGACAATGGCGTTCTCACGACGTGATGCCGAGTACACATGACGCACGCCCGGAATCTCACTCATGATACGTTCGAGTGGTTCGGTAACGAGGTTGGTGACCTGATCGGCATTCGCTCCCGGGTAGTTGACGAACACATCAACCATCGGTACCGAAATTTTCGGGTCTTCCTGTCTTGGAGTGAAGTTCAGGCCGAGCAAGCCAATACAGAGCACGGCGATCATCAGTAAAGGTGTTACTGGTGAGTTAATAAAGGTCGACGCCATGTTGCCGGCAATGCCAAGGCTTTTATGGCCGTTATTTGTGTTTGGATCCTGCTCTGTCATTGTTTATCGTTATTATCCTGCATGCCGTATTTTTACGACACTTTGATAGAAAGCCTGCCTGAATAATCAGGCCAGGCAATCTATCAGGTTATTTACCATGTAATGGGTCGCCTGCTTTCATATTGGCGGGTGGATTCGTCACAATACGCTCACCAATAGCCAGGCCAGACAGTACCAGTACATTCTGATTGTCGAGTTCATCACCGAGTCTGACGAGTCGCAGCTCGGTCTGCTGTTGATCATTGATAACAAACACAATCGGTAGACTGCCGCGGGAAAGCACCGCATTTTTCGGAATGACGGGTAATGATTCATTCTGCTTGGTGTTATCAGGGACCAGTACTTCAGCATACATACCTGGCCCACCAGGTACGCCCGCCGGTAAATCAAATTTTACGACGACCGTATGACGCTTGCTGTCAGCAATCGGGAAGATTTGTGCCAAGCGAGCCTCGACATAGGTAGGGCCAATATCCAGTTTTGCCTGTACTGGCATGCCAATTCGCAGGCCTGACATCAGACGCGCAGGTACATCGACCTGGATTTGCAGATAGCGATTATCGACAAAATCCATGAGTGGCTGTCCTGGTTGTACTGTATCACCTATCTCAACGTGTTTTTTCGCAATGATACCTGGAAAGGGTGCCAGCGCACGCGTGTCACGCAGTGATGCATCGATCATTTCAATATTGGAACGTGCCGTGTGAATACGACCTAAGGCAGAATTGACAGAGGTACTGGAATTGACCAGATCCGCCTGACGTTCAAGCCAGGGATTCCCATAACCCATGTTCTGTGCAAAACCGCGAGTAAAAAACTGATCGAAAAGTGAAGGCATTCCCATGCCCGGCATCTGCGACACGCTCTTAGAACGTGGGGCAAGTAATTCACGTGAATACTGTACCTGCGCATTCTGCAGAGTCGATTGTGCATTCTGTAATTCCGCCATGGCACTGCGGCGTCTGGCCAGCAGATCATCGTTATCAATGGCGATCAAGGTAGAAGTGCTGTTGAACCAGTTGCCCTCGCGCCCGGCAATGTACTCAATACGTCCGGGAGTTTGTGCACTCAGCGTGACTTCACGATAGGGTATAACGACACCACCAAGGCTGAGCGTGTTGTTTTCTTCTGTCGCACCAACCATAACAACCTGTGGTGATGTAGTTACCGGCTGTTGTATACGATTGGTTGTGCCCTTGGGAGTGTTCGCCTGCTGTCCCCAACCTTGAGTCTGCTGTGGCTGGTTAGCATTATCCTGATGCGCGTGAAGTGACGCTGCAACTGGTAACACCGCGCTAAGGAAAAGTAATGTTCTAGTAATTGTCATGGGCAGTATCAGTTACATTTTTGAATTCTTATAGGACTACCAACCTTATAGCATTGAGCCTGATCGATGCAATACACATGAAAAAGTCTGCATCAACTGATATACATTTTTTGAGGGTGACCTGAAAAACTGTTGTAAAAAACATCAGCTCTAGATGAAGAATGCTCCAAGTGCCTGATTCTTACTCCATCCGGCTATTTTTTGCCCATACCTTATATATGTATAACGTTGACATTCCTGCTGCGCTAACAGTTTTTCTCATGCTGTGAGATTACTGTTTTAAGGTGTCTATTCTCGCGTGTGAAACTAAAAAACAATAAATAACAATTACTTGACTATTATTAACAAAAATAACGAAATTAGGGGTTGATTATATTAGAATACTCTCATATGATTATCTTGTATCTAAGATTAAACAATCATTTAACAGACATCATTCTACAAGGAGAATCACGATGGCTAATTTAAAAACTCTTTTCGTTGCAGCGGCAATCGTTGGTGCAACAGCATTACCTCTTTCAACTGCCAGCGCCTGGTGGGGCGGTGGTCCATGGGGCGGTAGTCCTTGGGGCAACAACGGCTGGGGTAACAATGGCTGGGGTAACGGCAATGGCTTCGGTGACGGCGACATGTCTTTCAGCATGAACACTCGTGCTAACACAAGCGCGTACGGTAATGGTAATGGTTACGGTTATGGCCGTCCTTACTACGGCGGTTATGGTGCACCTTACGGTTACGGCGCTCCTTACGGTTATGGCGCTCCTGTTGCTCCATATGGTTACGGCGCTCCTGCTCCATACGGTTACGCTCCTTACGGTGCACCAGTTGCTCCACAGGCTCCTGCTCCTGTAGCACCTGCTAAATAAGGTATCGCATCTATCACACAGGGACGTGTAGTAACCTGATTAACTGGAGACAAACATGAAAAATCTTCTCAAAAATTCTGCAATCGCCTTTGGTCTGGCCGCTTCTATTTCAGTAGCCGCAGTATCTACAGCTCACGCTTGGGGCTGGGGTGGTCCTTACAATGGTTTAGGTAATGGTAACGGTTTTGGTGACGGCAACATGTCTTTCAGCATGAATGCGCGTACTAATGTACATGGTAACGGTAACGGTTATGGCTATAACAACCCTTACTACGGTTATGCACCATATGGTTACGGTTATCCTGCTGCAGTAGCACCTCAGATTGACCAGGCTGCTATCGATGCACATAACAAACGTATTGCAGATTTCCACAAGGCACAGCAGGAGCAGTTCAAGAACGCACCTGTATTCACGCCTTACACAAACAACTTCGAAGCAATGGAAAACTTCCGTAAAAAGCAAATCGAACAGATGAAAGCTCAGATGGAAGCCCAGAAGAAGTTTATGGATGAGCAGCGTAAAGCGCACGAAGCACGTATTAAGCAACAGCGTGCCGAGTTCGACAAACTGCGCAAGACTTCTGCGCCAGCTAAAAATAGCTAACAGCAGTACATGATATGGGCAGGGTAATACCTGCCCATTCATTTAACGAGAACCCATCTCTTATGATTATTGATAAGCCATTACATTGTACCGCTGATTCGCTAAAGGCGATTTCACACCCACTGCGTCTGAAAATATTATGTGCACTTGGGCATCGTGAAATGTATGTCAATGAACTGGTTGAATCGTTAGGTACTACCCAAAGCAATCTTTCGCATCATCTTGCGACGATGCGCATAAATGGTGTATTGAACTCGCGTCGAGATGCCAAGAAAATCCTCTATCGCGTGAAAGACTCGCGCACACTTGAGATGGTAGAAATTCTGCGCGATATTTTCTGCGTGCAATAATATCCTCAGACTTTATACTTGTGTGAAATGATCATGCTATTTCATGTGAGCTATATTGCCTGAAACACTCATCTTACAATCCCATACGCAACCATTACCATATAGTTGGCTAAATGACTGTCTTGCTTCGGTTCGGCAGTGGGCACATTCACAGTCTTACGATTATCGTTTTATTGATGATGAACTTTTCGAAGTTTTACCCGTTGATTTAGCATTCCTTCATGGAACATATCCGGTCATTGCCAGTGATATCGCGCGTCTTACCTGGTTATCAAAATTTCTACAGCAAGGTTATCAGCGAGTCATCTGGATGGATGCGGACTTTTTGATTTTTGATCAAGCCTTTTCGCTAAGTGATGATGATGTGTGTTTTGGCCGCGAGGTCTGGATACAGCCAGACAAAAAAACTGGTTTGAAAGTTTATAAAAAGATACATAATGCCTTTTTACAGTTTAGCCAGGGTAATGCTTTTCTCGATTTCTATATTCACAGCGCAACACAAATTGTCAGGCGATTTACCGGCCATATGCCAGCACAGCTTGTCGGTCCAAAGCTACTAAGCGCTTTTCATAATATTGTCAGTTTTCCAGTTAATGAAACAGCGGCAGTATTAAGCCCTGTTTTGATTCAGGGGCTATTAAATGATGATGATGAGGTGATCAAGACCTGGAAAAAACATTCACAGGTTTCGCCTCATGCAGTAAACCTGTGTGCATCGAGTTGTGTCCGGGGTGAATTGAGCGAAGCAGATATGCAGCGTGTGATAGCATTGTTAACTTCTAATATGATGGGTGACAGGCTGTAAACGATGGATATCGTAACTCAGGGACTACTTGGTGGGGTTATGGCGCAGAGCGTTGCTCAGCGCAAAGAAAAAAAGCTGGCCACCCTTGTGGGAATGCTTGCTGGTTTACTTGCAGATGCCGATGTATTTATTCAATCAGCCAGTGATCCGCTGTTGAGTATTGAATATCATCGTCATTTTACTCATTCCCTGCTGTTTATACCGTTTGGGGCATTGATTGCCGCACTGATACTTTTTTTATTCCTGCGTAACAAAATCTCTTTCCCACGTTTGTATCTCTTCAGTTTCATGGGGTATGCACTAAGCGGTATTCTGGATGCATGCACCAGTTACGGTACGCATTTACTGTGGCCTTTTACGGATGAGCGTATTGCCTGGAGTGTGATTTCTATTCTGGATCCAGTATTTTCATTCATCCTGCTCATCACGCTGATTGTCATGTTAATGAATGGTAAACGTCAGGTTGCCATCATCGGCATGTTTCTGGCGACCGCATATCTGGGTATTGGGTATATGCAACAACAACGTGCTAGTACTGAAATGGCCAAACTGTTGCAGCAACGAAATCATACACCGGTAAAACTCGTCATAAAACCTACGTTAGGGAATATACTATTATGGCGTTCCATCTATATTCATAATGAGACAATTTATGTTGATGCGATAAGGCCCGGTGTTTTTTCAGCGAATAAAATATATCAGGGTGAGACGGCAAAAGTACTCATACCCGAAAAACTTTCAATCAACAAAGCGTCACCTCAATTTCGTGATATACAGCGTTTTGTTCAGTTCTCAGATGGCTTTGTCGCGGTATCTCCAGTAATGGAAAATGTGATCGGAGATATGCGCTACAGTATGTTTCCAACCAGTATCCGCCCACTGTGGGGAATTGTGCTTTCACCAGAATTATTAGAACAACCCGTAGAATACAAATTCTTTCGTCAACAAAGCCAATCCGAACGCGATTTGTTTTTTTCGATGTTGAAAGGTGAGTCAATTCAGTAAATTTATATAACTCACTGAATACGAGGCTGAAGTTAGCAAGTATCTTTGTTACACTTAAGTGTAAGTGGGAATAGTCATTCTAAATACTACGATCTGTACATGAGGCGGTTTTGATGTCTGAAAAGCTCTATATTGCACTTTTCAGTATTCACGGCTTGATTCGTGGCAAGAATCTTGAGCTTGGTAGCGATGCAGATACAGGTGGGCAGGTACTCTATGTACTGGAACTGGCTAATGCCCTGGCACGGCGAGACGATGTCGAGCGTGTGGAACTTTTTACCCGTCTGATCTATGACGATAATGTTGATCAGGATTATCGCCACCCAATAGAACCAATCTCAGAAAAATTACGCATTGTGCGTATCGCAGCCGGACCAGATGAATATATATCCAAAGAGCAACTCTGGGATCATCTGGATGTCTTTATTGACAATACCGCGGAATATTTTCATGCACAGCAACGTATGCCAGATGTTATTCACAGTCATTATGCTGATGCCGGTTATGTTGGTTCGCGACTAGCAAACCAGTTAGGTGTGCCTCTCATTCACACTGGTCACTCTCTTGGTAGAGTAAAAAGGCATCGTCTACTTGCAAGTGGTTTGACTGCTGACGAAATCGAACAGCGCTACAACATGCTGTATCGGATTGAGGCCGAAGAAACTACGTTGTCAATTGCTGAGCGCGTCATCACCAGCACGCATCAGGAAATTGAAGAACAGTATGAGCTTTATGATCACTATCTGCCTGAGCAGATGCATGTCATACCACCGGGTACTAACCTTGAGCAGTTTATTCCTGCAACAGGTGATGAACTTAACGACTCGTTCTTTAAAGAGATGACAGGCTCACTTATTGAGCCGACTAAACCTATTATTCTTGCTCTGTCACGTCCGGATAAACGAAAAAATATTGCAGCCTTGATTGATGTGTATGGCGCATCACCTGAACTTCAGGACATTGCCAACCTGGTTATTATTGCCGGGAATCGTGACGACATTGAGGAGCTCGATGAAGGTGCACAGGAAGTTTTTCGTGAACTGTTGTTGTTAATTGACCGCTATGATCTCTATGGCAAGGTCTCGATGCCAAAGCACCACACGCGTGATCAGGTGTCATTGATTTATCGTATCGCTGCAGCCACACATGGTGTGTTTATTAACCCTGCGTTAACAGAACCTTTTGGTCTGACATTAATCGAGTCAGCAGCTTCAGGCCTGCCGATTGTGGCAACGGAAGATGGGGGGCCAAGAGATATTATTGCTAACTGCCAGAATGGTTATCTTATCGATCCCCTCAGTTGTCTATCAATGATTGATGCGCTGAAGAAATTGCTCACAGATAGTGAAGACTGGCAAAACTGCGCGCAAAGAGGTTTAACAGGAGTTAAGCAGCACTATTCATGGGATGCACATGCCGAAGGTTATGTGCAAATGTTACAACCCATTCTTGAAAAATCAGAAGTGCTTGATAGAACCGCGATTACACGGCGTAAAGGCGTCTATCGGGAACGTGCCGTTGTTTCAGACCTCGATCTGAATCTTATTGGTGATGAACACTCGCTGAAAGAGTTAATAGCGGTACTTAAACAACATCGTAAAACCACCAAGTTTATTATTGCGACAGGGCGCCGTTTTGATTCGGCACTGCGTTTAATGAAGCGCTATAAAATCCCTGAGCCTGACATGCTTATAACCAGTAGCGGCAGTGAAATATATTACGCTCCTAAATTTGTGGCAGATATGGCCTGGCATAATCATATTGATTATCACTGGTCAGCGTCAAAGGTGAAGAAAATTCTCCAGGATATCGATGGCCTGACATTGCAGCCACGCACGGAGCAGAGTCGTTTCAAGATCAGTTATTACTACGATGCTTCGCTCGCACCTGATGTCGAAACGCTGAATAGTCTGTTACATCAGCATGAACTTTCAGTTCACTTGCAAATGGCATTTGGCCAGTATCTCGATGTATTGCCACAGCGTGTATCCAAAGGTATGGCGCTACGTTATCTCGCTGATCGCTGGCAGATTCCACTTGAGCGAATATTGGTGGCGGGTGGTTCAGGCTCAGATGAAGACATGATGCGTGGCAATACCCATGCTGCGGTCGTTGCTAACCGCCATAATGAAGAGCTATCTCAGCTTACCGAACTGGATAATGTGTATTTTGCAAATAAACCTTATGCCGCGGGTATCCTCGAAGCGATGGAGCATTATCATTTCTTTGACAAGCAGGAAGATGATGCGCGTGAGGCAAAACGCCGTCTGCTGTTATGCACTGATATGGATCGTACTATTATCCCGAATGGTGAACAGCAAGAACATGAGCTGGCGAGAAAACGTTTTGCGAGTTTTTGCTCACTGCCTGAAGTGGCGCTGATTTATGTCACTGGTCGGCATCGTGAACTAGCACTCGAGGCGATAAAAACCTACCATTTACCTGAACCTGACTTTTTGATTACGGATGTCGGCACGGTGATATACAAACATCATGATGACAGGTGGGAGCCGATGAACGCATGGGCCAGTTTAATTAGTGAAAATTGGCACAGTGATACACCAGCGACTATTGCTGAGTTATTAGCTGACTTTGTTGATTTACGCTTGCAGGAACCTGAAAAACAGAATATACACAAGCTGAGTTATTATACTCCGGCAGATTCTGCAGACGGCGATTTACTGGAGAAAGTAAAGGCCTGCCTTGATGAGAATGGATTTCAGGTTAATCTGGTGTGGAGTGTGGATGAGAAATCCAGTACCGGGTTACTCGATATTTTACCGCAACAAGCTGACAAGCTTGAGGCAATAAAATTTCTTGCCAGGCAGCTCGGATACGAGCAGAAAGAAGTGTTGTTTGCCGGTGATAGTGGCAATGATATTTCTGTGTTATGCAGCTTATTACCAGCGGTGCTGGTCGCGAATGCGACCGAAAGTGTTAAAGACAGAGCGATACATATTTCTGAAACTGAACAGTCGCGCGACACACTGTATGTGGCAAGTGGCAAAAATAGTGATATGAATGGCAATTATACTGCCGGTGTACTTGAAGGCGTTGCCTATTTTAGACCAGAGTTCAGTGATACCTTACGTAACCTTGGTATCAATACACATCAATCTATGTAGAGTTATAGCGAGCCAGGCAAAACAATAAAATGTACGAACAAGTTTCTCATTCTCTTTTAAATGATATTCTGAATCATCTCGAAAAAGATATCAGTAAGCGCGATCTAAGGCATTTCTATACGCGTCTGGGTGCCAATTTCTACGCGATACATTCGCTACTTGAAAAACTCTATGGGCATCGTAGTGACTTTCGTGAGCAGGTACTGCGCCTGGTTGAAACCATGGCGCGCCAGTATATCAACCGTTCAGATGCCTTACGCGAACTTGATATAAACCGTGAGCAGGATCATAACTGGTTCCTAAATCAGAAATGGGTTGGCATGGCGCTCTATAGCAATGGATTCGCCGGTGACTTAAAAGGTCTGCAGGAGCACCTGGGTTACTTTCAGGAACTGGGCATTAACCTGGTGCATATCATGCCCATTATGCGATGCCCCGAGGGCAGAAGTGACGGCGGTTATGCGGTAAGCGATTTTCGTGAAATTGATGAACGTGCAGGCACGCTTGATGATCTGACTTCACTTTCAGAAAGTATGCGTGAGAGAGATATCCTGTTAGTGCTTGATGTTGTCGTCAACCACACCTCGGATGAACATGAATGGGCACAACGCGCGCGTGCGGGTGATAAGGAATATCAGGATTATTACTACACCTTTGAAACTCGCAATGTACCAGACATGTTTGAGCAGTCCATGCCCGAGGTGTTTCCCGAAACCTCGCCAGGAAATTTCACCTGGGATGAAGAAATGCAGCGCTGGGTTATGACGGTCTTCAATAACTACCAGTGGGACCTGAACTACTCTAACCCTGCCGTGTTCATTGAAATGCTCGATGTCATTTTATACTGGGCCAATAAGGGCGCTGATATTGTGCGTCTTGATGCCGTCGCATTCCTATGGAAAAAAATTGGCAGCACCTGTCAGAATGAGCGCGAGGCACATCTACTCTTACAATTGATGAAAGACTGCTGTCAGGTGACGGCTCCGGGTGTGTTGTTTATTGCAGAAGCCATTGTCGCGCCGGTCGAGGTGACGAAATATTTTGGTGAAGATGCGGTGATCGCAAAAGAATGCGAGATTGCCTATAACTCGACATTAATGGCCCTGTTATGGGATGCAGTAGCGACAAAGAATGCCAGCCTGCTGAAACAGGGCATCAAGAGTCTACCGGTGAAACTGGAACGCGCAACCTGGTTAAACTACGCACGCTGCCATGATGATATTGGTCTGGGCTTTGATGACAGGGATATTGCACTGGCCGGGTACGAGCCAAGGAGCCATCGCCAGTTTCTTATCGACTACTATACCGGCCAGTTTGAAGAGTCGCATGCGCGTGGTTTGCCTTTTGGTCATAACCCGAAGACGGGTGATGCACGTATCTCCGGTTCACTGGCCTCGCTAGCAGGGCTGCAGTACGCACTGGATAAGAATGATGAACAGGCGATTGCAGACGCCGTGCAGACTATTCTGTTGTTACACAGCGTGATCATGTCGTTTGGCGGTTTGCCACTGCTTTACTATGGCGATGAAATTGGTACGTTGAATAATATGGAATATGAAAACGATCCGCATAAGGCGGGCGATAGCCGTTGGGTACATCGCCCGAGCATTGACTGGCAGCGTGCTGAACAAAGAAACGTTACGGGCACAGTCGAATATGCCATTTTCAGTAATCTTAAGCGTATGATTTCAGTGCGCAAAGAAGTGCATGTGTTCGAGGATTTCAATAATCGTGAACTGATTGACGTTGATAACCCGTTTCTGTTTGTCTTCAGCCGTTACAGTGTGACCAAACCGAGTGAAAAAGTCATTGTCGTGACGAATTTCAGCGGCGAACCGCAGATGGTCGATGCAAATGAATTGTATGGCGAATCCTACGCCTTACACGGGCAGCTTGTAGATATGTATTCCGGTTGCTCACCAGAAACATTCAAATCATCGCTAGTGGTACCGGCTTATTCATTTTACTGGTTGTGCGAAGTGAACTGATCTTTGCGAAACAGATCTCTCAAGGCCATTCAGTATTTATTCCTTCAAACATTCTTAAGAATTCGTTAGTATTTAACCACTCCGCCATATTACCAAGGATAAGAAATGTCGATCACCTATGTAGAACCCAGAACAAATATCTCACCGGAAGACTGCAACTTTTATCATGCTATGGATATTCCGGGTCTTGGAGAAGTGGGGCGTGAATGGGATCTAAGAGATAACATTGATAATTATCTTGGTAACCAGGACCTTACTGGTAAACGGGTTCTTGATGTCGGGACTGCTTCGGGTTACTTAACGTTTGAAATGGAAAAACGCGGCGGTGATATGGTTTCCTTTGATATGGAAACGGGGCGACAATGGAATGTGGTGCCTCACTGCAAATTATCGGACAGTATGGATGAGATGTATGAAAATGTTGTAAGGGGCCATAATCGATTACAAAATGCCTACTGGTATGCGCACAACGCCTTTAACTCCAAAGCGAAAGTATTTTATGGCGATATTTACAACATACCTGAAGAACTAGGCCAATTTGATGTAGTATTTTTCGGCATGATTTTATCGCACTTACGCGATCCGTTTCAGGCATTGTATTCAGCATCGAGACTTTCAAAAGATAAAGTCATTATTACTAATCAGGCCCGTAGTGGTGGCAAGGCCTCAGATGTAATCTTCCTGCCTTCAAAAGATTCCACGATTTATCGTGCATGGTGGTCTTTCTCAGATAATGCCTTAATCCAGATGTTAGGTGTCCTGGGTTTTGAGGTAGAGAGCATCAAGCGTGATCAGTATAAATGCATTGAGCCTGAGCCTGGCACGCGAGAATGCACAACCTTTATTGCCCGTCGGGTATGAATAACACCTGATAATTGAACGTAAATTATCAGGCTGCAAATCTATAGCACATTAGAAATAGTAACCCTGTTTATCTATAGGTCATAGTCTATAGATTAATGCATTAATATTTATTTGTTTATATCTATAGATTTACCTAAGCTCCCTTCCGGATACCTATATATAGGGTTAGTGTCGCTGCGATTCAGTGCAGACGCTTTTTCGATGAACGTGCACGGGCTATTTGCCGGTGTTTCAAAACAGAGCCAAGTACCTCATAGATAAGCAGTAAAACAATGCGAGATACGGTAAAACTCCGCACCTATGTCTATATAGATTCGCTGCAACCCCAGCTGGCGGAGCTAATGGCGTCTGTCTCTCAGGGTTTTCCACCGGTGCCTGGTGATGCCTGTCTGTGGGTCGAGGTCTCTCCTGGTATGGCGGTGCACCGAGTTACCGATACAGCGCTTAAAGCGAGTCAGGTCAAATTGACCCAACAGGTCGTGGAACGTGCCTTCGGCTCCATGGTGATCCATAACCGTGATCAGAGCGATGTCATTGAAGCCGGTACTATTCTATTAAACAGTATTGGTGCATCGGTTCACGACAGGGAAAAATGTGTTGTTGAATGGAGTGAAATCATCCGCGGCATGACATCAGATCACACGACACTGGTGAATCGCCAGCATCGCGGTGGTTCGATGATGGTACCTGGCCAAAGTATGTTCATTCTTGAAGTCCAGCCAGCAGGTTATATTACTTATGCCGCAAATCAGGCTGAAAAAGCTGCCAATATCACCCTGGTTGATGTGCGTGCGGTGGGTGCACATGGTCGCCTGACTCTGTCAGGGAAAGAGGCTGATGTAGAAGAAGCGGCGGCTGCGGCTATTGCGGCAGTGCAAAATCCAGCCGGGACCTAGTGTTATGCATCGTCAGGAAATAATTCGACTCCTGCAGCAACATAAGACGCCGTTTATGGATGAGGCAAGCTATGTCAGACGTGCGCTGGCCTTTATAGAAGAACATGAGGATTGTTTTTATCGGGAATTACAGCCTGCACATGTTACGGCTTCAGCCTGGGTGGTAAACCCCGAGCACACGAAGATACTGATGTTGCTGCATGGTAAGCATTATCAATGGTTTCAACCGGGTGGTCATGCGGATGGCGATAGTAATGTCGAAGGCGTCGCGCTGCGGGAATTACAGGAAGAGACGGGGTTAGATGCCTCGCAACTTAAATTATTGAATCAGGATGTATTTGATGTGGATATCCACCATATTCCGCCACATGACAATGAGCCAGAGCATCAACATATTGATATCCGCTTTTTAGTGGAGATAGATGACAGTTTATCGGTACCTGGAAGTGATGAATCGCATGATGTCCGTTGGGTCGAGTTGTTTCAGGTACCGCGTTACAACAATAACCGCTCGACCTTTCGCATGCTGGAAAAGACACGTATGTTACGAAATATTAACACTTTTTCTGAAGAAATGACGTGGATGAATTTATGAAGGGAATATTACACTCATAGATCATCATTTATGGAAATTTAATAAAATATTGATTTGTGCAGCTATGATCCGCAGCCTATAGTTCAGGCTGAATTTTTATAGCTGCAATTACTAACTTGCCAGAGAACGAAACAGGAGACCAATATGGCTGATAAATCCTATAAAGCGGGCGTGAAGGAATACCGCGATAAGTACTGGACCCCGGACTATGTTCCACTCGATACTGACCTGTTGGCCTGTTTCAAGGTCACTGGACAACCAGAAGTGCCACGTGAAGAAGTTGCTGCTGCGGTAGCGGCGGAATCATCAACAGGTACCTGGAGTACAGTATGGTCGGAACTGCTGACTGACCTTGAGTTCTATAAAGGTCGTGCATACCGCATTGAAGACGTTCCAGGTGACTCGGAATCTTTCTATGCGTTTGTTGCTTACCCAATTGACCTGTTTGAAGAAGGTTCAGTTGTTAACGTACTGACTTCACTGGTTGGTAACGTATTCGGCTTTAAGGCGCTGAAACATCTGCGTCTGGAAGACATTCGTTTCCCAATCGCTTACATCAAGACTTGTGGTGGTCCACCAGCCGGTATTCAGGTTGAACGTGACCGTCTGAACAAGTACGGCCGTCCTATGCTGGGTGCGACAATCAAACCTAAACTGGGTCTGTCTGCGAAGAACTATGGTCGTGCAGTTTACGAATGTCTGCGCGGTGGTCTGGACATGACCAAAGATGATGAGAACGTTAACTCTCAGCCATTCATGCGCTGGCGTGACCGTTTTGAATTTGTCGGTGAAGCAATTCAGAAAGCCGAGCAGGAAACGGGTGAGCGTAAAGGTCATTACCTGAACGTTACTGCTGCTACTCCTGAAGAAATGTACAAGCGCGCTGAGTTCGCAAAAGAAGTCGGTTCACCTATCTTGATGCATGACTTCCTGACAGGTGGTTTTACTGCCAATACAGGTCTGGCTAACTGGTGTCGTGAAAACGGTATGCTGTTACATATTCACCGTGCAATGCATGCGGTAATTGACCGTCATCCAAAACATGGTATTCACTTCCGCGTACTGGCCAAGTGTCTGCGTCTGTCAGGTGGTGACCATCTGCATACTGGTACTGTTGTTGGTAAGCTCGAAGGCGACCGTAACTCTACATTAGGTTTCGTTGATCAGCTGCGTGAGTCTTTTGTTCCTGAAGATCGTGCACGTGGTGTGTTCTTTGATCAGGACTGGGGTTCATTACCAGGTGTCTTCGCTGTTGCTTCTGGTGGTATCCACGTATGGCACATGCCTGCACTGGTCACTATCTTTGGTGATGACTCAATGCTGCAGTTTGGTGGTGGTACTCAGGGTCATCCATGGGGTAACGCTGCGGGTGCTGCTGCAAACCGTGTTGCACTTGAAGCCTCTGTTAAAGCTCGTAACGAAGGTCGTGTCATTGAGAAAGAAGCTCGTGACATTCTTACCGAAGCTGCTCGCACTAGTCCTGAACTGGCGATTGCAATGGAGACTTGGAAAGAGATCAAGTTTGAATTCGAGACTGTTGATAAGCTGGACGTAGGTTAATACCCGTTCATCGGACAACATTGTAACGATTAAACAATTTTTACGAGGAAAAGATTATGTCAACAGAAATGGGTAATTTTGAAACAGCCCAAACTCTCGAAACTTTTGGTTTTCTGCCAAAAATGGACCAGGGTGAGATTCAGGCGCAGGTCGCATACATCATTGCTAATGGCTGGTCACCAGCGATTGAGCATGAACATCCAAGTAAGTCTTTCGACCATTACTGGACGATGTGGAAACTACCTTTCTTTGGTGAAACCGATATGGGTACAGTTCTGGCTGAACTGGATGCATGTCACCGCGCATTCCCGGATCACCATGTCCGTCTGACCGGCTACGACAGCTATACCCAGTCACAGGGTTCTTGCTTCGTCGTATACGAAGGTCGATAAAGTACGGTATTACTGTTGCTCACCCCTGGGTGAGCATAAGTAAATAATATTGGTAGTGATTGGATAAATATCACGCAACGGGGTTAACGATGGCACAACCAGCGAACAATATGAGTGCACGCGAGTTAGTTCTTGCACGACGTAGAGCGATGTCGACGGTAGGCAAAGCGGCGTTGACGAGCAATGCTGCACAAGCAGCGCCTGCTCGCACAGCGGCACCTGCGCCTGCGGCAACGGTTTCATCAGCATCATACTCAACTTCTGCGAGCACACCTGCAACTTCTAGTCGAGCAGCGTCTCTGGCAAGACGTCAGGCAATGTCTACAGGTGGCAAACGCAGTATTCAGAGTAAAGATCGAACGCGTACAGACGAAGTTAAGTCGGCAACACCAGCGACTCCTACTGCGCCTGCAGCGGCCGCTAAGCCAGCTGAAAAGAAAGGCTGTGGCTGTGGTTGTGATGGAACGCGCGCTGAATGTAAGGCAAGTATTAAGCCGGTGAGCAAAAATATTAGTTCTGCTGCAAGTGTCAATCAGGCGAGAGCTGCCATTAACCATTCCGTTGCACGCATTGCATCGCTGGCACGTCGCGAAGCGACATCATCGCGTGGTAAAGCCGGTGTGAGCAAAAACGGTATGACTGCAGCACAGACGGCTCGGGCAGGTAACCCTAACCTGAGCAGTCGTGACCTGTCGAAAGCACTCCGTGAGCAACGTAGTAAGAACGGCAGCCTGGGGCAGAAGAAATCTGAGCCATGTGGTCGTCGTCGCCCAAAGCAGGGTGACACTGGTGCTGCTGAAGATCAGCCATGGAAAGTGGGTGCCAGTGAAACCGTCAGTGGTCAGACAGTAACCGGCACGATGGTTGGTCGTAGCGATGATGTTACAGGTGATGAGCCAAGCACATGCCGCTCCATTACCGGCACAGAATACCTGGGTGCTGATATCTTTCGTGACTTTTGTCAGGCGGATCCAAGTGGTACACCACGCAAGGTCACTGTGACATCAACATCACACGGTAACGCGGTTAGCGGTAATCGTATGGGCCGCTCGGGTAACGTGACAGGCAATGAGCCAGGTACATGTAAAAATGTCACAGGTAATGAATACGTTACAGGTGAACAGGTGCAGGCATATTGCGGTGAATTACCTACCAAGTCACCACGTAAGATCTCAGTTGTGCAGACGGGTAAGGGTAAGTCCGTGTCGGGAACGAATGTTGGTCGTTCTGAAAAAGTGACTGGCAATGAACCCGGTATGAAACGCTCGTTAACAGGTACTCAGTACACGCAAGCGGAAGAGATTGGCACAGCACCTGCAAAGGTTGGTGTGAGTGGCACACTACGCGGTGGCAATGTCACCGGTACAATGGTTGGTCGTCGTGAAAACATGACAGGCGATGAGCCAGGTAGTTGCCGTAACATCACGGGTGATGATTACGCCAGCAAAGAACAATACAGCAACTTCTGTAGTGCAGCACCTGCACCAGGGGATCGCAAGGTCGGTGTTTCAGCGACAGGTAAGGGCATGTCAGTGACCGGCACGATGACTGATCGTGAAGGCAAAGTGACAGGTAACGAACCAGGTGTTTGTAAAGCTGTGACTGGAACGCCTTATGCCGGCGCGGATGCTGTCGGAAATTTTTGCCAGGCTGAAGACGCAGCCGCGGTGAATATGCGCAACAAAGCCCACAGAGGCACTCCGGGTATGAATATGACAGGCATACAGCCTGGCGCTGGTGGTGTCATGACGGGTGACAAGAAAGGTGTTTGTGAACCTGTAACGGGTACACCTTATGTAGGTGCGAATCAGTTTGCAGATGCTTGTCCAGCGACTGCTGCAGATACAGCGAGCTCTGATTACCCACAGGCGACTGCTGGTAATGCACCATGGCAACAATTTAGTGTTGAGCCACCTTCTGGCGGTGCTTACAAAGCGGATGGTTCAACAGGTGTAACCGGAAATCAGTATGAGCAAGGTCGTATTACAGGGCCGTTCGGTATGGCACCAGGCAAGTTGACTGGTACAGAAGAGGCACGCTTTGGTAAAGAAAACGTGCTGAATGAATCCATGCAACCTGTTGTAGCAGAAGATTTTGAAGGTCGTACCAAGTCACGTGTGACTGGTGAAGGCCAGGATGCGGGTTTAAAGATTACCGGCGACGACTGGGAACGTGGTGAGCATGTTACCGGTACCGAAGGTAAATCAGCTGCAGTACGTAACCCTACGATGCGTATGGGGCCTGCAAGTGCGATGGCGGTTACACAGAAACGTAATGAAGAGTTACCAATGCCAAACAGTAAAGTGACTGGTGGTAGTGGTAATACAGAAAAGGGATCGTTGATCACTTATTCAGGAGGCGCTCGCGGTTAATAGACTGCAGAGTTAAGTAACGATGTTGAGTACACGTAACAAAACAAAACGAACACAGGAAGCTCAGGTGGCAGCGCCATTGAGTCGTCCGGGTGCGCGTGGTGGTGTTGCGATAACAGCTGCTGGTAGACGTACGCAATATCAGGGCGGTGGTCACGCGCTGACAAACGGTGCAGAGAACACAACGTTATATGCCTATGAAAGTAGTGTTAAAGAGGCCTTTGATAACATCGTGCCAACGTTGAAAGAGATTTCTGCGCTGCAGCATGAAGTGAATTTTGCCGAACAGGCGCAACGCGTTGCGAAGACACGTTTAGGTTATGCAGTACCACAGGTGTTGCTTGATGATGCCTGGGTTGATCAACTGGATATGCGTAGCCTGTTCGCCTGGTGTGTATTTGAAACCTATCATCGTTTTTGCGATGAAGTGTTCACTCGTGATCCACTTGGCGGTAATGGCGACGCAGCATTTCAGACGTTGCTGGAAGAATGTGGTTTCCACACAATGGATGTATCGCCTTGTGCGGATGGTCGTCTGGCTCACGTGATTCGTTATGTATTACGTATGCCATATAAGGCTGTACGTCGACGTTCATACGCTGGTGCGATGTTCGATATCGATAACAGTCTGACGAAGTGGACACGTACAGAATTGAACAGATACCGTGAAGGCAAGCCGAATACGGCTGATGCAGCAACGCGTTATCTGAAAGCGGTAGTGTATCACCATAGTACAGTTGATCCTGAACATCAGGGTTGTGCTGCACATGGTTCAGATACAGCGAAGGCAGCGCAAGGTGGTGCCGAGCGTTTGTTAGGCTTTAGAGAAGCAGTAGAAAATACATACTGTTGTGGTGCCTCGATAGATGTGCTGCTGATTGGTATGGATACTGATACCGATGCAATTCGACTGCACATGCCGGATGCAGATGGTGGTATTGATTTAGAGAACTATGTCGACAGTCTGGAAGTGTTTGATGCAACTTTACGTATGTCTGCTCATGAAGCAGAAAACTGGATTAGCGATCATATCCAGAGCAAGGGTAGCGATAAGCTGAGCGACGGCATGGCTCGTATGATGACGAAGTTGTTAATCAACAATCTGTCTCAAGTGGATTACGTGCGAAATTATTACGGTGGTCACTACAGTGATATTGGTCATAACGAACGTTTTATTGGCGCCGGTGTGGGTTTTGAAGAAGTACAGCTACGTAACCTGACCTTCTTTGCTTACATGAACACGGTTGAAGAAGCGGCGACTGATCTGGATGTGGGTATCAGTATATTTACTGGCCTGAATGTATCGCATGGCTTACCAGTACCTATTGTGGTGCGCTATGACTACCACGGTGTTGTACCGGGTGAACGTGAGCGTGCAGAAGAACATTGTCATCGAGTCTCTAGCGCGTTGCATAACCGCTATAAAGACTTGAGTGATCGCGGTTTGTTACACACCTTGCAGGTGGTACGTAACATCAGCGAGAAGGGAAGTTTAGAAATTTTGGACTGTTCGGTTAAAACAACGACAGCAGGGGCACACTAATGCTGATATGTCAGGTTGAAAAACCATTAGTTGCTACCAATCGTATACCCGGGCTTGAGCACAAGCATATGCAAGTTGTGCGCGATGGTAGCTCATTAAAGGTTGCGGTAGACGCTGTGGGTTGTATTCCAGGTGACTGGGTTATCTGTGTGGGCAGTTCGGCGGCGCGTGAAGCGGCTGGAAGCAAAGAGTACCCGAGTGATTTGACCATTGTTGGGATTATCGATCGCTGGGAACCTGAAGAGTCGGCTTCGTAGAGGTATACGGTGGAAATTATGCAAGTACAGCAACCACTCGTTTGTACCCGTCGTGTTGATGGTATACGTGATATTAGTTTACGCGTGTTGCGTAACCGTGATGGTAAACAATTAGTGGCTGTTGATCCTGTCGGTGCCCGTGAAGGTAACTGGGTATTTACATCAAGTGGTTCAGCAGCACGTTTTGCAAGTGGTGATTTCAGGATTCATACGGACCTGACTATCGCCGGGATTATAGATTTCTGGGAAGCTGATGAGGATCAGCGGACCGTGAATGCAGATACAACGGCATAGGCCTTGTAACTATTTTTTCAGTAACTAACCATTAACTTAGGAGAAACTAAAATGGCAAATGACAACTACGGCATTGCACTCGGTATGATCGAGACACGCGGTTTAGTACCTGCAATTGAAGCAGCTGATGCTATGACTAAGGCAGCAGAAGTTCGCCTTATCGGACGTGAGTTCGTTGGTGGCGGTTACGTAACCGTTCTGGTACGTGGTGAAACTGGTGCGGTTAACGCAGCTGTTCGCGCTGGTGCTGACGCCTGTGAACGTGTTGGCGACGGTCTTGTAGCCGCACACATTATCGCTCGTCCTCATAAGGAAGTTGAGCCTGTATTACCAACAGGTGAAGCTGCCTAATTTAGGGCAACGTTTTAACTGAATAACTGGAGAACAGACCATGGCAAACGATAATTATGGTATTGCACTGGGTATGATCGAAACCCGCGGACTGGTACCTGCTATTGAAGCAGCAGATGCTATGACCAAAGCAGCGGAAGTCCGTATGGTTGGACGTGAATTCGTTGGTGGCGGTTACGTAACCGTTCTGGTACGTGGTGAAACCGGTGCAGTCAACGCAGCAGTACGTGCAGGGGCAGATGCCTGTGAACGCGTTGGCGATGGTCTGGTAGCAGCGCACATTATCGCTCGTCCTCATAAGGAAGTTGAGCCTGTGCTCGACGAATCGAACGGTAATCGTCCGTTGCGCAGTTAATGACTGGTTGCTGATTGACTGACAACACTGTCGTTATGTTGTCCGCCAGCGCAGATATGCGTGTTCTCGGTTACCTCGGCAGAGCCCTAAGTTTAGAGCTCTCTGCGGTACAGCTGTACAGCACTCAGGCCAAGCTTGTTGAGGCCTGGGGGCTGGTCGAGGTTGCCGAGAAGTTTAGCGCTGAAGCCAGTGAAGAACTTGGTCATGCTAATCGCATTATCGGACGTATGCTCGCATTGGGCGTTGCCCCAAATGCGTCACAATTGCGCCCGGTTAAATTAGGCCAAAATCTGCAGGAACTCCTGCTGCACGATTATGCATTTGAAAATGAGCTCGTGGGGTTGTACAGTGAGGCCAGTAAGCACTGTCAGCTGATAGGCGATAATGATAATCGAGTGTTCTTCGAAGCCCTCCTGGCTGAAGAACAGCACCATGCTGCAGAGTTAACAAAATGGCTACAGGATTTACAGCAGCCAAAACATTAATCTCTGTTAGCAGTTAGCTTTACAATTGTTTAGCGGAGAAACCTCATGAGTAATCGATGGCAAGAACGCAACCGTCCAGTACGCCTGGAGGGTCGTTACGAATTCGAGGATTACTCAAGCTTACGTGATTTTCTCGACAAGGCCGCCGAAATTTCCGAACGTGAAGACCTCTACCCTGACATGGGATTTGGCCGTGATTATGTTAATATCACGATTCATCTTGATGATGGGGAATCCGAGTTAGGTGAAGCCCAGCATCGTTTTGCACAACAACTGGATGAACTCGCTAGTGACAGTGCGCTTTGAGGAAATCATAAAATGCCAGTAATTGCTCTCGTGGGTAACAAGGGTGGTGCAGGCAAGACAACGTTATCGGTAAACCTGTCTTCTTGTCTCGCTAGAAACAGTAGCATCGCCGTCATCGATGCCGATCCACAGGGTTCTGCCATGCAATGGCGCGCCTTTTCTGAGAGTGACCAGGCGATACCTGTCTACCAGAATACCGACGAGCTCGAAGTACATGCTAACGAGTTGTTAAATATCTATGATTATGTCGTTTTCGACTGTCCACCTTCCGTACATGCACCGCAGACAACCTCGGTATTGTCTTTTTGTGATATTGCACTGATTCCTGTGCAGCCCTCTCCAGTTGATTTGTGGGCAACCGTGCATATTGAAGAAGCAGTTGAAAATGCCAAACAAACGAATACAAAATTACGTGCCTTACTGGTTCTGAACCAGCTTGAGACACGTACCACCCTATCGAAGCTTGTGCGTGAAGCGGCATCCGAAATTGGGCTACCTGTTGCAGAAACGGGTTTACGTCGTCGTGCGATTTATCGTAATAGTGCCCTTGAAGGTAAGAGCGTGTTTGATATGGGTAAACGCGGTGCAGATGCAGCAGCAGAATTAGAACAACTTATGCAGGAGATAGTCTCTTTATGAGCTCACAAAGTGATAAAGCAAAAGCAAAATTATTAAGTAGTATGCGCAAGACCAAGGCAGGTACAACTGAATCTGCCGCAGCGCCCGCTCCTGCTCAGGAGACTAAACCAGCTGCTCCTAAACCGGCAGCAAAAGTCGTTGCGAAGGCAAAACCCAAAGCGAAGCCTAAAGCCAAAAAGGCCAAGAAAAAACCGGTTGCGACAGCTGCTGATCCATTCCAGTCAGCGGGACGCATCTGGCCAGATTAGCGGCATAACTCATAGATAAATACTTATTATTCTTCGAGTATTACATTTAGTATTGTCTATGTTATTATCAGGGACCTTGATAAGTTCCTGATTCAGCAGGGTGATGCGCATGCAAGTGCACTTAATCATTACTGGCTCTAACGGGTCAGTTCATCGGTAGATGTGAATTGAAAAACACCCCACAGACCGGTGAACACGGGCATTCGGCTGCTGCCGATATGCCTGTCCATCTAATTCGACATACAACACTACGTCAGTTACAGGTCTTTGAAGCCATTGTCAGGCTTGGTAGTTTCACCCGCGCCGCAGAAGAACTCTTTCTAACCCAACCTACAGTATCGATGCAGATCCGTAAGCTGACGGATGCAATGGGTCTACCGCTTTTTGAACATGTTGGACGCAATGTCGAGCCCACTGAAGCGGGACTAGAACTATATAAGGCATGTCGGACCATGTTCGAGACGCTCGCTAATCTTGAAATGAAAATTGATGATCTGAAAGGCATGCGACGCGGGCGATTGCGAATTGGTGTGGTGACGACGGCGAAGTATCTGACGCCAGAAATTCTTGGCGAGTTCAGTAAGCTGTATCCGGGTATCGAACTTGCGCTGAAGGTAACGAACCGAGAGAAGATCCTTGATCGTATGCACACCAATGAAGATGATCTCTACATCATGGGACAGGTACCGAAGGAAGAAGTTGATGTTGAGGCGTATCAGTATACGCCGAACCCTTTAGTGGTCATGGCGCCGCGCGAGCATCCACTGGTGGGAAAAAAGAATATACCTTTATCAGAGGTTGCCAAAGAGCCATTCATTATGCGTGAAAAAGGCTCGGGCATTCGTGATACCGCCATTCGACTGTTTCAGGCCGAAGGGCTGCAACCCGATGTCAGAATGGAGCTGGGTAGTAATGAGGCCATCAAGCATGCTGTAGTCGGTGGGTTAGGGCTTGCTGTGCTGTCGTTGCATACCCTGACACTGGAAGGCAGTGAAGGTCCAGTGGCGTTACTGGACGTAAAAGGTTTTCCCATCATGCGTCACTGGAATATTGTCCATCCGAAAGGCAAGGAATTATCACTGGTTGCACGTACCTTTCTGGAATACGCGCTGAATAATGAGCCGAAACTTATTGAACGTATGCAGAAGATGTGGCCTTCCCTGAAAGAGGAACTGAAAAAGAGTCATAAACCATCGAAGAGACGCAAGAAAACCAAGAAGAAAAAATGATATATATCTAACTATGCTATGTATTGCATATATAGATGAGTCACACACTACTAAACATAAGATAATTGTCTGGTCAGTGAAAATAGCAACAAGGCGCTATTTACTGCAATCAGAATCAAGTCAGGTATATTAATAATAAACAGAGATTAAGCCTGATTCATGTTGATAGGGGTTGAGATAGGAAGAATGGAACAGCTCATTATCGTGGTGGCGGTATTACCGCTCCTCTCCGCGTTATTGATACGCCTGTTCGCCACTCGTCTGGAGCGTGGCGTTGCTCGCATTAGTGTTGTTATTACAACACTAAGTTTTCTCCTTTCCGTCGTTTTACTCGGCTGGTCGTTCACCGGTGATGTGCCTCATATACTCAGTCTTGGCAATCAGATATCCGTCCTGCTGTTTGACCCATTAAGTATATTACTCACAGCTATAATTCTAGGCATTAGCCTTATCGTTCATCTCTATTCCGTACGTTATATGGCGGAAGAAGCTGGCTATGGGCAGTTTTTTGTTTTACTCGACCTGATGACGGCGACATTACTCTTCATGGTGCTTGCCGGTGATCTGATAACGCTGGTGATCGCCTGGTATCTGGTCGGTGTGCTACTGTATTTTTTACTTGGACAGGATACTCGCAGCCAGACAGCTTATCGTTTTGCGTTCTGGACGCTTATCACCTATCGAATTGGTGATATACCGCTTATCCTGGCCGCGGCGTTACTCTATAACGCCTATGACACCTGGTCACTGACAATAATTTTTAACGAGATTATGGCTAACCCGAATGCGCATATGGTGCTCGGTATGCCCTTGACGCAGGTCGTCGCAGCATTGATAGGGTTTGCCGCCTTTGCCCGTTCGGCACAGTTTCTACTCCATACCTGGTTACCCTATACCATGGATGGACCGACTCCGGTATCTGCACTGATGCATGCAGGAATCGTTAATGCAGGTGGTTTTCTTATTAATCGTTTCGCACCGGTGTTTATTCATAGTGGTGATGTTTTAAATGGCATTTTCGTTGTAGGTCTAATTACCGCTATTTTTGGGTCTCTACTGATGTTGACCCAAAATGATATTAAGAAGGCTCTCGGGTATTCGACCATGGGGCAGATGGGATTCATGATTATGGAATGTGGTATAGGCGCATTCTCTCTGGCCATTTACCACATGTTTGCACATGGCGTCTTTAAGGGCACGATGTTTCTGTCAGCGGGTAGCGTCATTAATAATGCGCGCCAGGATGATGGTATTCCTAAAGATGAGCTATATACCTTTGCAGTAGAAAAACAGGCCAACAAAGCACGACAACCCTGGTTGCTTATGGCGGCAATAACCCTGGCAGTACCGCTTGTGATTCTGGTGTTTGCACATTTACTTATTGAGCAAAACTATTTTCAGAAGCAGGGCGCTGTGGTATTACTGTTTTTTGGCTGGGTTACCGGTGCGCAGTTAATATTTGCAACCTACCGCATGCGCACACAGAATATCTGGCGACTGGTTGGCTTGAGCGTATTATCACTAGTCGTCGTTGTGCTTGGTTATGTGTTTATCAGCCACGCCTTTGATTTATATCTTTACCCTGATCCTGAATTCCGTAAACAGCTCTATTCAGCTGCATCAATCAATATTCTGCGCTTCGATATTCTGGTAGCCATTACGGCGCTAATTATTGTTTCTGGCTGGATCGTTACATACTATGCCGAACAGCATGGCTATCGTCGTCGTCAACATACCAAACGCCTATGGCTAAATTTTTACGCACTCATATCTCGTGAATTTTATGTGAGTGATATTTATACGCGACTAACAAGAATTTTGTTAGGTCTATCCGCGCGATTAAATGTCTGGTTGAGGTGGTTATAGATGATGGCTGACCTCATTTTATTACTGCTTGTCAGTATTTTCATTCCATTGTTCCCAATGAGCATGGTGTTCAATGCCATTGTAGATAAAATCACTAACTGCTGGATCCGTATTCTGATTTTTAGTATCTGGCCCCTGACTGGTCTTATGATTCTTCATTTCAGCAGCATAAGACTGCCAGACTGGTTGACCTATTTGGCACTAGGTACATCAATGTTGTATGCGTTACGCATTCTGACCTTACGCGAGGTCAATCAATGGACTGGTTTTCTTGCGACGTCGTTATGGAGTCTGTTGTGGCTTGCGGTAATAGAAAACACTTCCGCATCTCTGCTTTATGGATATGCGATCAGCATGTCGATACCTCTGGTGATGCTGCTGCAGTTAAGTGCCGGCCTGGAAAAACGCTATGGTGCGGCTTATACCGGTCTTTATGGTGGTTTGGCGAGAAGTATCCCCCGATTTGCCGGTGTGTTGGTGACCGTCGTTGTAGCAGCCATAGCCACACCATTTTTCCCAACGTTTTTTATTATGCTTGATTTAGTCGTTGCAACCGTTTCCAGTGCCCCTCTGGTTGCTATCATGCTGTTATTAATCTGGTTACTGTGGAGTTGGGCAGGTGCACGCCTGATACAGGGATTAATCGTTGGCAGAGCAAGTGAAGTGGATATTGATGATTTAAATACATCGACAGTAAGCATCTTTAGCCTGCTACTACTGGTACTCGCTATCTATGGTATTTACTTGAGTGGAGTGATTCTATGAGTTTATCCACTGGTGAACGCCTCAGTATTCGCTCTATGGTTTATGTCGCCAGTGAATCGATTCCGTATTTCTGGCCAATGCGCACGTTCATTCATCACAATCCACTGCATGGCCTGGAAGAACTGCCATTTGAACAGGCCGTTCAGGAAGGCCGACGCCTGTTTCATGGCCGTGTATTTTTACGTCGGCCTATATATCAGGATTATCTTAGACAGGGAAAAGTCGATGAAGATGATCTAAATGCTCAAGTCGCTGCTTTCATTGCTGAACACCAGCATGTGCCTGGTGTTGATATGCAGCAATGGCTCATGGCCTTGTTGACCCAGGCTGAACAAAAGGTCATTTTTCGGACAAGTATTGCCAGTTATGAAGATATTCAGGCTGCCGTTAATGGACAACCTGTTCCACAGGGTGAAGCACTACAAGCAGAGAATCTGGTGAAGTATCTCAGGCATGAATTACTCGGTGATCGACCCGTGTATGATGCCGTGGATGCGCTATATGGAACAGAAATTGGTACTGAGCTGGATGAGCTGGTTATCAAGAGTTGCCTTGATTTCTTTGACGAGGGCCAGTCTGTCTGGTCGATGCCAGCTCGTAAACGGGGTTTCTTCAGTGCATGGCGAGAAGTTGCCAATCGTAATGTCCGTCTCTATCTGCGTGGTATGCATATTCAGGATATTCTGGCTGTTGATGATACTCCAGAAGGCGTGATCGCCCATGTCATGCATACACTAGGGATTCCAGAAGAGCGTTGGGTACATTACTTTACTCGTGAACTGGCGCAGCTGCATGGCTGGACTGGCTTTATTCGCTGGCGCTGGAATAGTAAAAACTATTACTGGAGTAAACGTTATCCCGCTGATCTCATTGATCTGTTAGCAGTACGTTTGACCTTTGCACTCGCTTTGTTAAGTGAACGAGGGCAGCATGACGTTGCCTCAACCGCTCCAGCAATTGAAGATGCCATCGAAAACAGGACGATGGAAACCTATCTGCGTTACCAGCTTTATAGCAAGCGTATTGTTCCGGCAATGGCTAAACGTGTCGATCAGGCGCTTACGCGTAATCGTGCTGCAGATATTGAAAAAGTATTTCATGAGTATGTGAAATACAAATGTCAGTACGAAGCCAGCGTGCAGGGAGGACGGCTGGAGACATTGGCAAATCGCGCCAACCAGTTAGATACTATGAAGTCGCTCGCACCTGAGCAGTTTAGTGATCTACTCGATAACCTGCGGTTATTCGAACGCAACGAAGGTATGATCTGGTTGCATGCTATGGAAGCACGTGCGATCAAACAATTGCTTGCTGGCATCAATAGTCAGCCCCCAGAACCACGTGAAAAACGCCCGTTTGTACAGGCTATGTTCTGTATCGATACACGTTCTGAGCGTATACGCCGTCATCTTGAAAGTGTCGGCGATTACCAGACCTTCGGTATAGCTGGCTTTTTTGGTGTGCCCGTTAGTTTTATGGAGCTTGGTAAAGGCAGTGAAATGCACCTCGCACCTGTGTTGCTGACACCCAAGAACCTTGTATTAGAAATGACGGTCGCCGATGCGGAGGATGTGCACCCGGTTACAGCGCTTGAAAAAGCGATGCATGAATTAAAAGAGTCTGTGTTTGGTCCGTTCGTTACCGTGGAAGCGATTGGCCTTTTATTTGGCTTTGATATGGTCGGTAAGACATTGATGCCTCAGACTTATAATCACTGGCGAAAACGTCTGTATCATAAAAAACGTTCAACACATTTGGTAATTGACAAGCTTGATCGTGAACAGGCAGATTCAATTCTCAGGACAGTGCAACGAGCAGTGATCATTCTTGCCATTGAGCAGGACTTTGATCTGGAAGCCGAACGTATTAGTGATGATATGGTACGTGAATTACGCGAAGCGGCGCTGGGAAGGCATCATGGCGCAACTGTGCTGGCTGAAACCTTGCAATTAACTAAACAACAGGAACAGGAGTTCATTCTGCGCCTGCGTGATGTATATCGTATTGATGTTGCGTATAACCAGATTCAGTTAGAAAGACTGGCACGTATAGGTTTTAGCCTTGAAGAGCAGGTAGGCTTTGTTAGCCAGGCGTTACATTCTATTGGGCTTACAAAAGATTTCTCACGTTTTATTCTGTTGTTTGGTCATGGCAGTACGTCTGAAAATAATCCCTACGAATCGGCTTTAGACTGCGGGGCCTGTGGCGGTAATCACGGCCTGGTTAGTGCGCGGGTGCTGGCACAAATGGCGAATAAAAAGGAAGTGCGTCGTAATCTACGCCTGCAGGGTATTCATATTCCTGATGATAGCTGGTTTGTTGGTGCCATGCACAATACAACAACAGACGAACTCAAGCTCTATGATCTGAATCATCTACCCTCAACACATATCTTTTATATCGATCGTCTACGTACAGGTTTACTTGCTGCGTCACGACTCTGCGCTCAGGAGCGCTTACCTAGTCTGCAGCTGGAACCTGAGCATCGCGAGCCAATAGTTGCCTATCGTGAAGTAGAACGCAATGCGATGGACTGGTCGCAGGTACGTCCGGAATGGGGACTATCTCGTAATGCCTACATGGTCATTGGTCGTCGTAACCTGACGCAGGAAATGTCACTGGAAGGACGCTCCTTCCTGCACTCATATGACTACCGACTCGATCCCAAACAGAGATTGCTGGAAAACATTATCACTGGCCCTCTGGTTGTCGCACAGTGGATTAATATGGAGCATTATTTCTCAACGGTTGATAATGAGCGTTTTGGTAGTGGTAGTAAGGTTTACCACAATGTGGCCGGACGCTTCGGGGTAATGACCGGCGGTCTAAGTGATCTACGCACCGGCTTACCTTCACAGACGGTACTTGATAATGATAAGCCATATCATGAGCCATTGCGGCTTATCACTTTGATAGAGGCTCCGCTTGAACATGCTCGCCGTGCAGTCGAAAGTGTCGTGGCTGTTAAGACGCTCGTATTAAATGACTGGATTCGTTTGCTTGTAATAGATCCAGAGAAACAGGAAGTCTATTGCTATGACAAAGGACAGTGGCATACACAAAAGCTTTCTGATGTAAAAGAATCATCCTTGATAGAGGAGTCAAGTTCATAATGAAAAATGTTAACTTTAGCTCAGTAAAGAAACTTGAAATCATCCTAAGTGGTGAGCATCAGGCATTCGCCACAGACTTGCTTGATCATGCGGGCGTAACGGGTTATACGATAATTAATAATCTTTCTGGTAAAGGTCGTCACGGTTTTCATGAGGGACATTTGATGTTCAATGAAGAAGACGTACTGATCATGATTATCGCAGCGGTGCCAGATGACCTGGTTGACCCGATTCTTGAAGGCTTAGCGCCGTTTTATAGTGAACATTCTGGCGTGGTATTTGTGTCTGATATTCAGGTAACCAGAATGGTGAAATTCAGCAACTAGACCAGCCATAAAAACAGTAAAACTATGGTGGTCTATAAAAATAGCTGAATTAGATTATGCCTTACCCATTGCTGCAAAACTCTTAATAAATGGCCCGGCCATTCTTGGATCTTTAACCATTGCAGTATAGTCGCCGATAACAAATTTCAGTTTGCGTGTTGTATAGGCTGCACCTAATCCCATCATGCCAGGTGGTTTCTGGCACCACTTTTTCCAGTTATCTTCACTGGCACGAAGATCCCAGTTCAGTGTCTCGCCATTATAAGCGCCTGCTGAGGTAGCCTTACCATTTTCAATGACGATGACGCCGCGAGCTTGATTTTCACCATCAATGCCGTAGCCAATTGCAGAGTTGAATCCGATTTTTCCGAGTGCATCAGACAGTTCTGGATCACTGTTCCAGGCATTCATGAAGCCTGTCATCCATTCGGGAGAAAAAAGATCGGCCATAGCTATATTCCTTGTGAGTTGTTTAATTCTGATTATGATAATGATATTTAAACAGGGTAAAAATTGAAAGCAAAACATTTGATAGCAGCGTATAAATTTGTTGAATATCGCGTTTGTATAGCTTATGTAGCCATTACATTATTATATAGATGCCTGCTGTTATGCTGCATTAATAATACTATACTTTAGTTTATACATAACCTAATCATTGACTAAAATGCTACTAAGAAAAAATAGATGGCCAGACATTAAGCGATTAGTAAGTTATTTTCTTGAGCTTAAGGCATCAATTCAAATCATCCTGCTGCTTTTTTTGCTTTCAACTATTGTTGCAACAGCAGGGGGGGTCGCGATTTACCAGTTAGGAATATTTAGCAATGATGCTTTCGCGATAAACAATCTCGGCGTTGTGCGTGGGTCTATTCAGAGAACAACAAAACGAGAAATCGCCTCAGTACCTTCAGACCCTTTAATTACAAGTATAGACAAAACTATTGATCTTATACGACAACGTTATGTAGAAAATAATAATGACGAAAACTTATTACGAGAAAATATTTCAGAAAAGCTGGATGAGCTTGTGGTCAGCTGGAATAGTTTAAAAAAAATGTATAAGACTTATCGAAAGGATCGAAGCAATAAAGATGAGATACTGCTACAGAGTGAGGTGTGTTGGGAAAAAGCTAATTTTCTCACCTTTAGTGTGCAAAAAATTTCAGAAGAAAAGCTTGTAAGCTACAGAAATCTTATTATAAGCATAGCTGTTATTGTCAGTGCATTTATTCTACTTATTATGTTTACGGTTTATCATATTATCCATAAGCATCTAGAAGTAGACGTGATTACAGATTCACTAACTCAATTATTTAATCGCAGTCATTTCAACCAGATACTCGATCAGCAGATTAACCTATGTCGTCGTTATAACTATATCTTTTCATTGATACTAGTGGATATCGATTATTTCAAGGCGATTAATGATGAATTTGGACACCATGCAGGTGATGTCGTATTAACTAAATTTGCAAAATTATTAAAAGATAATGCTCGAGAAGTTGACTTTGTGTTTCGTGTCGGTGGTGAGGAGTTTGCCGTCATCACACCACAGTGTGATGTGGAGCAAGCAAAACTCATCGCCGAAAAGTATCGCATCCTGATTTCTGAAAGTGATTTCTCTATTCAGAAGAAAATGACAGTTAGTGCCGGTACTGCGAGTTATATGAACAGTGAAACTCGAGATGAATTTTATGTACGCACTGATAAAGCGCTGTATAAAGCAAAAGATTCTGGACGAAATCAGGTGGTTACAGCCTAATTAATAGCAAGGTCAGGCGCAAAAACTAAAATGGTCTGGGTGACAGTATTTGAACATACGACCACTGCCTCCCGAAGGCAGTGCTCTACCAGGCTGAGCTACACTCCGTAAGTAATTATGTTTTCAGGATTATAAAAAAAGAATAAGGTTACTGCGGTGAGCAGAAATCGTCCTGTAGCTGTAGCAGGTTTTGCTCTACTTCTCTGGCAAATTCAGCATAATCTTCAGTAGGCGTCAGACAACAGATCCCTTTTAATGCACACTGTGCCAGATCGACATGCAGCCTGGCTGTTTTTATATCACCCTGGCGCGCGTAACGCATGGCTGAATGTATATGTGTTGTGGTGTGTTCTTTCATCTGGTCAGACAATTTAGGATGACAGTTTGCATCAGCATGGTGCTCTGTAAGGTAACGTGAAAGATCATTACTCACCGGATGAGTCGGTAAAGTGCCCTGGTGGTTTTCTGAGTGGCTAGCATGATTATTATCATGCTGCCCCGAAGTGTAAGAATGTGGCATGCCGGTAATAGTGGCATTGACAAGGTAGTCGACCTGCTTACTCAGCATGTTCGCGATATTATGCTCGGTTTCGTGAAGGTCGGGTGCTTTGTAACGTTTTGTTTGTTCTTTCAGTGCCAGAGAAGCAATTTTCTCATATAGTTCATAAACGATATCGAGTAACAAATGATCATGAGAGTTTTTCATGGATGCATACTCATGACGGTACTAAAAACTGCGCTCAACTGAAAAATTGGCGAGGGTTAACAATGCTTCTTTATACGCCGATGACGGTAGCACTGTTAATGCTGCAATGGCTTTTTCTGATTCCTGCTTTGCACAATTGGCTGTGTATTCAATGGCACCTGTGGCGTTAATGGCGGATGTGACTTTCTCAATATTATCTAGCCCGCCTTTTTCAATCGCTTCCCTGACAATTGCGGAATCTGTTTCACTACCATGATTGATGGTATAAATCAGAGGCAGGGTTGGTTTGCCTTCAGCCAGGTCATCACCAATATTCTTACCTATTTCCTTCTGGTTAGAACTGTAGTCAAGTACATCATCAATCAGCTGAAAGGCCGTTCCAAGATGCATGCCATACTTTGCCAATGCTTGCTGTGTCTCGGTACTAGTATTGTTAATCAAGGCACCTAGTTCTGCGGCGGCTTCAAATAATTTGGCTGTCTTATAATGAATGACATCCAGATAACGTTCTTCTGTGGTGTCAGCATCATGACAGTTCATTAGCTGCATGACCTCGCCTTCAGCGATAGTATTGGTTGCCTGTGAGAGTATTTTCATGACTTCCATGTTGTCGACATCGACCATCATCTGGAAGGCACGTGAATACAGGAAGTCACCGACCAGAACACTGGCTTCATTTCCCCAGATGGCGTTTGCCGTTTCTTTGCCGCGGCGCATCTCTGAGGCATCAACAACATCATCATGTAGCAAGGTGGCGGTATGAATAAATTCTACGATGGCAGCGAGTTCAATGTGCTGAGTTCCGTTATAACCAAAGGCGCGTGAAGACAACAGCACGAGTGCAGGCCGTAAGCGTTTGCCACCGCTATTGACAATGTAGTGTCCTAACTGATTGACGAGCGCAACATCTGATTCGAGTCGTTCATGAATCAATTTGTCGACAGCTAGCATGTCGTCGGAAATCAGTGATTGAAGTGTTTGCATCGTGAGTCTGAAATCGTAGAACCAGCGCGCATGCTATGTAGGCATGCGCGCGCTGTCAAGAAAAAGCAGGGGCTCAGAATTCGCCGGCGGCACCGCGATTCATAATATCTGTGAGAATGGTCTTAACCTGAATGGCTTCCTTTTTTAGGGCTGGTGGTAGTTCATGGCCACCATGAATCATCATGTCCATATTCAGGGTATAGATCCACAATTTGCCCGTTTTATCCTCTACTAGTGAGACACGGCAGGGCAGGTAGGCGGAATAGGCATCACTAAAATCGAGCATTCTACTAGCAGTGAGGGCATCGCAGAACATGTAAATTTTTACAAAGCGATAATCTTTACCTGACATCGAAGCGACTTGTTTATATAGAGGTAACTCACCGACATTCTTAATATTGTGTTCATTGGCGACCGATTTCATCGCCTCTTCAACATCTTCGGGGGTCAGGCCCTCTTCTACGGGTACTTTCCAGATAGTTGCTTCAGCGGCATTACCGGTGTCCATGATGCCTTGCATCATGCCCATGTAAACCTTGCCAGCATTGGCGTCGAATTTACTGATACTCGACAGATTCACGGGTAACTGGGTCAGGGCAACCGCGACAAGAATGATCGTTATGAGACCTAGAAAAGCTAGCAGGTTCACTATGAGTCGCATCTTGATTCTCCTCTCACTATATTATTATTTAGCTGATTGAGCATAACAAAGCCGACGCATCAGGGAAAATATTTATAAAAATCAGCAAATTATAATTTCTTCATATGAAGGCCTGCTAATATGCACTAATCGTACGCAAGACACAAGCCGCCGCACACCATTACATATTTGCGTTAAAATTCAGCGGCTTGCTGGACTATTTTTCTATTAACAAATACACGGAAAGCGTTGACCTACTGGGTCGATAACGTTAGAATTGCCGCCCTGATTTTTATGTCTGCGCGGACTTCTATATGAAGGGCAGGCGCGGATATCGCAAGTTTCTGGAGAATACCTATGTACGCGGTGATTCAAACCGGTGGCAAACAGTATCGTGTCACTGAAGGACAAACATTAAAAGTAGAGAAGCTGGTCGCTGACGAAGGCGCAAGCATTGATCTTGATAAAGTGCTAATGATTGCTGATGGCGAAGACATCAAAGTTGGCAAGCCATTTGTTGATGGTGGCAAGGTCACCGCGACAGTGAAATCTCATGGCCGAGGCAAGAAGGTGAAAATCGTCAAGTTTCGTCGCCGTAAGCACTCACGTACTCAGATGGGTCACCGTCAGAGTTATACTGAACTGGAAATTACCGCTATCGCGGGTTAAGAAAGAGGATTAACCAATGGCACATAAGAAAGCAGGCGGTAGTACCCGTAACGGACGCGATTCCCAGTCCAAGCGACTTGGTGTGAAACGCTATGGTGGTCAGGACGTTCTGGCTGGCAACATTCTGGTACGTCAGCGTGGCACTAAATTTCACCCCGGAGTTAACGTAGGTTGTGGCAAGGATCACACCCTGTTTGCAAAGGCAAATGGCACTGTGAAATTTGAAACCAAGGGTCCAAAAAATCGTACATTCATCAGTATTGTTACTGCCTGAGACGGTTTACCTAGATTATGAAAAAGCCCCGTCTAAGCGGGGCTTTTTTTTTATAAATTCGCTGAGGCGGCGCTGGCTGTGTTAAGGAAATGCATCAAGATGCTAGTATATTCTCCATGTAAACACCGCCTACTCACAGAAGCCTGTCGTCTTCATGGTGAGTACCTCACTCTTCGGGTCGAGGCATTCGCACACTGCGCATTGCCATCATCAACATGATCGAATTTATTTGAGAGTGTTGATGTAGATTCACCTACAATAGATGACTAGTAAGTGTAACAAGTGTAAAAAATGAAATTTGTTGATGAAGCAAAAATACGTGTAGAGGCTGGCAAGGGTGGTAACGGCATTGTCAGTTTTCGTCGCGAGAAGTACATCCCCAAAGGCGGCCCGGATGGTGGCGATGGTGGTGATGGCGGCAGCGTGATCCTGCGCGCCCATAGCGGACTCAACACGCTGATCGATTTTCGTTACACACGTCTATACCGCGCCGAGCATGGCCAGCAGGGTATGGGGCGACAGATGACGGGTAAGGGTGGCGAAGACCTGTTTATCAAGGTACCTGTGGGTACCGCAGTCTATGACATTAACACCGAAGAAATGATTGGTGATCTGACCCGTGAAGATGAGGAGCTTGTCGTTGCCAAAGGTGGCACGCATGGTCTGGGAAATATTCATTTCAAAAGCAGCACTAACCGTGCGCCACGTCAGCAGACTAATGGCACGCCAGGTGATATGCGTGAGCTGCGCCTCGAGCTGAAGGTGCTGGCCGATGTGGGTCTACTGGGTTTACCTAATGCGGGTAAGTCAACACTGTTACGCAGCGTCTCTGCCGCTACACCAAAGGTGGCGGATTATCCGTTTACGACACTTTATCCCAATCTGGGCGTTGTGCGTGTCGGACAGGAAAGCAGTTTTGTGATTGCAGATATTCCAGGGTTGATTGAAGGTGCTGCTGAAGGCGCCGGCCTCGGTACACGTTTCCTGAAGCATCTGTCACGCACACGCGTGTTATTGCATCTGGTTGATATTATGCCTGTTGATGAAAGCGACCCGGTTGAAGCAGCCATCAAGATTGCCGCAGAGCTGGAGCGTTATAGTCCTGAGCTGGCCGCATTACCGCGCTGGCTGGTACTGAACAAGATCGACACGCTCGGTGAAGATGAACGTGATGCGCATTGCCAGGCGATTATCGATAAGCTGGGCTGGCAGCAACCGGTTTATACGATTTCTGCACTCAGTGGTGAAGGTACGAAAAAACTCATGGGTGATATCATGACTTATCTTGATCGCCTGGAAGAAGAACAACAGCAAGACAATATTTTTGCAGAACAACCAGAAGAATGACACAACATCGTGAACAGTTAGCTCAACATAGCTGTTGGGTAATCAAGATCGGTAGCGCGCTGCTTACAGCAGATGGTCGTGGGCTTGATCATGCACGCATTCAGCAATGGGTTGAGCAAATGGTTGCCTTGCACAAGCAGGGCATCAAGATTGTTCTGGTGTCTTCTGGCGCAGTGGCCGAAGGTATGCAGCGTCTTGGCTGGTCGGAACGCCCACATGCCGTACATCAACTACAGGCTGCTGCTGCAGTGGGGCAGATGGGGCTGGTGCAGGCCTATGAATCCTGTTTCAAGCAGCATGAAATTCATACCGCACAGGTATTGTTAACACATGATGATCTGTCTGATCGCCAACGCTACCTGAATGCGCGCAGCACATTGAAAGAGTTACTCGCAATGAATGTTGTTCCTGTTGTGAATGAAAATGACAGTGTTGTCACGGATGAGATTCGTTTTGGTGACAATGATACGCTGGCCGCACTCGTTGCTAATCTTGTCGAAGCGGGTGTACTGGTGATACTTACCGATCAAGAGGGTCTGTTCAGCGCCGATCCGCGCAAAGATGCCTCTGCCACATTGATCGCTGAGGCCAGCGCAAACGATGAAAAATTATTAACCATGGCAGGTAGTGGTTCTGCGCTTGGGCGTGGCGGTATGCTTACGAAAGTAAAAGCAGCAACTCTGGCAGCGCGTTCAGGCACTCATACTCTGATTGCCTCGGGGCGTGAAGAAAATGTGCTGACGCGTCTCTCGCAGGCGCAAGCTATCGGTACCTTGTTAACCGCCGAGAGTGAATCGCTAGCGGCTCGCAAGCAATGGCTGGCAGGGCATTTACAGATGCGTGGCGTACTGACACTGGATGATGGCGCGGTGAAGGTACTGCGTGAGTCTGGACGCAGTTTGTTACCCGTGGGTGTCGTTGATGTGAGTGGTGATTTTAAACGCGGTGAAATGGTGCGTTGTGTGGATAAGGCCGGCAATGATATTGCACGTGGTCTCTCCAATTACAATACCGATGAGGCGCGCCGGATAATGGGGCAAGCAAGTGATCGTATAGAAGCCTTGCTTGGCTATATCGATGAACCTGAACTCATTCATCGCGATAATCTTGTATTAGTCTGAAATGAATTTGTTGAGCTGAACGAGATTTTAAGGAATGCGCATAGAACCTATTTGTAGTTCATGATGCGTACCTCATCCATCCTCGATGGGTCGAGGCAAAAAAAAGCCGGTCTACTGACCGGCTTTTTCAATTCATATACAAGCCAGCTTACATTGCTTTAATGTGTGCGTTTAGTCGGCTCTTCTGGCGAGCGGCTTTATTCTTGTGAATAATACCTTTGTTTACCATGCTGTCGATGGCAGGTACTGCACGTTTGAAGGCATCTGCTGCTTCATCCTTGTTACCGGCTTCAACGGCTTTCAATACGTTTTTGACACTGGTACGTAACATGGAACGCAGAGATGCATTGTGATTGCGACGTTTGTCGGCCTGGCGTGCACGTTTTTTTGCTTGTGGTGAATTTGCCACGTTTTGCTCCTAATGAACTCTAAAATGAATCTCGGATTTACAAGGGTGCGTAATATGCGGATTTTGGCGCCATATGTCAATGATCTGCAGGGATTTTCATTCGCTGCATGAGATGAAAAATGCTATGCTCTGCCATAATAATCTATAGTATAAACAGAAACTTATCAGGATTCCGGCCGATTTTACGGCATTATCGTCAAATATGTCGAAAAAATTACTCTCATCAACGCTAACGGTTGGCGGTAATACGCTGTTATCCCGGATTCTTGGGCTCGCTCGCGATATTGTGTTTGCCAGTGTATTTCGCGTGGGCGCTGGCACAGATGCCTTTTTTGTGGCGTTTCGTATCCCTAATTTTCTGCGCCGACTGTTTGCCGAGGGCGCCTTCTCACAGGCATTTGTCCCCGTTCTCGCCGAATACAAGACCAATAAGGAAGAAGCCGAGGTACGCGCTCTGGTGAGCCATGTGGCGGGCACACTGGGCGGCATATTGTTCCTGGTAAGCATTATTGGTGTGATTGCCGCACCGATATTGATAACGGTCATATCTGGTGGCTTTATACTCAACGAAGACAATCAATATGCGCTGTCTGTGGAAATGCTGCGCATCACCTTCCCGTATATCCTGTTTATTTCGCTTACAGCCTTTGCTGGCGCCATTCTGAACAGTTACGGGCGCTTTGCGGTGCCGGCATTCACCCCGGTTTTGCTGAATATCTCGCTGATTGCCTGCGCCATCTGGCTGGCTCCGCAGATGGATGAGCCGATTATCGCACTGGCCTGGGGTGTATTTATCGCTGGTATTGCACAACTCGCATTTCAGTTTCCCTTTTTACGCAGGCTGGGACTGTTGCCACGACCTCGCTGGGGCTGGCGCCATGAGGGTGTACGCAAGATCACCCGGTTAATGATGCCGGCCATATTTGGTTCGTCGGTGGTACAGATTAACCTGCTATTTGATACGCTGATTGCCTCATTTTTGGCCACTGGCAGTGTTACCTGGTTGTATTATTCGGACCGGCTGGTGGAATTCCCGCTCGGGGTATTCGGTATTGCATTGGCAACGGTCATCTTGCCTAAGCTTTCCCAGCAGCATGCCGAGTCCTCGCCAGAGAAATTTGCCGCGACCATCGACTGGGCGCTGCGACTGGTGGTGCTGATTGGTCTGCCGGCTATGGCAGGGCTGTTCCTGCTGGCGGCGCCGATGCTCGCAACGCTGTTTCAGCACGGTGAATTCACGCCCAATGATGTGCAGATGGCCAGTCTCAGCCTGATGGCCTATGCGCTTGGGTTGCCCGGATTTATCCTGATTAAGGTCATGGCGCCGGCTTTTTTTGCGCGTCAGGATACAAAAACACCGGTACGAATCGGCATTATTGCCATGCTGGCGAATATGGGGCTGAATCTGCTGTTTGTTGTGCCATTGGTGCAATATGGGTTTGCCGGGCCACACATGGGGCTGGCACTGGCAACCGCACTGTCGGCGTATATCAATGCTGGCCTGCTGTATCGACGGCTACGGCAGCAGGGTATCTATCAACCACATCCCGGCTGGGCAGGCTGGTGGATAAAGGTCATTCTGGCCCTGATAGTGTTGATTGTGGCCATTCTGTCAGTTCGCGCTGAGCTGCTGATCTGGTCGCAGTGGGACCTGTTTACCCGCATCACACAACTCTGTCTGTGTATTGCTGCAGGTGCACTCAGCTACTTTGCAGTTCTGGCGTTATTGGGGCTGCGGCCGAAGCATCTACAACAACGGGCATGAGGCAACAGCATATGAGTCAATATCGCCTGGATACTTTATAATGAGCCGGATGGAGCTAGTCTGATGGAGTTAATTCGGGGCCTGCATAATCTACACGACAGCCATCGCGGTTGTGTGGCAACCATTGGCAATTTTGACGGTGTACACCTGGGTCATCAGACCGTGCTGGGGCAGCTGGCAGATAAAGCAACTGAAATGGGTCTGCCTTCATTGGTCATGACCTTTGAGCCTTATCCGCAGGAATATTTCTCTCATAGCGAGAGTCCGCCACGACTGACGCGATTTCGCGAAAAAATAAAGGCATTATCGCGATATGCGCTTGATCGTGTGCTGTGTGTGAAGTTTAATGCGGCACTTGCACAAACCCCGGCGATGGCGTTTATCGAACGCATCCTGATTGAGGGGCTCGATGTCCGCTATCTCGTAGTCGGTGACGACTTTCGTTTTGGCCATAATCGCGAGGGAGATTTTGCCTTACTACAGCAAGTAGGTCAGCAGCAAGGTTTCCAGGTGGTAAACCTGCATACCTTTGAGGTGGATGGCCATCGCGTGAGTAGTACGCGGGTACGGCAGGCATTGGCAGAGGGCGATCTGGGCGCGGCTGAAAAATTACTTGGCCGACCATATCGTATGTGCGGGCGGGTAGCGCATGGTGATAAGCGCGGACGGACCATTGGGTTTCCGACGGCGAACATTCATCTGCATCGTAAGACATCTCCAGTGCAGGGCGTATATGCAGTAGAGATGTTTGGTATTGAAGGCGAGCCATTACAGGGTGTTGCGAATGTTGGTAATCGCCCAACAGTGGATGGCACACGCAGTCTACTGGAGGTGCACCTGTTTGATTTTGATCGTGAGATCTACGGCGCGCATGTGAACATAGAGTTTTCGCAGCGGATTCGTGCAGAGAAAAAATTTGATTCATTTGAACAACTGAAACAACAGATAGAACACGATGTGGAAAGTGCGCAGGCATTTTTTGCATCAAGAAAGTAAATATAGAAATCTAACCATTGAGACGAGAACAAGATCGTGACGGATTATAAAGATACCCTGAACCTGCCAAAAACGGCCTTTCCGATGAAAGGTAATCTGGCAAACCGTGAGCCCGAGATGCTGAAGCGCTGGCAGGAGCAGGATATTTATCAGGCGATTCGTGAGCTGCAGCAGGGTAAACAGAAGTTTGTACTGCATGATGGTCCACCGTATGCGAATGGCGAGATCCATATCGGTCACGCGGTCAACAAGATCCTCAAGGACATCATCGTTAAATCGAAAACCTTGAGTGGTTTTGATGCGCCGTATATCCCAGGATGGGACTGTCATGGCCTGCCCATCGAGCTCAATGTGGAAAAGAAAGTAGGTAAGGCCGGCCAGAAGGTCGATGCGAAAACCTTTCGTCAGGCCTGTCGTGACTACGCCAGTAAGCAGGTCGACAAACAGCGCGAAGACTTTAAACGTCTTGGTGTGTTTGGTGACTGGGACAAGCCTTATCTGACAATGGACTACAAGTACGAGGCCGACATCGTACGCACACTTGGCAAGATCATTGATAAAGGTCATTTGCACAAGGGCGTCAAACCAGTCCACTGGTGTACCGACTGTGGTTCAGCACTGGCCGAGGCCGAAGTGGAATATGAAGACAAGACCTCACCGGCGATTGATGTGCGCTTTAGCGTATTGGATGACGAGGCCCTCAAGGCACGTTGTCAGCATAATGGCAACGGCGATGTCTCGGTGGTTATCTGGACAACCACACCGTGGACACTGCCTGCCAACCAGGCTGTCGCACTGAACCCGGAACTGGAATACGCCATCGTGCAGTTAACCGGTGAGCATGGCGATGAGTGTCTCATCATTGCCGAGGTGTTGCTAAGTGACGCGATGGCGCGTTATGAGTTTGGTGATTACGAGGTGCTGGCGCGTTGTAAGGGTAAAGAGCTTGAAGGTCTGAAACTCGCGCATCCATTTTATGAACGTGAAGTGCCGGTAATTCTCGGTGACCATGTTACCACTGACGCGGGAACCGGTTGTGTGCACACAGCGCCAGGCCATGGCCAGGATGACTATGTGGTCGGGCAACGATACAAACTCAAAGTAGATAATCCGGTCGGTAGTAACGGCTGCTTTTTACCTGGCACACATTTGTTTGAGAACCAGCATGTGTTTAAGGCAAACGATGCTGTGCTCGATGTATTAAAGGCCAATGGCAAACTGGTGCACGATGCCGCCTTACGCCATAGCTATCCGCATTGCTGGCGTCACAAGACACCAATTATTTTCCGTGCCACGCCACAGTGGTTCATCAGCATGGAGCAAAATGGTTTGCGTAAGCAGGCACTGGAGGCGATTAAGCAGGTCGAGTGGTTGCCGAGCTGGGGACAGGCGCGTATTGAAGGGATGGTTGATGGCCGCCCTGACTGGTGTATCTCGCGTCAGCGTACCTGGGGACCGCCAATCCCGCTGTTTGTGCACAAGACCACGGGTCAACTGCACCCGCGTACATCAGAATTATTTGCCGAGGTTGCCACGCATATCGATGCGCAAGGTATCGATGGCTGGTTTGAGATGGATGCTAGTGAGCTACTCGGTGAAGAGGCAAGTGATTACGACAAGGTTAACGACATCCTCGATGTCTGGTTTGACTCAGGTGTCTCGCATGCTGCCGTCATTGATGAACGTGATGAACTGGTGTGCCCGGCTGACCTCTATCTTGAAGGTTCCGATCAACACCGTGGCTGGTTCCAGACATCATTACTGTCATCCATTGCGATGCGTGATGCCGCGCCTTATAAAGCTGTACTGACACATGGTTTTACCGTCGATGAAAAAGGCCACAAGATGTCGAAGTCGAAGGGTAATACCGTCGCACCGCAGAAAGTCATAAAAACACTCGGTGCCGATATTCTGCGCCTGTGGGTGGCTTCAACGGATTACAGCAAGGAAATGAGTGTCTCCGATGAGATTCTGAAACGCACGGCTGATACCTATCGTCGCCTGCGTAACACGATGCGTTTCTTACTTGCGAACCTCAGCGATTTTGACCCAGCGACGGATATGGTTGCTGCACAAGATATGCTGGCACTGGATCAATGGGCAGTAATGCGCGCCACAGATATCCAGCAAGAAGTCATGTCTGCCTATGATAGTTATGAGTTCCATCGTATCTATCAGAGCGTACATAATTTCTGCTCGGTAGACATGGGTGGTTTTTATCTTGATGTAATTAAAGATCGTCAATACACCATGCAAGCAAACAGCCTCGGGCGACGTTCGGCACAGACGGCCGTGTATCATATTGTTGAGGCACTGGCGCGTTGGCTGGCACCTATCTTAAGTTTCACGGCCGAAGAGGTTTATGGTTTTATTCCCGGTGAACGTAATGCCTCGATCTTTCTTGAGGGCTGGTATGAACTGCCCGAGATGCCCGGGCGTGATGGCATGGACCGTGCGTTCTGGCAACAGATGCTTCAGGTGCGTGAAGCGGTTAGTAAAGAACTGGAGAAGGCGCGTGTTGCCGGTCTTATTCGTTCGTCGCTGGATGCCGAGGTCGGGCTCTATTGTGGCCGTGAGATTCTCGATAAGCTGAATCAGCTCGATGATGAACTCAGGTTTGTGCTGATTACTTCGTATGCTCGCACTTATCTTGCTGGTGAGCCACCTGCCGAGGCGGAGCACTATGAGTTGCCATCAGGCGATGAGTTGTGGGTAGCAGTTTCCGAATCGAACCACGCCAAGTGCACACGTTGCTGGCACCATCGTGAAGATGTTGGTAGTAATAGTACGCACCCTGAGCTGTGTGGTCGCTGTGTTGACAATGTCGATGGTGATGGAGAACCGCGTCGTTATGCGTAAATGGTTAATTATCGCTGCGCTGGTTATCATCGCTGATCAGCTTACCAAGTTTATCGCAGTAGAGAATCTGCAATATCAGATTCCTGTATATGTCATGCCATCGTTTAACTGGTTTCTGGCGTATAACACCGGCGCTGCATTTAGTTTTCTGGGTGATGCGGGTGGCTGGCAACGCTGGTTTTTTATTGGTCTTGCGATTGTCGTGAGTATAGTTCTACTCATATGGTTACGTAATCTGAAGGATGATCGAAAATGGGAAGCTTTTTCACTGGCACTGATACTTGGAGGTGCCATTGGCAATGTCATTGACCGAATCTATCTTGGGCATGTCATCGATTTCATTCAGCTTTATTATGATACTTTTTACTGGCCTGCTTTCAATGTAGCGGATTCGGCCATCTGTGTCGGTGCAGCGATACTGATCTGGGATGGACTGAAAGGCTTGATAACAGGTACTCAGGCAGGAACCGAGTCATGACCAAATCAAATAAAATAGTCACTACTGACAGTGAAGTTGTCATCAAATATATGCTGGCAATATCTGATGGCACCATCATAGAGGATACTGAAGAGGATGGTCTGCTCACCTTTCGTATTGGTGACGGCACCCTGATTGATGGCCTTGAACAGGTTGTGCGTGGCATGGCCAAGGGCGAGCGTCAGCATGTGCAAATTGATGCACGTGATGCCTTTGGTTATCCGACCGAAGAAAATTTTCACACTCTGGAGCGTAGTGAGTTTAATACAGATATCCCGCTGGCTGCGAATCAGATTATTGGCTTTCGTACGCCGACAGGAGAAGAAGTTCCTGGTCGTGTGCTCGAGCTACATGATGATCATGTGTTGATTGATTTCAATCACCCACTTGCGGGTGAAAATCTTATCTTTGATGTCGAAGTCGTCGACATTGATCCGGTGGCATAACGGTATGAAAGTTTTACTCGCTAATCCACGCGGCTTTTGTGCTGGTGTCGATCGCGCCATCGATATTGTTGAGCGTGCGCTGGAACTGTTCGGTGCGCCTATCTATGTGCGTCATGAAGTCGTGCATAACCGCTTTGTCGTTGATGGGCTACGCGACAAGGGTGCTATTTTTGTTGAAGAGCTCAGCGAAGTGCCGGATGATGCCACGGTCATCTTCAGTGCGCATGGTGTCTCAAAGGCGGTGCGCGAAGAAGCCGAGCAGCGCAAGTTGCAGGTGTTTGATGCGACTTGCCCGCTGGTGACCAAGGTGCATATGGAAGTCGTCAGGCATATGAAGGCGGAAAGAGAGTGCATTCTGATTGGCCATGCTGGTCACCCAGAAGTCGAAGGCACGATGGGACAGTATATTGCGGGCGGCGGTAAAGCCATGTACCTGGTTGAGGATCCTGCTGATGTCGATAAGCTGGTCGTATCGAATGAAGAGAATCTGGCTTATGTCACCCAGACGACCCTGTCAATGGATGATACCGCGGCTGTCATTGATGCCCTGAGAGCACGTTTCCCTGCGATTCAGGGCCCGAAGAAAGATGATATCTGCTATGCCACGCAGAACCGCCAGGACGCCGTAAAACGGCTTGCTGATGAAGCGGATCTTGTTCTGGTGGTGGGTTCGGTGAATAGTTCGAACTCAAACCGTCTACGCGAACTTGCTGAAAAAAACTCGATACCTGCCTACCTGATTGATTCAGCTGATGATATCGATCCTGCCTGGCTTGATGGTAAGGAGACTATTGGTATGACCGCTGGAGCCTCGGCACCGGAAGTGCTGGTGCAGCAGGTGATTCAGTATTTGCGTGATGCCGGAGCGCAATCCGTTGAAGATGCAAGCGGCCAGGCTGAGAATGTCACTTTTAGCCTGCCGAAAGCACTGCGAGCCTAGAGAGCTTAATTCCAGCCTGGATTGCCACCACGGGTTTTCACACCTGTGGATGTCAGTGTCAGGACACCATCACTGACCTGTGGTCCACCCGCTACTGGTGTGGCACGTAACGCAAAGCATACTGTGATTGGGCAGCCAACGGTTGGTGCATCCATTGTAATGTCATAGAAGCCATTTTCCACAGATGGTAAAGGGTTTGCTGCCAACCCCAACCCGCCAGCAGCTGGTGCACCAGTAAAGTCTGTCGTGTAACGCTGTCGCTCTGAAAAGAACGTCTGTAATGCTGAAGCCACGGTCAGTAACATTTCTGTCCCTTCAGCGCGGCGCGCCTCCATGGACTGCGCATTGTAGGAAGGTATTGCTACCGCTGCGATAATGCCCACGATGGCGACTACGGCCATCAGTTCCACCAGGTTAAAACCTCGTTGAGTGTAATGCTGTTGAATCATTGAGAACCTCTGTAATTAACTAGAAGTATAGTCAAGCCATTAGGCTTTGCTATTGCTTTTCAGAAACCTCGGGTGGCTCGACCCAGACTTCCGTAATCAGAAAGTTACCATCGTTTAACTTCCTGACGGTAAAGCTAATATTATCGCCACGGTTCAGGCTACGCATGTTGCCGAAGTTTGTTATCTCGGTATGTACACGAGTGCTAGCGTTAAAGACATATCTAAAGTCATTTAAGTAGACAGTGTTTTCTTTCAGGTCTGCACCCCAGTAGATACCATATTGACGCTGTACTTTATCATCAGCCAGAGCGGAATGTATGCTACCTGCGCTTAACATCAGGGCAAACAATATTCGTATCATATTTTTCATTTTCATTCTCCTCTGTTAGCGCAACAGTTCACGCCATGACAGACGGCCTGTGTTAGCGCCAATATTGCGGCGTTCACATTCAGAGCCCGCAATGCAGTCGTCATCATCATCGTCATTGCCACCTGTGTTGACACCCTGTCCTACATTTCCGTCACCAACACCACCCTGGAAGATACGGTCACCAACAAAGGTCGGCTCAGTAGCAATACCGTCTTTCTTGACGCCGGCTACGTTGATTTGCTCATCGCTGTTTGGATCATCAACCATATCATCACTGTCAAACAGGCCATCACCGTTAAAGTCCAATGCCGGGAAGCCAGGGTTACCACCACTGAGACGATCAAGTGTATATAAGACACTGTCACCACCGCCGGCACAGATGTTTGAATCAGGAATCGAACTGTTAAAGAACACGATACCGCCGATGACAATGGGGTCAACAAACACGCGTTCACTGTTTTGATCATTGTTAAGACCAACAGGGAATGCATCAAGGTCAAGATACCATCCCAGGTGTCCATCAATGATAGTATTTAATGGGTCATCAAACGCGATATCATTATCAGAGTTCGTCAAAATGGTCTCTGTTGGTGTACCATCGCCGAAATCAGTCCGTTGCACATCCAGTGTCTGTTCTAACAGGTCATCCTTGTCGAACGGGATAAAATCACGTGGGTCATCCGGATCCTGATCCCAGACAGTGTAGAAGGTCTGTAGGCCCAATGGGCTTTGGTCCGTGGTTTCAAACAGCTTGCCAGTACCAAATGAGATCAGCAGGCCACCTCGTCCAACCGGACCACCGGTAATAAACGGCGTTGTCGTGATGGGCTGTGATACGACCGGGCTGCCAGTTGTTGAGACCACTGCCTCAAAAACGGGTTTCTTGGTGTTGCCCTGTGAATAGGGGATATCCCAGTTGTTACTGCCACCACGCAGGTCAAATTTCCATAGGTTACCTTTCAGGTCACCGGCATACACAACGTCAGTGGTACCATTTAGATCGATGTCTGCACCAGCAACACCACTGAGACCGTTAGGGGTGTCATTAGCATCATTGGGATCCTTGCCAACACCGGTGTCGATTTTATCCAGCAGGTCACCGGTTTCCAGATCAACGATGTAGAGCACAGCATTACCCGTAGTACTAGCGCTACCGTCATCCAGCATATTGTTATAGCCATTACCGAATATGGCCACCCAGGTATAGCTACTTTCCTGTGCAGGGTTGCTGCCCTCCTGTACCAGCGTGATAATCGGTTTGCTGTAGGTAAAGCCCAGATCCGAGTCACCGGCGGTGGTGTTGCCATTGCCGGCAGGGTCTCTGTCATTGAATTCCCACAGCACATTATCGATAACATCAGATTCTGTTGCCAGGGTGTCAGGGTTGGTTACATCCATGGCGAATACACCCTGACCACCAGCACGTAGTGTGCCCACCAGGATGTCGCGCCATTGGGTGACGTTATTGAGTGTGATACGAGCAGGGTCGACAGATGGCGTGTTATCAACATAGAACAGATGGGTGTAGTCCTGTTCGGTGAGTTTGTGCAGTCCCTTGGTGACATCCAGATCGCCATTCGCATTGATTGGGCTATAAACGGCTGAAGGAATATAGCCAAACAGCTCTTTACCCGGTGTGGTGGCGTTACCATTGATAAGCTGCGGCGATAAAATACCTGTTTGTGGGTCCGGTGTGCCACTGGCGAAGGCATGCAGCATGCCATCATTAGCGCCGACATAAAAGACGCCGGCACGTGTTTGATTATTGAATTCATAATCACTGTAGGAACCGTCATTAGAGTCGGTGGCATCCTGTTCTGGAAATGGGAACGTATCAGGGTAGAAGAATGCGAGTGGTCTACCGACAAAGTCCGGTGCTGAGTGAATGATATCGCCGAGCCGGCCACGGTCATTACCAAAGTCGTCGCCATTGCCTCGAGCACGGAAGGGTAGTCCTGCCAGGCTGCCATCGCCACAGGTGGCAACATCATTTTCATCACGATTTTCGCAGCTGCGATCACCCTTGATGAAATCAATACGCAGATTCGCAAGTACGTCATCTGTTTCAGGATTGCCATCGGTGTCAGTGCGCAGGTCCATGATCTGTTCTGCGCTTAGACCATCGTTTGCGATGTTCAGACCGTTACGCGATATTTGAAAAGGCACGGCCACACCCAGATCGGTGCGATAGGTAATGATGACACGGTCATCCGGATCGGTTCGATCCAGCTGAATACCGGGTGTAAAACCAAAGCGCAGATTATCTTCCAGGATCAGTCCGCTTGGAAAGCCAAAGATAATTACATCCCCGGACCAGCGGCGAGAATCAAAGAAGGACTGGAACAGCAGTGTGTCGGTGTTAAAACTGGTGGTACTGGCACCGACCGCTGCGGCCTGACCACTGGTTTCCGCGATCTGGTTCAGTGCGCGTTCGAGTGCCGCATTCAACGATACCGGGTCATTGGCACTAAGAAAACTACCGCGGCCATTCCATGCGGCATGGCGTAAGTCATCCACTGTTTCAGGAGAGTTCGCTGATACCGAAGGCCAGGCAAAGGCATCCGTACGGTTCGGCGGGTTGCTATCAAGTGTGCCGTTGACACCAAAGGCAAAGCCAAACGTGGTCATATGCTGTGCGGTATTTTCATCGACACCATCAATGGTTGGTACCAGGTTGGGGAGTGCTGATAAATCGCCTTCATAATAATGCATCGCGACATCGGCAAGTGTGTTATCGAAGGTGTCAGCGTATGAGCCACCATCATGATCGGTATTGTTATCACCATCGGCATTACCAACATCTGGGGCATTGCCATTCCAGAAGCCATCAGTGAACATTAAGGTAAAGTTTTGCTGGCAGGAGCCACCATCATCTTCATCCAGAATAGGATCAGGGCGGACTGATTCACCGCCGAATAAGCTGGTGGCGACATTGTCATAGTATTCACCAGCATCTTCCAGGCGTTGGCGTAACGGCGTGCCACCTCCAGGGGATATCTGAAAAAGTTTACTCAAAAGGTTATCTTTGCGTGCTGCAGCGGCATCAATCGCTGCCTGGTCAATCGCGCCATTACCATCAAAGCGGGGTGAAATATCATCGATATCGGTGATAAAGGTACCCACACTATTATTATTCTGTAATGTACCCAGACCGACGCGTGCACTACTGGGTGTGATGGTATTACTCACAGCCGCCTTCGCAACCAGGTCACGTTTACGATAGTAGCTGAACCAGTTAGCAAAGTTCTGAATTTCCTGGGCGTAGGTGCAGGTGACTGCCTGTGAAGCGACACCATTGCCACCACAGTCGGTGCGTAAGCCGGTGCGTGTGAAGGCATCGTTTGGGCAACTGGCACCGGTAGTACAGTTCGTTACATCGGCGGGCGCACGAATCTCAACCAGTGTGTGATTATCAGAAGGATCAGCAAAACCATTATCTGTGAGGCTATCATCAACATCATTGGTATCGTCTGAGATGTAATAACGCGCAGGAAAGAAATCCGTGACATTAGCTGCCTCGTTATCATTGTTGATGTTGCCCGATGATGTATTATCGCAGTCAAATTCAGTGGTGTAATCAAGACTCGTGGTTAGATCAAGTGTCTGCGAGGTGGCCTTGAATGGATTATAGGGCGCGGCCGTTTCACTAACATTAGCAAAAACGGTAGTGCCGTCATCCATGGTACCTTGCCAGGGTGTATAGACGACATCCGGGTTGTAATAGATGGCATTAAAACCACTGAACCAGGCACGCCAGGCACCGGGGTTGTCGACATTGCCATTGGCATCGTCAGCAAGGCTGTCAAAAAAGGCCTCAGTGGGTACGATAGGACCATTCGGTGCATTATCGCTACGGCGAGCTTGATTGCGTTCTGGAGCACCGTCGTTTGAATCCGGATCAGGATGGGTATAGAAATATTCACAGCCGGTATCACCGGTTGCTACGCGCATACCACCACCGACAAATGAACTCACGTCTTCGTCTGGGAACAGGTTGTTGGTGTCATTCGGCGCAATAATCCCCAGGTCCATACTGCCTGAGTCATCCATCAGGAACAGCAGGTTAGACTGCACGCCGCCGCTGAATTCAATCGGCTGGTTGGAGATATTCAGGTCTGCTGCCGTGAGTGGTCCACTGGCGATAAAAAATGTCAGTGATGCAATTCCGAAACTCTTAAGAATGTGTGTGCGAAGTGTAGACATGGAATTCTCCTGAAACAGCGTGCTCATTCAAGCTTGCCAAGCGTGGTCTGAATAAAGGTTTGCGTTGTTACGGCCAGTCCGGTGCCGCGTGCTGTGATGCGAAAACGTGTGACTTTAGGGATGGTTTTACCAACATTCCGAATGCGTGATTGGCCGAGGTTTTCTATCGCGTACTGGGGGTCCCGCGCTGAACGGTCATTGACTGGATCATTATTATGAAAATCAATAGAGCCACCGCCCGTAATATGTGTACCAGTAAATGCGATCACTCCTTCGCCTGTGGTTGGATTCTCAAAAAAGTCAGCAGGGTTAGCTGACATGGGTGTGCCATCATCTTTTTGCAGGAACCCACCGCTGGAATGATCGTAGATGCCGTCATTTGCCGTGCGTCGAGACAGAAAATTATCAAACGACTGGCGCTCACCTTCGCGCAGGGCAATTTCTGCGAAATGCGTTGACAGGCGTTTGTCTTGCGAGTTACCTGCCATCTGTTGTTCAAGACGTGTATTGGACATTGAGGTAATACCGACGATGGTGAGCATGAGCAGCAGTAGCAAGCTAACGATTAGCGCCGCACCCTGTTGAGCATGTTTAGTTTTTTGATTAATACGCATAACGGGAGTCCTGAAATTTAGAACAGACGGTTTCTGATTTTGATAACACTGACAAACGGACGACGCAGACGACCATCATTCGGTGTCGTGAGATCAATATTCTGTCCAGCGATATCAAGTGATGTATCTGTATCTGACAGTAAAAATGGTAGATCGATAAACGGTTGCGCTGTATTAGTGACTTCACCACTGGTCGGATCGCCATAAACATTACCGGCCACGCTGGTGGTGCGCATCAGTAGCGCAATACGCACACTCATAACGCGCGTGAAATCACCATTAATGAGTGCGTCATCGGCATCAACATAACGGTTAGCAACCGCATCATTGTTGGTATCGACACCATACTGAACCTGCATGTCTTCAACGCCATCGACAATCTCTTCCGTGACAAGTCCATTGGCAACGAGGCGGCGACGCATCAGTGCCGGTTCACCACTGGCACCGGTACCGATGAAATAGATAATGTTCTCAAAACGCAACACCTCGGCATCACCACCGTATACGTTGCTGAGTTTGGTATCGGTATTATTGTTGGCGCCATGCGCAAGGGTAAACACAGCATCACCATTGCGAGCATTGCCACCACGTACATTAGACACCCCAAACAGGTCGGCGTTTTTACAGTCAGATATCAGCACGATTTCGTCCTGTTGGACCTGGCAAGAGGTAACAACCTTTACTTCTGCCGTAAATGGATTGGCACCATTGTCCTTTTCAACCACCTGGCAATCGGCATTGGAGAGGGCCTTGATTTGAATGATGTCAGTGTCGGCGATGACGTCACCAGCAGTAAGTCCGATTTTGTCTAGTTCTGCTGTGGAAATGCTGTCTTCTTCAAAGCCTTCGATACCATCGCTGCCACCACCAAATGTCAGGACATCGGGATCGGTACCATTTGGAATAATAGCAATGCTGTTAACGGCAATCTCACCGGATTTACTGTCGCAACCGACCAGGCCAGCAATACGTACATCCTGGGCAAGAAAGTCCATCGCAAAACGTGCACTTTCCTGTATACGTGACAGGCCTTCCTGGCGTTTGTAGGAAGTCTTGCTACTGATGTAGACGGTGTAAACACCGCCAAGCAAGATCACTGATAGCGTTAATGCGACCATCAGTTCAATGATGGTAACACCGCGGCAAGAGTAAGATTTGTTATGGCGTATCTTCATATTTATAACCTATGGAGCAATATCAATGGAAATACTGCGAGTCAGATCGGTTGCAGCAGCAACACTACGGTTGCGAGTGAATTCGTCACTCCATGATACGGAGATAGTAAATGTGCCATCGCCATTATTGACGATGTCACCGTCACCCTGCGGTAATAGTGCGCGATTGGTTTTTTGCCATACTTCCATATCGTAGGTGGCAAGTTGCCCTGGTGTGCAGGTGTTTGCCACGCAATCTACCGACAGTGTGCCACTATCTTCAACGTCACCTGCAGTGGGTGGATCGTTGTAATTATCATTTGGCAATGGTGCATCATTATTGTCTGCATCCACCAGGTTGGCGTTTGCGACACCAGTGAGGTTGTTGCGCATGCGATCGGCGATATCATAGGCCTGTATATAGGCCTGTGTTCGCAGATAAGCACTGTTGTTAAATTTACTACCGGTCGTTTGCAGACCGGCCAGACCAAGCAGCCCAATCGACAGTACAAACAGAGCAACCAGTACTTCGATGAGAGTGAGACCAGACTGTACGTTGTATTTTTTCATACTATTCATCTCTGTCCGTCAACTATGGGCACTGATTTGTGGTTCTGGCAGTGGCGGCGCGACCAGTATTGGTGATACTGATAACGCGTCCAAAATCATTGCCACGCTCATCACAAAGACTGAAGGCCTGTGCTGCATCACTGAAACCACTAGATAGATAACTAATTTGTAAATCTGTCGATCGCAGCGTATTGCCGCTCCTGAGCTGAGGCCTGGCTTTGAGGATGATGTCAGTATTTTGCAGTGAGCCGAGTGTTGTTATTGCGCCTGTGCTGGTCTGGTCAACATAGACCAGCCAGCCGTTGGACCAGTTATTGCCACATGCCGTCTGTGTGGTATTCGCCGCACAGACATTGGCTTGCACCCCCCGCTTAATCGCTTCACTGCGAGCAAGATTCATTGCACCGATCAGGTCATTGGCCTGTGATGCAATACGATTGTTCTGAATCATTGCTGTCAGATCTGGCAAGGCCACGACAGTCAAAACTGCTGCGACCGCTAGTGTAATCATCAGCTCAATGAGCGTAACGCCTTTTTGCTTGTTCTTTATCATGTTCTTATACATAGCATTTTTTCCGTAACCAGGCCTGCTCTAAACGATGAAAGGCAGGGATTTACCGATAAATGGGTCAGATTTGGGTATTTTTGTGAGCCAGCACACACCTCGTTAGCTGAATAAAAGCAGGTATAATGCGCGGATGCATCAGATAAACAGTATAGATTGTATTGTGGTGGGCGGTGGTCTGCTGGGTATGCTTTCTGCTCGAGAGCTGACACTGGCTGGTCAACGCGTTGCTTTGCTCGAGCAGGGACGCACCGGACGAGAATCATCCTGGGCCGGTGGTGGCATCCTGTCGCCATTATATCCCTGGCGTTATGACCCGGCCGTGACTCAACTGGCGAGCTGGAGTCAGCAGCATTACCCAGATCTGGCCGATGATCTGATTGCCGAGGGTTGTCTGGATCCGGAACTCACCGTCAGTGGCATGATGATCCTGGATATGGATGAGGAAGCGACGGCGAGTGACTGGGCCACACGCTATCAGAAAACGCTACATATCACTGACGCAGTGGAACGAGGTCAACTCGCGCCCGAGTTTGACTGGCAACATATCCCGCAGCAGTCCAGTCTGTGGTTTCCTGAAGTAGCACAGATTCGTAATCCGCGGCTGGCGCAATCGCTAAGGGAAAGTCTGGATCGCAAGCATGTGAAAATTCTGGAGCATGCGCGTGTCGATGGACTGGTAATCAAGAACCAGCAGATTCAGGGCGTCAAAGGTGATTTTGGTGAACTGACTGCGCCTAAGGTACTCATCGCGGGCGGAGCCTGGAGCCAGCAATTCCTGCCACAGGGTAGTTATCAAATGCTGGTGCAGCCGGTGAAAGGCCAGATGGTGCTGTTCAAGGCAGAGCCAGATGTCGTTAAGCATATATACCTTTATAAGGACAGGTACGTTATTCCACGTCGCGACGGCCATGTACTGATGGGGAGTACCCTTGAGGACGCAGGATTCGACAAAACTACCACGGATGAAGCCAATAAGGAGTTGGTGCACCTTGCACGGCAAATGGTGCCTGGGCTGGAGGACTATCCAGTGGTCAAACACTGGGCGGGTTTACGACCTGGTTCCCCGGATGGCATACCTTATATTACTGAACACCCTGAATATAAAGGACTTTATTTCAATGCCGGGCATTACCGCAACGGTGTGGTGCTGGGCTATGCCTCCGCAAGGCTGCTTGCGGATATCATGCTGGAACGCAGCCCGATTGTGGATCCACTGCCATATGGCTTGTCAGAGGCACCCCTGCAGAATATAGACTTTGTCTAAAAGTGGCCATATACTGTTGAATAGTTAGTATTTGTATAGTTTTAGAGCACATGAGTAAGTCAAACCTAAGTCAGCGACTCCGTTCACACGGGATCAACCCAACCCAGCAGCGCCTCGAAATCGCTGAGCTGCTGCTGGCGCGTGATCAGCATATGTCTGCCGAGCAGGTACTCAAACAGGTTAATGTGGGGCAGCAGGCGCTTGTTTCTAAGGCGACGGTCTATAACACCCTGGGTTTATTCGCCGAAAAAGGCTTACTACGTGAAGTGATTGTCGATTCTTCCAAAGTTTTTTATGACTCTAATGTGATGCCTCATCAGCATTTCTTTAATGTTGATAGCGGTGAGATCGTCGATATTCCACCCGGTGAGTTACAGCTTGATGCCATGCCAACATTGCCCGATGGCACCGAGATGAGCGGTGTGGATATTGTGATTCGCGTGCAGAACAAAACCAAAGCCTAATTCCCTCTCCCGAATTGATTGCTGCCGATCAGTCAGCCGCGTGTATGCGCTGCTCTGATACCGCATTTAATATTACCTTCCTGGTCAGAGTATGGCTTTGATCAGCTTAATTTTGCCCAACTTCCATGTTGTGCTCGAATCTATGCAAAGACGCCTCTCACAGCCACACTCCGACCAGTCAGCTGCGGGGGATGCGTTGCTGCGTCATTGGCGCCGCAGCGATACAGGGATGTAGACAGCAAGGTGCCATTGATGTGGGTGAGGCAAGGAGGCCGAGCCCACTTAAGCAGACAGCGCATACGCGCGGCTGACCTAATATATATCAACTAATACTTTTCAGGCACGTAGGTCTGTTCATGTGCCGGTGGCCGCACATACTTGCCTTCATCCTGACGCGGCGGCAATTCGATTTTATCCGGCTCGAAATGCTCATAATCAAACAGGCCAAGTAAGTGGCTAATGACATTCAGGCGCGCGCGTTTTTTATCATCACCATTGACAACATACCACGGTGACTGCTTGGTATCGGTATGCGCAAACATACTGTCTTTGGCCTTGGAGTACTCCTGCCAACGTGCCCGAGACTGTAGATCCATTGGGCTCAGTTTCCAGTGCTTGGTGGGATGGCCAATACGACCATGGAAACGTCGTTCCTGCTCTTCGTCACTGACTGAGAACCAGTACTTGATTAATGTGATGCCTGAGCGAATCAGCATTTTCTCAAACTCGGGGCAGGAGCGCAGAAATTCTTCGTATTCATCTTCGCTGCAGAAACCCATGACTTTTTCGACACCGGCACGGTTATACCAGCTGCGATCAAAGATCACGATTTCACCGGCCGCGGGAAGATTTGAAACATAGCGCTGGAAGTACCACTGGGTTTTTTCACGTTCAGTGGGTGCAGGTAGTGCAACCACACGACACACGCGTGGGCTAAGACATTCGGTAATGCGTTTGATGCTACCACCTTTACCGGCTGCATCGCGGCCTTCAAAAATAATGGCGACCTTGAGCTTTTCTTTTTTGACCCATTCCTGCAGCTTCACCAGTTCGATCTGCAGGCGTTGTAATTCACTTTCGTAGAATTTCTTTTTAAGCTTTTTGGACTTCTCTATTTCGACTGCTTGATCCTGAGGCATTGCATATCCCCTATTGTCTGATTGGAATCTCTTACTTTAGGAAATCATCTGCGATAAGGCTAGTCATGTCTACTGTTATTTTCCAGACGACACAATGCATCTTTGTAGTGCGCTTTATTATGTTAGATAAAGCTTATACGGGCTGACCAATCCCGGCTGCAATGAGTACATTGCGATCAATAGCATCCTGTTTGCAACAGTCAACGACTGCACCATTGACGACAATACTGGGTACGCGCTGAATACCCTGTTTACTAGCCCTATCTGCAACCAGGTTATCGTTCATATTGAGCACCGAAATCTGGCAGGCATCACAGGCCAGTTCCGTTACCATTTCAATTGCAGTAAGGCATAGAGGACAACCCGCGCTATAAATCTCAATCATACGTTTTTCAGACATAGTAACTTTTCTCATTATCAATGTTTATCAAGTGCATGCCGGGCAATGCCCAGATCGTTTTGCTGGCCATACATTCCAGATGGTGGCAAACACCAACAGTGCAATGCCTATATAGGTTAGTGATTCGTTGGCGAAATAAAACTTACCAATAAGAATCATAACGCTTGATGCCGCACCTAATGTGAGTGGCCAATAGCCGCGTCGTTGTGGTGCACGCCAGTAAAGAGTAAACAGCGCAGTAATAAGAAATACGCTTATTAAAGGTAATAAATAAGGTGTGTAATCAACAAAACTGATACCAAGGGAGCTAAGTAAACCAGCATAGGCGGGCCAGCAGGCGGGGCAGGTTAATCCGGGTACGAGCGGGCTCAAGATGGCAGGTACGATGGCAAAACTGGCTAACCAGCCACGAGAGCCTGATTTGATTGCCCTGGGTGTCTTAGGTTTAATATTTTCTTTTAGCGCTTTTTGAACATCAGCAAGTGCCGGGATACCTTGCATGCCATCATCCGCATTGTAAACACGACAGCAAGCGGCATCGCTATTTTCGTTTTGCGATACGTCTTTGCCTTTAACAAGTATCGTTGGTGAACCATATTGACGCGTATAGTCAGGGGCATCTTCTGCCTGGTTATCCCATTCAACCCATTCAGGTGGCAATTCGGCTAATTTAAATGCTTTGAGTAATTGCTGGCGAGCGGCCTTGATATTCGGGCAGCCCTTAAAATAGATTAATTCCACATCATTCATTGTCGTCACTCATACTTTCTATTGCATCAATAATTGGACACTCAGTTGTCGGTCCCTCAGCAGTACAGCTTTTTGCCAATGACGTGAGTGCCTTTTTCATGCGCTTAAGTTCGTTAATCCGTTGCTCGATATCAGATAATTTTTCCGCAGTGAAATTACGTACCTGCTGACAGGTTGCTGAATCAGAGCCTTGCAGTGATAACAGTTCGTCAATTTCTTTTAGTGTGAAGCCAAGCGACTGACTGCGTTTAATGAATTGCAGCCTGGCCAGGTCACGTTCAGAATACAGGCGGTAACCCGAGGCATTTTTTTCGGGTTTTGGCATAAGGCCGCGCTTTTCGTAATAACGTACCGTCTCATGCTTCACCGCTGCCTGCTTTGCCAGTCGTCCGATTGTCATCTCATTCATGTCATCACCTGCAAAAGAGTGTAAACCCTGTAGTTTAGTACAAGGTCAAGGGTGGGCATTAATTTCAATTAAAACAATTAGATATGATGGGGGCGTAAATAGTTGGCATTTAAGCCTGTAATTTTCCCCTCCAGTCTGTGCGGCGCTTCACTGTTGCAATGACACAGCTGACGTATTCTGTATCCACGTTAAGGAAACATATTCAACGTGAAACAGGAGATGAGCTATGAATACAAAGATTGCATTGATGTTAGTCACACTGGTACTGGGTACCGGCGCAAGTCTTGGTCTACAGAATGTCTCTGATTTCACAGTAGCGATTGCGGCAGCGTTATTACTAACACCTGTATTGTCGCCGTTGCTACGCCACTGGTTCAATTGACACTTAAACCTGAATTTTTCTCCTTCCTTGGGTTAGCCACTAGATGCGAAAGCACTAGTGGCTTTTTTTATTTGAAACGCATCGACAGATCCAGGCAGTGCAGGTGTTTGGTGAGTTCACCACTGGAAATATAGTCAACCCCAGTAGCAGCAATCGCATTGACAGTATTCAGCGATACATTGCCTGAGGCTTCAAGTTTTGCGCGTTGCGCGGTGAGGCTGACGGCCTGACGCAGGTCATCCAGTGAGAAGTTGTCCAGCAAAACGATATCGGCCTGTGCATCGATCGCCTGCTGCAGTTCATCCATGCTTTCAACTTCTACTTCAATCTTTTTATCGGCATGATTCTGCCGCGCCTGTGCAACAGCAGACTGGATCGAGCCAGCCGCGTGAATATGATTTTCCTTGATTAGATAGGCGTCGTAGAGTCCCATGCGATGGTTTTCACCACCACCACATTTGACGGCGTATTTTTGCGCTGCCCGCAGGCCGGGTATCGTCTTGCGCGTATCCAGTATGGTCGCTGTCGATCCAGCAATCGCCTCGGCATACTTTTTCGCAAGCGTTGCAGTACCGGATAGTGTTTGCAGAAAATTCAGTGCAGCGCGTTCACCACTGAGAAGGGCGCGCGCGTTGCCAGAAAGCTCGCACAGTAGTGTATTGGCAGCAATATGATCACCATCGTGATAGTGCCATTTTAGATCGCAGTCCGAATCCAGTTTTTTAAATACCGCATTGGCCCAGTCGCTGCCACACAGCACACCGGGTTCACGGCTGATGATGGTGGCATGTGATGTGTGCTGTGATGGAATCAGCGCAGCAGTGATATCACCACTACCAATATCTTCCTCTAGCGCGCGTGCCACATCATCATGAATTTGCTGCGCCAGTTGTGGCTCAGTCACTATTAGTTGATTTCCAGTAACTCAATATCAAAGATCAGCGTGGCATTGGGTGGAATAACACCGCCTGCCCCCGAGGCACCGTAGCCAAGATCGGCGGGAATAGTCAGTTTGCGTTTGCCGCCAATCTTCATGCCAACAACGCCTTCATCCCAGCCCTTAATGACATAGCCTGAGTCAACCGGGAAGCTAAACGGATCATTGCGGTCATGGCTGGAGTCGAATTTGGTACCATCTTCAAGCCAGCCGGTGTAATGCACCACAACTGTCTGGCCACGTCCGGTGACTTCTGCACCATCGCCAGTGGTTAGATCTTCATATTGCAGTCCGGAATCAGTCGTGACAGTCACGTGGTTCTCCTTGGTTATCTTTTTGTATTAATGTCGTTGAAAATAGTCATCGCTGAGTTTCTTCACTAGACCGGCCAGTAATAGCAGACTGATCAGGTTCGGTACGGCCATTAAAATATTGGCAATATCAGCAAAGTTCCATACCAGCTGTATTGGGAAGCTGGCACCGATAATTATCACCAGAGTATAAACGATTCGATAGGGCAACACGGCCTTTTTCCCGAACAGGAATTCCGCGCTGCGGTCACCATAGTAGGACCAGGCAATGATGGTTGAAAAGGCAAAGAACATCAGACCGATTCCGACGATATAGCCGCCATAAGTACCCAGTCCAAGGCTAAAGGCATGTGCTGAAAGCGCGGCACTTTCGAGTCCTTCGGGTCTCGCATCTCCCCAGGTACCCATAATGACAATGACCAGTGCGGTCATGGTACAGATAACAATGGTATCGATAAAAGGCCCCATCATGGCCACCAGGCCTTCCCGTACGGGTTCATTGGTACGGGCGGCAGCATGTGCCATCGGCGCTGAACCGAGACCGGCTTCATTCGAGAAAACACCGCGAGCGACACCATACTGCATGGCCGCACCGATACCCCCACCAATCGCGGCATCGGGATTGATTGCCATATTGACGATGGTAAACAGGGCGCTGGGTATTTGATCGATATTTAGAAACAGGATAATCAGCGCGGCGCCGCAATAAATGACAGCCATGACGGGCACGATGGCGGAGGCCACGCGTGCGATGCGTTTAATGCCGCCAAGGATAACCATACCAACCAGCGCCGCCATGATGATACCGATGATGATGTTGTAATTACCTGCATCGGCATAGACATAACGGAGCCCATCGGCGACCGAGTTAGCCTGTACCATGTTACCGATGCCAAATGAGGCAATCAGTGTAAACAGCGCAAACAACATGGCGGTCTTTTTCATGTTGCAGCCATGCAGCAGTGTATACATTGGGCCACCCGAGACACTGCCGTCCGGGTGCAAGGTGCGAAATTTCAATGCCAATGTGCACGAGGTGTATTTGGTAGCCATACCGACGATGGCGGTAATCCACATCCAGAAAACGGCGCCGGGACCACCGAGTGCAATGGCAGTGGCGACACCAGCGATATTACCGGTACCAACCGTTGCCGACAGGGCGGTCGATAAGGCCTGGTAGTGGGTAACCTCACCCGGATCATCGTGGCGATCAAACTTGCCTCGTATCAGATGCACGGCGTGACCAAAGCCACGGAACTGGATGAAGCGCATGCGGATGGTGAGGTAAATACCGGTACCAACGAGAATGATGATGGAGGGTAGGCCCCAGGCGAGGCCGGCAATTTCGCCAGTAATGCGTGTGAGTGTTTCTAGAAGGTCATTCATGATGCTGTCTCATTGTTGTTTTTGACTATTGGCATAGCGTCGATGCTGACAGCAGAACGTTACCTGATCCGGACAGGAATGCCTAGTCTATCTACATGAGATGTTGAGGTGGAGAGCTTATTTAACGATTGTTACAGCGGTGAATAATGTTATTTGACGCCGAGCGCATCTTTGTAGGCAGTTTTTGCCATAACGCCTTCATAAAGCGCGCCCAGATTCCAGGTCATGACGTCATGAAAACGTCGCAGCATCAGTTCCTCAACCCAGTGATCCAGTTTCATCGGCTGAATACCATTGAGGAAGACACGATAAAACATGCCCGGATCATACGGGTTCATATGGTGACTGATTCTTTTAACCTTAACGTTGATCAGCGCAGGCAGTTTTTTCTCGATAGCCTTGAGCTGAGTGAGATACATTTCACGGTGTGAGCTAACCAGAATATCAATGGTGTGTCCGTGGGCATGCCAGTTTTCGATCAGCGGGCTGTCAGCCCAGTTGGCGGGGAGAAAAGACAGTACTAGCTCCGATTCCATAGCCTCGCATACTTCGTGGCGGTTCAGCTGAATCTGGCGGCGTACTTCCTGATAGCGTTGCATCAGGGTGAGGTCGTGACGTTTAGAAATCTGTGCAAATAGCTCAACATCGGTACCATTGAAGACCTTGTTGAGGACTTCATGAAAGAAATCCTGCGTCTGCATGATGCACTCGAAAAGCTGAGACTGTTCCTCGCGCAGACTCACTCCCTGTCTTTCAAAGGCTTGCTTCAGTTCCGAGTCATTGGTTTGAGCTATCATGGCGATTTCGTGATCCGATATATAAGCTTCTCTTGCTTTATATAACGCTATTCAAGCGGAAAACTTGAGACTCTATGATGAGGTTTCGTGATGCCCGTCACGAAAAAAACTGTATTGCCTTAGGTGGCGCTTAAATTTTTCTAGACGTGGATCAAAAAGGTGAAATAATCTGGCGAATGGTCAGAGTGTCGCCGCGTTGTGTAAACTCCAGTTGTTTCAATGCACTCATGCCTAGCAGGATAGCATCATCGCGAGAATGTGGGTTTATGCTGGCGCGCACATTGTGAAGCTCAATATCGCCGATTCGCATATTATTCAGACTGGTCTGGTAGGCGGTAATACGGCCATTTGCCGTCGAGTAATAAACCGCTCGACCTCGCTGCAGAGCTAGCTGTTTTTCCAGACCGGCGGGTATCGAAACATCCGTCGCACCGGTGTCCAGCAGGAAGGTAACCTCACGACCATTAATTTCACCCGAGGTGACATAGTGGCCATAGCGATTGCGTTTTAACGACACCACGCGTGTGCCATTCTCGGTGATATTCGAAATCACCTGCTGATTTGGATTGCGCTGTTTTTCTTCCCAGTCACCAAATAACATGATCAGAATCAATAACACACCAATCCATGCGATGGTATACATACCTGCACCGAGTTTTTTAGTACTCATGAAGGACGCTTTCCTGTGAAAAAAATAATGGATGTGAGTTATACGAAGCCATGTCGTTAGCAAATCTTAACAGTCACCGTGTAATCATGTAAGTTACAACATAACAATTAGACGGATAGTATATTGTATAGTTCCTTTATCAGATTCTTACGTGCGTTACTTGGTAGTGTACGCGATCTACTACCCATCGTGTTGGTCATCGCTTTTTTCCAGCTTTTTGTTCTCAAACAGCCTATTCCAAACCTGCCTGATATCGCCATAGGTGCGCTACTGGTGGTGCTTGGCCTGACATTGTTCATTCGTGGTCTGGAAATGGCACTCTTCCCGATAGGCGAATCCATGGCCTATGATTTCTCACGTAAGGGTAGTGTGTGGTGGTTGTTGATTTTCGCCTTTGCACTTGGCTTTGGTACCACCATTGCAGAGCCTGCATTGATTGCAGTCGCTGGGGAGGCTGCAAATGTGGCCGCAACCGGCGGATTTATCGAAGACACGCCGTCGAGTCGCGCTGATTATGCGCAGGGTCTGCGCTTTACGGTGGCAATATCGGTTGGTGCGGCCATTATGATCGGCGTTATTCGCATTATCAAAGGCTGGCCGATCCAGTATCTGATTATCGGTGGTTACATAGGCGTGGTGATCATGACCATGTTTGCACCCAAAGAAATTATCGGTATTGCCTATGATTCAGGCGGTGTCACGACGTCGACAGTCACCGTACCACTGGTGACGGCGTTGGGCATTGGGCTGGCTGCCAGTATCAAGGGGCGTAACCCAATGATTGATGGCTTTGGACTCATTGCCTTTGCATCATTAACGCCGATGATGTTTGTGATGCTCTATGGGATGCTTGTCTAATGGAGTTGTTGAACACCCTCTGGCAGACCTTGTTACTGACGATACGCGATGTCTTGCCGATTGCCGGTATTCTGTTTGGTTTTCAGTTGCTGGTGTTACGACGCGTTATCCCGCATCTGGGGCGAGTATTACTGGGTTTTGTGTATGTGCTACTCGGTCTGGCATTTTTCCTGGTGGGGCTGGAAGAGGCGCTATTTCCATTAGGCAAGTTAATGGCACAGCAGCTTACCGATCCGGCCTTTCTGGGTATTACTGCGTCAGATATTGGCAACACGGACTGGTCTGCTTATCTATGGGTCTATTTGTTTGCTGCAGCAATTGGTTTCTCAACAACGATTGCCGAGCCATCATTGATTGCCGTTGCCATTAAAGCGCGTGATGTATCGGGTAGAACCATTGGTATCTGGGGTCTGCGTATTGCGGTGGCGATAGGCGTTGCGGTGGGTATTGCACTGGGTGCTTTTCGTATTGTCACTGGCACGCCGCTGCACTACTACATCATCACCGGATACGTCTTCGTAATTATTCAAACCCTTTATTCACCACGATCCATCATTGCACTGGCTTATGACTCCGGTGGAGTGACGACATCTACTGTCACCGTGCCATTGGTGGCAGCACTGGGTCTTGGTATTGCCAGCACTGTGCCGGGGCGGAGTCCTTTACTCGATGGCTTTGGGCTGATTGCTTTTGCGAGCCTGTTCCCGATTATGTCGGTAATGGCCTATGCACAGCTTGGTGAATGGAAAGCGAAACGAACGAAGCGTAAACATGAAAGTGACAGTGTGACAGAATAACCTCTGTAGGAGAGTTAGCTATGCATTTTAAACTATTAATAGCATTTGTTGATGATGATAAGACTACCGCGGTACTCAAAGCGGCTCGCGAAACAGGTGCCACTGGTTCAACGGTGGTGAATAACGCGCGTGGTGAAGGGCTCGAAGAGACCAAGACATTTCTTGGCCTGGCACTGGAGACGCAACGCGATATGTGCCTGTTTCTGGTTGAGGAACATTTGAGTCGACGCATCCTTGAAAAAATTGCTGAAGCGGGCGGCTTTGATGAGCAACCCGGCACAGGTATTGTTTTTCAGATTGATGTTGAAGACGCGCTGGGTGTATCGCATCAAATTGATGAGCTTAAAGCTGCCGTGGAGGAGGAACTATGAGTCAGGAAAAACTGATACGTGTACATGAAGTCATGAAAGACAAGTTCGATATTGTTGATGGTCTGATGACAATTAGTGATGCACTGAAAACAATGAAACACGTTGATACAAAATCACTGATCGTCGATAAGCGCCATGATGATGATGAATACGGCATTGTATTATTGCCTGATATTGCGCGCCTGGTACTGGCAAAGAACAAGTCACCTGATCGTGTCAATATTTATGAGATTATGTCGAAGCCGGTGGTGTGTGTTGACCCTGATATGGATATTCGTTATTGCGCCAGGTTGTTCGACAAGTTTGGCCTGTCACGCGCACCGGTTGTGGAAAATAAAAAAATAATCGGTATTGTCAGTTACACCGACATGGTACTAGGGGGCATGTTGGACTGAGGGTTCACCATATGCCAGTCGCAGGCCGGCGAAGATATGACGTTTATCGGCCTCATAGAAGTTTCGAAAACTATTACGCTTGATCACAGCTTGTGTGTACCGGCTAGCACCACGCAAGCTATAGTGGCTGCCATCAAACCAGGTGCTTGAATAACGATCGTAAGGAAAGGCACGATAATCAGGGTAGGGATGAAACGTATTAGCGCACCACTCCCACACCTTGCCAATATCATCGAGCATGTTTAACTGAGCGGCCACTTCCCATTCATATTCATGCGGCAAACGCACATCCGCAAAATCGTCAGCTCGCGTCGCTCTTAACCAGTTCACAAAGGCCTCGGCTTCAAAATGATTAATCCCGTACACAGATGCATTGGCGGGAAGATCACAACAGCCTTGCGCCTCAACTATAAACCATTGCCCATCATGTGCTTGCCAGCTGTCTGGAGCTGAGACGCCACTTTCCTCTCGCCAGGCCCAGCCTTCATCTGACCAGTAGCTGCGTTCCTTATAACCATTTTCCTGTATAAAACACAGGTACTCGGCATTCGAAACAGGTGTTGGAGCAATAGCGCCAGCATGTAACTGAACGCGCTGTGGTGGTACTTCATTGTCATAGGCGATCGCAGATACATCACTGCCAATAGTAAAGTCTCCTGCAGGTAACGACACACTGTTGCGCTGCGGTTCTTTACTGACTAATTCGTTTTGCGGGGCATAATGATTGCGCTGGTTAAAGCGTCTTTGCGTTAACACCATGTGCATGGTTTCGGCATGCTGACAGTGATGCTGCAGCAAAAAATATTCCATGTAATGATCTGTGGCGAATTTGTGTTGCAGGTAGTCTTGTGGCGGAGCACTCAGGAAAGCCATGGTTTTCTGCTGTTGCTGGCGTGCCCATTCGATATGTTCTTTGATCGGTGGGAGATGGCCACCACGTTCAGGCTTGGGCATGTTCTCAGGAAAATACAGGTATTGCTGATCATCATCGACAGTGTCTTTACCGAGCATGATATTTTCCAGCCAGAAACGCTCTATCGTCACACTGTGGCCGAGATGCCAGCCGATTGGGCTCAGGTCGACATGGTGTTGTTGTCGATAACTGGCATCGTCAAGATTTTCGACCAGTGCAACAAGCAGCGCCTGGATGCTGGCCAGTTCGTTGAGAATTTCTGTGCGATTCATAATGCGTTGAGCGAAGCAGGCGAGCTATCTTCCAATATCAGAATATGATGCTCGGGCACCGGTTGCCAGAACTCGGAATGTGTCAGTCTCTCCGAGGCGATCAGTTGACCATTCGGAAAGTCTTCATCATCGGTAGTGTAATACAACGACGGGCAGTCATGATTAATGGCATGGCGTGTGGCATAAATGAGCTTGCCATCGGTAACCATAATATTCAGTAGCGCGGTTTTGTCACCAAGCCAGTCGTCGAGTTGCGAAAGTGTGAAACGAATGGCCTGATCAATGCTGATATCCGAATCATTTTTAAGTTGTTGTCGAATCAGTGCAAACAGATATTCAGAGTCGGTTGTACCGTGGATCCCCGCGCTGATATCACTATCAAGCTCATTAAATATGGTGTGGCGTAGGCGTGATTCAAAATCATCGATATAGCCATTGTGCATAAACAGTAGCTCGGCATCATGAAATGGCTGAGTGTTGGCATGATTGACAGCAAGGCCGGCGGTGGCGCTGCGAATATTGGCAAGCCACAAGGGCCGCTGCAGGCTATGACCCAGACTGTCCAGATTCGGGTCGGACCAGATTGGCGTTGGCTGTACGTAGCTTGATGGATGGGTATCCTGGTACCAGCCAACACCAAAACCATCCACATTCACCTTGGCATACACCAGCTCCTGCGGCATATAGGACTGCACCACGAGGCTATGCTGAGGTTCTGTCAGGAATTGTGAAAGGGGAATGACAGGGCCTACGTAGGCGGCCATACGACACATGATTAACGGCTCCGCTATAGCTGTACTGCTGTCGACAGCATGAGTGTCAAATGGTAGCCTATGTGTAGCATAGCTCCAATGATTTTATGTAACAAATTAAAGAATAAAAGTAAGGAAAATGGCTGAATCTAACCTTGCCCAAAGCGTTCAGGACTGCAAACACGTCCGGCCCGCACGCGCCATACCGGATATTACACAGGATGTGAAAGAGGGCTTACTAACCTCCCCAAAGACACTGTCGCCAAAGTATTTTTATGATGATCATGGTTCGCGTCTGTTTGATGCGATCTGTGATACCCACGAGTATTATCCCACGCGTACCGAAGATGCCTTACTGAAACAGTACGCTAATGACATTATTCGTACTGTTGTGCCCGAACACCTGGTCGAACTGGGCAGCGGCGCTGCGCGTAAAACGCGTCGTCTGCTTGATGCCTGTGAAACACATCAGTGTCATACGGTTTACTGGCCCTTTGATGTCTGCAAAGAGATGGTTGTTGATACGGCTTCAGAGCTTCAGGATGAATATCATTGGCTCAAGGTGAATGGTCTGGTGGGTGATTATCATGGTGGTTTTGATCATTTTCCGGATATTCACGGCAAGACACTGTATGCCTTTCTTGGTAGTACGATAGGAAATTTTGAACATAGTATGGCGGTCACCATGCTGCGTGAACTCGCCTCCTGCATGAGTGATGGTGACTATGTGTTGCTCGGTGCGGATCGTGTCAAGGACACGAATGTACTGCAGGCAGCCTATAACGATGCAGAAGGTATTACGGCAGAATTTAATCTGAATATCCTGCGTGTACTGAACAAGGAGCTGGATGCAGATTTTGTGCTGGATAATTTTGAGCATCACGCTTTTTATAATGAACAGCATCAGCGCATAGAAATGCACCTGGTTTCGAATTGTGAGCAGCAGGTTTCTATTGGTGCCCTGAATGAGTCAGTTCGGTTTGGTGATAATGAAACCATTCGCACAGAGATTAGTCGTAAGTTTACCCCCTCATCACTAGAGTCGTTGTTGCAAGAAGCCGGTCTAACGATGGTGAATCACTTTGAGCCTGAAAATGCCTACTTTTCACTGGTTCTGGCTCAGGCTTGCTGAGCACTCCAGCATTAATGCTCAATATTCAGCAGGGTAGATTCAGCGGTGTACGCCAGATAGATTCCCCTAATCATGATGCACGTCCTGATGAACAGGATATTTCCCTGATTGTCATTCATGGCATCAGCTTGCCACCAGGGCAGTATGGTGGGTCATATATCGAACAGTTGTTCACCAATACATTAAACCCGCAAGATGATCCCTTTTTCGACGAGATTAAGGATCTCAGAGTCTCGGCGCATTGCCTGATTCGCCGTGATGGCGAAATCATCCAGTTTGTACCGTTGCATCAACGAGCCTGGCATGCAGGGGAATCCAGTTACTGTGGCCGTGAGGCCTGCAATGATTTTTCTATTGGTATTGAACTCGAAGGCCAGGACAGTGAAGCCTACACACAGGCGCAATATGCCACGCTGGTAGATGCCGTCAGTGCAATACAAGGAGCCTATGACATTCCGGTTGATGCCATTGTGGGCCACTGCGATATCGCACCGCAGCGCAAAACTGATCCGGGGCCCGCATTTGACTGGAAATTCTTCAAAGAATGCTTACCGAATGATCCAGCATAGCTATAATTAAATAAACAGAGTGTGTTGAGGAAAACCGCATGACAATAATCGCCATACTGCTCAGTCTGGTACTGGAACGAACAGTTGAAAGCCTGCGTGGCTATCGCGTCTTTGGCTGGTACGAGCGTTATACCAACTGGGTAAGAGACGTACTGAATAGCGATCTCTGGGATGGGCCATGGGGCGTACTGGTTGTAATTTTACCGCCTGTGCTGCTGACTGGCATGATTGCTCATGCGTTTTCTGAATCACTGTTTGGCCTGCTCGAGATACTGTTTGCGATAATCGTTCTGTTTTATTCATTCGGTCCGAAGGATCTGGATGAACAGGTTGATGGCTATTTACAGGCGCTGGAAGAAGACGACAAGGAAAAGGCAAATCTCATCGCCGCAGACATCCTTCATGGTGATGTGCCAGACAACATGCAGGACACCCAGCAAGAACTTGGTGAAGCAATTTTCATACAGGCCAATGAACGCGTTATGGCCGTGATTTTCTGGTTTGTGTTACTTGGCCCGATGGGGGCGCTGTTATTTCGTCTTACTGACTATGGCATGAAGCACTGTCGTGATACCTCCAGCAATTTTAATATCGCCATAACTCGACTACAGAATATCCTTGCCTATGTGCCCGCACATCTGTGTGCACTGGGTTTTGCACTGGCAGGTAGTTTTGAGCATGCCTGGCGCGGCTGGCAGCTGCATATGGAGCAACTCGCGGGTGACTGGCAACAACAGTGGCGTGATGCACTGGTGAAAGTTGGTATGGCATCGCTTTGTCTGGAGCCTCATGAGGTCGAAACGGTTAGCGAAACACCTGAAGTTGAGCAGCCCGAGCTAGATATACAGTTACTGCAGGAACATATACGTGCAGTACTTGGTCTGGTGTGGCGAACCGTCATTATATGGTTAGTCATTATTGCTCTCGCTACGTTACTCGGATTTAGTAGCTAGTTTTTCGTGTTGCGGTTCTGCCTGCTGCTTTGCCCGCTGATCTGCATATTGCTACCCGCACATGTGCTAGCACTCGAGCTACGTGACGATGCCAATACCAGGCTTTCGATACAGCTGCCAATTACACGCATTATTAGTCTTGCGCCGCACACAACCGAGCTAGTCTATGCAGCAGGTGCTGATCAGCACCTGGTTGGTGTCACGGCATTTAGTAATTTTCCTGCACAAGCTAAGACTGTACCTCGAGTCGGTAATGCGACGCGACTGGATGTCGAGCGCATCATTGCCTTGCAACCTGATCTGATTCTCGGCTGGATTTCAGGTAACTCTGCGCAACAGATTCAGCAACTACGTGATGCTGGTTTGACTGTTTACATGACGGAGCCTGACGAGCTCGAAGATATCCCGCGCTATCTGCTCGATATTGGACGAGCCAGTGCGACCACAAACAAATCCACGCGTCAGGCAAATAGTTTTTTAGCATCACTCGCGGTGATGCAACAACGCTTTGCCAACAGAGATGCCGTTGATGTATTTATACAGGTCAGCGAAAGCCCTTTGTACACACTCAATGGCGAGCATATTGTCTCGGCCGCGTTATCAAAGTGTGGTGGTCGTAATGTGTTTGCTGATTTACCGTTATTGGCACCGGCTGTCGGACTTGAGGCAGTAATAAAACACGACCCGGAAGTCATTTTTGCGAGTGTTTATCCCGGCGCAGAGATAGATATTAGCCGCTGGCAACGTCTACCTCAGTTACGCGCAGCCAGGTTGAATAATATCTATCGCGTCAATGCCGATAACGTAATGCGGCCGACACCACGTATCCTGCAGGGCGTGATGCAGATGTGCGAACTGCTGGATACTGCCCGACAGCGACGTCGTCAGACACTAGAGTAAAATTATGCAGCCGTCTTGCCGCTGATCTCACGTAATGTCGGCACATCGAGTTTTGCCTCATCGGCAATCGTCAATGCGCGTGCCAGTCTGGCCGGTGCGCTGCGCCCCATGCAGTTATGATTTGGATCGCCGTCAAAGGCCTCAAGCATGCCAGTAATTAGACGAGTTCGGTCGACTGAATCATTAATCAGGTGTTCCTGAATATCCATGACATCATTGGCAACCTTGTTGGCGAGATCCTGGTGAGAGGTCCAGAGCTCGGATACGGTGCCGCCACTTATTAGTCCGGCAATATTGGTAGTCAGGATATACACATTCTTGCGCACCAGTTCATATGTTAGATCGTCATTTGAATTCAGCACGTTTACCGGAATATCGATCGATTCCAGTGATGCCTTGATGACTTCGGCCATTTCACCATAGACGGGTGACGGGATCAGCACCTTAGCGTCCTGGCCTTTCTTTTTTTCGAACCACACGGAAATGACGGTAGGTGACTGTAGATCATGCGCTTGCCAGTCTCGCGGTAACAGTTCATTTTGTAGCAGGCAAAGTTTGTCATGCCACTGTTCTGGCAGATCAGAAAGTGCAGGATGTAAATCGTTCTCGGCCACTGCAACCAGCACCATTAAGGGATTATGTATCTCTTCGGCGGCCTGATTAATATCCATATCGCGGGTGACCGGAAATACTGGGTAACCGGCACGTAAAAAACCGCGTGCAAACACACCACCCATTTCACCAAGACCCACTAATACGATTGCCTGTTTCATGTTAAATCCTCCTCGGCTGGGTATTGTAGCTGATCCTGATTGATCACCCAATCAGCCAGGGCTGAATTGCAGAGATAAAATTATTCGGAGAGTTCAGGCTTTGATGAGGCCTGCCAGAGTACCTCGGTACCATTTTCATCACGTACAATAATGCGGGCCAGTACAAACAGCAGATCAGACAGCCGATTAAGAAACACAGCTGACGCAGGGTTCGTGCTTTCCTGACGAGACAGGCTCACCATGTGTCGTTCGGCACGTCGACAGATACTACGCGCCATGTGACAACAGGCCGTGGCTTTGCCGCCCGCAGGCAGAATAAAGTTCTTCAGTGGCTCCAATGTGGCATTGAAGGCATCAATATCGTTTTCTAATTCATCTACAGCAGATTGTTGTAGCATGCTATAGCCAGGCATACTGAGTTCGCCACCGAGATCAAAACACTGATGCTGAACGCGTGATAGACAGTCATTAATTTTTGTATCGTCAGTAAACGCGAGAATCATACCAATGGCACTATTGAGTTCATCAACGCTACCGATGGTTTCTATACGCAGACTATCTTTGTCCACACGCTCACCGCCCGTCAGGCCGGTTGTACCATCATCACCAGTGCGTGTGTAGATTTTTGAAATACGGTGACCCATGGGATGTCCTATAACAAAGTAAATGTAACCGGTAACAGTAAATCCATGGTAGCTCCGTTTAGCAGGCGACTGGCTTCGGGAAGGCTTTCCACTTTTTGCATACTGTTTAACGCGGCATTATCAAGAATGCTATAGCCAGAGCTGCTTACTACCGTGATAGTCTGCAGTTTACCATTTGCCTTAATATGTAAACCGAGCATTACGTCACCTTGCCAGCCACGCCGAACGGCCATACGCGGATAATAAAAATGCGGTTGAAAGGCGGCACGGATAACATTCTGTAATTGTCGCTTCTGCTTTAGCAGTGAGCGCGGCTGACTGGTGCTTGCCTTTACCGTATGTGATGCCACCGTAGGGGTGGATTGCAGAGATGTGGTTGTAATCTCTTGCTGAGTTGTAGCAGCAACATCAGTTTCGGTGTGTGCATCTGCTTGTTTGTTCACCTTTGTCACGGTAGGCACAGCCTGCTTCTCAGGCAATGGCTTGGCGACAGTCTGCTTAGTCAGGCTAGCACTTTCCAGGACAGGTTGTGGCCTTGTACTAGTGCTGGCTGGTGCTCTTTTTGTTATGGGCTGCGCAGGTTTTACCTGTTTTGACACAACGGGCGATGGTTTTTCTGCCTGTGTTGCGACAGGTGTCACAGCAGGTGCAATAGCCAGCTTCAGACTCTGTCCACTGTCACCAATACGCTGCTCACTACCATGAATAAACAGCAGACCAGCGTGAACCGCGATAGATATGACTATCGCTGCGGTGAATATTGTTGTCTGTTTAAGGCTCATTAAAAGCATATTCCAGTGTCAGGGCATAGGTGCGTTCGGGTGCCGCATACAACGCAGTTTCACGGTTGAAATTATTTGCTGGGTTAAAGCCTACGGCGGCATAGTCACTGTATTTCTTATCCGTCACGTTATTAATTTTAAATTGCGCGGTAATGCTCTTGTAGCGGTAGCGTGCATTCATGTTAATGACGGTATAGCCATTCAGCTCATCAAATTCATTACGGTAGTCACCGGCAATGATTCTATCATCAATGTACTGTGCCTCGGCAAATACCGACCAGGCACGATTGACCTGATAGCTGGCGCTGATATGTGCGGTGTTTTCCGCAACCAGCGGAATATCATTGCCTGAGTTTATACCCGCGCTAAACTCAGCATCAGTGTAGCTATACTGTGCAGCCAGTGTCAGTTTGTTCTGATAGGTTTTGCTCGCCTCTACAATCAGGCCGCTACGACGCGTCTTTTCAAGGTTACGATTACCACCGAATGCCACTGTAGGGTCGAAATCAATCTCGTTATCGAGATCAAGCTGATAGAGCAGTGCCTTGAAGCGACTATCATTGCCTTGCCATTCTGCACCTAGCTCATACGAATCGCCACGTTGTGTGCGGATCGGTTCAGGTGTTGCGGTAAAGGTATATTCATCGACCTTGGCAAAGCGAAAGTTTTCATCCCAGCGTGCATAGAGTCGCCAGTCATTCGTTATTTGAAAAGAGGCGCCCAGCTCGAGAGCAGTGGCGTCATCCTGAATGATGGTTTCTACCGGAAAACTAAAGCTGTCGACAAGTTCGTTACGTACATCGGCAGAGCGAGCACCTGCCGTTAGCGTAATGCGTTCACTGACAGGTGCGACTATCTGTACATACACGGCACTTTGTTCCTGGTGATTACGCGTGTTCGCAGGACCAAAGAAAAATTGGCTGGTGAGATCATAATTGCTTGACGTGTAGTCAGCACCAAATGTAACCAGTACTTCACCATAACGATTTGGGAAACTACCGATAAGACGAGGTGTGACTTCCTTGACCTCACGCGACTGGGTGAACACGGTATCCGTTAATACACCATCAATATCATTATCACGTTGTGTGACTTCGGCTTCCAGTTGCCAGTAATCCGACAGTGCTTGCTGCAGTACAAGACGCGATGAATCTGTACGTGTCTCACTAAAATCATTCGGAAACTGTGCCAGTCGACGGTTACGGCGAAAGTCTGCTGCAAATAGCCCACCCGGTAGATTGATGTCTTCATCGAAATTCTGATGTTCGATAAACACCTTGCCTGTATTATGTTCAAAGCCGGCACGGGAAAATACATTTTCTTCGTCATAATCATTGTTCTGACGATAGTTATCACCGCTGCGATCACTGGCACTGAGGCGGAAGAACAGGCCATTATCAAAGCGTTTCGATGCCGAGATAAAATAATCATCATTATTATGTGTTGCGGCAGTGGCTTTGAGGCGCACGGCAAGTTTCTCAGGTGCGCGTGTAATAATATTAATCACGCCACCAACGGCCTGATCGCCAAACAGGGTGCCGGCACTACCCTGAATAATTTCAATGCGCTCGATGTCTTCCAGTGGAATGGTATTCAGCGGTGGCGGTGCCAGGTCAGGGTTATTGAGACGTCGTCCATCAACGAGCACCAGTGTGTTGGCACCGGCATTGGCACCAAAACCGCGAATACTCACCAGGCTGCGTCGACCATCACCATAAAAATCACTGATCTGTACGGCACCCTGGTTACGTAATACTTCGACCAGATTGCTGGCGCCACTGGTTTCGATCTGCTGTCGTGTAATGATACTGATACTACTAGGCGTACTGACCTGACTAGTTTCACTGCGTATCGCGCTGACGATGACGCCTTCGAGTTCTTCTGTTGAGGCAGCAAAAGCGTTGATGAAAATACTGCTGCCGAGTAAGGCAAACAGTGAAGTTGTTATTATTGTTTTCATGGGATTCCCGTTTATCAATGCGCTTCCCCGCGCAAAAAAATTTAACCGGGAGAGTAAAGAAGCAGGGCGGATAAACAGTTCAGAGTATTGCTGAGTGTTTCCGGCCTAACTGCCCTCCGCAGTTCTGACAGTGGAACAGGTGTTGCTTTGTTCCAGTGCTTCAGGCCGGTCTCCGGGCTTTCGAGTGACATTTATTTGTCTGGTCTATCTCCTTCCCATGCAGCTAGCACAGTGGAAACACGATAGACGTTGACTCGATTACCGTTGCGGGGGCAGCGTCGGACTAACTCTCAGTTATTTTGAGTGCACCGACTTCCCGTTTAACTCCTGACAGTAGACTGTCATGAGAACCTGAAACAAGTGAGGCTACTGTAAGGACTTGCGTTGGGCGAGTCAAGCAGGAAGTGTTTGGGGGCTAAGCCGGAAAACTGACGATTTCTGCCTTGTTATTAGTATCATCTTCTTTGTTAAAGACATTTTGCGCGATAGCAGGCCGACCGTAATAGTAGCCCTGGGTACAGTTTACACCAATTTCTCGCGCTGCTTCTTCGAGTGATACATTCTCGATATTTTCGGCAATTGTTATTGCACCAAATGCCGTGGCGAGTTCGTGAATATGCGAAACAATCATATGGTCTGAACTATTATCAGTGATACCTTGTACGAAGCTACCTTCTATTTTCAAATACTCTGGCCTGAATGTTTTCAGGTAGGTGTAAGTAGAGTAACCATGACCAAAGTCATCCAGAGCAAGTTTGCAGCCCAGGTCACGCAGGCTTTCAATATCCTGCAAAAGACTATCGTTGAGAGGGTGACTGGCGCGTTCAGTTATCTCGATAGTAATGGGGCGACCCTTTTCACGAGCTGGAATAATCAGTTTCTGTAACTCTTTGGCAAAGTTTTTATCATTGAATGACGGCAGGCTGATGTTCATAAACAACTCAACCTCATTGGGTGAGGTATTCAGCGCCTGCCCGATTACCGCGAGATCAATATCGCGTACCAGCCCGAGTTCTTCGGCGACCTTAATGAATTCTGAGGCAGTGATATAGGCATCACCACGTTTCATATTGGCGAGCACTTCATAGGCCAGCGGTTTACCTGTTTCCAGATCCATGATGGGCTGAAAGGTCGGCACAATATCATTGCGTTCAAGTGCGGTACGTAATTCGAAGCCGCGACTAAAGACTTCCATAATGCCCTGACTAATGTCCGTTGACAGCACTTCGACCTTACCGCGATTACGTTTCTTTGCCTGGTATAGCGCGACGTCGGCGGCACCAATGAGATCCTGTACGCTCTGTCCATGAATGGGTGCGACAGCGACACCGATACTGGCCTGCAGTTTCAGACTACCGATGGTCAGTTTCACATGTGTCTGATTAATCGCCTGTAGTAAGGATTCAGTGATTTTTTGCGCAGCATTAATATCGGCGTTGTAAAGAATCAGCGCAAACTCGTCACCGGCCAGTCGTGCGATGGTATCGGTTGGCCTGACGAGCCCGAGCAATAACTCGGAGACGGTTTTCAGCACATTATCACCAGTGATATGACCGTAGGTATCGTTAATGAATTTGAAACCATCGATATCAATCAGTGCGAGGCACAGCGGCGTCTTGTTTTCTAGTGCCTGTGGCAATTTCTTATTCAGAATTTCATCAAAATGGCGTCGGTTATAAAGCCCGGTTAATGAATCAGTGACAGAGAGCTTATAGAGTTCTTCCTGATGTCGTTGTAGTGACTCGGTAAGCTCGACACGCATCTGGATATCCTGGAAACGTCCAACGATGCCGGTGAGTTCATGTTTTTCATTAAAAGTTGCCCGCGCATCGAGTTCAATCCATACAGTTTGTTCTGATGAGGTAATGATCTGTATTTGATGAGACTTCAAATCCAGATTGGGCAAATTACTCTGCTGGAATAGTTTTTTCTGTTCATCGCCATGGATGAAGCGTGAGAAAGGCTGGCCAAAAGAGGTACTGGTGTTATGGCCGGTAATGGTTTTCCAGGTTGGGTTGAGGAAACAGATGTTGCCACGGTTATCCAGCTCAAACAGCGCCTCGTGCATGTTATTGACGAGTGTGCGTAACTGATTCTCACTGCTCGCGAGTCGTGCCTGGGTATGCTCAAGGTTACTGATCTGCTCTTGCATCAGGTGACTACTTTCCGTTAACGCATGCCCGAGCTCCTGAATTTCTCGGTAACTACTACCAGGTAAGAGGTTGTCGTTTTCTATGCCAGGTTTTCCCAGGCTACGTGCAACACGCACCAGCTGTTTTAGCGGTAGTGTGAAGCCACTCACAAGCCAGTAGATGATGGCGATGTTGATCACCAGTAAGCCAGCAAGTAACAACAGGTTACTAAGAAACAGAGTTTGTAAGGTCTGGTTGATGGTGCGGTAGTTGGCCTTGATTTCAAGCAGACCGATCTGTTTACCATTCACATCCAGTGAGCGAATCAGTGTGGTGAGTTTCTCATCACTACTTGCCATAATTCGACGTAGAAAAAAGCCCGGTTTCTCATCGTTATTACTGACGAAATAACTGATGTTGCCATTGGTATTGCTAACATAGATACCGGCGATATTTGGGTTGGTAGCGAGATTATCGATATAGGCCTTAAGTTCAAGTGCATTGCCTTCCTGCAGCAGGCGGATAACATTCGGCTCGGCAGTAGACAGAATGTTCTGCGTAGAAGCTTGCTGTATCTGCAGTTCATTCTCGGCACTGCGTACCAGCATCAGGACACCAAGGACCGTGACCAACATGATCTGAATGATCACGAAAGCCAGAATCAAACGTGTACGTAAACTGGTTGATATTGATTGCTTTAGCACGGTTCCTACACCCAACTGTCGCCTGCGTTACATTATTGCGCTAAACAGGCAGGATGTCACCCGTCAGCGTGCCACAAAGATACGTTGTTGATCGTTGCTAAGTAATTGAACTGGATGCTGATATAGTCTGCTAAGTGTCTCTTCAGTCAGTATTTCACTACTCTCGCCAAACTGCTGTTCACCATTCCCGAACAGTAATAATGCGTGGTTACAAAAACGATCCACCAGGCTCGGGTCGTGACTTGAGAAGATGATGACACGCCCGGCATCGCTGCACTGGCGCAAATGGTGTAATAAGGCAATCTGGTGATGCAGATCGAGATGATTAAGCGGTTCATCGAGTAACATTACGTCAGTCTGTTGCGCGAGTAGTCGTGCAATGGACACCCGGCGCCGCTCTCCACCGGAGAGAGTTGTCAGCTGTCGGTCTCTGAGGTGTGAGATATCCATCGTCTGCATGGCCTGATCAACAATCGCATAGTCATCGGTTGTTTCCTGTTGCCATGTAGCGAGATAGGGATGTCTGCCTGTGAGTACAGATTGCGCAACCGTTCCGGGAAATAGTGTGGTCTCTTCCTGCAATAGCAGACTACGTTGCGTCGCCAGACTCTGGAGTGAAAAGCGTTCAATGGTTTTTCCATGTAGTGAAATAGAACCACTATCGTGAGGATGCAGGCCTGCCAGGCTACGCAGCAATGTGGTTTTACCACTGCCATTCTTGCCCAGTACACCAACACAGTCGCCAGCCTGCAGCGCAAGGGTTAGCTGTGTGCAGACGCGGGCCTGCCCGATATGAATAGTTAGCGCATCGGTGTGCAGTAAATTTGTCACAGGCTGCGATCCCGATACAGCAGATAAAGAAAAAGAGGTACGCCGAGCAAGGCGGTTAATACCCCAACCGGTAACTGAATTGGGGCGAGCATCGTGCGTGACAGCGTATCAGCAATACATAACAGACTGGCACCCGCACACACTGATGCTGGAAATAGCAGACGATGATCATTGATACCCGTAAGGCGTATCAGATGCGGGATCACGAGTCCGACGAAACCCACACTGCCGGCAATGGTCACGGCCGTGGCCGTCATTAATGATGCAATGGTAAATAGTATGATCTGAGCCCGGCGCGTATGGATGCCGAGACTACTGGCCTGATCATCACCGAGCAATAGCACGTTTAGCTGACGTAATAGTGGCAGCATCACTACGCTGGTGATCACCAGTATCACGATACCCGCATACGGCATGGTTGCACCGCTGAGATCACCCATGAGCCAGTAGAGCATACCGCGTAACTGCATCGCCGGTGAAATCGCCAGAATAAAACTGATTAACGCCGCCCAGCCAAAGGCCAGTATCACACCCGTCAGCAGTAAACGTGTTGGTGTCCAGTTACCCTGACCGCGTGCAATAACAAACACCAGTGCAATCGCGATAAATGCGCCAACAAAGGCACTACCACTGAGCCATATGCCCGTGGCTGAAAACAGCATGGCCAGCATGGTGGCAACCGCCGCGCCACCTGACACACCCATGATGTAGGGGTCAGCGAGTGGGTTACGCAGTAACACCTGCATCAGGGTGCCAGCACCGGCAAGCAGGGCACCCACGGTTAAGGCACTTAGTGCACGCGGCGAGCGTAAATCCAGAATCAGTTCACTGGTCGTCGCCGAAGATCCCGGTTGTAGCCAGTCAAAAAACTGTTTAACGCTGACATCAACACTGCCACTCAACATTGCGAACAGGAAGCTTACTGGAACCAGTAAAACGCAAATGGTGAGAATGGCGCGTGGCTGCATAGTTATTATTCGCGCAGGCTGATGACGGACCAGCCGTGTGCGGTGGCGTAATCGTTTAGCTGTTCATCGGGGTCTACCGCGACCGGATGCTCAACCAGTTTGAGCAGTGGCAGGTCGTTGTGTGAATCACTGTAAAAATAGCTGCCTTCCAGCGTGGCATTATGCTCTTTTAACCAGGTCTGCAGGCGCGTGACCTTGCCATCCTGGAAGCAGGGCGTGCCACTGACTTCACCGGTGTAACGACCATCCTTGAACTCGGGTTCTGTGGCGAGCAATTCGCTGATCCCAAAACGTTGTGCGATAGGCTGCGTGACAAAGCGATTGGTCGCAGTAATGATCATCAAGGTATCACCATTGTCGCGGTGTTTATTCACCAGTGCTTCGGCCTTTGCCAGCCAGATATCATCGATCATGGTGGTCATGAAGGTGTGATGCCACTGTTCTAGTGTAGCGGCATCATGTTCACTCAGTGGTTTCAGCGAAAAACGTAAAAACTCAAAAATATCGAGCGTACCCTGCTTGTATTCATCAAAAAAACGCTGGTTAGCCTCTTCATAGGCGGCCTTGTCGACGGCGCCAGTGGTGGTTAGAAACTGTCCCCAGAGGTAATCGCTGTCACCACCTAGCAGGGTATTATCAAGGTCAAAAATGGCTAAACTCACGTGAAATTCCAGTTGCTGCTGCTGTTTTACAGGTGGCAAGCATAATCGGCTGACTAACAAAGGTAAATCGTCGATGGCCATAAACCTTTAAAATTTGGCGTGTTTGTCTGAATTATGTAAAAATAATTCACAATTTTACGAAAAGTGTGTTTAACGTGATCGATCAGGACGGCTACCGACATAATGTGGGCATGATTCTCTGCAATCAGCAGAACCAGTTGCTCTGGGCGCGTCGTATCGGCCAGGATGCCTGGCAATTTCCTCAGGGCGGTATTCGTGAGAATGAAACCGCAGAGCAGGCGCTCTACCGCGAACTGGCAGAAGAAATCGGTCTACAGCCTGAGCATGTCGAAATCATCGGTGTCACCCAGGATTGGTTGAGTTATAAGCTGCCGAAACATTTGCTGCGACACGACAAGCAGCCACTCTGTATTGGTCAGAAACAACGCTGGTTTTTACTGCGTCTGCTGGGTGAGGATCATGACGTGCGTCTGGATCATACCGACAGGCCAGAATTTGATTACTGGCGCTGGGTAGATTACTGGGACCCGCTTGAGGAAGTGGTGTTTTTCAAGCGTGATGTCTACACCAATGCCCTTAAAGAGCTAGAGCCGCTGCTGTTCTGTGGCGAACAGCCCTAGTTCAGCTTCTTCAGATAAATCTTCGAGTTACGCTGATAGTTATACAGCGCCTGTTTTTTTACAGGCAGGTCTGCAATCTTGCCGAGTTTGAAATTGTGCTCTCTAAACCAGTGGGTGGCTTCTGTCGTGAGTACTACCAGCTTCTGCAGTTGCTGTTGCCTTGCAATATCATCGATATATGCCAGCAGTGTGTCGCCACGCCCCTGGTTCTGGTAATCAGGATGTACGGCAAGACAGGCCAGTTCGGCGATACCGCAGTCACTGTGCGTATAAAAAGCGGCGCAGCCGATGACCATGCCATCACGCTCAATCACGATGAAGTGATCGATGTCCGCTTCTAGATATTCACGTGAACGTTTCACCAGTGTGCCTGACTTTTCTAGTGGGCTGATGAGTTCAATGATGCCAGCAACATCATCAATCGTCGCCTGGCGTAGGCCTTCATAGATATCATCGGTGACCAGACTGCCAATACCATCACGCGAAAATAATTCCAGAAGCATGCCACCATCAATGTGGCGATCAATGAGGTGTGCGCGACGTACACCATGCTGACAGGCCTGCAATGCCTTTTGCAGGGTTTCCCGGAGGCGCTTCGGTAGTTTGTTTTTTGCTTCAAGAAAGTCGCTAGCCTGATGCACGGTCATTTGACGAATGAGTTTGCCAGCAGCATCACACGGGCCTGTTTCCTCAGTCAGTAGCACCAGTTTGTCCGCCTGCATCTGCACGGCGACATTGGCGGCGAGTTCTTCGGCACACAGATTAAAAATTTCCCCTGATGCAGAAAAGCCAACCGGTGATAACAGCACAATAGCGCGATCGTGCAGGGCTTCTTCAATCGCCTGCACGTCAATGCGCCGAACCGACCCGGTGTGCTGATAATCAATACCATTTTTCACACCGACAGGTTTACCGACAACAAAATTGCCGGTGACGACACGAATCTTGGCGCCTGACATCGGTGAGCTTGGCAATCCGGTTGATAGTAATGCTTCGATATCCAGCTTGATGGCGCCAATGGCCTCTTTAAAACAGGACAGTGAGCGTGCGTCAGTGATACGTAATCCTTTCACTAGCTGACGCTTGATGCCTGACTGACGGCAGCGGCGATCAATCTGAGGGCGCGCGCCATGGATTAGCACCACCCTGACACCAAGATTATTCAGTAAGGCGATGTCGTGAATGAAGCCGGCAAAGCTGTCGTCCTGAACCGCCTCACCACTTACATAGACAACAAACATCCGGCCACGAAAGGCATGGATGTAGGGCGATGATTCACGAAACCATTGAACAAATTGTGTGGCATCAGTTTGCAAAATACTGCTCTCCAAATTTATCCAGTGATTATAACGGCTTATTGAATCTTTTCAGACAATAAAAGTAATTAAGTCTTATCCCAGAATGCCGATAGATCTATTAAGTACCCTGTATAAAGCCAGAACTGGTCTGGGAGGATGATATGAAAAACATTCAAAAACAGAGACTTGTGCGCTCCAGAGTGAAAGTCGCAAGCGATTCCGCCAAGCAGCGTAGATACCTGTTAGCCTTGATGACAGGCATCGTCCTGCTGTTATGTATGCAGCTGGCGAATGCAAAAATTGCCCCACTCGCCGCTAGCTTATCCTCAGAACCAGTCAAAGCACCTTCATTGCAGTCTTATATTGGCCCAACACGTAATATGGGGCTCGATGCCTTTGAAAATGGAAAGCATGCTGATGCAGCAAGTATCCTGCGGCCTCTCGCCCTTGCTGGTGATGCTGAATCGCAGTACTACCTTGGCGTGATGCATGATAACGGTGCCGGCGTATCGTTTGATATTCCAATGGCCGTGAGATGGTATCGTAAAGCTGCGCAGCAGGGACATTCCGATGCACAGTACAACCTTGGTATTGCCTACTCACGTGGTGAAGGTATAGAGCATGATATGTCATCTGCTATCTACTGGTGGCGTAAGGCAGGTATGCAGGGCAATCTCGATGCACAGTTTAATCTTGGTGTTGCCTATAGCACCGGTCGCGGCATAGAAAGAGATTACCTGCAGGCGATTCACTGGTGGCGTAAAGCAGCACGACTGGGTGATTCCATTGCTCAGTACAATCTAGGTGCCCTGTATGCGCATGGTGTGGGAGTCGATATGGATATGGCTAAAGCAGCAGGCTGGTGGCAACGCTCAGCAGCACAGGGAAACCAGCAGGCCAAGGCGGCATTGCGCTTACTGCAGCAGCAACAGGCCAGTCGATAAATAATATATCTCTCTACGAAATACTCTTAGAGAACGACAACATCAGACCGAAACAGGTCTGATGTTGTATTAGTAGTCTTCCATTTTAAATACTGATTAGACAAAAAGAGTGATTAGAATGAAAAGCTTATTACCTGCTTTTATTATTGTTGCGTTGTTACTCATCTCGCCTCATGTCGCCGCTAAATCTGAACAGGCCTATACCATTGGTGTGGTACCCCAGTTTGAGATTCGCCATATACGAAAAATATGGAACCCTATTTTAAAAGAGATCGAAAAACACACGGGCATTAAGATCAAGCTAAAAGGTTCGCCAACCATACCGGATTTTGAAAAAGAATTTACTGCGGGCACCTATGATTTTGCGTATATGAATCCCTATCATGCGCTGGTAGCCAATAAAAACCAGGGGTATGTGCCGATTATTCGTGATAATGGCCGCAAGCTCTTCGGTATTCTGGCTGTGCGTGCTGACAGTGACATCAAGTCGGTGAAAGACCTCGATGGCAAGAAGATTGCTTTTCCTGCACCAAATGCATTAGGTGCATCATTGTTGTTGCGTGCAAACCTGAAGGATCAGCATAAGATTAATTTCAATCCTGTTTATGTGAAAACACACAGCTCTGTGTATCTGAATGTGATCGTCAAACAGGTGACCGCAGGGGGTGGGGTACAAAAAACCCTTAACCAGCAACCTGAAAATATAAAAGCGGGAATCCGTGTGCTGTTACGTTCACCAGAAGTGTCACCGCATCCATTAACCGTGCATCCTCGCGTGTCAGCTGCAGATAGAGAAAAAGTGGCTAAGGCGTTACTGAGAATCGGCAGTCATCCTGTTGGCAAGGCATTGTTGAGCAAGATCCCGATGAAGCAGGTAGGTCCTGCCAGTCTCAATGATTATGCGCCACTAAAAGACATGGGGCTCGAACGTTACTATGTCACAAATTAAGCCCAACAAAATTCGTTTCGGGATACGACTTAAACTTTTTTTACCTTTCTTACTAGCACTTGTACTGGTAATAAGTGTCATACAATTTATCTGGGCGCCGAATGAGCTCACCAAGGGCAAAGAGCAATTCATTAATAGTCAGACAAACATACTCAAAACACTGAGCCCAAGTCTGATACAGAATATGCTGTCTAATGATCTATCATCGTTACATGCGCTTCTGGAAAACTCTCTGCTCATTCATAAGGATGAATGGCGCGCCCTGGTGTTATTCGATAATGACGGCAATCAGCTTTACCCTATTAGTTTTTACGAAATAAATTCAAACGCAAACCTGATTCATATAGAGGTAGAACTTGTCGAGGAGGGAGAACTCTTTGGTGAGCTAGAGCTTTATACTGACTGGACACTGCAAAAAGCCCAGCTAGTTGGGCGCACAGAGAATATTGCATGGTGGAGTGTTATTTTATTCTTCGTGATAGCCGGTCTGATGGTGTTGTTTCAGACATTGTGGATACATCGACCATTGCAAAAACTCAAACAGGTTACCTATGAAATATCTCAGGGTAATTACTATGCTGATATGGATATCCATTCGCGTGATGAGATTGGTGATCTGGCAGGTTCAATCGACTACATGCGTAATAAAATATTACGCACCCTCGATGACCTGGTAGAAAAAGAAAGTCTGCAGCGTTCGATTCTGGAAACTGCTCCTGATGCCATCATCACCATGGATACACTTGGTATAGTGCGCTCGTTTAACCCAGGGGCTGAAAAAATATTCGGCTATCATCCTGAAGAAGTGATTGGTAATAACATAAAAATGTTAATGCCAGCATCGTTTGCTATTCGTCATGATGAACAAATCAGGGCATTTCGTGATACCGGACAGACCAAGGTGGTTAACAAATATCGAGAGCTATTTGGCAAACAGAAAGATGGCACTGAGTTTCCGGTTGAATTGACGATTAACTCGAATGACCACGGTGATGACATTCTCTTTACCGGTGTTATCCGTGATATTACCGAGCGTAAACGTCTCGACAAGATCAAGGATGAATTTATATCGACCGTGAGTCATGAATTACGCACGCCATTAACTGCGATTAAAGGCTCCCTGGGTTTGATCAATGCAGGCATAAATAATGACAGCATTGATGTAGATAAATTGCTCGATGTCTCAATGCGTAATGTTGAACGCCTGAATTTCTTGATAGACGACATTCTTGATATATCTAAACTTGAATCAGGTAATCTTGAATTTGATTATCAGATTATCGAGATACATAAATTTCTGGAAATGGCGATTGAAGTAAATGCAGATTTTGCGGCACGCCATAAAACGTCCTATCACTATGTGCCACTAGATAAATCAGTGGCTGTATACGCGGATGAGAAGCGTCTGTTACAGGCGATTAGTAACCTGATGTCGAACGCTGCAAAATTTTCACCAGAGGGCACGCAGGTAGAAATCAGTGCCGAAGTGTATGCAGACAAGACAGTACGTATTGCAGTAAAAGATCATGGGCCGGGTATACCGGATGAGTTTCATGAAAAGCTGTTTGACAGGTTTACCCAGGCAAATATGGGCGATACCCGACAGGTGGGTGGTACCGGGCTTGGACTAAATATTGCACTCTCTATCGTCGAACAGATGCAAGGCAGAATAGAGTTCGAAACAGAAAAAGGTGTTGGCACAACATTCTTTATTTCATTGCCAGTTACGCAGGCAGATTTACGTATGGATACTGAGCAGCTCGCAGGTTAACTGCCTGGCAATAAAGCCGAATAGGACGAGCCCCATTAATGCAAGACTATGTGGTTCTGGTACGGCTGATGTAACGGTATTCGTGATATCAAACTCATTTATCTAACCTTCAATTTAGGCTTAAAATTCGAGAATATTTTTCACCACCAGGTCGAATAACCGTTGGCGTGATGTCTGGCTGGCCCAGGCGATATGTGGCGTGACGATCAGATTCGGCAGTGTGACTTGTAGTAGTGGCGAATCAACTGAAGGTGGTTCTGTTTCCAGTACATCAATAGCCGCACCGCCAAGATGACCAGTATTAAGCGCCTGCAGTAAGGCGGTTTCGTCAACAAGGCCACCGCGTGCCGTGTTAATCAAAAATGCTCCCGACTTCATGGCGGCAATACGTTCTTTATTCAATAGTTCCTTGGACTCAGGTGATAGCGGGCAATGCAGTGATACAAAGTCTGCCTGTTCAAGCACGTTATTAAGTGGAATGCGCTCGGGATGAGTTTTACCAGTGAGTGATTCAGCGATAACAACGCGCATAGCGAATGCGCGTGCGGCATTAGCGACAGCCTGACCCAGTTCACCGTAACCAATGATGCCGAGTGTCTTGTCAGCCAGTTCAGTTATCGGGTAATCGAGCAGGCAGAACATATCGCTGCGCTGCCAGTCACCGCGTTGCAGTGCCTCACGATAATCCAGTAGCCGAGTGGTTAGTGTCAGCATATACATCATCACATGCTGCACGACAGAAGACGTCGCATAGCCAGTAACATTGGTAACCTTAATACCATGCTGTTGCGCGGCATCAAGATCAACATTGTTCATCCCGGTAGCGGCGATACAGATAAGTTTCAGATCAGGGCATTGCGCCATAGTTTCGGCATCAATGATAACTTTATTGGTGATGATGACATCACAGTCTTTCAGGCGAGACACCAGTTCACTTTGAGAGGTTTGCGGATATGTCTGCCAGTCGATACCTGTCTGCTTTAACCCATCAAGATTGATATCGTTACCGAGTGTTACGGCATCAAGCAGGGCGCCCTTACGCAACATTATTCCGCAGGTACAGTACGTTCACTGGCCCATTGCCGTAAGTAGGCGATTTTTTCCGCCATGGTGACAGAGAGCGGTTTGGTTTGATCAATTTCATCGACGAGTATGCTGGTACTGAGTGACGTATCCTGTGCGTGCGCGGAATACAGCCCGGCAACGACGACCTGTTCAATCTCAGCGCCAGAAAACCCATCGCTTAACGTGGCGAGCTCATCTGTGTTGATACTTTCTGGGTCAATATCGCGTTTCTTTAAATGAATATCAAAGATGATTGCGCGCGTTTCTTTATTTGGCAGGTCGACAAAAAAGATTTCATCAAAGCGACCTTTACGCACCAGTTCCGGCGGTAATTTTTCAATATCGTTTGCGGTAGCCACCATGAAAACTGGTTCTTTTTTCTCTGCCATCCAGGTGAGCAGGGTGCCGAGTACACGCTTCGAGGTACCACCGTCTTCGGTACCCTGGGCAATGCCTTTTTCAATTTCATCCATCCACAACACACAGGGCGACATGGTTTCTGCTGTGGTTAATGATTCACGCAGATTGCGTTCGGTCTCACCGTGAAACTTGTTATACAGGCTACCAAAATCGAGCCGCAGTAACGGTATGTTCCAGATACCCGCAATCGCCTTGGCGGCCAGACTCTTGCCGCCACCTTGTACACCAAGCAGCAGAATCCCCTTGGGTTTATCCAGCCCTTTAGCTACCTCATCACCATGAAAAACAGCCTTGCGTTGCTTGAGCCATTTTTTCAGATTAGACAACCCCCCAACATCGCCAAAGTTGGCCGTGTCATATTCAAAACTGAGTATGCCATCTGAATTCAACAGTCGGTACTTCGCTTCCATGACCCTGGGCAGGTCTTCCTCTGTGATGGCACCATCATCATAAATCGCATTGCGTATCAGGCGATGCGCATCACGCAGCGTGAGACCAGACAGGTTACGCAGCAGCGCATCGAGTGTTTTGCGATCAGTACGTACTTTCTGGCCGGGATGTTTGCTACGCCATTCATCGGCCGTTTTATGCACCAGTTGCTCAAGTTCCTGTTGATCGGGTAATGACATTTCATAACGGGCAGAATATTTTTGCAGCTCACCGGGAATTTCGAGTTGATGACTGATTAATACCATGGTGATGTTATGGGTCGGGAAATCGAGTGCAATATCTTTTAACAGACGCACGTTAATCGGATTAGAAAGATACGGATGAAAGTCCGCCATCACATAAATGCCTTCTAACTGTGATGCACGAATATGTTTAAGTACTTCATCGGGTTCGGTATTGTGCTTCTGTGCTTCGAGATCGATGTCGACTCGTTTCAGTCCCTGGGTGATGGTCCAGTGAAATAATGGCTTACCCAGTGAAACAGCAAATTCGGTCAGCGAGCGCACGATACGTCGTTCTTCGTGTGACTCGATAATGATTAACGGAATGTGCGAGCTGATTAATAACCCGAGATCGTTACCTGGCATGATGACAACTGTTTTGAATGATTATTTTTTTCAGTATGCCACGAGTAACAACGAAAATTAAGGTAATACAGTGATCCTCATTTCGTCACTACTGCAGTTTACGTTGTTGGGCGTTGAACTGTTCAATGACCATCAGCGCGAGTTCTTCTAGCGAGGAGCATTCAGGGATACGTTGTATGTCGGTAAACCAGACATTTTCTACCTGGCAACAGCTATCTTCGTCATCACCGACCAGTGGACGACCAAAAAATACACCTCGTTGACCATCCTCGAGGTCCAGTATCACCATTTGTACTGGTATATCTCTCATGCTCGCGCTCCTTAAGTATCAGGATTCATTTAGTTATGTAAATACTTGATGCATAAGGCATGCCAGTGAAAAAGAACGGGTGCGGATGTTTTGTGTCACACTACTACGCAAAGCCGATAAGTGCGCAGCAGCACTCTTAAATTGGAAAATATCCATAAATATGAACACCATACATAAGCAGCTAGATTCAGACACGCCATCAGTCATCGATGTGCATGGCGTGAGTAAATATTTCGATGAGGTGCATGCTGTCGAAAATCTGACTTTTTCTGTCTCAAAGGGGCAAACCATGGCCCTCCTTGGGGGCAATGGTGCCGGCAAGACGACCACCATTTCGATGCTGCTCGGTCTATTGCTACCCACTCAGGGCAGCATACAGATCTTTGGTGAGGACATGCTGCGACATCGTTATCGCGTGCTGCCACGCATGAACCTGACATCACCGTACGTTGATCTGCCAATGCGATTGACGGTGCGGCAAAACCTGACGGTATTTGCACGTTTATATAGTGTACCCAATCTTAAAGTGCGTATTGCGCAGCTCGCCGAAGAACTGGAATTTACTGAATTTCTCGATCGGACTTATGGCAAGTTATCGGCGGGTCAGAAGACACGTGTGTCATTAGCAAAATCATTGCTGAATGAACCGGAACTACTCCTACTGGATGAGCCAACTGCATCGATGGATCCTGATACTGCAGATCGTATACGCCAGTACCTGATGGACTACCAGTCACGCACGGGGTCAACTTTGTTATTGGCCTCGCATAACATGCGTGAAGTCGAGCAACTATGTGATGGCGTCATGATGATGCGTGCCGGAGCGCTTGTTGATCAGGGAACACCGCAAACATTGCTGGATAAATATGGGCGTAGTGATCTCGAGCAGGTGTTTCTCGATGTCGCGCGACAGGAGCACTGATATGTACTCGCCGTATTTTTCATTTACCCGTATCGGTGCCATGGTGTTGCGCTACGCCTATTTGTTACGCAGCTCCTGGCCGCGTGTGGTGGAACTGGCCTACTGGCCAACAGTACAGATGATCCTCTGGGGTGTGTTTAACCAGTTTCTTGCCACGCAAAGTAGTTGGGTAGCGCAGGCGACCGGCGTGTTGCTCGGTGCCGTACTGTTATGGGATGTGCTGTTCCGTGGACAGCTCGGTGTCTCGACGGCATTTATTGAAGAGATGTACTCACGCAATCTCGGGCATCTGTTTGCCAGCCCTCTACGACCTGTTGAAATGGTGATGGCCTTATTAAGCATCAGCATGATACGCACATTAATCGGCTTATCGTTTGCGGCCTTACTCGCCATTCCGCTGTATCAATTTTCTATCTTTTCACTCGGGCTACCCTTACTGGCTTTCTTTACTAACCTGATCGTATTTGGCTGGTCAGTAGGTTTACTCGTGTGTGCATTGATATTGCGTAACGGGCTTGGTGCCGAGAGTCTCGCCTGGGCGGTGCTGTTTGCACTGGCGCCTATTTCCGGGATTTATTATCCAGTGAGCGCACTGCCTGAATGGGCGCAGTGGCTCGCCTGGGCATTACCTTCGAGTCATGTATTTGAGGGTATGCGCGAGGTCATGTTCAGTGGCACCTTTAACATGACGCACTTCATCAGCTCGGTAGCTTTGAACATCTTTTACATGCTGCTATGTATGCTGGTGTTCCTGAAAACCTTTCACATGGCGCGCCGGCGCGGCCTGTTATTGCAAATGGGTGAATAAGCTTTTAGCGCGAGCGATACATGCAAACCAGTTTCGCCACCAGTAACACCGGTAGCGCACCGTGCATCAGTAGATCAAAGATATCAATCGGCTTACTTAACGTGCCTTGCACGAGCATACGTACTTTTTCAAACAGATGTGGCTCAGGTACAAAAGGTGCCAGACCTAATAATAAAGCGCCAATGATTAAAGTGGGTAAGGGTAGTTTCTGCAAGCAGGGTTTCGATATCGACATAAGGTATTTTCTTCGTAAGTGTGGAGTAGGTCACATAGACCACGTGTGTTAGTTCATTTTCTCGTCATCTTCATCTGTTTACAATTGTCATTAGATTGGAAATAAAAAAATTAAAGAGGGGACGAAAATGGACTCAGAAGCATACAGTTTACCAGAAAGACGTTCACCGGGCCTGATGAGTCTGGAGGAACAGGAGTTACTGGACGAGATTTATTTTTACCAGGAACGCCTCGCCGAGATAGGCGAACCAACGAATTCTTACCAGAAAATGATGCAGCCCGTTTATCACAGTTTGTTACAAAAAAATAAAAAACAATTAGCATCATGTACTTACCGACGCATCTATTCGGCTGCTTAGAAAAATCAATAACTTATAATATTAAAACCTGTCTTCGGACAGGTTTTTTATGCGCATAATACTTGACTAAAACTGTCGGGCATGTATATTAGATAATGTTAATAAGCAAGTATTACAGGAAGGAAAAAACGATGAAACTTTCCAGTAAATCTCGATATGCAGTGAAATCGATGTTACAGCTCGCGCTGTTAAATGAAGACGAAACCTTGCCGCTGACTAGCATTACAGAGGCTCAGGGCCTGTCACAGTCTTATCTTGAGCAGCTTTTTGCAGCGTTACGCGCTAAAGAGCTGATTCATGGTATGCGCGGACCCGGCGGTGGTTACCGTATTGCCAGGGCGCCAGATCAGGTCTCGGTGGCGGAAATCATCGCTGCTGTGGATGAAAGTGCCTTCACACGGCCGCAGCGTCCGATGCTCAGCTATCTCGATGATGAGCGCTACAAATTTAACGCGATGTGGGCTGATTTAAGCAATATGTGGTTCGAGTTCCTCGATAAGATTTCCCTACAGGAACTAATCGATAACCGCACTCATTACCAGTCACTGCTCTCTGAAAAAGCTGCTTAATTACAGCAGCTTACCAGTCTACTCAGGGCGCCCCTCGTGGGGCGTCAATTGTGTCGTTTTTTTTCAAAAAAATGTGAAATTTACCCTTTAAAAATACGCTCAGACTCCGCTAAAGAATTAAGCAAACGAATAAGGTGGAGTAATATGGGAGCGGAAGTACTGGCCGAAAAGGGTGAAGATCGGGTTTTCCAGATGGAAGATTATCTCCTAAAGGAGATTAATTTTTACATGTGGTGTCTCGATGAGATCATGCAAAGTGATGATCTGGAGTATCAGGCTCTAAGGCCCATTTATGAAGGTCTGCTGGAACATCGACGTCGGCAGCTGTCTCAATGTAACGCGGTGCGTGAGAAGGAAGCGGCGATCGCTTAAGTCGAGGTACAGGATGAACGGGCCCGGCCTGCCATGTTGGTAAGCCGGGCCTTTTTTATGTAGTCTTGCTGACTGGATCGACCGTAATCAGGAGCGATTATGCAGTGGCATCGACTTAGCGTGGTAGCACTACTCTGGCTTGTTTGTGCAACAGCACAGGCAGTCAATATCAAAGGCAAGGAAATTCCGGAAACCGTTAGCATTGGTACGCCACCTGCGCAGCTAGTACTGAATGGTGCTGGCGTTAGAACAAAATTCTTTTTCAGTATTTATATCGGCGCGTTGTACGTACCAAAACAACACACCGATTTGCGTATTCTTGAATCACTACCGGGTTATAAACGCATTGTGATGAATTTTATCTACGATGAGGTCGAGGCAAAAAAACTTGCCGACAGCTGGGAGGAAGGCTTTGTAAAGAACCAGTCGCCCGATGTCATGCAACGTCTGCGCCCCAAGCTTGATGAATTCAAAAAATTGTTTCCCACCGTGAAAAACGGTGATGTCATCTGGATCGATTACATTCCCGATATTGGTACACAGGTGAGTCTGAATACTAAACGTTTAGGTGGTGCGATTCAGGGGGCAGATTTTTACCGCGCGGTTATGCATGTGTGGCTTGGTAAGGAACCGGCCGACAGTAACCTCAAGCAGGCCATGCTCGGCATCACTGACGACGATGAAGAATAATCGCTTACGGCGTTAGTTGCTCGGCCTGAGTTAAAATAATCGCGGCGAGTACAGCCAGCGAAATAATCCAGATCAGTATCGATAGCGCGGTAGATTGCCGCGCTTTTTTTTGCTCGAGCCAGGTTCGCGGGCGTACGCCGCGCAGCAGAAAGCCAATCTTGGCTGCAAGATTCAGACACACCACGTTGACGGCCAGCAGCATGCCGGCACCAAAAGCCAACGTATATTCGCCATTGCCGATCATCAGCCCCATCGTCGCGGTGGGTGGCAATAGCGCCACGGCTACCATGACACCAACCAGAATAGCCGACAGGCCAGAGGTCAGCGATAGTATCGCGGCCGCACCGGAAGCAAGCGCCAGTGCCATGGAATCAAAACCAACCTGCGTACGCGCTATGAGTTCCGCACTGGCAAAATTCACTGGCCATAACATACCAATCGCAATGGAAAGCACGAGTGCCAGGCCGATACCGACAATGTTGGTTTTTAATGATTTCCCAATCAACACGCGATCACCGAGTGCGGTGCCCAGCGCAAAGGCCAGGTTTGGGCCAAGCAGTGGCGCGATCACCATCGCGGCGACGACTACGGCAACGTTGTCTTCAATCAAGCCAATTGCAGCTACAATGGTAGAGAAGCACACCAGTAGCAGGTAGTTCTGGTCGAGCCGGGCAGTTTTTTCGATGCTGTTATAAAGTTCTTCGCGGGATAGTGAGCTACTGCCTTTGCTTTTGCTGCTCTCCTGGCTTTCATCACTGGCGGCTGGCAGGCAGACCTCGACGGGTTCAATAATGATGCGTGCTGACTCACTAGTGGCCAGCACCGATTGCAACGCATCCAGTACTGCCTGACGTTGTTCTGGTGTCACCAGCATACGCAGATTTTGGCGCTCATTTTCCTGAGGCACGCCATACCAGAAATCCTTGATACCCTGTTGCTCGGCAATACTGGTGAGTGTATCCATGTGGCCCTTATCGGCAATGACTTCAATGATTTTCACACCTAACTCCGCGCTGTGGCTTGAATTATTAGCCTGAAGCATAGCACTGACTTGGTTTGAGGGGCAGTCATGCTAAACTAGCGCGCTCTCGAAACGGCCGATGAGTGCCTTTTCAGGTGTAAAACTGGAGTTAGAACATGTCAAACAAGCTGAATAAATATAGTTCCCGCATCACCCAGCCCAAATCACAGGGCGCATCACAGGCCATGTTGTATGGCACGGGTCTGACCGAAGACGATATGAACAAGGCCGAGGTCGGCATTTCAAGCGTCTGGTATGAGGGGAATACCTGCAACATGCATCTGAATGATCTGGCTGCCAAGGTCAAGGAAGGTGTTGTCGCAGCCGGACTGGTTGGCATGCGTTTTAACACCATTGGTGTCTCCGACGGTATCTCGATGGGTACCGATGGCATGAGTTTTTCACTGCAGTCACGTGATCTGATTGCCGACTCGATTGAAACGGTAATGGGTGCGCAGTGGTACGACGCAAATATTTCTATTCCTGGCTGTGATAAGAATATGCCGGGCTGTCTGATTGCGATGGGGCGTCTGAATCGTCCATCATTGATGGTATATGGCGGTACGATTAAACCTGGACATTTAAAAAATGAAACGCTCGATGTGGTATCCGCTTTCCAGAGTTATGGTCAGTTCCTTACCGGTTCCATAGATGAAGATACGCGTAAGGACATTGTTAAAAATTCTTGCCCGGGTGCTGGCGCCTGCGGCGGTATGTATACCGCGAACACCATGGCAAGCACGATTGAGGCCATGGGTATGGCGTTGCCATACAGTTCTTCTATTCCAGCGGTAGATCCTGGCAAGCTGGATGAATGTATGCGTGCCGGCGCCGCGATTCGTAACCTGCTAGAGCAGGACATCAAACCTCGCGACATCATGACACGTGCCGCATTTGAAAATGCGATGGTCATCCTGATGGCGACAGGTGGTTCTACCAATGCGGTACTGCATTTGATTGCGATGTCACGTGCGGTTGATGTGGATCTGAAGCTAAATGATATTCAAAAGGTCAGTGATCGTATTCCATTCCTTGCTGACCTGAAGCCAAGTGGCAAGTACGTCATGGAAGATCTGCACAATGTCGGTGGCACACCGGGTGTCATGAAGTACCTGATGTCCGAAGGTATGATCGATGGTAGCTGCATGACCGTTACCGGCAAGACTGTCGCTGAAAATCTGGCCGATGTACCGGAGTTAACCGAAGGCCAGGAAGTCTTCATGCCAATAGACAAGCCTATTAAAGAGAGTGGCCATATTCAGATTCTGACGGGCAACCTCGCACCAGGCGGTTCGGTCGCGAAAATCACTGGTAAGGAAGGTCTGCAATTTAGTGGCCCTGCCAAGGTGTATGACTCGGAAGAAGATATGCTTGCCGCACTCGAAGACAACAAGATCGAAAAGGGCGATGTCGTGGTCATTCGTTACGAAGGTCCAAAGGGTGGTCCGGGTATGCCTGAGATGTTGACACCAACGTCGGCCATCATGGGTGCTGGCCTGGGTAAGGACGTTGCGTTGATTACTGATGGACGCTTCTCAGGTGGGTCGCATGGTTTCATCATTGGTCATGTCGTACCGGAAGCGCAGGAAGGTGGGCCGATTGGTCTGATCAAGGAAGGCGATATGATTCATATCGATGCCGACAACAACACACTCGCTGTCGATGTCAGTGATGATGAAATGGCTAAACGTCGTGAAAGTTGGACCATGCCAGCATATAAGGCCACGCGTGGTACGTTGTATAAATACATCAAGAACGTGAAAACAGCCTCTGAAGGTTGTGTCACGGATGAATAGTGAAGCGGCGTTATTGAAGCCAGCTTACCACTAGTTCTGGAACAGCATTATTTATCTTCCTGCCCGGGGCGGTGGCTCTGATCAGCTTAATCTCGCCCAACCTCCATGTTGGGCTCGAATCTATGCAAACGCGCTCCAGCCTTCCCTGGCGCGCACGTTTGCATAGACGCCTCTCACAGCCACCACCCCGACCAGTCAGCTGCGGGTGATTCGCTGCTGCACTATTTACAAATAATTGCCCTGCAAGTCATTGTCCGGCGTAAAAAACGTCTAATTCTAGCTTAAATTTCTCTTAAGAAGATTATCCCGCACGGGATGATTGTTGATCCTTTCATCATCACGCATTATGATGACTGAAAAATAATTACAATAATCTTACTAGGGAAGGGATGCAGGTGTCAGATACCACCAACTACGGTTTTATTGCCACGTCCACTGGGATAGGTGATGCCATTCGCGAGCGCCGCAAACAACAGGGTGTCACCCAGGCCGAATGTGCCGCATTATGCGGTGTCGGTGTACGTTTTATTTCCAATCTTGAAAACGGGAAAGAGACTGCTGAGGTCGGTAAGGTGCTGCACGTCTTGCGTAGCCTTGGTCTGGAAATGAATATCCAGCCACGCAGCTGGGATTCCATCGGGGCTTTCCAATGAGCAAGTCACTGAATGTTTTCCTCAACGAAAGCCAGGCCGGTAAACTCTGGGTCGAAAAGGGCCAGCTTGCCTTTCAGTATGATAGCGACTGGCTCGAAAATGATAGCGCCGTGCCATTATCGGTATCACTACCGCTGCAATCCGAGCCACAAGAAGGCACCGATGTAAGCGCCTATTTCTCTAATTTGTTGCCAGAGGCCGATCAACTTATTGCTGTTGCCAAGCACTTTAAAGTGCCGCTGGATGATCAGTTCTCATTGCTCAAATCGGTGGCAGGTGAATGTGCCGGCGCAGTCAGCATCGTGCCGGACAAACGCAGCACTCGCAGCAGCGCCAGTTATCGCAAACTCACCGGCAAGACGCTGGGCACAACCATCAATGCACTTAAGAAACAGCCACTGCTAGCGGGTAAAAAAGGCGTGCGCTTTTCTCTGGCTGGCACACACACCAAATTACCAATTCGATTTGCTGACGAAAACCAGAGCCTGCCACTAAATGGCGCGCTCAGTGATCACATCGTTAAGCCACCGCGCGATGACTGCTCTGACTCGATCGCGAATGAATATTTCTGCATGAACCTGGCACGCCGCATGGACCTCGAAGTGCCGAGCGTTTATCTGCTGACCAGCGCAACACCGTTGTTTGTTGTGAATCGCTATGATCGTGATATGGATGACAATGGCAATATTGTAAAGATCCATCAGGAAGATTTTTGTCAGGCCATGGGTATCCCGCCGGAAAAGAAACATGAAAGTGATGGTGGTCCATCATTTAAAGACTGTTTTGATCTGGTACGTGAATACAGTGTGCAACCGATGGTCGATCTCCAACGCCTGTTATGCTGGGTGGTGTTTAATTTCTTTATTGGTAATGAAGGCATTCATGCCAAGAACCTGGCATTTCTACATACCGACAAAGGCCCGGTACTGGCGCCGTTCTATGATCTTATGTCAACGGCCGTTTACCCATCACTGAGTTATCGACTCGTTATGAAGATTGGCGGTGAAGACAGACCAAACTGGGTCATCAAGCGCCGCTGGCAACAGTTCGCCAAAGACATTGGTATGAACTATAAAGTCGTGCATCAGTGCGTCATGAAAATGAACAAACAGTTACTCCCGGCAGCGCAACAGGAAGCACAGGCGTTTCAGGATAAATACGGCGAATGTGACGTCATCGATAAAATTCTTGCGTTGCTCGAAACGCGTTGCGGCAAGGTCAAACGTCGACTCTCTTCAGACACCACTGCAAAGTAGTGTTTTTATAGTTCAGCAACAGCTTATTATAGAGAAGTGTTTAAGACTTAATACTTTGGTACAGCTTTAATTATCAGAACTATGAGTAACAATATGTGTGAGTATCCTTAGTATAGGGTGCTACATTATCTTCTTTAGCTCAAAACAAAGAAAATATAACAAAGTGCAACATCATTACTGTATTCACATTAAAGATAATATTCTGAAGGAAGAGTTTTGTGGTGATATTGACTTGGCTACTCTAGATAGAGCTAGTTTATCCATTATCGAAGATAAAAACTTTAAAAAAGGCCTACATTTTCTTACAGACCTACGCAAAGCTCATTTGCATATTACTTACGACGAAATGTGGCAGCATACATCTCAACTGCCTGATCTTGGTATTAATAAGCAAGCTCTAATTGTAAGTAGAGATCTTGAGTATGGCTTTGCAAGACAGTTTCATGCATTAAGTAATGATAAAGATATATTTAATGAACTACGTATATTTAAAGATATAAATGAGGCTCACAAATGGTTGAATTTATAGGTTATCTAGCTGGGTTTATTGCAATGATCACTTTTCTTCCTCAGATAATCCGAACACTACGAATCAAAAGATCCGATGATATTTCATTGTGGATGCTTTCACTTACACTACTCGCTAATATTTTATATGAAATTTATGCAGTGGCATTAAGTCTCACACCAGTAATAATTATGATAGGGTTAATGAATATAATCTTAGTGATTCAAATCTACCTTACAATAAAATATCGTAAGATTAACGCCTAAAAAATCAAAATATCATATTTATTCCATTCAATATAATCATCGAAACCCTCTCAGCTAAGAGTTGATATAGATCAGTGTTCGTATTACTCGGTTCTAATATTATCTAATTAGAAGGGGAGTTGAGACCTATGCAAAATACTGAGCAATACCGACAGAAATTAAATGCCTTAAAAGATGAGCTTTCCACGCGAATTAAGGCAATTGATAAAGATATTCGCCATGAAGACCTGTCCAAAGACTGGGAAGAGCAGGCTACCGAACGCGAGAATGACGAGGTGCTTGATGCACTGGGGAATGCCTCGGAGCAGGAGCTGATAATGGTTAATGCGGCATTGAAACGCATTGATGACGGGAGCTATTTTCAATGCAGTCAATGTGGCGAAGATATTTCAGAAGAACGCCTTGAGTCTTTGCCATTTACAACAACATGTATTCAATGCGCAGAATAATTACTGCGTCAAAAAATTAAATTTACCTGGAGATTTTTAAATATGCAGAATGAGAAACACGATCTGGTTCATGAGCTGCCAGAGCACCGCGATACAATTCATAATCTCAAAATGAACAATACCCATTTTGCAAAACTGTTCGATGAATATCATGAGGTTGATCATGAAATTCATCGTATTGAAAATGGCAACGAAACTCCTTCTGATGAGTATGTTGAAGAGCGTAAGAAGCTTCGGCTGAACTTAAAAGACCAGCTATTTGAGATAATAAAAAGCGCCTAGCTGCTAGGCTTTGATGTATTGCCAGCCGTCCTGCATGCGTTCAATAATCTGCTCTAGTGCCGATGGTGCAATGTTTATCTCAGGTAACAGTTCAACCTCTATACCTTTGGATTCCAGGCGCTTGATAGCACGTGCGCAGGCAAGAAACGTTACATTTTCATAACGACTGGTGAGGCTGCTTATACGTTGCTGGTAAATCGATATATCCTTGCGCATCAGGTTGAGTCCACCATCATTTGCAATGATTTCGAGCTTTAACGGTTGTTCATTCTTTGCATAGGTTTGCAGCAGGTTTTCTGCATCATCCAGTGCGGCATCGAGTCGATCTGTATCGCCACTGGTGACATGTAAAATCACGTTTTTCACTGCGGCGGTTCTGCTTGTCTTGTCCAGCATGTCTTCTTCCTGAATAGCATGTACACGGTTTATTGAAAAATGCGCGTTACCAAGCCAGCCAAAAATGATACCAACTGTTAGTAAGATACTGGCGGCGATGCCCAGGCGGCGTGGTGTCGCCCTTGAAACACGTGTTTGTTTGGCAACCTGTTTGCGTGGTGGGTTTTCATAGGCATGCAGATACATATCACGCAGCTGACGTAACTCGGCCAACTGGGTCTGTAACGCAGGATCGTCATTGAGTGCCGCAAGCACGCGACTTTTTTCATTCTCATCAAGCTGGTTATCGAGAAATGCATTCAGCTCTGCTTCGGTTACATTCTGCATACTGTTATTCATTTCTGTCTCCTTAACGGGGTGACATTTCCAGTGTTACTGGATTGACCTTGTAGCAATATCTCGCGTAATTGTTTGCGTGCACGGTTCAGGCGGCTCATGACAGTACCCACAGGTATCTCAAGGATCTCTGCAACATCGCTATAACTACATTGCTCCAGTTCTACCAGACTGAGTACCTGGCGCTGACCTATCGGTAATAGCGCAATGGCCTTGCGCATATCGACAATCGCTTCGTAGCGGGAGTGGATATACTCGGGTGACATCTCATCAGCCATATAAACATCATCGTATTCGACCTGCTCCTTACGCAGTCTTAGCAGGTCGTACCAGGTATTTGCCAGAATACGTAACAGCCAGCCATCAAATTTCGCTGCATCACGTAGCTGTGAGCGACGCTTGAGTGCCTTGGCGCAGGTTTCCTGTACCAGGTCATCAGCAACATCTGGTTGATGACACCAGGAATAGGCAACGCGATACAGGCGTTCACGACTCGCAGCCAGCTTTTTGTCGAATTCATGTCCTCGACAGAGGTAGTCAATGATTTTCATATTCTTAGTTTTTTACTCAGTAATTCAGTATGACGAACCAGCGGGCGTGATTATTCCATAACTCACGTCATTGTTGTGGCCGTGAGTAAAAAAACATTCATATGATGGAATATTTTTACTGGCTGATTCGTCAAACCTCTAATGCACTGATGCCGGAACGCTCAGGTTTTAGAAAAAGTCAGGGATACGATAATAAAAACAGATAGATACAGATCTATCACGATTAATTCGCTCAGGAGTCAGAAATGTCCATATCCTTCCCCCGTACACAAATGAGGCGTTTGCGTAATGTTACGCTTAGCTGTCTTGCCGTGTTATTTGTCACTACGAGTCAGGCTCACGCTGCTAACTGGTTGATGTTGCAGGGTGTTGAACACCCGAAAAAGCCGGATCAGTATCTGTTTGCCTTTATTCAGCCGACCTACTTTCAGAACGAAGGTACTAACCTTTCTGGGCTGACGGATATCGTTAATCCCAATAATAATGCCGTGATTGTACCGTTCTCGGGGAATAATGGTGAAGATGCGACGGCGAACACCGTGCCGCCGCGTTTTAATGAAAAAAGAAGGCTGGATATTCAGCGCGCACGTATTGGTTCACGTGGTCGTTTCACAGGCGGTTTTGAAAACGCTTTGACGAAGAAGATGAATTATTTTGTGTTGTTTGAAACTGCTCCGAACCTGTTGACCTATGATGCCTTTGGCCAACGTGATCGTCCTATTGCCCTGGATCACGCCAGTCTGACGTTTAATCACATTCCGGGAGCCCGCATTCGCCTGGGTCTTTTTAAGAACCCAACATCCGAAGAACTGTTTCAGGGCATTGCGACGTTTAACTATATTCAGTTCACCGATTTCAGTGCACGTGAAAACCTGGAACGGTTTTTTGAAGGTGGTGCACAGCCAGCTGGTTCACCAGGCTCACCTGCCTTAGGTGCGCCGCAGAGCGAAAGTTATGGTTTTAGCGCGGTACGTGACTGGGGTGTGCAGGTATTTGATAGCTTTAAACGTGGTAAGTGGGACCTCAGCTATGCAGTAAAAGTTGGCCGCGGCGAAGCCATTAGTCGTTCAGAGAGCACCCATGATGGTGCTGAGCTCTACCTGTATGGCTCAGCTGAATACAATCTTCCTGGTGGTCGTGGACCACGCAAAAATGGTGTGAAGTTCTTTGCCTGGCACCAGAGTGGTGAACGTGAGTTTGAAACCGATGCCACTGATGAAGATTACGATCGCGAACGCTATGGCGTCGGTATGCAGGCGCTGGGCAAGTTCTTTGGCTTGAAATATAAACAGCGTTTTGGAATTGAGCTGATGGGTGCTGAAGGCATGCTGTTTCTTGGTCCATCAGGTGGTGTTGCCAATGGTGCAGTGAACAACGGTGCTGTACAGATTGCCGCAGATGACGATAACAAGTCGCGCGCCATTACCATAGATTATGGTTTTTACCTGAATAAAAAATGGCAGTTTGATATTCGCTATGATCGCCATGAGCTGCTTTACTCACGTGCCTCAAATATCAACCCAGGCAATGAGCGTGAGTTTGAAAACTGGACACTGGGGGCGACATACCATTTCACACCGAAGCGTCGTCTGACGTTTAACTACACGTTTCGTGATGTCGATACACCTAATGACTATGCCTCAACAGGGTTTGTACCGGGTTTTGTGGCCAATGGTCTGACGCGTAATGTGGATCGAATTGCCAATAGCATTGATGATCGTCTGGCATTACAGCTAACCTGGATTTTTTAGTTACCCCTATAGCCTTTTGGCTGTCATGAAAGCCTCTCCACTTGAGTGGGGAGGCTTTTTTTGATCTATATCATATGCATCCACATTGTTCTGTATTAGGCTCTTCAGGTATCAGGAGTTCTGTCGATAGCTATTACATGGACACTACATTAATTTCTTCACAATCTCGAAAATTTACTGAGAAATGTCATCGTTCAGGACAGTTTTGTCATCATGATGTCATCTGCATAGAGTGTGATAGCGCCCCAAAATGTGAATGGTTAATCAATAATGAGGCTGAGAGCACGATGACGGAAGTTATCCATAAGAAAAAAGGCGATGCCAATCAGGAAACAGAACCAAAACGCAGGCACTATGCTGATCATGGTGCAGATTGTGAATGTGTCGTATGTCGTTGCCTGTCACGCCAGGACACGAAAACAGCGAAGCGCAACAAGCTGAAAACGCCGCATCCAGACGGTTTTACGACGCAATAAAAGTGTAGTTGTCCTTTACCTGCCTTCATGGCAGGCTGTTGCAATGGAAACCAGCAGTCAGCCAGAAAAGCTTGAATTACATATAGAAATCGAACGTGAGGACCTGAGTGCCGTGGACTGGCTTGGCGAGCATTCGAATCTGTCGCGACAACAGATCAAGCAGGCGATGCAGAAGGGTGCGGTCTGGCTGAGCCATAACAAGCATACTCAGCGTCTGCGTCGTGCGAGTCGCACATTACCCCTCAATGACACATTGCATCTGTATTATTCCGCCAGGGTGCTTAACGAGACGCCTGCGCTGCCTGTCCTAATTCAGGACGAGCAGGACTTTAGTGTCTGGTACAAACCGTTTGGACTGCGTTCGCAGGGATCTAAGTGGGGGGATCACTGTACTATAACGCGCTGTATTGAAACCAGTCTTACACCTCAACGCCCAGTATTCCTGGTACATCGTCTGGATCGCGCAGCCAGTGGCCTGATGCTGGTTGCACATAGCAAAAAAATGGCAGCGATACTGGCAGAGATGTTTGCCCGGCGCCAGGTAGATAAGCACTATCATGTAATAGTCCAGGGTGAGTTTACGTCAGACAAGACTGTAACATTCGATGCTGTTGTTGAAGACAAGCAGGCGATTAGCCATGCTACCAGACTGGCAAATGATGCGGATAAACAGCGCTCTTTATTAGAAGTTAAAATTGAAACTGGGCGTAAACATCAGATACGCCGGCACCTGGCAGGTGCTGGATTTCCGGTAGTAGGTGATCGCCTGTATGCCCCTGAACATGACTGGCAGGAAGATCTGCAGCTATGTGCCTGCCGGTTGTCCTTCAGTCACCCTATAAATGGTACAAAGTGCGACGTTCACCTGCCTGATTCCCTCGATATCCATATCTGATCCTCAGAATGTGATGTAGTCGTCACTTCCTTAAGTTATTGTTAAGTAATGAAAAACAGCATATTATGCTTATAAAACATAAGCTTAATACATGCCATCTATCAGTTTTGTGAACGAAACACATTGTGCTTAAGGTTTAGTTAAGCTAGTATTGTTGGTGTTGAATATATCAACATTGCCAGAAGGCGACATGCTTTCTGACCCCCCTTAAAAAACAGCGCGGCAGCAATGCGCGTGCAACAAGAAACATTTTTGGGGGTGTATCATGTCTGTTTGGTCTATATGGGATCAGGATGTCAGCAAGGACTATCTGGAGTCAGTGGTTGGGAAATATCTGATCGCCGAAGTCACGCATCGTAATCGTCAGGGTGAAATCATTAAACGTTCGCGTATCGACGGGCGTATCGCACGTATTTGTGATGAGAAGGGGGTTGTGATTAAGACTCCCGGTGGTGAGGGTGAACTGTGTTTACTTGATGCTGACTCAACCAATGAAACCGAAGCAGATAGTGATGGCAATGATGATGCAAAACGTGCCTATCAACAGGCTCTGCGCAGCTATCAACAGCAGCAGTCTCCACTTTCAATCACGCAAGCCTTTGAAGAATGCCAGATGGCAGCAAAACAGGGTTATCTGCATGCCCAGTATTTGTTAGGCGTGTTTTATGCGCGTGGTTTTGGTGTGAAAAAAGATTATATTGCTGCCGTAAAATGGTTCACAAAGGCTGCAGAGCAGGGGCATGCACCTGCGCAGTACAATCTGGGTGATCTGTATTGCAAAGGTATCGGCGTAGTCAAAAGCCGTCGACGTGCAGTTACCTGGTTTTGCCGGGCGGCATTACAGGGACAGGAAAAAGCGAAGAAAAAATTACAGCGTCGCTACGCTGTTGCCCCTAGTCACTATGAAGAACTGTTATCACGCTTACAGCGTGTCGATGCCTTTGAGGATGAGCATGAACACAGTTCTGAATGGTCTTTTTATGTGCCGCATAACACAACAGATTATGATTTTGCTGGTAAGTTAATCTGCTTGTCGGGACGTTTATTGAAGCATCGTGAGTCTGGGCAGTTTCGTCGTGTGAATTAATGGACGAACTTCAACAGAAGTTAACGTAGCATGCCAGGTTACATGCCCTTGCTAAATTTTTTAACGATTTCTTCCGGGCGGTAAGGGGAGTGATCAATACCCTCTTCCAGATCTTTGAAATTCCACTGATCATGATCCATTAGCTGACTAGGGCTGATGTTGCCCATCGCGGCGAGGATGTTACCGGGAATCTTGCCATTCTCGGCTGCGAGGTCCTTGATGAGCTGTTTTACTTTTTGACGCGTCATGTTTTCCTGCGAACCACACAGGTTACAAGGGATGATAGGGAATTGCATACGTTCGGCGTACTCGGCAATGTCAGCCTCCTGGCAGTAGGCTAGTGGGCGAATCACAATATTGCGCTTGTCGTCAGTCAATAATTTCGGTGGCATGGAGCGCATGATGCCGCTATAAAAAATCGACATTACCAGGCTTTCTATCAGGTCGTCGCGATGATGGCCAAGTGCTACCTTGGCAAACTGTTTTGAACGCGCATAGCGATAGATATTGCCACGACGCAGACGTGAACACAGCGAGCAGTAGGTTTTGCCTTCAGGGACTTTATCTATGACAACGGAATAGGTATCCACCGTTTCGATTTCATAGTTGTAACCACCATCATCCAGCCATGCGCGCATGCTGCCGTCATTCCAGCCCGGTTGTGCCTGATCGAGGGTGTAGGCAAATACTTCAAACTTGCCATTACTGCGCATGCTGGCCTGTTTGAGCAGGCGTAACATCGTGAAAGAATCCTTGCCACCAGAAAGACATACCAGCACGCGATCGCCGGTACGTATCATATTGAAATCACCAATGGCCTTACCCATGTAGTGCATGAGTTTCTTTTCGAGCTTTTCGGTGGCTTTATCCATTAGTTGTCAGAACCATCAGGTTTGTTAGGCAGATTCATCACATTAGCAGCGTGTTGATAGTGTGGTTTGTTCGCCATTGCATTGGTTTATGTTGCGACTGGCAGAGTATGACAGTGCAGACACAAAAAAGGGAGCCAGGCTCCCTTTTTTGTAACAGATATCACGACAGGATTATTTCTTGAAAGAGTCCATCTTGTCAGTGCTTTTGTTCTTGCCGTCTTCATAGCCTGCAGAGTAGGCTTCATTGACGCGCTGTTCTTCGCGTTCTGGGTTATGAAGATAGCCACTCATCCAGCCATCCATATATTCAGGATTAATACCTGCTGCTTCCATCTTGTTGACGGTATCGTAATATGTCTGGTCCATAATTCTTTCCTACAAGTTAGGTTGCTAAAATAAAAACGACGCAGATTATACACAATCCGCGCCAAGATTCGAGTCAATATTAGTATATTATATACTTTTTGAATAAGGCCTGAAAAGCCCGATTTGAATATCCTGCTCTTTCAAGTAATAAACGTTATATATTATTGATATTAATAACATTATTGCTCACTGTTGTGGATATTACGTTCTTCAGTGCAGATTGATTAAGTAATTGTTATTTATATATAAATATATTGCTGACGAAATCATGTCCTAAACTGAAACAACTCTTATTTACCTTCAATAATTCGATGCCCTCGTGAGAAAATTTGTTCTTTCCTGACCTATATCAATGCCCTTTAAGGGGCGAAATCATAAAATCATCAGCATGATTAAAGCTGGCCACAATTAGGCTTTTTCACTATTAGAATCAGCAAGCATCATTTCTGAATAGCTTGCAGCAAAGGGACATCGCCATGAAATCGATAACTCTCCTGTGTGTATCTTTTCTACTCTCTTCAAATGTTCTGGCTGAGGTTGCCTGTGGATTATATGAAGGGAATTTCTCTGATGATACCGGTGAAATAGGTCAGTTTGTCACGCTAATTAATCAGACCGATAATGGCGTGGTTGCGGGATATAATTTTACTGACGACGAAGGGTTCATTAAGCGCTACACAGCTAACAGTGACGGTAGCTTTTTCATCGACAATGTAGATGGCGATGGTTCTGATGCGACAGGTTCAGCGAATGGTACGAGTATCTCGGGAACCTATACAAGGTCAGTGAATGGTGTGTTCTCCGGTACCGCGCTTGATGACTCAGGAAGCTTTGCAAATAACGGTGGTGAATATACCGGAACCTTTGCCGCAAATCCTTCAACCTGTGATGGCTTTTCTCCTGGCGGTACGGTCAAGCTCTTCTTAGCTGCTTCAGGACGAGCCTATTTTCTGGCAGCACTCAATAATGCCGGTGGTATCTCTGGCCTGGAGCTGGGTGAACTGGATGGCAGTATTTTTAATGTGTCCAGCAATGGTTCTTTTAGTGGCAGCTTTATTGCAACGGGTGATGCTGATTTTAGTACGGTGACTTCTTTTAGTGGAAACCTGAATACTTCTAATAATACTTTCAGTGGCCAGGTATCGCGTGCGGGATGTGCAGGTACTTTTAGCCTAACGCGCACTCAACCATTACCGAGTTGTTCATCATCTGATTCTTCCGATGACAACAGTGATTCCAATGACAATAACCCAGCTGCGGGTGTTGAAGGGGTTGATGACGATGTTACTGGAGATGGTAATGCAGACATAATTATTCGCAATATGGCTTCAGGTCTGTGGCGCTTAAATCCAATGAATGGTCGTAGTGTTGTTCAGGATAGTAATTTTGGTGGAATCTCAATAACCACTGACATTAACTTTGAAACTGTTGCAATAGCTGACTTTACCGGTGATGCAAAAGCAGATGTGTTGTTACGCCATGTTCAGACAGGTGAATGGCAACTTGTGGTACTGGACGGTCGAACAGTAGTCACGGCTTCATCAGGTTCAGTGTCGTTACCAACAGACTTGAATTGGGAACCAGTTGCTATTAATGATTTTACAATGGATGAACGTGCTGATGTTGTTCTACGTAACCGCACAACAGGTACCTGGTTCATGTATCCGATGAATGGTCGCACTATTCTACAGAATAGCAACCTTGGTGCAATCGGTCTGACTTCGGATCTGACTTTTGAAGTAGTTGGGGATGGTGATTTTAATAATGATAATAATGCCGATCTGTTGCTGAGAAATTCAAGTAGTGGTCTTTGGTTCATGGTGCCAATGAATGGTCGAACTGTGGTGCGTGATTCTAACTTCGGTGGCGTAGGGATTACCCAGGATCTAAGCTGGCAGGTAGCTGCCATTGAAGATTTCACAGGTGATCGCAAAGCAGATATTTTTCTTCGAAATGCTACCACCGGTATATGGTTAATGTTACCGATGGATGGCCGCACTGTTGTAAGAGAATCAGATTTCGGTGGTGTGCGCCTATTGGCGAGAGATAGCTTTTGGCAAGTAGCTGGTATTGAGGACTATACAGGTGATGGTAAGGCCGATATTGTGATTCGTAACAATAATACGGGTGCCTGGCGCATGCATGAAATGGATGGCAAGACGGTGCAGGTAAATGCTAATTTTGGTGGTATTACAATTACCGGTGATACCAACTGGCAGCCTCAATAATTACTCTAAGCCCTTGATATACAGCTGTCACAGTCAAAAAAGTGTGACATTTCCCATATTTCTTTTCTTAAAGATGCCTTATTATGAGGAAGGGTATAAAGACTCAGTAGATAATCTCATACCCGTAAAAAATAATAATAATCATTTATAGTAAGAGTGTATGAGGCATCACCATGAAAAAGATATCTATTCGAGCTGTGGCGTTGCCATTACTTTTGCTTTCGACGAATGCTATGGCTGGGGCTGCCTGTGGACTATATGAAGGTGGTTTTTCTGATGGTATTGGTGAAGTCGGTAAATTCGTCACGCTGATAAACCAAAATGACAATGGCGTTGTTGCAGCTTATAACCTCACGGATGAAGAAGGCTATACAAAACGTTTTACTGCGAGCAGTAATGGCAGTTTTTCCATTACAAATGTTGACGGCTTTGGCACAAATGTCACTGGGAGTGCCAATGGAACGCGTATTTCAGGTAACTATACTGGAATAACCAATGGGACATTCGCTGGCACGGCACAGAATTCAAATGGAGCATTCTCTCGAAATGGCGGAGAGTACTCAGGTACCTTTAGAGCGAGCGGATCTTCCTGTGATGGTTTCACACCAAGTGGCTCGATAAAATTATTTTTATCGGCTCCGGGTAGAGCGTATTTTCTGTCGACAATTACAAATGCGGGTGGTATCCCAGGTCTGGAGCTTGGTGAACAGGATGGCAGCATTTTAAATCTATCCTCCGATGGCTCATTCAGAGGTAGTTTTGTCGCTACAAGTGCCTCTGATTTCAGTACCGTAACCACCTTTTCAGGTCGTCTGAATACTTCCAATAATACTATCACTGGTACTGTCTCTCGAGATGTCTGCCGGGCAACTTTTACAGCAACCCGTAGCCAGCCATTACCGAATTGCACAGCAAATATATCGCCTGCGCCTGATACTTCAAGTGGGGATACCGGTGGTGTTGTAGACAATAATCCTTCAGCGGGAACAGAAGGTGTTGATGATGACGTGACTGGTGAGGGTAATGCGGATCTCATTATTCGTAATTCTGTGACTGGGGCATGGCGCCTTAACCCACTTAATGGAAGAAGCGTCTTAATAACTAACTCCAATTATGGCGCTATTTCTATCACGACCGATGTTAACTTTGAAACGGTTGCAATTGCGGACTTCACTGGTGATGCAAAATCAGATGTGTTGTTACGCCATGTTCAGACCGGTGAGTGGCAACTTGTCGTTCTGGATGGTCGAAGTGTCGTAACGGCTTCGTCAGGCTCTGTGTCTTTACCGACAGATTTGAACTGGGAGCCGGTAGCTATTAATGATTTTACGATGGATGAACGTGCTGATGTCATCCTTCGTAACCGTGTCACAGGTGCATGGTTCATGTACCCGATGAATGGTCGCAATATTTTACAGAACAGTAATCTTGGTGCCATAGGACTGACTCCTGATCTGACTTTCGAAGTGGTTGGTGATGGTGATTTCAATAACGATAATAACGCGGATTTGTTGCTGAGAAATTCTAGTAGTGGGCTCTGGTTAATGGTGCCAATGAATGGTCGTACAGTGGTGCGTGATTCTAACTTCGGTGGCGTTGGCATTACCCAGGATCTAAGCTGGCAGGTTGCCGCCATTGAAGATTTTACCGGTGATCGCCAAGCAGATATCTTTCTTCGCAATGCTAATTCTGGCCGTTGGTTAATGTTACCAATGGATGGTCGAAACGTGGATAGGGGTAACAACTTCGGCGGCGTACGTTTCCTGGAAATTGATTCTTTCTGGCAGGTTGCTGGGATAGAGGATTACACCGGTGACGGTAAGGCAGATATTGTTATTCGTAACAATAATACAGGTGCCTGGCGCATGCATGAAATGGATGGCAAGACAGTTCAGCAAAATAGTAATTTTGGTGGCATGAGAATTACTGGTGATACCAGTTGGCAACCACAGTAACCCTGGCAAACCTGTCACAATTTAGATTGACCTCTAGTCGCTAGATTCCCGTTTGATAATCGCAAATGATGCAACGGGTATAGATCTGCATCTGAGAAAATTGATCCTGATTTTCAAGGGTTATTCCATGCCTTATTTTTAAAATAAGGTCTAAACTTATATTACCTGATAGCATCTTACGATGTTCTTCTACTAATCACATCTGAGTACTACCGGGCATCTGTTTCAATTACTGGAGGAGGTGTTCCATGAAAGTATTTTCTTATACATTTATCATTGGTGTCTTGTGTGCATTTTTATTCACTGCCTGTGCAAGCCAGGAAGCTGGCAATCCTTCCCAGAGTAAAGAGAAGGCTATTCCTGCTGAGGTGAGTGCAGCCATAAATGATGCAATTAAGGCAGCCAATAGGGCAGAGTCGGTATTAGGGCTCTGGTTGAATACTGAAAAAACGATCGGTAAAGCAAAAAAGGCAGCTAAGGCTGGAAAATATGATAAAGCCCTGAAACTGGCGGCGAAAGCTAAATGGGAAGGTGACATGGGTTACAATCAGGCCGTTGCTGAAAAGAAAAAATACGATCACATGACAAAAAATAATATTCCATTTTTTAAGTAATCGTATCGGGGGCGCTGCTAGATAACAGCGGTGCCCCCGCTTTTAATATACGGCAGTGACGCGATAACCATGATTGACAAGCAACTGTAGTAGCCCTTTTTCACCTGGTAGATGCAAAGTGCCTACACCGATGAATGCCTTGCCCTGTTTCAACTGACTCTGAATACGTTTGTACATGCGCAGGTTGCGATCAGTTACTAGTGATTTATTGAGTTTATCGGCGAGTTTAGGGTTGCTGGGCATATTCTCTTTCGAAAGTGCAAGCAGCTTATCAAGATCGCGATTCAAATAAGCCTGTGTCATGGCCTCAAAGATTTTCTCACGTAGATGAAGCTCAAGTACGGTTTCCTTCAGGAGTTCGACCTGATCACGTTCGCTTAGCCGAGTGAAAATACTGAGTTGCTCATCGATAGTTTCGATCGCGTAAAAGGTTTTACCCTGTTTATTTGATTCGATGTATATAGCGTGGTCAAGGACGATACCCGTTTTTGGTTTTGGCACACTCAGTGTGACCGCAGCAGCCCAGGGTTTTAGTTGTTGTACCATCTGTGGCGGGAATCCATAATTTGCCAGTTCACGACTAGTGCGCGTAAATAGTTCTTTACCAATCACGGTTTCAAGTTTTTTGCCGTTCTGATAAATCATTTTCTGTGCAACAGATAACATGTTAGCTGGATCTGGGTTGGTCTCCAGGGTCAGGCTTTTACTTTCGCGTAAGGCACGATCAACTGCCGAGGGCAGGTTGGTAACGCGTGGGTCATCAACATGCATGGTGCCAAACAGGTAGCTGGATGAAATGCCGGGATATTCAATTTTCCAGAGTACGCCTTTGGGAAAATTATTTGCCGCCTGTACCGATGACAGCAGTAATAACCCGATAAGCATGAATAGTGCACGGGAGCAGATAAGAGTGAATGTGGATTTAGTGGTACACTGCATAATTAATATTCCATATCGAAATTGGCGCAATTTACAGGAACTATCATGCCACGTTATGCACTGGTTTTGTATCCGCAAAATCCAGAATTACTTATTGAAGATAAAACAGCGCTTCTACGTGAACTTGTCGACATTGGTCTGATAGATAAGACAATTCCAGGCGAGAAAAGTGCCTGGTATGCAGGGGAGCAGTTTGTCTCGCTGATAAGCTTTCTCGGTTGCAGCCCGTATGTCCGTTTTGCTCCAGATGAAGAATGTTCACGTTTTACCTATATAAGTTGGCAGACGCTTGACAGTGAACCAGCGTTGCATGCCGGTGAAAACCTCAAACCGCCCAGGTGCCCTGAGTGCAAAACAGCTGCTGAGTCACGCCTTGCTAACGACTATCAGCTTGATAAAGAACTCACTTGCTCGCAGTGTTTGCAAAGTTTCCCGCTACAGCAGTGGAGCTGGCGCCAGTCTGCCTGCTATGCAAAGGAGACCATCTGGATATGGGAGGTGTTCGAGGGCGAAGCAGTTCCTGGAGATGTTGTCATGAAGGTGCTCGAAAAGCAGACAAATACCCGCTGGAGTTACTGTTACATAGCTGTTTCTGAGCAAACGCAATGATACAATACTACAAATTGCATACAGGTGGATATTATGACAGAAACACAGTCAACAGATTCAGGTCAGCCCGGTTTTTTCAAAACCCTGGGTGAGTTACGTACGGCGCTTGTTTCAGGTGCTGTTATTTCATTGCTGACGATACCATTTGCAGATCCCAGTATTCGCTATGATTCATTTGGCGTGCTCGCAGATGTCATTATTCCTGTTGTTACCGTGATTCTTGTGTTTGTACTGTTACTCGATTCACTGATGAGTCGCGTTTTCATGAGTCAGCACGAGGGTGATGGTAAACGTCGATTTCGATTCATACTAAGAACCAACCTGATTCTGGTAGCGCTGCTATTACTTGGCTGGACGCCTTATTTCATCAAGGCGCTGTCCTGAACAGTGAATCTGCATTGCCCGTTTAAAAAAACATTACTGGCAAAAGACTTTGCCTGCGAACATTCCTCAATCACGCATCAACCGATGGGCTGTAATATTGTCTGCGAGAACGATTCTGCAAGTAGTGACTGCAATCAGTTGATGCATTACCTGATACAGTCGGCCCAGTTTGTACTCAAATACCAGCCAGATTCTGATTCCCTGACACATGGGAAATTGTTAAAGATTCAGTATGGTGGCCTGAAAGGTTTACAACGACTAATTAACGGTGATGATGCATCGACTATTGGAAATATATCTCTGCTAGTGAGCCAGACAAAAGATCAATCTCAGGGATTTGAGAATGTAGCCTATGAAGAGATATTACAGGATATCTCATTGCATCAGAATCGACACCGACGCAAGTAGAATTTATTTTAACACCGGGTGGTAGGGTGAATGACGGCATTTGTCATGTTCATGCATTCGGTATTCTACAAAATCCTGTTTGTTGTCGAAATGCAGAAAGGGGTTGCCAGCTATTTCTTCTCCGAGAGTCGACGTTGTCTGAGTTGCGTAGTTATGACCGGGATGGATTATCGTATTCTCAGGTAAATCATGTTTAATGTGTTTTAAGGTATTAAACATCACCTCTGGATCACCACCTTTTAAATCACAGCGCCCGCATCCGAATACAAACATCGTATCACCAGTTATAAGATTATCATCTAAATGGTAACAGGCAGATCCTGGCGTGTGACCAGGAGTATGTAATATCTTGATGTCAGTATTACCAAGGCTGATCGCATCGCCACCATGATGTAATGTCGGCAAATCGGTATGTTGTCCCCAGAATTCTGCCTCTGGCTTTAACAGGTGCAGCTCGGCATCATATTGCTTGAGCACATCATCAATGCCATTGATATGATCATGGTGACTATGTGTTAGAAGAATATCAGTAATTGTCACGCCCTGTTTTTCAGCAAGCTTTATGATTTCGTTAACTTCCCAGGCTGGGTCAACAACCGCAGCGCGCCTGGTGGTATTGTCCACAATAAGGTAAACGAAGTTTTCCATCGGACCCAGTTCAAGTGCGCTGATTGAGTAAGGACGTTGTTGGTCCATATTTACCAGACCTCAGATTGCGTTAGATGATTAAGCACATAGCGTATACCATCAATTCCGGAATTTAACATGACGTCAAGTGGGCGCATATCATTGAAAAAACCAGACTTAGTAGTAATCCAGTAATTTGCCAGTCGCTCATTATGTGGAAAAGCATGCAGTAATGCGCCATGCATTTCAATAAATGACTCCATGCGCTCTATAGTTGGCGCATCGTCAGGAAGCGTCTTGGTCTGAGTGCGGTATGAATTTAGCGAACGCGGTCTGATGTTTTCCGGTAAACCAAGTAGCACGATTTGATCTTTGGGATCGATATGCCACATACCAAAGAGATTAAAGACATCTCTGCTGAGTTGCGCGAGTGTGCTGTTTTCCTGACTCATTAAGTGAACAACTTATGTTGAAATTAACGCTATTATAAACGATATGCATATAGCGGTAAAAATGCTGTTATTAGACTATTTGCAGGCAGGAAAACTACCTGGAAACTATAATGAACTACCCCAGCTACTATTGCGCTTCTGCCAGCGGATACGTGTAAGCATAATGCCTAACAGTAGACTACCTATAGCCATTAAGCCGCCATAGATAAACCATTCGCGTTGTGAACTGTCTTTGAGTGCTTCAGTCTCGGACTGGACGATTTTGTATTCGTTTTCGAGTTGCGATAACTGCAGGTTAAGCTCTCGATTATCTTTGTCTATCTGTACGGCACGCGAAGAAATTCCCTTGATTCGCTCAAGTTCAGCAAGCGTGTCGGTTAGTTTTTGCTCTAGTTCAGAGTTAGATGATTGCGTTGACTTGTTTTGTGACGTTAATTCTGAAAGTCGTTCTTTAAGCTGTTTGTTCTCGGTAATGGTTTTCGCTGTTTTTCGTTCAAGACTAACCAGTCTGTCACGGGCAACGGGGCTATCGACAAGATACTGAGATAATACCCAGCCTTCTTTACCATCTTCGGTACGTACTTTAGCGTAGGTACGTTTACCAATCTCGGCTTCTTCGAGAAATTCCATTTTTGTTCCTGATGTCAGGACTTTAATAATCTGGTTTTGCTGGCTAGGGCCACTGCGTAAGGTAATACGTAACTCATCGCTTACGTATCTTGATTCAGCAAGTGATAGCCCACAATACAGGCAGAACACTAGTGTAATTAACAGTCTTTTCATGACAATTCCTTGTTGCATATCTATCTGCATTCAACGCTGCAGACAGGCAAATTCTTTAATAGTTTAATATCAAACTGTTGCCGGGAAGGCAACCATGTGATCAGCAGCAATCAGGATGTGTACATCTTCACCAATCTGATGGTCATGATGGCTTGGAAACATGGATAATATCTTGCTACCGGTTTTTAACTGCAATGTGTACATGGTTTCAGCACCCATGAATGCCTTATAGGTGACTTTTGCCGTTAGTTCACTGTTATTATCCGGGACGATGTCATCAGGACGGAGTAACAAATCAACGGGAGATCCGGGTTCCCAGTCGTAGGCACGATTACCTTTTACAACGCCTATCTCAGTTTGAATTGCGTCTGGGGCTATTAACGTGCCACGTAGAAAAACACCCTGGCCAATAAAGTCAGCGACAAAGCGGTTGATGGGCTCATGATAAAGATTAAAAGGTGTATCCCACTGCTGAATGTTGCCATCGAACATGACACCGACGTAGTCACCTATCGCAAACGCCTCATTTTGATCATGTGTCACCATGATAGCCGTAATACCCTGTCCCTTGAGGATGTCTCTCACTTCTGTGCTGAGTCGTTCGCGAAGCTCAACATCAAGATTAGAGAATGGTTCATCCATAAGAATGATATCCGGGTTTGGTGCCAAGGCACGTGCCAGTGCAACACGTTGCTGTTGTCCACCAGAAAGTTCATGTGGGTAGCGCTCTCCCATGCCATCAAGACCAACCTTCGAAAGAAGTGACTCGGTTACGTTCCTGGTTGCCGTTTGATTCAGTTTTCTTAGACCGAAAGCGATATTGGCGCGAACAGTCATATGAGGAAACAGTGCGTAATCCTGAAACACCATACCCAGTTTGCGCTTTTCTGGCGCTAACGTATAACCAGGCTTTGAGACTACTTTATCTGAGAGGATTATCTCGCCATTGTAGAGAGGTTCAAACCCGGCGATGGCGCGTAGTGCGGTGGTCTTACCACAGCCACTCGGGCCAAGCAGACAGATGATCTGTCCCTCGTTGACATGCATTGACAGATTGCTGACAGCGGGGCTGCCTTCATACTGACATTCTACATTGACGAGTTCGAGAATTTTGCTCATTGTTTAGCGAAACAGCTTTATCTACTTACAGTATAGACTAGTTTGATTTTAGATATTCCATGAGGGCCTTCTGGCTATGTAAGCGATTTTCCGCTTCATCCCAGACTGCGCTCTGCGCACCATCAATGACGTCTGCAGTGACTTCTTCGCCACGATGCGCAGGCAGGCAGTGCATGAACAAGGCATCTTTATTTGCGAGCTGCATGATGTCAGCATTCACCTGATAATTCGCAAAGGCAAGCTCGCGTTTGTTTTGTTCTTCTTCTTGCCCCATGCTGGCCCATACATCGGTAACGAGCAAATCACTACCACTTGCCGCTTCTTTTACATCGGGAATGATATTCACGTGATCATTCGCTGACGCGACAATGTCTTTATCCGGTTCATAACCAGGTGGGCAGGCAATATTCAAGGTGAAATCGAACTGTCTTGCTGCGTTGATATAGGAGTGGCACATGTTATTACCATCACCGACCCAGGTGACTGTTTTACCCTTGATGTCACCACGATACTCAAAGTATGTCTGCATATCAGCGAGTAACTGGCAGGGATGATAAGAGTCAGTTAATGCATTAATGACCGGAACAGAAGAATGTTCTGCAAACAGCGTTACCTTTTCATGTGAAAAAGTCCTGATCATGATGATATCAACCATGCTTGAAAGTACACGCGCACTATCTTCAATCGGCTCGCCTCTTCCTAGTTGCGTATCGCGAGGAGAAAGAAAAATAGCCGAGCCACCAAAATGCGCCATGCCTGTTTCAAAAGACACGCGTGTCCGTGTGGATGATTTTTCAAAAATCATGCCGAGCACCTGATTCTTGAATGGCTCATAGATCTCGCCTGCTTTATGCATGGCCTTGAGTTCAATGCCGCGCTGGATGACGCCGAGTAATTCCTTGGCAGGAATATCCATTAGAGTCAGGAAATGTCTGGGTTTGTCACTCATATGTTAACAACCTGATGAAGTCCGGAGATATCTCTAGCTTGCCTGTCTAAGGACAAACTCGTTCACGAGTTCACTGACAACTTTTGTCATGATGCCGGCTTCATCGTTCGTCATGTTCAGTGGTGGCAGTAAACGGATGACTCGTTCAGCTGTGACGTTAATAAGCACGCCATTATCACGGGCATTATTGACGAGTTCGGTACAGGGAATATCGAGCTCTATGCCGATCATCAGACCTTTGCTACGAATACTGACAACATGCTGGTTATTGGCAAGCTGATTTTCAAAATCGCCGATGATCTGTGTTTCAAGTTCTCTAACGCGTTGCAATACGTTTTCCTGCTCCATCGTGTCAATAACCGCTGCTGCGGTATGGCAGGCGAGGGGGTTGCCACCGTAAGTGGAGCCATGTGTGCCTGGCTTGAAAACGTCTGCTGCCTTACCACTTGCCAGGCAGGCACCAATGGGCATGCCATTACCCATGGCTTTGGCTAATGTCATTACATCGGGTTTGCACTGAGTATGCTGAAACGCAAACCACTCACCGGTGCGGCACATGCCTGTTTGAATCTCATCCAGCATTAACAACCAGTCATGCTGCTTACAGATCTGATCAAGCTTGTCGAGATAGTCCGCGGCGGGAATATTCACGCCACCTTCGCCCTGTACGGGCTCAACCAGTATCGCAACAACGTTAGGGTTGTTTTCAGCAACAGCCTTGATAGCGTCAACATCATTGTAAGGAACGCGTACAAACCCCTGCACCAGTGGTTCAAAACCTGCCTGTACCTTGCGGTTACCGGTTGCAGTCAGTGTTGCCATGGTGCGGCCATGAAAACTCTGATCCATGACGATAATGTCTGGCTTCTTGATACCTTTTTGGTGTCCATAGAGGCGCGCCAGTTTAATAGCCGCTTCATTGGCCTCGGCGCCAGAATTGCAAAAGAATGTGCGTTCCAAACCTGACAGCACAGCCAGTTTTTCAGCAAGCTTTTCCTGTTCGGCAATGTGATACAGGTTCGAGGTATGTACCAGTTTGGCAGCCTGCTCGCTAATTGCCTTGGCAATAGCAGGATGGGCATGGCCAAGACTACACACTGCGATGCCACTGACGGCATCGAGATATTTGTTGTCTTGCTCGTCCCACAGCCAGCTGCCTTCACCGTGAGTGAATTCTACTGGCTGAGGGGCATAATTTGTCATCAGTTTGTCAGGCATGATTTATGTCTCAAAAACAAAAAGGCAGTTCCAAAATGGAACCGCCATTAATATTCAGACTGTAATAGTAGTTGTAAATACGGTTTCAGGCAACCATATTGACGTTGTTTTTAGTCGTAAAAATAAAAAAGCCCGGTCCTGTAAGACCGGGCTTTTTCTCAACGCGATCCGCTTAGAATGGTAAGCCGTGTCCCTGTGCCGTCATCGCCATGAGCATTGGGATAGACAGTAATGTATTGGTGCGTGAGGCCATCAGTGCCCAGACCTTACATTTAGCTATTTGTTCTGGAGAGGCTTCTTTCATGCCCAGAATACGCTTCTGACAAGGCCAGATAATTCCCCATACATTCAATAACATAATGGTACCTAACCAGGCGCCAACACCGATGATGGCCATGCCATCAGCCAGCATGAATGCACTATGTGCACCGCCCATATGTTGCAATGCACCAACACCGGTAATCCATGTTACCAGTGCACCCCAGCGGAACCATGCCAGTGCGCGTGGTGCGACGTATTTGTTGATCGCAGCAGGGCCCGGATCATTGTCAGCCAGTGCCTGCGCAACAGCGGGAACCTGCACGAAGTTGAAATAATAAAGCAGACCAATCCAGACAACGCCTGCTAGCACGTGGAGCCAGACGGAAATTTCCCAGGGATTGATACCGCCTTTGAAACTACCGAGTGCGTAGATAATGATGATCGACAGGATAAAACCTGAAATGATGGTACCCCAAATGGACTTTAATGGATTCATCTGAACTTCCTCGTTAAGTAGGTTATTAGTAGAGTTGTAAATGTTATTCTTATCTGAGTAAATTAGTCAGGCATTATAAGTAAATACTAATTTTTGCGCAACGTTGCCAATATATCATGACATGGGTTTCTGGTAGAATATTTTAGCTATGGATATGATTTCATTGAGTGTTTTTGCCAGTCGCATCGAGGCAATTTGCGATGAGATGGGTGCGAGCCTGCAACGTGCGGCATTTTCTCCCAATATAAAGGATCGTCTCGATTTCTCCTGTGCCATCTTTGACGCCAGCGGTGAGCTGTGTGCTCAGGCAGCCCATATCCCGGTACATCTTGGCAGCATGGCCTTTGCGATGCGCGATATTGTCACGGAGATCGACTGGGCCGAAGGCGATATGGTGGTGCTTAATGATCCCTATCTTGGTGGTACGCACCTACCTGATGTGACGGTAGTAGCCCCCGTTTTTAACAACGATAACGTTATCGCGTTTGTCGCCAACCGTGCCCATCATGCTGATATTGGTGCGAGCTCGCCTGGTTCCATGCCGCTGTCTAGTTCGCTAGAAGAAGAGGGCATGATTATCCCGCCGACGCATATTGTCAGACAGGGAGAAATCGATGACGCAATGATGCAGCAAATGACACAAGTGACACAGCATCCCGAAGCTGGGCGTGGTGATTTTTCAGCGCAAATCAGTGCCAACCGTTGTGGCGTGGTGCGACTGCAGTCGCTGCTAAATAACATGGGTTGTGAAAAGTTTATTCAGGCCGTGCAGGCGCTGAATGATTATGCTGCCAGGCTGGCGCATGCGGCATTACAGGATATTCCCGATGGCACGTATGAGTTCAGTGATGTGATGGATGATGATGGTCTGTCCAGCTCACCTGTTCACATCCATGTCAGTGTGACGGTTAATGATGGTCATATCGACGTTGATTTCAACGGTACTGACGAACAGGTTGCTGGCAATATTAACTGCCCACTCTCGGTCGTTGCTGCGGCGGTATTTTATGTGTTTCGTTGTTTGATGCCGGCGCAGACACCAGCTTGCGCGGGCAGTTTTCGATCTATTTCATTAGCTGCACCCGAGGGGAGCCTGTTAAATGCCAGACGTCCAGCAGCCGTGGCTGCAGGTAACGTTGAAACCAGCACGCGCATCGTTGATGTCGTGATGGGCGCGTTGGCACAGGCGATTCCGGCACGCATTCCCGCCGCGAGTCATGGCAGCATGAATAACATTGCAATGGGATCACGCCATGCTTCGGGCAGTTGGGATTATTACGAAACACTGGGTGGCGGTATGGGTGCAAGTGCGACACAGCATGGTTTGTCTGCAGTACAAACGCACATGACTAACACATTGAATACACCTGTCGAGGCCATGGAAATGAGTTTTCCATTAAGAGTGAATCGCTATGCGATACGTCATTCATCAGGGGGGGCGGGTGCACATACAGGTGGAGATGGCCTTATAAGAGAGTATGAATTTTTGCAGCCGGCTAATGTAACATTGCTAAGCGAACGTAGAAGCGTCAAGCCCTGGGGCTTGCATGGTGCCGAGGATGCTTTATCCGGAGCAAATTTTCTCAATGACGACTTGCTTCCGGGTAAGGTCTCTGTGAACATCAAGGCCCATGATAGAATTCGTGTGGAGACCCCTGGAGGGGGTGGTTGGGGAACAAAAAACAGTGAGAGTTGATTTACTATGACAAAACTAATGCGTAATGCTTCATTTATCCTGGTCGTTTTATTGTTACAAGGTTGTGCAGCAGCCGTTGTCGGTGGCTATGCCGCGGGTGGCTACTATATTGCGAAGACACCGCGCAACGCGGTTGCTATTGAACAGGATGAAAGGATTAATTCGGAAGTTAAATATCGTTTACTCAACGATACAAAGATTCGTGCACACGTGATTTCTGTGAATACACATGAACGTAAAGTTACTCTGAGCGGGCATGTAAAAGACATTAAAATGGAGCAACGGGCCGTGAAATTAGCCAAGGCTGTCAAAGGTGTCAAAGTAGTAGTGTCTCGCCTTCGTGTCTCACCTAAAAACTAAATAGCAACTGAATCGCATCCAGTATGTGCGGCATCTGCGGTGAAATTCGCTTCGACGGTAGTGAGGCCAGTGCACCCGCGATAGCGCGTATGATGTCCGTGTTGGCGCCGCGTGGCCCTGATCATGGTGATGCAAAAATGCTGGGACGAGTCGGCTTTGGTCATCGCCGCCTGGCGATCATTGATTTGTCTGAGCGTGGCAACCAGCCCATGCAGGATCAGAGCAGTGATACATCACTGGTCTTCAACGGAACCATTTATAATTATCGTGAACTGCGGCATACCCTGCAGCAAAAAGGACACCAGTTCTTTTCTGATAGTGATACCGAGGTCATTCTAAAATCCTATAGTGAGTGGGGCGCGGACTGTGTCACACACTTTACCGGAATGTTCGCGTTTGCACTCTGGGATAATAGCAAGCAGAGCTTATTACTGGCGCGCGACAGGATGGGCATTAAACCGCTCTATTATACGCGCGATAAAAATCGCTTACGTTTTGCATCCAATCCACAGGCATTACTGGCTGCGGGCGGTGTGCCGAGCGATATTGATCCGATAGCAATTCATCATCATCTGAGTCTACATGCTGTTATCCCTGCACCAAGAACGATCTTACGCGGTATCCGTAAAGTACGTCCCGCCCATTATTTGCAAATTGATCGGCACGGTAAGACCACGCAGCATCAATACTGGACCTTAGCGGCGCAACGCCCAAAAGAAGAACTCACTGATGCGGAATGGACAGAGCGCATTCACGAGGCGTTGTTAAATGCCGTTAAACGACGTCTGATGGCGGCGGATGTGCCGGTGGGTGTGTTGCTTTCTGGTGGTCTGGATTCGAGTATGCTGGTGGGGTTGTTGTATGAAGCTGGCGTTGAAAACCTGCATACCTTTTCCGTTGGTTTTGAAGATGCACCGGAAGAAAAAGGCAGCGAGTTTGAATATTCAGATCAGGTTGTCGAACGTTATCAGACGCGTCATAAAAAGTTTCTTATACCCAATCGTGAAGTCCTGACGCGTTTGCCGGAAGCGGTTAGCGCTATGGCGGAACCGATGGTGGGTCAGGATGCGGTGGCTTTCTACCTGCTTTCAGAACGCGTATCGAAAGAAGTGAAAGTGGTACAGAGTGGCCAGGGGGCTGATGAAGTCTTTGGTGGGTATTTCTGGTATCCACAGATGGCACAGTCACAGACCTTCGCCAAATATTATGTTGATCGCGGCCATGATGAATTACTTGCGGCCATAGCGCCACGTCTGCATGGTCTGGACTACACCAGTGGGTGCATCAATGATGCTTTAACACAGCCCTATGCGGATGAATTTATCGATCAGGTGTTACGCTTTGATGTGACGACACTGGTTGTTGATGACCCGGTGAAACGTGTCGACAATATGACTATGGCATGGGGGCTGGAGGCACGTGTCCCATTTCTGGATCACCAGCTTGTCGAATGTGCAGCGAGCATGCCAGCGCATATGAAACTGGGTAGTGGCGGCAAGCACGTACTCAAACTCATTTCACGTGGTCTGATACCAGACGCCGTGATCGATCGCCCCAAGGGATATTTCCCAGTACCCGCACTGAAGTTTGTGCGCGGTGAGTTTTATGACTTTATGCATGATGTGCTTACCTCACGCGCCTGTCGTGAGCGCGATATCTTTCAACCGGCCTATGTCTCACAGTTGCTTGCTGCACCAGAACGGCACATGACACCATTGCAGGGCAGTAAGCTCTGGCATCTGGCATTACTTGAATTCTGGTTACAAACCCATATAGATAGATAGAGCAAACAACGAAGCAGTTTTTCCGGTTTTTTGTAGGGTCATTACCGGTCTGCCAGCTTCCAAGACTATGACAACTACAGTAGACTCCGTCTACGCCATAACAGTCCGAATGTATACGAGGTGAAGAATGGACGTTTTAGACAGAATTGACGAACAGGTTAAAGGTAATTCCATCATGTTATACATGAAGGGAACGCCACAACTTCCACAATGTGGCTTTTCAAGTCGTACAGCTGAAGCCTTGATGGCTTGTGGTAAAGAGTTTGGCTACGTGAATGTACTGGCTGATCCAGAGGTTTTTGAGAACCTGCCACGTTATGCAGACTGGCCTACGTTTCCACAGCTATATATCAATGGTGAATTGGTCGGTGGTTGTGATATCACGCTAGAGCTATACCAGAGTGGTGAGCTTAAGAAAATGGTAGAAGGGGCGGCTGCTTCCTGATGTTTATTTCGTGTTGCCAGCATCAAATGGCAACACGATTTCTACCAGTGTTTTTTGCCTCGTAGAGTTTTTCATCGGCAAACAGCATGAGATCGTTCAGGCTAAGTTCATCGTCACCGTTCGCGTAACGATAAATTCCAATTGATACCGTCACATTCAGATCGCCCGCGCTAGTTGGGAACGGTCGTTGACTGATCGATTCTAAAACACGTGCAAAATGTTCGGGATTACAGGCTGTCGTTTGATGGTAATGCATGACGATGGCAAATTCTTCACCACCAATACGTGTTACCAGATCAGTAGGGCGTACGGTGCGTTTCAGACGCCGACTAATACCAACGAGCACTTCATCACCGACCTGATGACCATGTTGATCGTTAATTGACTTGAAGTGATCCACATCCAGCATGCCACAGCAAATCGCACCGCCACGGTGTGTTACCTCTGTCATGAGCGGTTCCAAATGATCACGCAGATAGCGCCGATTTCCTAGACCCGTGAGTGGATCCGTTGTTGCCATTTCAACCAGTTCGGTATTTGAGCGGGACAGGGTTTCGGTCGTTTCCAGTAATGAGTTCTGTAATGTAGCAATACGTCCTGCCGCACGTACCCGTGCGTTTAGTTCCAGCTGATCCAGTGGTTTATTGAGATAGTCATCAACACCACTTTCAAAGGCATTTACCAGATGTTCGATACCGGCGCGCGCGGTAATCATAATGATACTGGTATAGTGATTGGTTTCTTCATCGAGCTGGCGTACCTGGTGTGCCAGCTCAAGGCCATCAAGATTCGGCATGATCCAGTCAATTAAAATGACATCGCAATGCCTCTCTTGCAACATGGGTACAATCTGATTGGGGTCGGTTGTCAGGCGTACGTCATCGTAACCCGCGCGAGATAACGTGGCATAAATGAGATCACAACTGGTCTGGGCATCATCTACGGCGACAATGGAAAGCGAATTACCCACAATTTTTCCCTTGTTTTACGACTAACTATAGTTCAGGTTACTGTAAAGTCTAACTTTTCGCATCGCGGTTTAGGACATGCCAGCGATTTATGATGCTGCAAAACAATGCTGCTGTGCGTTCGCAGTCATAGGCCGCCGAATGTGCCTCATTTTCATCAAACTCGAGACCTGCTGCCTGTACTGATCGTGATAACACTGTCTGTCCATAGGCCAGGGCTGATAGCGTTGCGGTATCAAAGGTACTGAAGCCATGGAAAGGATTCTTTTTCATTTTATTGCGTTCAATCGCAGCATTTAAAAAGCCGAGATCAAAAAAAGGATTGTGTCCGACCAGAATAGCACGGCTACAGCCCTGCTCACGCATCGACTGGTTAACCATTTCGAACAATTCTCGTAAGGCGTGCTTTTCTTTTACAGCAAGGCGAAAAGGGTGATAGGGGTCAATACCGGTGAAGGCGAGTGAGGCCTCTTCCAGGTTGGCCCCCTCAAACGGTTCGACGTTGAGGGATAATTCCTCACCCTGATACAGGTGGCCATCGTCATCCATTTTAATGGTGATAGCCGCCAGTTCGAGCAGGGCATCGGTTGAAGCATTAAAGCCACCTGTTTCAACATCTATAACGATGGGCAGGAAGCCTCGAAATCTATTAACAATCTGATTTTCTTGATTAATTTTGTTCATTGAGTGATAGCAGGCGTGGTTAACGTGTATTTATTAAGTGGCAAGTGTCCTAATTCTTGATTATATGACATATAATTCATTTTAATGACACATAAATCGGAATCTATTGCCTTATTGAGGTTTCGTAAGAAAAATAAACGACTTTCACAGGAGCCAACATGGCTGATCGTAGATTGCAGGTATTCCATACCGTAGCGCGCCACCTGAGTTTTACCAAGGCAGCGGATGCATTACATATGACACAGCCTGCGGTGACCTTCCAGGTACGCCAGCTCGAAGAATACTTCAATACCCGCCTGTTCGATCGTACACATAATCGCATTAGCCTGACAGAGGCTGGCAAACGTGTGTTTGAATATGCTGACCGTGTGTTTGAGTTGTATGCCGAAATGGAAAATTCGGTGCGTGAACTTACTGGTGAGATCAGTGGCCTGCTGATTATTGGTGCGAGTACCACGATTGCCGAATACATGTTACCCGCGCTACTGGGCGATTTTAAGCATAAATATCCCGATGTGAATGTGCGCCTAAAAGTTTCGAACAGCGATGGCATTGTGCAGATGGTCGAGAATAATATTATTGATCTCGGCGTGGTCGAAGCGCCCGTCTCAAACAAAAACCTGGCTGTTGAAGAGTGTAGAAAGGATGAACTGGTTGCTGTAGTGCCTCCTACGCATGAGATGGCGACAGCTAAGACCATGCCAATCAGCAAACTGGTTGATTACCCGTATATCTGTCGTGAAGAAGGTTCAGGAACACGAGAAGTCATTATGGAAAGCCTGGTAGAGCAAGGCATGAACAGCAATGATCTGAATGTTAGTATGGAACTTGGTAGTCCGGAAGCAATTAAAGGCGCGGTTGAAGCTGGGATGGGTATATCGGTTGTCTCACGTGCGACAGTTTCCAAAGAGCTACAACTGGGCACACTAGTTGCCTTAAGTCTGGAGCCTAACCTGCAAAGACCTTTTTCATTCGTCCACCAGAAACAGAAATTCCGTCTGCGTGCCATGGATGAACTTCTTGAGTTTGCCAGACAGTACTGTCAGCAACACTGCGACGATTAAATTCTCTTCTGCTTCATCAACATGCTCACGTTAGATGAAATCGTTCGATAAAAAACTAAAATTTATTGCAGGACAGTTAAATGCTGAAAATCGTCAGCATTTGCTTAGTTATGCTGATTATTTGCTTAATCAACAGGAGTCAGCAGATGAGGCAAAAACCATAGCAGCACCTGTTGATATTACTCCTCCTGAAGATGAATCAGTTGTCGCTGCAATGCAACGTATGTCTAAGACCTATCCCATGCTAAACAAGGATGATTTGTTGCATGAGGCGGCTGGTTTGATGAGCGAACATGTGATGCAGGGGCGCGCGGCAACCGATGTGATTAATGATCTGCAAGCATTATTTCTGCGCCACTATGAGGCCTATGTACAGAATATGAAAGGCATGTTGAATGACGGTGATTGAAAACTGGTATAAACGAATCTTTTCTGACCCTCAGGTAGTGCTGTTGGGTGTTGTATTACTGTTTGGTTTTCTCAGTGTTATATATCTCGGAGATATGCTGGCGCCGGTATTGGCGAGTCTAGTGATTGCCTACCTGCTTGATGGATTAATCATACAGATGCGACGCCGCGGCATGCCACGCATGCCCGCAGTATGGGTAGTCTTTTTCGTGTTTATCATTATTGTGATGCTGATGCTATTTGGCCTGAGCCCATTGTTATCACAACAGTTAAGTCAGCTTGCTCGTGAAATCCCAACGATGTTTACTGCGGGGCAACAGCTGCTTATTCAGCTGCCTGAACGTTATCCTGATTTTGTGACTACTCAGCAGCTGCAGGATCTGATTGATACACTACGTAAAGAGCTAGCTCTGTTCGGGCAAAATTTAGTGACTTTTTCGCTGCAATCTATTCCCGGAATTGTCACCCTGGTGGTGTATCTAATTCTCGTACCTTTGCTGGTGTTCTTCTTCCTCAAGGATAAACAGTTGTTGATAAACTGGTTCGTGGCTTTTCTGCCGAAAGAGCGTCGTCTGACAAAAGATGTCTGGGATGAAGTGAATGGTCAGCTGGCAAATTATGTACGAGGCAAGTTCTGGGAAATCGTTATCGTTGGATCAGTTTCCTTTGCAGTATTTCAGTTTCTCGGATTGCGCTATGCTGCGTTGCTGGGGATCCTTGTTGGGCTCTCTGTGATCATTCCTTACATCGGTGCCGCTGTAGTGACATTTCCGGTTGCTATTATCGCCTTGTTTCAGTGGGGACTAACCAGTGATTTCTGGTATCTGATTACCGCTTATCTCATTATCCAGGCACTTGATGGTAATGTGCTGGTGCCACTGTTGTTTTCTGAAGCCGTTAACCTGCATCCCATTGCAATCATTGTCGCGGTATTGTTGTTTGGTGGTATATGGGGATTCTGGGGCGTGTTTTTTGCCATCCCGTTGGCGACCCTTGTTAAGGCGGTGATGAGTGCCTGGCCCAGAGTGTCTGAACCTGAGCCGCAAACCGCAGACTAACATGGCCAAACTCGTTTTTCGTCTCAAGTATGTGCCTGCTGAAGAAGCAGAAGCTGTGCGCAGTCTATTGCATGAGCATAACATTCCTTTTTATGAAACCGATGCCGGTAACTGGGGAATATCCATGGCCGGTATCTGGGTAAAAGAAAATGCTGATGTCGAACAGGCAAGACGATTAATCGATACTTATCAGCAATCTCTTGCGAACGAAAACAGATTTGAAGAAACGCCCTCTATTCTCGAAAGCCTGCTACAAAGACCAGTGATCTCATTGCTGGCGCTGGCCTTCCTGGCAGTCATACTGTATTTCTCATTAAAGCCTTTTATTTTCTTTGGCCAATAAACAATGAAAGATGAGCATCAGTGTGTCATACAGACACGTGCCTGGTTAGAGCAGGTTATTATCGCGGAGCGCTTCTGTCCATTTGCCAAAGAGCCACTCATGCAGGATAAGGTGTGCTTCGAGGCATCAGATTCAACGGAATTAGAACAATGCCTTGAGGATGTGATCAGTGCCTGTCAGCGTCTGGATAAAGATTCAAATATTGAAACGACACTGGTCATATTTGCCAATAACTTCGATGACTTTTATAGCTTCCTGCACTTTATCGAGCTTGCCAATACCTTGCTTGTGCAACAACACTATGAAGGTGTCTACCAGCTAGCCCACTTTCACCCGCAGTACTGCTTTGCTGGTGAAGCCGAGAGTGATCCAGCAAATTATACCAATCGCGCCCCTTTCCCTGTGATTCATATACTTCGCGAACGCAGTCTTGAGCAGCAACTCGAACAGTACAAAAATCCTGAAAAAATACCCCAGCGAAATATTTCTCATGCACGCCGCCTTGGTGGTGAGTATTTTATCAAGTTGTTAAAAAACATCAGGAATATGTAATAATTAATAAAGCTGAATAGACTCACAATAATAAAAATGGGGGAGAGGATGGAGCAATCTGAGTTACGACAGCACATTTTAGTTTCTTATTGGACACTGCGTTGGGGTATGGGGTTAATCGCAGTATCTTTTCCCGTTGTTCTCTGGTTAGGTGGGTTACTCATCACGAATACGCCATTACAGATTTCCATGAGTGATTATTATCACACGCCAATGCGAAATGCTTTTGTGGGTTTTCTGTTTGCAGTAGGTCCTTTTCTGTATCTTTATCATGGGTTCAGTCGCAAGGAAAATATAGCTCTTAATATGGCGGGACTGTTTGCGATTGGCATTGCTATTTTTCCCTGTGATCCCATTCAGGAAAATGCCTGTGACGTCTATACCTTTGCTTCATTACACGGCGTATGTGCGATTGCATTTTTTCTGTCAATTGCGTATGCCTGTATATTTTGTGCGGGTGATACACTGTATTTGATAAAAGATGAAAAACGCAGACAGCACTATAATGTCCTCTATAAAACCCTGGGGGCTGCTATGATTGTCTTGCCTGTTGTTTCAGCCATATCAAGCTATGTATTCCAGTCTGAACTCAAAGAGGGTGAAATGATTTATGAGTTTGTGCTGGAAATGCTGGCTATTTGGGTGTTTGGGGCATTCTGGTTAGCAAAGAGCTTCGAGATTCGTGAAACCCATGCAGATGAACAATTCTAAAGGAGGTTGGTTGAGAATGAACACATTAAAAATGGTGGTAATCAATACGATATTAATATCAGGTCTGGCCTTCTCTAACTTGTCCATGGCTGATAAGCATCACGGGGCACCCAAGAGTTATAAATCCACTCAGATTACTGATGCTGTATTTATGCTCCAGGGGAAAGGGGGCAATATAGGCTTGTTAAAAGGTAAAGATGGTTTGCTGCTCATTGATGCGGATTTCAAAGTGATGTCAGTAGCATTAAAACAGGAAATCGCAAAACATGGTGGCGTCGATAAGCTTAGTTATATCATCAATACCCACTGGCATGGTGACCACACGCAGGGTAATTATGAGCTTGGTAAATATGCACCAATCCTTGCGCATGACAATGTTCGTACAAGATTGCTGACATCACAGGAAATTAAACTTTTTAAGATGGTGACTGAGCCTTACCCAGCACATGCGGTACCATCGATTACTTATGACGCACATATGTCATTACATATGAATGGCGAGCATCTATGGGTGAAACATTTTTCGAATGGCCATACGGATGGTGACTCGGTGGTGTTTTTTAAAAATAGTAATATTGTGCATACCGGCGACCATTTCTTTTCTGGCTTTTTCCCCTTTGTCGATGTCGATCATGGAGGCAATGTTTTAAATATGGCGGCCAATGTGAAACAGATACTGGCGATGATCGATGATAAAACAGTGATCATTCCTGGGCATGGTCCAAAATCAAACAAGCAAGACTTGCAGGCCTTTCATGATATGTTGACGGGTACCTCTGCTGAGGTTGAGGCATTAATGAAACAGGGCATGTCTCTCGAGCAGATACAGGAAAAAGGTCTGTCGAGTAAATGGGACGCCTGGACGAAAGGCTTTCTTTCCACAAAAGTCTGGATATCCATTGTTTACAATAGTCTAAGTAAGAACAGTTAATAACAGGCTGGGCAGGCGTTTGTCTGCCCAACTGATTTGTAGCAGTACTTACCCCCACAGATAAATAGCAAGACAAGATTCAATTAACTTTGACACTGGACAAAATTGTCTGTGAAACATCCGTTAAGGCCAGCTGTGTTCATGCTCTGCCTGCTTAACTACGCTCGACCTCCCTGTCTCGCCTGCATCCATTGCGCCCTGCTATTACCCTTCCGGTTACACCCAGCTGATATTAATTTATCGTATGCATGGCACATGACTGGCCAGGGAGTAGTTGTGAGAGACGTCTTTGAAAACGCGCATGCCAGGGAAGGCTAAAGCGCGTTTTCATAGATTCGAGCCCAACATGGATGTGAGGCGAGATTAAGTCGAGGACAGCTACACTCTGGGCAGGAAGGGAATAATCAATACTGTGTCAGAGTGAGTTGAAAACTGTCTAAAATGCTGTCATCTCAAGAGCATACTGATGCACGAAATATGTATATCTGCTGACCTGAAAAAAGCATTGCACAAATGCTGTGCAATGATGCAACGCCAATAAATGCAGCACTATTGTTGTGCGCGCTGATTTACATTCAGGAATCGGCTCTCTCGCTAGTTAGCAATTAAGTCACTGAAATAAATGCCAAATACACATATGGCACAGCTTTTGCTCTGTATTCAGGTATGAGTGGTATACAGCAATGACAAAATTACGTGTGATGCTTTTAGATGAGTCACCCGGCAGAACCTTTACCCTGGTGCAGGCAATGGAGGATGCCGGCTATGACGTCGTGGCTCGACTGGAAAATGATGACAATCTTGCTGAACAGGTTCGCCAGATTGCACCAGATCTGATTGTGCTGGATATGGAAAAGCCCGGTCAACAGACAATGGCCCACCTGAAGATAATCAGTGAAGAACAACCGCGTCCGGTAGTGATGTTTACAGAAGAAGATGGAGAAACAGCTATTAATGAAGCTGTTGCGGCTGGGGTTAGTGCCTATATTGTCGATGGCCTGAGTCCAAATCGCATCCGACCTATTGTAGAAGTCGCGATGGCGCGTTTTCGTCAGTGGAATGATCTTAAAAGTGAACTTGATGAGACAAAATCAAAATTATCGCAGCGCAAGCTTATAGATAAGGCCAAAGGCATCATTATGGATAAACGCGGCATCTCAGAAGATGAGGCTTACCAGGCCTTACGACGTATGGCGATGGATCGAAGCACTTCAATGGTGGATACGGCAAGGAACATTATTGATGTTGCAGAGATGCTGACGTGATGCATGATTTGAATGCACGCAATATTTTCTACGAACTGCCATGGTGCATTCTGCTGATAGAAACTAGTGCAATTGACATTTTTTAATACGTACATACTAAGGAGTGAGTGATTTAAATGACTTGGCATTGTAATTGCAATGTTTTGGATCAACGTAACAAGCAGTACATAAGTATTTAAGTTTTTCAGTCTCCAATGGCGGAGACACTGATACGGGCAAAGGCGTCCATACACAGATCGATTTCGATCTTGTTGTGTGGGCGCCTTTTTTATTTCTGGAGGAATACATGTTGGCCGCAGAAAGTTTGCAGACAAACATCGACGAACCACTACTGGATACTAAGCCAATTATTGTGATTGGTACTGGGTCGGCTGGTTTAAAGACAGTGAGTGAAATTCTGCAACGCGATCCTGAGGCATCTATCGTTTTATATGGTGATGAACCATGGGAGCCTTACAACCGCGTGCATCTATCAACATTTCTTTCGGGTGAGACGCGTTGGACGGCATTCTCTGAATCGTGTGAAATCCCAGAAGGTAAACATCTTGTAAAACGCTATCACTGCGCTGTTACTAAAATTTTGCCTGATGAGCGCCTCATCGTCGATGAAACTGGCCGACACCAGGAATACGACAAGCTTGTTATAGCGACTGGCTCAAAACCGCATATTCCAGCCGTGCCTGGCGTAGAGTTACCTGGCGTTTTCTCATTTCGTAACATGAGCGATGTACAGAAACTACAGGCAAGAAAAGTACGTAGCCGCCAGACAGTTATTATAGGTGGTGGCGTGCTTGGTCTTGAAGCTGCACGTGCAATGCAGCAGCACAGTACAGAAGTGACCGTGGTTGAGCATAGCCCTCGATTGATGAGTCGTCAGCTAGATAACGATGCCGCTGAATTATTACGCGAGCATGTTCTGTCTCTTGGTATCAAGGTCACTCTTTTTGATGGCATCAAATCAATAGAGGGTGATCTGAACGTTGAAAAAATTGTGCTCAATAGTGGTCGAGAAATCAATTGTGACACAGTGGTTGTCGTTACAGGAATTCGCCCTAACAAAGAGATTGCACTTGAAGCGGGTTTGAGTATAGGTCGCGCTATCAAAGTCGATAATGATATGCGCACCAGTAAAGAGCATATCTATGCCGTAGGCGAGTGTGCAGAGCACAAAGGCAAAGTCCATGGTCTGGTCGCACCAGGGCTGGAACAGGCTGCCGTTGCTGCCAATGCCATTGATGGTAACAAGGCAAATTACCAGGGTTCCATTGCCGCTACTCAGCTTAAAGTTATTGATTACAAGATATTCAGTATGGGTGAGGTAGGTGAAGAGCTAGATCAATTCAGTGTCGATTTTCATACCTATGCGGACACCTCCAAAGGCATTTATAGAAAACTGATTATCAGACAGCATCGCATTATTGGTGCAATCGGTGTCGGTGAATGGCCGGGGCAAGGTCGAATACAGGAAGCCATAACCAATAAACGCATCATATGGCCATGGCAGATATGGCGCTTTAACTCTGAAGGTGAGTTATGGCCGGTTTCCGATAGCGACAATGTTTCAATGTGGCCTGCTAGCGCAGTGGTGTGTAACTGTACCGGCGTGACCAAGGGTGGTCTCGATATCGCCATGCAAAGTGGTTGTAACGATGCTGCATCCTTATGTCAGGCAACAGGTGCATCAAGTGTCTGTGGTAGCTGTAAGCCACTCCTTGCGCGAATCGCCGGTGGTTTTATTGCTCCTGAGCGAATTAAAGGCTGGATGACAATTTCTGTTGCCACAGCAATCACCGCAATGGTTGTTCTATTGACGTTGCTGGCCTCGCCCATTTCATATAGCACAACCGCTGATGTCGCATTTCACATTGATATGTTATGGAGAGATGGTCTTTTTAAACAAATTTCAGGTTTTACCCTGTTAGGTCTTTCTGTCATCGGCGCGTTTGTTTCGCTGCGGAAACGCATCAAGAAGATTTCGTTTGGTAACTATGACTGGTGGCGTGTGTTTCATGTTGTCACGGGCGTGACACTTGTTATGGCTCTTGTGGCACATACCGGTTTCCGTATGGGCGATAACCTGAACCTGATGTTGATGTCTGCATTTCTTGGCCTCGGTGTCACCGGCATTCTCTCAGCGGGTGTTTCATTAGCACGCGTCAAACTAGGCATGTCCAGCGCACAGCGAATGAAACGTATCGCTGACTGGATGCATATTCTGGTGTTATGGCCATTTCCAGTATTACTCACCATGCACGTCGTGGCTGTGTACTACTTTTGACAGATATTGAAGTAAATGATGAAAGTAAAACTTTTAAACCCGTGGTTGGTATGGGGCATTGTCACAGTGGCATTAGTAGCATATTTCAGCATACCGTTATTTTATGAAGATGGTGATAAATCAGTGTTTTTAACCGGTGAAACCACACATGGACATTATCAGATTGAGATGCAATGTAATGCATGTCATTTGAGTGAATTTGGTGGCCAGGAAGCACTACAGGAATCCTGTGTGAATTGTCATGGTGATGAACTCAAGCGTGCAAAAGATTCTCACCCGAAATCAAAATTTACCGACCCGCGCAACGCAGATAGAACCGCGATCCTGGATGCACGCTTTTGTGTCACCTGCCACACAGAGCACAATCAAGAGGTGGTAGGGCAGATGGGTTTAACACTTCCTGAAGATTACTGCATTAAGTGCCATGAAGATATCGAAGAAGATCGTGTCTCGCATAAAGATCTGGGCTTTGAAACCTGTGCCACATCAGGCTGCCATAATTATCATGATAATAAGGGTATTTATGAAGATTTCCTGCTCAAGCATGTTGATGAACCGATAGTTCATAGCCCTGCTAAATCGAAACCTTTAAAAGGACGACGCCAGCAAGGTGATGTATTAACACTTCAGGATATTGATGCACCTGAATCACTAAAGTATGAACAGCTCATTCACGCTGACTGGCTGGAGACTACGCATGCGCAACAGGGCGTTAATTGCAGTGACTGCCATCAGGTAAAAGATAAAGCAACAAATATAGCGACCTGGATAACTAAACCCGATCACAAAGTTTGTAGTGATTGTCATAAAGAAGAAGTCGACGGCTTCCTCGATGGTAAACATGGTATGCGGCTCAAGCAGAACATGAGCCCAATGACACCGGCCATGGCCAGACAGGATATGAAATCTACAGCCGGACATAAGGAGCTGGGTTGTCAGTCGTGTCATTCAGCACATCGTTATGACACTAAACAGGCGGCAGTAACCGCTTGCCAGAATTGCCATGATGATGATCATACCAATGCGTATGAAGATTCTCCTCATTACAGTCTCTGGGTGAAAGCGTCGACTGGACAAATTGATTCACGTGAAGGTGTTTCCTGTGCAAGTTGTCATATGCCACGTGAGATTAGAAAAAATAATGTTGGTGAGGAAACCATTGTTGTGCAACACAACCAGAATGACAATCTGCGCCCAAATGAAAAAATGATTCGTAGTGTTTGTATGGATTGTCATGGACTTGAGTTCTCAATAGATGCGTTAGCTGACGCCGAATTAGTGAAGCGTAACTTCAAAGGGAAACCATCAAAACATATTCAGAGTATGGATTGGGCACGGTCTCGTGTGGAGACTAAATAAACTTTTAATTACTAACGCAAAGAGGTAAATATTATGAAAGTGTCATTTAAAAAAGGTCTGTTAACAGCTGCTATGGCTGGTCTTGTAACAGTAGGGGTCACTGGCTGTGGCGGTGGTGAATCAGCATCATCTGGTGTAACGCCTCAGACAATGGCTGACTCACTGTTTGCTGTCATGGAATCAGATCGAACTACTTATACAAAGCTGATTATTGGGCGTCTTGCCGTAAAAGAGAAAGTCATTAAAGCCAGTGAGCACTGGGAAGATGAAAAGGCACTCGTGTTGCCAGCACAGATGTTTCGTTATGGTGCTGAGCGTGTCGCAGAAAAAACTGATAAATTCAGCTATTCATTATTGTCGCTCTGGCCTATAAACAAGCAAAACGCACCCAAGAGCGATATTGAAAAAGAAGGCCTGAAATATATTGCTGACAATCCAGGTAAAAACTTCTATGGTGAAGAAACGCTAGGTGGCCAGAAATACTATACTGCCATGTATGCTGATGTCGCTGTTGCGCAGGCCTGTATCAAGTGTCATAACGAGCACAAAGATACTCCACGTACAGATTTCAAGATGGGTGAAGTTATGGGCGGCGTTGTCATCCGTATTCCTCTGGAATTGTAAACAAATTAATTAATGGAGAAATGTTATGAATACCGATGAAATACAGCTAGTACGTGATAGCTGGGCGGTTGTTAAGCCTATCTCAGAGAAAGCTGCTGAGCTGTTCTATGGAAAGCTATTTGAACTTAACCCTGATTTTAAAGAGTTGTTCAAAGGTGATATGACAGAACAAGGGCGCAAGTTAATGGCGATGATCAATACGGCTGTTAATTCTCTTGATAAGCTGGATACGGTATTACCTAATATTCAGGATCTGGGACGTCGTCATGTTGATTATGGCGTGAAACCTGAAGACTATGGCGTTGTTGCACAGGCACTATTATGGACGCTTGGCCAGGGTCTTGGTGAAAAGTTTACGCCTGAAGTAGAAGCGGCCTGGACTAAAGCCTATACCGTTCTGGCAGAAACAATGATAGAAGCGACCAAGTAAAACACAGTCAGACTCCCTTGCATCACTTTTGTGCGCGCTGGTGAAAATCAGCGCGCTTTTTTTATATGCAGCGCACAAATATAGTGCGCGCCATCATACTTGTACTAGTGCAAGTCAGATATAAAGCTATCTAAGTTATTGTTATATATAAATTAGAAGCATATTAGTAAATTCTGGCATTATAGTTGCAATAGTACATGTAACTTGGCCAATGGCGGTTGAGTCTTAAAAAAATTTTGGGCAACGGCGTCCGTAAACAACTCACATGTGTGGGTGTGTTTATGGACGCCGTTTTTTTTTGAATTTGGAGTATTTAGTTATGAGTAAACCATCGAAACGATGTCTTGGACGCGTTAATCGTCTGAGACGTATTGTGCTGAAAACGATTGGCGCACTATCCCTGTCAGTCGCGACACTAGGTATCGGTATGCAATCTAGCGTCGCCGCAGTAGGTGATCCTGAGAAAGAGGATCTCAAATTTGGCTTTATTAAACTGACTGACATGGCGCCACTCGCTATTGCCTATGAGAAAGGTTATTTCGAGGATGAAGGGCTGTATGTCACGCTTGAAGCACAGGCTAACTGGAAAGTTTTACTCGATGGCGTCATCGATGGGCAGCTTGATGGTGCGCATATGCTCGCAGGTCAGCCACTTGCGGCAACGATTGGTTTCGGCACCAAGGCGCATATCGTCACACCTTTCTCAATGGACTTAAACGGCAACGGCATTACTGTTTCGAATGAAGTCTGGGCCGAGATGAAGAAGTATGTGCCAAAACGTAAAGACGGCAAGCCAGTACATCCTATCAAGGCGGACTATCTCAAGCCTGTTGTGGACAAGTATAAGAAAGAAGGCAAGCCATTCAAAATGGGCATGGTCTTTCCCGTGTCGACGCATAACTATGAATTACGTTACTGGTTAGCGGCGGGCGGTATCCATCCGGGTTACTACGCACCTGCCAAGGGTGATATTTCAGGTCAGATCGATGCGGATGCACTCCTATCAGTGACACCACCACCACAGATGCCCGCGACACTTGAAGCAGGAACTATCTATGGTTATTGCGTCGGTGAGCCATGGAACCAGCAGGCTGTTTTCAAAGGTATTGGTGTTCCGGTAATTACCGATTATGAAATCTGGAAAGATAACCCTGAAAAAGTCTTTGGTATGACAAAGGGCTTTACCGAGAAATATCCAAATACAACGGTGCGTGTTGTTAAGGCCATGATTCGTGCAGCACAGTGGCTCGATGCAAACAATAACGCGAACCGCCCTGAAGCGGTAAAAATCCTTTCCAAGCCAAACTATGTTGGTGCAGATTATAAAGTGATTGCGAATTCCATGACCGGAACATTCGAATATGAAAAGGGTGACAAACGTTCGGTGCCTGATTTCAACGTGTTCTTCCGTTACTTCGCGACTTATCCGTACTACTCGGATGCCGTCTGGTACCTGTCACAGATGCGTCGTTGGGGACAGATTGCTGAGCAGAAAGATGATAGCTGGTATATGGATGTGGCGAAAAAAGTGTATCGTCCTGACATTTATGCTGTTGCTGCGAAAGAACTCATTGCTGAAGGCAAACTGAAAGCCAGTGACTTCCCTGATTTTGCAAAAGAAACAGGCTTCCGTCCTCCGCAGTCCGAATTTATCGATAACGTCACCTTCGATGGAACCAAGCCAAACGACTATCTGAAGAAATTCAATATTGGTCTGAAAGGCAAGGATGCTGTCAAGTAAACAGGAGTGATGGCAATGATAGGCTTTAAAACATTCTTCAAAAAGAATTCATTCATTGAAGAAGATAAAGTGGGGGTAGCCAATGGAACAAGACAGTGGAATTTTGATATGAAAAACAGACTCGTCAATTTTTTCACCCTGGTTGGTTTTACCTGGGCAGTACCCGTGATCAAACTGGTGTCCGGTGAAAGTCCGCGTGAGCAGTTTGCGGAGATGTTCCGCACCATTGGCTTACCTGTCATTGCTATCTTGATCTTCCTCGGCATGTGGTCAGGTCTGGCATCGCAGGTTAAAACAAGCCTCGGTGTCTTGCCTGGTCCTGTGCAGGTTTATCAGCAGGCGTCGACACTGGTTGATGAGCACTATGCTGAGAGAGAAAAGGAGGCCGCCTTTATAAAACGTCAGGAGGTGCGTAATGCAAAGAAACTGGAAAAAAATCCTGATGCCAAGGTCAAGATTCGACCCTATACCGGTGCGCCGACATTTATTGATCAGATTTTTACCAGTTTGCTGACAGTCTTTGCCGGCTTTCTGGTTGGTACGCTATTCGCGATTCCGCTTGGTATTGCCTGTGGTTTGAGTGACAAGCTGTATACCGCTGTCAGTCCATTGATACAGGTATTTAAACCCGTGTCACCACTGGCCTGGTTGCCGATTGTGACCATGGTAGTCAGTGCGGTCTATGTGACCTCCGACCCAATGTTCGATAAATCATTTATCAACTCTGCCATTACAGTGACACTGTGTTCGTTATGGCCAACGGTGATTAATACTGCGGTAGGTGTTTCAAGCATCGATCGTGACCTGGTGAATGTGGGGCGCGTGTTAAAACTTAACTGGTGGTCAAAGGTGACCAAGATAGCGGTACCTTCCTCACTGCCGATGATCTTTACTGGTCTGCGTATTGCGCTTGGCATTGGCTGGATGGTACTCATTGCCGCAGAAATGCTCGCACAGAACCCCGGCCTGGGTAAATTTGTCTGGGATGAATTTCAGAACGGTAGTTCGAATTCACTTGGTCGTATCATGGTGGCTGTGATTGTTATTGGCATCATTGGTTTCATACTTGACTGGCTTATGCTGACATTGCAGAAAATGTTCTCCTATGACAAAGCCGCGGTAATTCGATAAAAGTTTAAGGATAATAGTTATGAGTAATGCATATCTGGATATATCAAGCGTATCCATTGATTTTCCAACACGTGGCGGAGCTTTCAGAGCGCTTAATGATGTCAATCTAAAGATTGATGAAGGTGAATTTATTTCACTCATTGGACATTCTGGTTGTGGTAAGTCGACGGTCTTGAATATCGTCGCCGGACTACATCAGGCAACTGAGGGTGGAGTTATCCTTGAGGGCAAGGAAGTCAACTCACCCGGACCTGACCGGTCAGTGGTGTTTCAGAATCATTCGCTATTCCCATGGATGACGACTTATGAAAACGTTGAGCTGGCGGTAAAGCAGGTAGCGAAAGGTAAAAACAAGGCTGAGATTCGTGACTGGGTAAACCACAATCTTGAGCTTGTGCATATGACGCATGCCGCGCAAAAAAGACCTGCTGAATTATCCGGCGGTATGAAACAGCGTGTCGGTATTGCGCGTGCATTGTCAATGGAGCCAAAGGTGCTGCTAATGGATGAACCCTTTGGTGCACTGGATGCCCTGACGCGTGCACATTTGCAGGACTCTTTGATGGAAATACATCGTGAATTAAAGAACACCATTATTATGATCACTCATGATGTTGATGAGGCCGTGCTGCTGTCTGACAGAATTGTCATGATGACCAATGGTCCGTCAGCAACGATTGGTGAAGTTCAGGATATTAAACTGGCCCGCCCACGCAATCGCGTTGAGCTGGCAGATGATGTTGAATACAACCATAACCGATCAGCGGTCCTGAAGTTCCTTTATGAAAGACAGAAGGCGCCGGTAACGGATGATGCAGCCTGATTATTCCATCGCCATACTAAAGTCATAATTTAGTGACTTTTCAGGTGATTGAAGAAAATACCCCTGCATATGGTTAATGCCGCATGACCAGATGACCGCGAGACTGTCCGCATCTTCGACATAACTGGCGATAGGGAGGATGTTTCTCTGCAATGCCATTTGCGAAATGCGGGTCAGTGTACTGCGGTTTTCTTTGTGTTCACCCAGGTTGTGAATGAACGCATCATCCATTTTGACATAATCAAGGGGTAATTCTTCCAGCAATCTATCTGAGCTTAATAGTGTGCCAAAATGCTCAATGGCGAAGCCACAGCCAAGTGCTTTGATGCGTGTGGCGAATGACATTACATCAGACAGGTGGGTGGTGGCGGTTGCTTCTGTTATCTGAAAAACAATGGAGGCTGGTGTGACATCAGATTCTTTCAATAAAATCTCATACCAGTCGATGAACTTGTCATCGCATATTGTGTCACCCATTATTTTAATAAAGAAGGTGCGCTGAGGGGCGTCTTTCTGACTAGCGTGAATAGTCGTGAGCGTGTGCTGTGCTACCCAATAATCGATATCTTTGATGAAGCCATATTTCTCAGCAATAGGAATGAAGCGACTCGGCAGAATTTCTTTGCCATCATTATCTTTAAGGCGGAGAAAGACATCGTATTTTTCTTCATTACTATCGCGCAAATTGACGATTGGCTGAAAAACAGTATAAAAACCATAATCTGAGATCTGTTTGTTGAGTGAATGACGCATCAGGCGTTCATAAGCGGTGTCATACTCTTCCTGATTATATTGTTCATCGACACTTACGGTATCCATATAAAGTTTCACGCCATTACCATTGTTCTGACGCACGGACTCGCAGGCTATTTCTGTTTCATATAACACGCGCGATACATTGATCGAGTATTTATCAATCATGGTAATACCAATGCTACAAGTCGCGGATAAATGCATGCCCATAACAATTACATTGGCGTCAGCAACAGCCTCACAGACATTATTAGCTTTTTGAATAACATCTTGTTGCGCATCGGATTCTATGAGTATGCCGATCAGGTTTTCTGAGATATGCGCGATGACATTTTCACTGCTTAGCTTTTCTTTGATAATCGCAGAGATCGCAGAAATATACAGATCCCAGTTGTCAGCACCGACCTGTTGACTGAGTACACTGTAATTATCGATATCGATCATCATTAGTGCATAGCCAGTCATTTCAGCCTGGCTCTGGTGGATGGCTTTGTCGAGTTTATGATAAAAATGCTGTCTACCTAACAGGCCAGTAACGGGTTCATTGTGTTTCAGGAACTCAACCTGTGAAGTAACCGGACGCATACGGCCAATCTTGCTATTAATTACATTTACGAGCTGTTCCGGGTTAACCGGTTTCTGAATAAAATGATCGGCGCCACTTAATATCGCTTCGTTCTGTAAGCCAGGGTCATCCTCTGATGAAAGGAACACAACCGGTGTGCTAATATAATCATCACACTGACGAATGATCTTCGACAATTCCACGCCATTTATATCAGGCATATGCAAATCAATCAGAAACAGATCGATGTGTTGTTGGTTAACGACTTCGAGAATCTCATCCGGATGCTGTAGTGTGGTGACGTCAAAATCGGCTTCGCCAAGCACAATCGAGGTGTACTCAAGCATACTTGCATCGTCATCAATCACCAGCACATGACTTTTTGTCTGTGTACGACGTTCGACCATATCCTGAATACGTAGAGCCATACCATCGATATCGACTGGTTTGGTAAAAAAGCCCTGGCCACCAAGTCTGACCGCTTCAAGCCTTGCTGACAAATCGGTTCTTGTCGAGGTAAACATAATGGCTGTATCTTTATAACGCTCTGCGATACGTCTTGCTGCATCCGCACTATTAACGGATACGTCATATAAAGATAAATCCATGATGACGATATCAGGTACGTTATTTACCATCGCAATTTCAAGTTGCGTGTTATTGAAGAAAGTCTGTACTTGATAACCGCGGCTGAGTAATAGGGTTTCAATCAGGTTGCGATGTAGCTTGTCATCATCCAGAACATAGACCTGGATGTTACGCATGTTGCGTGAGCCATAAGTATTGGCCAGGGGTAAGGCATGAATATTCGAGGTATCGTTTGTTTCACTTTCATCAAACTTTGCCAGCTGGCGGTTGAGATTATTGAGTCCCGCATTGATATCTTCACGCTGCTCGCCATCAGGTGGCAGTGCTGAGGTAGCAATTTTTTCACATAAGGCATCGAGTGCACGTGCAGTTCGACCTATTTCACCATGGCCAAAATTTTCAGCCAGGCTCGAAACAGTATGGATCAGGGCATGAAATCGCTGAAACTCGTTACTATCCCATTTGTTGAGTGTGAGTCGATGCCATAGCTGAGTAATGCCAGATAGTTTTTCGGGCAGGATGCTCAGATAGCGTTTTTCTAAGTCGTTCAAACGATTATCAAGGCCAGTTTTCATTGGATCTCTCCCCGGAGTGCAATGACACTATAACCTTAGTTTAATAAAACTTAATTACACTGTGGAATCTGTGAACCTTTGTCATAATGAGGTTAAATTTCGCTTAAAATTGTCGTAGTTAGGAGTTAATTTGTTAAATGGCTTTATAAGATTCAAACAGTTCTGACACGTATTTTTATTACCTCCTGCCCGGAGTGTTGCTGGGATCAGCTTAATCTCGACCAGCATCCATGCTGAGCTCGAATCTATGAAAACGCGCTTTACCCTTCCCTGGGCCGCACGTTTTCAAAGACGCTGATCCCAGCGACACCCCGGCCAGTCAGGTGCAGGTGTTGCGCTGCAAGCGTCATTGGCGACGCCGCGATACATGGATGTAAGAGCAAGGAGCCATTGATGTGGGTGAGAGAGGGAGGTCGAACTCACTTAAGCATGTAGCGCAATACCTGCGGCTGACCATGACGGATCGTTCACAGACTAAAACCTGTCCTGTGTCCGAGCTGACAGATTCCCGTTTTGTGATCATTTAAATGGTGTAGTAGTTATTATGGCTTATTGAGTGCTTTGACCGCAGCCAGGACTTCTTCAGCGTGACCATCCACTTTTACTTTGCGCCATTCCTGTTTTAGTACGCCTTTCTCATCGATTAAAAAAGTACTGCGTTCAATACCCATGACTTTCTTGCCATACATGTTCTTTTCCTTGATGACATCAAAGATGCCACACAGCACTTCTTCTTTGTCAGACAGCAGGTCGAATTTAAACCCCTGTTTGGCCTTGAAGTTCTCATGAGATTTAATGCTGTCGCGCGAAACACCGAGGATGACGGCGCCGGCACGTTTAAACTTCAGATTGTTTTCGGTAAAGGCGATACCTTCTTTAGTACATCCAGGTGTACTGTCCTTTGGGTAAAAATACAGGACGACTTTTTGGCCCTTGAGTGAATTCAGGCTGATGTCCTGATCACCGGTGGCAGGTAATGTGAATGCGGGGACTTTTTTACCCAGTTTTACAGCGGCCATGAAGTGCTCCTGAATTGATTGGTACTAGTGTTTTGCGGGTTCCATGAATCCATCGAGGTTGAGAGAATCACAGAACTCACTGAATTGCTCGCGTAGCTCACCAAGGTGAGTGTCACCTGGAATACTGATAGCAAGACTTACCGAGAACATCTTGGTGCCAGTATGTGCCGCGGCATAACTGCTGGTATTCATGTCTTCGATATTGATATTTCTCGACGAGAAAAACTCGGCAATGCTGGAAACGATGCCCGGATGATCGATGGAAACGACGTCAGCGATAAAGGGAAAACGATTATCTGCTTTTTCACGCGTTTCGGTACGCTTTGAGATAATGGTCATATCGAGCTGTAGTGCCAGTGGTGGGATCAGTTCTTCCAGCTTGCTGATAGCGTTCCATTTGCCTGAAACCAGTAGAATCAGGGCAAATTCACCGCCAAGTACGGTCATGCGACTGTCATCGATACTACATTGCTGGTTATGGATGACTTTGGATAGTTCGTTGACAATACCGGGCTTGTCTTTGCCTATGGCAGAGATAACAAGATAATCACTCATGATGGGATTGATGGTCATTCTTATGTGGCTAAAGAGAGCGGGAATTATCGTACGATGGCTAGCGTAAACACAAGGTGAATTTACGCTTTTCACTGCTCAAGGTGAAACTGGCTTGTGATCTTGTGGTCCCACAAGTACCATGCCGGATCAGAATTGCACTGATTTGCTAACTACGGAGAATGTAAGATGTTTCATGGCAGTATGGTGGCAATGGTCACGCCGATGCATGAAGATGGTTCGCTGCATGAGGAAGATCTACGAAAACTGGTCGATTTCCACGTTGAGCAGGGCACCGATGCCATTATTGCCGTTGGTACGACTGGCGAATCAGCCACTTTAAATGAAAAAGAGCACTGCCAGGTTATACGCTGGACGGTAGAACAGGCTGCGGGGCGGATTCCGGTGATAGCGGGCACTGGGGCAAACTCGACGACTGAAGCCATTGACTTGACGCGTTGTGCAATGCAGGCGGGGGCAGATGCCTGTTTGCTGGTGACACCTTATTATAATAAGCCAACTCAGGAAGGGCTCTATTTGCACTTTAAGGCCGTTGCTGAGGCCGTCGCCATACCCCAGATTCTCTATAATGTTCCGGGACGCACCGCCTGCGATATGTTGCCAGAAACCGTTGAAAAATTAGCAAAAATATCAAATATAGTCGGTATCAAAGAGGCGACTGGTGACCTCGATCGCGCAACAGAAATCCTGCAGCGTTGCGGCGACAGTCTAGACCTTTATAGTGGCGATGATGCCACTGCGATGGACTGTATTTTACGCGGCGCCAAGGGCGACATATCAGTAACTGCTAATATAGCGCCGCGCGCCATGCACGATATGTGTGAAGCTGCTCTGGCAGGAGATGCCGAGCGAGCAGCAGAAATAAATGCCCCATTACTCGATTTACACCGAGATCTGTTTGTGGAAGCCAACCCAATTCCAGTAAAATGGGCGATAGCTCAGATGGGGATGGTCACCGATGGAATTCGTTTACCTATGACGGTGTTGTCAGAGGGATATCATGAGACGGTCCGTAATGCGATGGTTCGTGCGGGGATACTGAGTAACCAGTAACAGGTTAGTATTAGGTGGGAGTTATGTTTTTGATTCAAAATATTAAATATGCTTTTGTGGGTATTCTTACACTTTCTATTCTTGGCTGCGGCACTGTTAGCGAGGTGAAGGATGAGTTTTTCCCCGATAAGCAAAAAGTCGATTACAAAAAAGCTGAGGCTCCAGAGTCTACTCTGGAAATACCGCCTGACTTAACCACGACTACTATCGATCAGGGCCTGGCTGTGCCAGATATCAATCCGATTGGTAGCGCCAGTTTTGCCGAGTATTCACGTGAGCGTCAGGGGCCGCGTGTCGCGCAACGCAATACGGTGTTACCAGAACAGAAAGATGTTGTCTTCAATCGTGATGGCGGTACTCGCTGGCTGGTAGTGAAGGGCTCGCCTGCGCAGGTGTGGCCAAAGATGCGTGAATTCTGGCTGGAGACGGGTTTTCTGATTAAGCGTGAGGATCCGCGTATTGGTATCCTGGAAACGGACTGGGCTGAAAACCGCGCCGATATCCCACAGGATTTCATTCGCCGCCAGATTGGTAAAGTACTCGATGGACTTTACAGTGCGGCAACACGTGACAAGTATCGCGTTAGACTCGAGAAAGGTATTAGCGACGGTACAACCGATGTTTATCTGACCCACCGCGGTGCAGAAGAGGTGGTCGAAGGCTCAGGCGATTCTACCGTATGGAAACCACGCCAATCTGATCCCGAACTCGAAGTCGAGATGTTGCGCCGTCTGGCAGTACATTTCGGCATTGATGAAAGTCAGTCAAAACGCCGTTTTGCAAAGGCCAGATCACGTGAAGAGCGTGCGCTGTTAAGTCGTAAGCGCGGCGGCGAAGCCTCACTCAATATAAAAGAGGATTTTGCACGTGCATGGCGCCGCACCGGGCTTGCGCTCGATCGCGTTGGCTTCACGGTAGAAGATCGCGATCGCTCGAAAGGTTATTATTATGTTCGTTATATTGATCCACTTGCTGATAGTAACGAAGATAAGGAAAAGGGCTTCCTCGATAAGCTGAACATTTTTAGTAGTAGCGATGATAAGCAAGACACCAAGTACACGGTTAGTCTGATTGATCGTGGTGCAGAAACCGTAGTGACTGTACTGAATGATAATGGTGCTAAGGAACAGTCCAAAACAGCCTATCGCATTCTCAGTCTGTTGCACGAACAATTAAAGTAAAGGTCAACAACGCCAGTGGGTAATCAGTCTTTGCCCCAGATGTCATTGGCGTTTGCCTCGCTGGGCAGCGGTAGTAAAGGTAATGCTACCCTTGTGCGCTGTCAGCAGACACAGATACTCATCGACTGTGGCTTTTCCATCAAGGAAACTGAAAAGCGTCTCGAACGGCTTGAGACCTGTGCTGAAAATCTTGCTGCAATTCTGGTGACCCATGAACATGGTGATCACATCTCAGGCGTTGGTCCGCTAGCACGTAAATACAAACTGCCCGTGTTCTTAAGTTACGGCACAATGCAATCGGGACGCCCCGGTGAACTGCCGCATGTTGAGCTTATTAGTGGCGATGAACCTTTCACCATTGGTGACATTGCGGTGCATCCCTACCCGGTGCCACATGATGCCCGTGAGCCCGTACAGTTCGTTTTTTCTAATGGCCAGCAACGTTTCGCCATACTCACTGATACCGGACACATCACGCCGCATATTATTCGTATGCTAGATGGCTGTGATGGACTGTTTCTGGAATGTAATCATGATGTCGAGATGCTGACAAATGGCAGTTACCCTCAGCAATTGAAGCAGCGTGTCGGTGGCCAGTTTGGTCATCTCAATAATCAGCAATCGGCGGATCTTTTACGTCAGATTGACTGCACTCGTCTACAGCACCTCGTCGCAGCTCACATTAGTGACAAAAATAATACCGTAGAATATGCCCAGGAGGCGCTTGCTGAGGTGTTTGCCTGTCTGCCGAATGAAATCAAGATTGCTGATCAGGAGAAAGGCCTGACGTGGCATTCTCTTAATTAGACTTAGTAGACTGGCTGATAATTACACAATCACATCACTAAGGTCTTGATCTTTACTCATCAGATGTAGCTCAGGTGAATTCTACTGAAGGCAGCTGTGTATAAAGCCAGACGTTTTGAGTATCATATCACCCATTCAATTAACCTTATCTGGAAACCATATACAAATGCTTCGCATACGCGGTTCACAGGCCGTTTCCGATTTTCGTAAGAATAAATTATTACAAAGCCTGCAGGCGCTGGTTCCTGAAATTACCGGGCTCGACACAGTCTTTGTGCACTTTGCTAACCTGGAAGTGAGTCTTACGCAGGCGGAACAGTCACGCCTGGCCGCGATTCTTCTAGATGGTACTGCGAAACCGATTAGTGAGACGAGCGAGCAGGTACTGGTAACACCACGTCCCGGTACGATATCACCATGGTCGACTAAGGCAACGGATATCGTCCACCATTGCGGACTGACTCAGGTGAAGCGCGTTGAACGTGGTCGTGTGTATTTTCTGAAAACAGCAAACGATGCTGCGCTGAGTGATGCGCAACGGAAAAGTGTCTTGCCGTTATTGCATGACCGTATGACTGAAGCCGTATTTTTTGATGAAAATGACGCAGAAAGTCTTTTCATCGAAGCTGAACCGACTGCATTAAACAACGTTGATATTCTCAATGGCGGTAAGGCCTCTCTGGTTGCAGCGAACCAGACTTTGGGGCTGGCATTGTCCGATGATGAGATTGATTATCTGGTAGAAAACTTCACCACGATGCAGCGTAATCCCAGCGATGCAGAATTGATGATGTTTGCGCAGGCAAACTCTGAGCATTGTCGCCATAAGATCTTTAATGCCGACTGGATTATTGATGGTAAGCCACAGCAGCACAGCCTGTTTGCGATGATTCGTAATACCTACAAATGTCACCCCGACAATGTGTTGTCAGCATACAAAGACAACTCGGCTGTCATGGCAGGTTCACCAGCCGGCCGCTTCTTCCCTGATAAACAGCGACAGTATGCTTATCATCAGCAGCCCTTGCCGATTTTGATGAAGGTTGAAACACATAATCATCCCACCGCGATCTCACCCTTTCCCGGGGCAGCAACAGGTTCGGGTGGTGAGATACGTGATGAAGGTGCTACCGGACGGGGTAGTCATCCCAAGGCGGGCCTGTGTGGCTTCTCTGTTTCCAATCTGAAAATTCCCGATGCCCAGCAGCCCTGGGAGACAGATTACGGCAAACCTGATCGTATTGTTTCCAGCCTCGATATTATGCTGGAAGGACCGCTGGGTGCGGCGGCATTTAATAATGAATTTGGTCGCCCTAACATCTGTGGCTACTTTCGCACTTATGAAGAAAAAGTCACTGGTCCTGCGGGTGAAGAGGTGCGTGGTTATCACAAGCCCATTATGCTCGCGGGTGGTCTGGGCAACATTGATGAAGCGCATGTCGAGAAACAGGACATCCCACCAGGTTCGCCGGTAATTATTCTCGGCGGCCCGGCAATGTTGATCGGTCTGGGTGGCGGTGCCGCATCATCAATGGCATCTGGTACCAGTGAAGAGAATCTTGATTTTGCTTCGGTGCAGCGTGGTAACCCTGAAATGGAGCGTCGTTGCCAGGAAGTTATCGATCAATGCTGGCAACAGGGGAATGATAACCCAATTGTTTCCATTCATGATATTGGTGCGGGTGGTCTTTCAAATGCGGTACCTGAAATTGTTAATGACAGCAATCGTGGTGGCAAGTTTGAACTACGCGCGGTAAATAATGATGAGCCTGGTATGTCGCCAATGGAGATCTGGTGTAACGAGGCGCAGGAGCGTTATGTCATTGTTGTTTCTCCCGAGCGACTGGAAGAGTTTGAGGCACTGTGTGAGCGAGAACGCTGTCCTTACGCTGTGATAGGTGAAGCAACAGAAGAGCAGCAGTTAATTGTTGGTGATGGTCACTTCGATAACACGCCAATCGATATGCCGCTAACTGTATTACTCGGCAAGCCACCTAAAATGCTGCGTGATGTTAGTCATCACCCATTTCATAAAGAGGAATTTGCAACGCACGGCGTTGATATAAAGGATGCCGCGATGCGTCTGTTACGCCTGCCGACTATCGCCGACAAAACCTTTCTCATTACTATCGGCGATCGCAGTGTTACCGGGCTGGTATCACGCGATCAAATGGTCGGGCCCTGGCAGGTGCCTGTTGCTGATGTCGCTGTGACGTCTGCCAGTTACGATGTCTATGCCGGTGAGGCCATGTCAATAGGGGAACGTACGCCTGTTGCGTTACTCGATCATGCAGCTTCGGCACGCATGGCGGTGGGTGAGGCCATTACCAATATATTAGCCGCACGCATTGACAAGATTAGTGATCTTAAGCTCTCGGCCAACTGGATGGCGCCGGCAGGTCACCCCGGTGAAGATGCCGGACTTTATGATGCCGTTAAGGCAGTAGGCCTGGAGCTGTGCCCCGCATTGGGTATTGCGATTCCGGTCGGCAAAGACTCTATGTCAATGAAGTCTGTTTGGCAGGCCGATGGCGAAGACCGTTCCGTGACTGCGCCACTGTCATTGATTATTTCCGCGTTTGCACCCGTCATCGATTGCCGCCAGACGCTCACACCGCAGTTACGTACCGACAAGGGCGATACTGATCTAATACTGATTGATCTAGGCAAGGGCAAAAATCGTCTTGGTGGTTCCTGTCTTGCTCAGGTTTATAAACAACTTGGTCATGAAACCGCAGATGTTGATGATGCCAATGCACTGAAAATGTTGTTCCAGTCTATACAGGAAATGCAGCAGGACAGGTTATTACTCGCCTATCATGATCGCTCCGATGGCGGCCTGTTTGTCAGTATTGCCGAGATGGCATTTGCCGGTCATACCGGGGTGACAATTACGCTTGATGCACTTGGGGATGACCCGGTTGCAAGCCTGTTTAATGAAGAGCTCGGTGTCGTCATACAAACTGCCCACGCCGATACCGATAGCGTGCTGGCGATACTGCAGCGCAATGGCCTGGGACACTATAGCCATGTGATTGGTGAACTCAATACTGATGATGAGATTCATTTCACGCATCATCATGAAACGCTTCTGTCGGATACAAGAATCAATCTGCAACGTGCCTGGTCGGAAACTACCTGGCAAATGCAGCGATACCGTGATAACCCGGAACCGGCACAGCAAGAGTATGATGCAATTCTTGATGCGAATGATCCGGGCATTAATATACATGTACCTTATGATCAGGATGAAGATATCGCTGCACCGTTTATTAACACGGGTGCTAAACCGCGCATGGCCATTTTACGCGAACAGGGTGTCAATGGTCATATTGAAATGGCCGCGGCATTTGACCGTGCTGGATTTGCTGCAATCGATGTGCATATGTCTGATATTCATGATGGACGGGTCTCTCTGAGTGATTTTCATGGCATTGTTGCCTGTGGCGGTTTCTCTTATGGTGATGTGCTTGGTGCGGGACGTGGCTGGGCAAACTCGATTCTGTATAACGAAACCATGAAGCAGTCCTTCAGTGATTTCTTTTCACGCACAGACAGTTTCGCACTGGGTGTCTGTAATGGCTGTCAGATGATGTCGTCGTTACGTGATCTGATCCCGGGTGCGGCCAACTGGCCACAGTTTAAGCGCAATTTATCAGAGCAGTTTGAGGCGAGGTTTTCCGTCATTGAGATTGATGAATCCGCGTCACTGTTTTTTGATGGCATGCAGGGTGCACGCATACCAATAGCGGTTGCGCATGGCGAAGGACGTGCCGTGTTTGATCGTATTGATGTGACGGCATCGCCCCCGATGGTGGCTGCGCATTATGTCGATAACTATGGCAAGGTAACTGAAACCTATCCGGCGAATCCGAATGGATCAGCGCAGGGGATTACCTCAGTCACTACAGAGGATGGGCGTTTCACCATCATGATGCCGCATCCTGAGCGAGTCTTCCTGACGCAGCAGTTATCCTGGCATCCTGATGACTGGGGCAAGGATTCACCGTGGATGCGTATGTTTCAGAATGCGCGAAAATGGCTCGGCTGACACTGGACAGAAACTGCCAAATAGTGAAACTTCCATGTTATTCACGGGTCTGATGTAATAATCGCCAAAAACAACAACACGGAATCAGCATGCTTATTAAAAAGCCATCAGACATCAAACCCTCTGAAATCACAGATAAAGACGTGTATATGAACCGCCGCAAGTTCATGCAGGCAGCAGGTTCTCTGGCGCTAGCCGGCGTCACCTCACCACTGCTGGCGAAGCCATCGACGCAGGGTGGCAGTGGGCAAAAACTGGCGAACGTGATCAAAACCGATTATAAGGTCGACCGCCCGCTTAGTGATTATAAAGATGTAACGACCTACAACAATTTCTATGAGTTTGGCACTGACAAAAAGTCGCCTGCCAAAACAGCCGGGCAGATGAAGACAAAGCCGTGGCAAGTGACAATCGATGGCGAGGTCGAGAAACCAGGTACTTATAATCTGGAAGACCTGATGAAGCCGCATCCACTGGAAGAGCGTATTTATCGCTTCCGCTGTGTCGAGGCCTGGTCAATGGTCGTACCGTGGGTGGGCTTTTCTCTCGGCGATCTGCTGAAACGCTTCAATCCAACGTCAAAAGCCAAATATGTCGAATTTACAACGCTATTCGATCCTAAACAGATGCCGGGTCAACGCAGGACGGTGTTACAGTGGCCATATCAGGAAGGTCTACGCATCGATGAAGCCATGCATCCACTGACAATGATGGTGGTAGGACTCTATGGTGAAGTACTACCCAACCAGAATGGCGCGCCATTACGTTTAATCGTGCCGTGGAAATATGGGTTCAAAAGCATTAAATCGATTGTGCGGATTCGTCTTACAGAAAAGCAGCCACAAACGAGCTGGAATATTTCCGCTCCCAGAGAGTATGGATTTTATTCGAATGTAAACCCCACAGTTGATCATCCTCGTTGGTCACAGAAGAAAGAACGTGTTTTGGGAGCCTCATTTTTTGCGCCTAAAAAACCTACCCTGATGTTTAATGGCTATGCTGATGAGGTTGCTGGTTTGTATAAAGGCATGAATCTGAGGAAGTTCTATTAGTCGGCAAATCGGTGCAAACACGTTATAAAATACTGGTTTTCATTGCCTGCCTGATACCGTTCGCATTACTGGTATTTGATATTTTCACTGACAGCCTCAGTGCAAACCCTGTGGAAGATATCACGCACCGAACTGGTGAATGGGCGCTACACTTTCTTATTGTTACCTTATCGATAACGCCACTAAGAGGCATCACTGGCTGGCAGAACATCCAGCATGTAAGGCGAATGCTAGGCTTATACAGTTTTTTTTATGCTGTATTGCATTTAAGTATTTACTTACTTGATCAGAGTTTTTCTTTCGATGAGATCTTAACGGATATCCTTAAACGACCGTATATCACGATCGGCTTTTCAGCACTGCTGATGATGTTGCCGCTGGCGTTAACATCTAACCGCTTCAGTATGCGCAAACTTGGGCCGCGCTGGAAACGTCTGCATAGTCTGGTTTATGTCATCGCCGTCGCGGCAGTGTTGCATTTTCTGTGGCTAGTTAAGGCAGACACACTTGAGCCAGTCATTTACGCTATCGTGATAGTACTGTTACTGGCCTGGCGTGCACTCAGGCAACGCCATATGAATCGTCTAAATTCATGAAAAAACATTGATTTATATCAATGCATGGAGCAAATTTAAACGTCATCAGCGCATATTCTGCTATAGTTAACTGATAACATAATAAGCGTGGCTCTGGATTGCTTCATGGATGCTGTAAAGATGTGTCGTCTACTCGAAACATACAGCAGGGTGGTGTTTTTTTGCGCCATTCTGTGCGCCAGTATATTCATTAATACTAATGCATTCGCATCACAACGCGTTTATACCATTGGTGTTGTGCCACAGTTTACGCCACTGACTATTCATCGCAGTTGGGGGCCATTCATTGACAGGCTCTCTCAGGAAACGGGTATTAAATTTCGTCTGCGCGTCTATCCAAACTTCAAGCAGTTTCTTTCCGACGTCCGTCGTGGTGAGCCTGACTTTGTTTTCCTGGCTCCCTTTCATGCCGTTATTGCGCATAAGAAACAAGGCTATGTGCCGCTGATACGTGA
>Ga0316207_10000113_pt1 | contig 172520 bp, 176 predicted proteins | sample 6weekpyrite_MG_FD_204943 | JGI IMG/M metagenome (GOLD analysis project Ga0316207, IMG submission 204943) | Microbial mat bacterial communities from mineral coupon in-situ incubated in ocean water Damariscotta River, Maine, United States -... | ecosystem: Environmental > Aquatic > Marine >... | reverse complement strand
TGTATGATGGACTAAAAGATATTAAAGAGCTGAAACTGGTAGAAGCCAGCCCTAACGCTGATCCAAGCTGGTTTGGATTCATGATGACACTTGATGAAGGTGTCACGTTTACACGAAATGAGATTGTTGAGTTTCTTGAAAACAGTAATATCCAGACACGAAACCTTTTTGCCGGGAATATGTTGAGACATCCAATGTTTGATTCTATGGTAAAAGAACAAGAATACAGAGTTATTGGAGGCCTCCCAAACACAGATAAGATTATGAATGACTCTTTTTGGATCGGTCTGTATCCGGGAATGGGTGATGATGCTATTAACTACATGATCCAAAAAATTAAAGAGTTTGTGGCTGTTGCATGATAATAGTCTTAGGTGCAGGTATTTCTGGGATTTCAGCAAGTTATCATCTTTATCAAGAAGATGTGGCTTCAGTCATCTATGAAAAAGATAGCGATTGGGGTGGGCTTTGTGGAAATTTCGCAATAGATGGTTTTCGATTTGACAAAGCAATTCACCTCTCTTTTACAGATAATAAGTATGTAAAAGAGTTGTTTTCAAACTCATGTGAATATATAACGCATAAGCCCTTGGCTTATAACTATTATAATGGATACTGGTTAAAACATCCTGCACAAAACAATTTACAACCTTTAGACTTGGAAGAAAAGATAGAGATCATTAATGATTTTGTTGAAAATACCAATAAGAACGTAGAAATTTTAAACTATGAAGAGTGGTTGAAAGCGCAGTACGGTAACTACTTTAGTGAGCACTTCCCTCTTCCGTACACAAGAAAATATTGGGCATTGGAAGCTAGAGAATTGAGTACAACATGGGTTGGTGACAGAATGTACCAACCTAACATTAAAGAGGTTTTGAAGGGTGCCTTTGAAGAGCAGACACCAAATACCTATTATGCAAAGGAGATGCGATATCCAAAAGAAGGCGGTTATCGATCTTTCTTAAATGGAATGGCGGAGAAGTGTCAAATTGAACTGAACAAAAAAGTTATTGCAATTGATTCTGATAAAAAAGCTGTGAGTTTTGAAGATGGTAGTAAAGTAAAATATGATGAATTAATATCAAGTCTTCCTTTACCAGAGTATGCAAGTTTACTTAAAGATATGCCACTAGAAGTAAAACAAGCATGTGAAAGCTTACAATATACGAGTGTCGCCTTAGTCTCTATTGGTTTAAGTAAACCAGATGTTCCAAAATATTTATGGTTCTACATTTATGACGAAAAAATATTGCCTGCTAGGTGCTACAGTCCTAGCATGAAGTCAAAGGATAATGCACCTAAAGGATGTAGCTCTTTTCAGTTTGAGGTGTATTTTACTAAAACAAAGCCCCTTTCTATGGATGAGGAGCAATTGATTGAACATATACTTGAAAAGTCGGAACAGATGGGTGTGTTAAAGCGAGATAATGTTATTGTGAAAGATTGTCGCACCCTTGATTATGCTAATGTTATTTTTGACCACAACATGGAAGAAAACAGAAAGATTGTTCTTGATTACTTGGAAAAATTAAATATTAAAACTATTGGCCGTTTTGGAAAGTGGGAGTATTTATGGAGTGATCAGAGTTTATTAAGTGGAGAGGTCAATGAATAAATACAGTATCGTTATTCCAACGCATAATCGCCATAATTTAATGAAAAAGAATATTGAGTATTTTTCAAAATTTAAAGATTGTAGAATATACATATGCGATTCAACAACTGAAAAATATATCTCTGAACTTCCAGAAAATATTTCATATTATCATATGAGTGGTAAATCATTTATTCAGAAAATGAACGAGGTGTTAGGGATGATTAAAACTGATTATGTTGCAGTCTGTGCTGATGATGACTTTATTCTAGAAGGAACAACTTTGAAGATAATTAATCAACTTAAAAAAAACAATTGTGTTATGGGTGTGGGTAGATATGCTGGATTTGATTTACCCTTTGAAGGTTTTTATAAAGTTTTTTCAAAGTTTCCAAGCGTAGATAGTAGTTTTGCTTTGTTAAGAGTAATTTCTTATTTGTCAAATTATCATATGTCTTTGTGGGCTGTTTATAAAACTAAAACTATAAAAAAATCTTATGAAATTTTAAATGGATCAATATTTTCAAATCATAACTTTATTGAATTAACAATTGCAATTACATGTGCAATAGAAGGTAGGGTATTGTTTTATGAGAAGCTATATGCTATTAGAGAAGTTAATAACAAAAATTCAAAGAACTGGGCAAAACAACACAAGCCATTGTTGTTCGAATGTAAAAGCAACTTTAAAGAAATATATATCCAAATTGACAATATTAGTTCAAAAAGTTTAAATAAATTTTTGTATATAGTAGGAACATATTGCTATCTATTATTTTCGTTAATTAATTATTTTAAAACTAAATATACAAGAAAGATTATTGTAAAAGACAATATAAAGATAGAGAAAGAACTATTGTCAGTAAAAAAAATCATTTTAGAATATCAAGAATGATAAAAAAGACTTTCAATTATTTGATTTTTTCAGGATTGACATCAATAGTCGGTTTTTCAAGTACCATATATCTTACTAGGGCTATTTCACCAGATGAATTTGGAATCATTGGATTGTTCATGGCTATTGTGTATATATTGCCACTGGTTATTTCATTTTCTACTATAGGACTTGTTAGTATCAATAAAGTTAAGATGGAGAGATCGGGTTTTTCAGATTTTTCAAATAAATTTTTAACTTTTGGATTTACAAACTTTAGTCTTATTTTCATTTTATCAACAATTACGGGATTTTTTTTTAAAGACTATTGGTTGATATTTATACTATTACCAATATTAGCATTCTTGATGTATATTTCTAGTTTTCATAATGCTGAACTGATTCAAGATGGTAAAAGTAAAACGTTTGGAAGTTATAGATTAATTGTTGCGCTCATATCATTTTTGATAACATTTATTTTAATTTCATTATTTAATCTGACTTGGGATGGTAGATTAATCGCTTTGATTGTTTCAGAGTTGTCTGTATTAATTATTTCTATTTTTTGTACTTTTGAGACTATTAAAAAATTTGTATTAATATATGATAAAGAAAAATATAAAGAATTTTTTCATTTTGGAACCCCATTAATGATTGGTCTTGGTGCGGGCTGGATGTTAAATCAGGCTGATAATTACATAGTTCTTTATTTTTTTACATTAAAAGAAGTAGGTATTTATACTGCTGCGTATAGTGTTGGTTCTGTCATAAATACTATAAATCAAGCTGCGACCAATGCAATAGTACCAAAGCTTTATGTTGCATTTGAAAAAAAACAGGGACATAAAGTAATAAAAAAATTGAATTTTTATTATTCACTTATTATTTTGTGTGTCTCCTTTATTGTTGGAATAGGATCTTTTTGGTATGTGCCAATTCTTTTTGGTGTTGAATATATTGATAGTGCACCTATAGTTTTACTCATCTCAGTAGCATTTGGTTTTAATGGAATTTATCGTACCTCCGGCGGAGTCATTGCTTTTTACAAAAGAAATTTATTGCAAATGAAATTAGTTTATATTAGCGCAGTTTTAAATATTATTGTATCAATTTTATTAGTATCTAGATTTGGTATTTTATCCCCAGCAATCGGAACGGTTGTAGCTTACATGTTTCTAGCTTATATGAGCTTTTATTATGGTTGGAAAATACTTAAAGTAGAGGAAAGAGTAGATGAATGAAAAAATAATGATTTTCAGTGACGTGTATGGTTCTTTAAAATATCTATTGTATTTTATTAATGTAAATTTACAATTAAATAACCAAATCACTATTGTTGTCTCGGATAATAAAAACTACTTTAAACTAATTGAAAAAATTAATAAAGAGATTTGGAAAGAAAAAATTAAAGTCATTTACATTGAGCAATTTAATAGCAGGTATAATAATAAGTTATTGCGATATTTCGAAAGTATTATGTTTGAGAAAAAATACCTAAAAAAAATATATAGAAAATATTTTATTAATACTAGTGATTATCAAATCTATTTTACTGTAAGAAAATATAAATTTTTGATCTTTCATTTTATTGCAAAGCTAAGTAGTAGAAATAAAATATACTTATTAGATGCTGATGTCACAACAAATGAAGTAAAAAGTATACCATGTAAATTAAAGGAAGTTCTTTATTATATAAAAGCTTTATACTTGTACAACAAAAATCTTATTTTCAAAAGAGAACAGAGTGGTTTTTATGTTCAAGTAAACGCAGGGTATATAAAAAATAATAATATATCAGTTCTGATTAGGGAAAATTATGAGGACAAGGCTGATAATGCTTTAAATAAAGTCAAATTAGAATATAGTTGTTGCAACAAGCATAAAATAATATTTTTTGATCAAAATATACTGGATTTGAGCAATATGGATGTTGCCGTTGTAGAAAAAGTTCTTATTAAAGTTTTTAATATTTTATATAAGTATTACCCAAAAGATTATATTGTTAGCAAGTTTCATCCTTTTTTTAAAAATAAAACTGAAATATTGAAAGATCTAAGTTCTATGGTTGAGGATTATATTCCCGCAGAGTTTTTGATTTCAGAGAACTTAGACTTTGTTATAAGTTTTCATTCTAACGCTCTAAAAACAAATAAGTTATCTAAGTCAATTTCAATACTATATTTACTTCCATTTACCGAAAAACAAATAGTAACATATACTAACTATCTAGAAAATAACTCTGAATGTAAAGTATATTTTCCAAAAAATTATAATGAATTTGAACAAATAATATCTCAAGAAAGTGTAGAATGAATAATAAATTACTATCTATATATATACCAACCTTAAATAGGTGTGATATGTTTAATAATTGTATAAGTTCAATTGTTGAACAGGCCAAAGAGTTAAAAGTCCCTATCTACATTTCAGACAATAATTCTGATGATAACACTGAAAATGTTGCTTTGTTATTTGCAAATAATTATGAAAATATATTTTATTACAAGCAAAAATCAAGATTAGATTTAGATGCTCATCAAAATTATTATTTAAAGATTGTTGATTCAAAATATTGCTTGATGATAGCTGATGATGATGCATTAGAACCCAATGCTTTAAATCATATTGTAAATATTTTAAAGGATTATCAACCTGATTTTCTATTGTTAAATGGTTATCATTACGAAAACGATATGATTAAGAAAAAATATCTAAATATTGATATTAATAAAGATATTCCAATAAATAATCCTATTTATTTATTAGAACATTACATATTTAAAATGCATTTTAGTATGTTGATAGTTGATGTTGATATGGCAAAACAAATCGATTTTAATAAATATATTGGTACATATCATGCATATGTAGGTATTCTATTTGAATATTTATCTAAAGTATATGAAAAAAATAATAGTATTAAAGGTTTGGTCGTTTCATCCCAAATGATCTTGATAAGAGATGGTGAAAAAACATATTCTGAAAAAAAAATAGAGGTATTATTTGATATGTTCCCATCATTGTTTGAAAAATTGCCATTGATTTACGGTGAGAGCGCTAAAAAAAAGTTGTATGAGCTTATCAAACAGCAAACATACCTTAAAACTCTAATACTGTTTAGAATTAACAATTTTCTTGATTTTGACAAAATTAATAATTATAAAAAGTACATAAATAAATATATTTTAATAAAAATATATTTAATATGTATAATACCGAAATATATTTTAGGATTAAGCTATAAGTTACATTTATTTTTAAGGAAACTACTAAATGCTAAGAGATAACTTTGTTGTTAACTTTTTAAAAACAATTTATTTTAAATACAAATTTGATATTAAAATTGGAAGTAAATCAAAAATTTGTTTGTCATCAATTGCTGAAGGAAGAAATGTACTTTTTAATAATGTACAAATATATAAAAGCTATATAGGTTATGGAACATATATTTCTCATAATTCAATTATAAAAAAAACAAAAATAGGAAAATTTTGTTCAATAGGTGATAATACGAGAACGATGTTAGGTCTGCATCCATCAAGAGATTTTGTTTCTACTCATCCTACTTTTTTTTCATTAAATGATCCAGTTTCCTTGAATTTTTCAAATAAACAAATATTTCAAGAACATAAATTTATTGATGAAAATAAAAAATTTGTTGTTGAAATTGGTAATGATGTTTGGATAGGGAATAATGTTTTAATATTTGATGGTCTTAGAATAGGAGATGGGGCAATTATTGCTGCTGGTTCAGTAGTAACAAGAGATGTTGAACCATATACAATAGTTGCCGGTGTTCCCGCAAAAATCATTAGAAAAAGATTTTTAGATTTTGAAATCAAACAACTACTATGCATTAAATGGTGGGATTGGGATATTGACGAGATAAAAAATAAATCAAAATCATTTAAATCAATATCTTCATTTTTAGAAAAAGAAACAGGTATAAATTAGTCTATAACTAGAAGAAATTAATACTTATTTGATTTACTTTGAGAAAAATCAGGGGAAGGAATGTTTTTGAATTATCAATTATTGCGAATTAAGATCGAAGAGTTGTTTATAATAGTATTTTTTGTTATGATATTCTCATTTCAATTTCATGCACTTTGGTTATTATATGATATTTTAGCTATTTTTTCTATATTTTATTTTATTAAAACTACAAATAAAGCCCTTTTTTCTAATATTCTTTTTTCTTTGTGTTACTTTTTTATATTACTGATAGTTTCGGGCTCTTATTCAATTAGTTTTTTATCTATTTGGGATAATATTAAACATGTATTTGTTTTGTTTGTATTGTTTTCAATACTCAATAAACATATGGAGTATAGAAGTTTAAAGTTTGTTGAGAGAATAGGTAAAGTCCTGTTTTATACATTTATTATTGAAGTTATAATGGTTTTTTACCAATATTTTTCTGGATACCATTTTGATGACATATCCGGAACATTTGGTTATGGTGCTAGCCATGCAATTGGATACTTTTCATTATTATTCATTTCCTATCTTCTGTATATAAAACAAAAAAATAGTTTAGGTTTTTTTTTGATTATATTAACAAGCTTAGTTATTAATTATATGTCTGAAAATATGGGCTTTTATATTTTATTGTTTGTTCTATTTATGTTCAAGAATATTAAGCAATTTAGTGTATTTTTAATGATTACTATTATAGTAATATTTTTTAGCAGTTCTGTAGGAATAGACTTTGTATTTTCTATGGTATCAAGGTACATTGCATTTTTTAATATGGAAGATGTGTCTAATTTAGAGAAAATTGCCAGTTCTAGAGGACCATTGATGGCATATGCGTGGTTCTTAGGTGGATTTTTTGGAGCTGGACCCGGTTCTTTTTCTAGTGTATATGGAATGGTTGGCTGGAAAGTAGATACACTACTAAATTCGCAAATCAATATATCCAGTGCAACTAATTTATTGTCAGAATATGGACTTATAGGTATGTTGTTATGGATTTTATTGTATTTAAAATTCTTATTTAATTTTGCAAGTGATTACAAAACAAAAATATTTATGACATCTTTTTTCATATTAGTTTTTTTCTATAATAGATTATTGATGGATGAAAGGATTATATATATGGTTGTTTTATTAATCTCTTTTGTAAACATAAGTACGAAAATAAGGATAAAAAGTTCATGATATATATAATTACACCGGTGTTTAATAGAAAAAGGTTTACAAAAAATTATTTAATTGCTTTAGAAAATCAAACGAATAAAAACTTCAAAGTTATTGTTGTTGATGACGGTTCAACAGATGGAACTAGGGAGATGATTGAACAAGAATTTCCAGAGGTTGTCTTACTGAAAGAAAAAGGTAATCTTTGGTGGGCTGAAGCTACAAATGTTGGTGTTCGCTATGCAATGACTCATGGCGCCAGCTACGTGATGACATTGAATGATGACACCTTGCCTGAATCAGATTATATAGATAAGATGATTTATTGGTCAGGGCAGAAGCCAGATGCACTGCTTGGCGCTTTTGCTATTAATGCAGAAAATAATAAAGCAATTTACGGTGGTGAAATTTTAAATTGGAAGAGTGGAAAGTTTGAAAATATTTTAGGGGATATCCCCAAAGATAAGCAAAATGGTTTATATAGGGTGAATACTTTCCCTGGTAGAGGACTACTGATTCCAATGGATACTTTTAAGAAAATAGGGTTATATGATTCAAAGAACTTACCTCAAACAGTTGCGGATTTAGACTTTACAGCAAGAGCAGACAGTAGTGGGTATGAAATATTTTGTAATTATGACGCCAAGATAAAGATATATCCAGAAGAGAGCGGTGGGGTTAAATTGCGAAAAGACAAGTCTTTGAAAAACTATTATCAACATTTATTTGGTATGCGAGGTGCTGGAAATTTGAAATGGTTTACCATTTTTGTTTTTAAAAATGCTCCAAAAAAATATTTATTGCAATATTGGATAATGGGGGTTGTACGTAGAGTCGGTGGATACTTATTGGAATGGGTAAAAAATGATTATAAGCGAAAACTAAATGGTTAGTGTGATTATACCTGCATATAATCGACCGGACTTACTAGATATAACTTTAACGTCAGTTAAACAGCAAACGTTGACTGAATATGAGATAATAATAATTGATGATTGTTCTCAAGATAACAAAATCAGAGATATTGCAAATAAATATTCTTGTACGTATATTAAAAATAAAACAAATTTAGGCGCACAAGTATCAAGAAATATAGGCATACAGAAGGCAAAGTTCGATTACATAGCATTTCTTGACAGTGATGATATTTGGAATGATAAAAACAAGCTTAGTGTACAACATAATTTATTGGTTAATAATAAATCTGTTAGCTTGGTTTTTACGAGACTAGAGTATATAAATATAACAGGATTAGTTCAGAATACACAAAAAGGCATCAATGATATTGAAATGTATTCTTTCAAAAAAGAAATATTACGAAAAGATTTTATTGGTACATATTCTTCAGTCATGGTTCGTAAAAAAGATATCTTAAAAGTCGGGATGTGTAGTACGGAGTTGCCTGCTAGACAAGATTGGGACTTATGGATAAAATTGTCTGCATTAGGTAGTGCTTATAAATTTAATACGATTACAACACAGTATCGTATTCATGATGAACAAATATCATCTAATTTTAATAATAAATTCATAGGATATATAGCTGTATTAAAGAAAAACTATCCTTACTACAAAGAAGAAAAAGTAATGCTATCGCTTATGCTTCATTTTGTAAAAATTTTATTTGGTATTAAATTTTATAAACTTACACCAATATATAAGAATGAACTTCAAGAGCTTGATAAAACAACTTATAAAAGGGCAAATGTTCTGTTTAAATCAGTTATGTTAATTATTAAAATCCCTGTTTTTAAGCAATTGTTTTTCAAAAAACTTTCAAAAACATATTTATTTAAAGGTATTATAAAATCTTGATAGAAGTTAAAAAAAAACAGGTTATTAAGACTATGGTTAGTATTGGTAAATATAAGGATTTTCTTAAAAATATCGTTACTTTAGCCGAACAATATGAATCAAGTTATGTGTGTGTATCTAATGTTCACATGACGATTGAAGCCTTTCTAGACAATAAGTTTTCGGATGTTGTTAATAACGCAGACATAACTACACCTGATGGTATGCCATTAGCAAAAGCAATAAGAATGCTTTATAACATTGATCAAGATAGAGCAGCTGGAATGGACCTCATGCCAGATCTTATGAAAATTTCTGAAGAGAAAAATTTATCCATTTTTTTATATGGCTCTACGAATAAGGTACTAGCTCAAATTATTTCAAGGGCAAAAGTTGAATTTCCTAATCTAGTCCTAAACGTGTATTCTCCACCATTTAAAACCTTGTCTGATGAAGAAAAAGATAATATTGTTACAATGATCAATGAAAAAAAACCTGATTTTATTTTTGTTGCACTCGGGTGTCCAAAACAAGAAAAATGGATGGCTGAGCATAAAGATAAGTTTAACAGCTGCATGATAGGTCTTGGCGGGGCTTTGGAAGTTTATGCTGGTGCAAAAGATAGAGCTCCAAAATGGATGCAGGAGTATTCGCTTGAATGGCTTTATCGGTTTATGCAAGACCCGAAAAGGTTGTGGAGAAGGTATCTAGTAACAAATACGTTATTTATTTGTTTATTATTTATTCAGCTTGTTAAAGTGAGGATTGTCAATCGTAATGTTTGAGTCCAAGAAGTTATTGTGTAAGTTTTCCTAAAATTAGGACAACCTAAAAGCTGGCTTTTCCTGTAAAATAATATAGGAGAGGAAGATGCGAAGTTATAATGCCACTAAATCTTAGGACACCGACAGGCAATGCCAGAGTTGAACGTTTTAACGGAAGCTTTCGCAGAGAATTGCTTGATACTTATATTTTTAATTCCCTTTCAGAAGTCAGAACAATGGTAGAAGAATGAATGATTGATTACAATACGAAACGTTCACATGATGCTCTTGGCAAATTAACGCCGATTGAATTTTTACAACGCTATAATCAAACAACATGAAAAGTCACCGTATCAACTGTCTAAAATAAGGGTAAGCTTACATAACTACTCAAAGGCTTACTTTAGAAGATGATTTAGGGTAAATAGTGTAATGTTATAGTTAGTAAAAATGAAAGTAGTAAATGAAAAATAATATTTCTAGAGTGATTCTTATTGGGGGAGATATATTGAGTATTTTTATCTCAATATATCTAGCATATGGCTTACGTGTTTTGTTGGAAAATAGTATTGATCTTCCCGTTCAAGGTGATTTGAATGACTATCTCGCAAGTGTTATTGTGTATGCCGTGGTGTTAGTAACGCTTTTTAGTGAAAAGGTTTATAAATACCGGTATGATTTTTGGGAAGAGACCCGATTAATTCTGAGAAGTGTATTGATTGCTTTTGTTATCGTTTTATCTATCTTGGCTTTGACCAAAAGTATGGGAAACTACTCTCGTTTTATCGTCATTTTTTCCTTTGTCTTTATGGCTTTCGTGATACCTGTTATGAAAAATGTTACGAAAAAGCTTCTTTTTAAGGTTGGACTGTGGAAGCGTAAAGCGGAAGTTTGTGGAGATGACTCTTATGTTAAAGAAGAGGTTTTCGGAAATCCGTACTTGGGCTATGTCCATACAACTAAGGTGGACGCGCAAACTATTTTTATAGATTCAAATGGTCTTTCCGCAGGTGAACTGCAAGAACGGCTTGACGTAAGTTTAAGAGAGAAAAAGGAAGTTGTGTTTATTCCTTTGCTACAGTCATTTAACTTTGCGAATGCTCACATTATTGAACTGTCAAATGCTCGCAAAAATTTGATTATCTTGGAAAATGCACTTTTGAAAAAGTCGAATAGTTTGATCAAAAAAGTATCCGACTTGGTTTTGTCTATTTTACTCTTTCCTCTCTTGCTGATACTCTTTGCCGTTATTGTAGTGCTGATGAAGAAGGAAGAGCCTAAGGGAAGTATATTTTTCAAACAAAAACGCATGGGATACGATGGGAAAGAGTTCATCTGTTATAAGTTTCGCTCCATGTATGAAAATGGAGATGAGATACTAGATGCTTATCTCAAAGAACACCTTGATGAAATAGCCTGTTATGATAAATACCATAAGTATAAAAATGATCCGCGTATCACAAAGATAGGGCATATTATGAGAAAGACCTCCTTGGATGAACTGCCCCAGGTTATCAATGTTCTCAAGGGAGAGATGAGCCTTATCGGACCTCGTCCTTACATGCCAAATGAAAAAGAAAAGATTGGTGAACGCGTTGATATGGTGCTGGCCGTTAAGCCGGGGATAACGGGTCTATGGCAGGTTAGTGGACGAAGTGATGTTGATTTTCATGAACGTGTTGACATTGATGTCTGGTATACACGAAATTGGAACCTTTGGCTTGATCTTGTTATCTTGGTCAAGACAATCAAGGTTGTCCTGTTTAGAGACGGGGCAAGTTAAAAACTAACGATTAGAATCTGCATTAATACAGTTTAAAAAATAAAGGTAAAAAATGAGTCAGGAAGAAGCAAAAATGTCGTGCATGGAAGAAGATACGATCGACTTAAGAGAGTTGTGGGCTACTTTGATTAAGCGCAAAACGATGATTATAGGTATGACAGGATTGGTAACACTCTTGGCGGTTGTGTATGCCTTGCTTAAACAGCCTATTTATGAGGTTAAGTCGAATGTCATGGTTGGATTTATTGATGAAGTAGCAAACGATAGAAATGGATATGTTGCAGACCCTGTCGTCATTGCAAAGCATCTGAACATAGTTTTTAATGTAGAGGATAAGGTGAAAAGAGAAGGGAGGTTTGTTTCAGAAGTATCCAGTGTATCTGTAAATAAAAAAATTAAAAATTTTATCACTATCAAAACGGAAGCAATTTCAAATGAAGAAGCTTTGAAAAAGAACAAAGAGGTTGTAAAGTACTTAAAAGATTTATATCAACCTAAAATTGATCAATATATAGAAAAGATGAAAAACAGCATAAAAAATACAAAACAAAGTATCGTAAATATATCTGATTTTGAGATGAAAAACATTCTAGAACAGATCAATTTACTTAAAACTCAAAAGATAGCGAAAATTGATGAGAAAATAAGTTTTTATGAAAAAGTCAAACTGCCTTCAATTGAAAAGAAGATAAATTTTCATATGCAAAAACTAAGTGAATATACCGAAGCGATCAATGACCTGTATAAAGACAATACAAGAAACAGTGACGCCGCAGCACAGACAATATCCTCAATACAGATGTTGAATTATCAAAACTTGATCTTAAACTCTCAAAACAAGATAGAAGATCTGAAAATTGAAAAAGAGACAATTGAAAAAGAGACTATTGTTAACCTCCGGAGAGAGAAACAAAACATCAATAACGAAACAATACGAAAACTGGAACATAAGATAAACGTGGACCTGGTCACAAAAAGAAGAAACTTGGAAGAAAAAATACGACAATTGACTTACAATATGTCTGAACAAAATATTCAAAACTCAAAAGTTGTTGGTGAGTATATAGTTAAAAACTATCCTATCAAACCGAAGAAAAAGCGGATTGTAATGGTAGCATTTGCAATAGGACTGATGCTTTCTATCTTTTTGGCTCTCTTTTTAGAGTTTATCCAAGCAGGTAGAAAAGAAGAAAAGTAGGAAGACTTGATAAACACATTAATCATAGAGGTTTGGAAAAGGCCATATGTGATATCTATATAGCATATTCTTTATCTGTTAGGAGGTATATTTATCACAAAAAGCTTCTTTTTGTGATAAATAAACAGATTTCTGAAAGTATTTGTAATGGTGTACTTGAGTAATAGAAGTGTAGAAATGATATAATGGCAAAAAGTAAGGAATTTATTATGGGTGCTCCTGATTATTTACCTCATTATACATATGATGATTATAAATTGTGGGAAGGCAAATGGGAACTCTTCGAAGGTTCTCCTGTGGCTATGGCTCCTGCTCCTATGATAAATCATCAGGCTATTGCCTATCGTTTTGCAATGGAACTTGGAATACAGATTGAAGAGTGTGACAGATGCCTTGTTTTAGGGGAAGAAGATTATAAACTTAGTGATGATACTGTTTTGCGTCCTGATGTTGTTTTGATTTGTGACGAACCGCATGAAGCATATATTACAAAAGCTCCCGAAATCATTATTGAAGTTATCTCGAAGTCCACTTCTCAACGAGATGAGAACTATAAGTTTGACCGTTATGAAAAAGAGAAGGTTAAATATTACGTGATTGTTTATCCAGATGACCTGAGAGCTAAAGTATATAAGCTTGTCGATGGAAAGTATGACAAACAAGGTGATTTTTCAAAAGAGACTTATGATTTTGATGAGACCCTGTGCAATGCTAGCATTGACTTTGATAAGGTCTTTAAGCGATTTAGAAAATAATATTGCACCTTTTTTAGGATAAAAACTTTAGTGTGTGTTTTCAGCATGATTATACTGATTAAACGGATTATAATGAGTGCGGTGTATAGAGATATTTGCTACGGATTCGTGCCGACATTATTGTGCAAAACTTATAGCTATACTTTCCTCTTCTTTTATAGAATGATTTTTTTTCCTTATCACTAGCTAGTAGTTATATTTTGTTATTTAAAATTTTTAAATAATCTATTTTTCTTAAATAAATAAAGTAATAAATTTATGATATTTCACTCTTATGCCTTCAGCTATATACTGCCCATTCAAAAAACTAACTGAGGTATCTGCCAAGCAGAAGTTTCTTCAGAAAATTTAAGGAGTGGTTTATGGGAAAGATGTTTTTAGGATTTGTTTTAGGTCTGATGATGAGTATACAGCTTTTTGCTTGTAACATTAACACAGCAACTGTAGAAGAGTTGAGTGCTCTAAAGGGTATCGGAAAGAGTACTGCTCAAAAGATTGTTGAGTACAGAAAAACACATAAGTTCTCTTCTGTTGAGGACATTATGAAAGTGAAGGGGATAGGTCAGAAGAAGTTTGACTCTATCAAAAAAGAGTTAAGTGTTTAACTGGCCTCGGCCAGTTTTACGTAGTAGGACAAAAAGGTGAGAGTAGTACTACTGGTTTCATTTTTTGCCTTTTTTCATATGCACAAGCCCCCAGCCTTTTTCTTTTAAAAACCTACAAAGATGATCTTAATGTCACGGGCTGGATAATGAGTGAAAAGCTTGATGGTGTTCGCGCCTTTTGGGATGGACAGAAGCTTATATCTCGCTCTGGCAAGGTTTTTACCCCTCCGGCGTCATTCACCCGAGGATTTCCCCCTTTTGTACTTGATGGAGAGATATGGAGCAAGAGAGATGACTTTCAACATATCGTCTCTATCGTCAATACCCAAGACTCAATTCAGGGGTGGGATGAACTGACTTATAATGTATTTGAGCTGCCGGAGCAAGAAGGCGACTTCTTTGAACGTCTAGGTGTACTGAAGCATTATTTATATAATCACAAGGCGGATAAGCTTCGTGTGCTTAAGCAGATACGTATACACGACAGACAGGAACTTAAGAGATACTTTGATAGGCTGATTGGACTTGGAGCAGAAGGAATTGTAGTACGTGATCCCCATCAAAAATATTATACGGGTCGGACACGCTCATCTGTGAAGTATAAACCTTTCTTTGATGATGAATGCAAGCTTATATCAATGACTGAGGGCAAGGGAAAATTTCTTGGACAGATGGGTGTAATGAAGTGTGAATATCGGGGTAAGCTCATTAAGATTGGATCCGGGTTTACGAATGAGCAGAGAATACATCCCCCGGAAATAGGCAGTATGATAAGTTTTAAGTATTATGGTTTAACAGGTTTGGGTAATCCGAAGTATCCGGTATTTTTGAGAGTGCGTTCTGATGCTGAGATAAGTTTGAAACTAGGTAATAATCCAGACAAGTAAAAATAGTGAAGAAGTGAATGGTTGCGGAAACAGGATTTGAACCTGTGACCTTCGGGTTATGAGCCCGACGAGCTACCGAACTGCTCTATTCCGCGACATTTTAGGGTGTAAGTTGTTTGTTTGCTTTAAAAAATAATCAGAGTGTGATGAGATTTAGAAGTAAATATTTTGTGTTGGTTGCGGAAATAGGATTTGAACCTATGACCTTCGGGTTATGAGCCCGACGAGCTACCGAACTGCTCTATTCCGCGACATAAAGGTGGATGGGGTAGAGGGATTCGAACCCCCGAATGCCAGTACCAAAAACTAGTGCCTTACCGCTTGGCGATACCCCATTACAAGACTCAAACTGATGTTTAAGAGGGCGAAATTATAGGCTAAAAATTAATTTATGTCAAGAGCTTTTATAAATTATTTTAAAATCTTTTGGTGAGCAGGTTTTTCGTTCTAGTTACTGCTGAGTGTTTGATAGACCCTTTTGCCTCGAATATCTCCAAACAAGATTACATCTTTAAGCAATACATTCTTGGCAAAGCCATCCTCATCAAAGATAACATGAAGCTCGCCTTTTTCACTCTGGAAGATATCTTGATGCAAGATGATAGTAAGGAGTTGTCCTACATCATCAGACATGGCTGCTTGGAGTAACTTCCTTTTTTTGAGGCTTGGAACTTCAATATCGATAGCGCAATTAGGTGTTTTTGAACCAATAGCGGAGAGTTGTTTTGATTCGCCGTCTTTGAGAGTAGGCAGGATTTTTTGAGTATTGAAAAACAGGGAGAGCAGATCATTGTCGGTGTAATAACGAAAGTTTTCCTGCGTATGTTGAAAACTGTCTGTACTTACTTTGATATTTTTCATGGCATTGACATCAAAATGTGTGCTTGTGACAACCGTTTCTCTGTTTTTCGAAGCGTAAACCTCTTTTGTTTGATGATTGAAAATAAAGACGCTGCTTTTTATATATCGGTCTGTCTGTCTGTATTTAACAAAGGCATCAGGACGCAAGACACCATTAATGATCTTACCTTGGGAGATGTAACTCTCCTCACGGTTTTGCGAGAGAACAGAAGCCATGCCCGTAGTCCAAGCATGTACAAAGACCATATAGCTCTCTTCGTCATGGGTATAAGTGATCTCAGCCTTGCCGATCTCACCGACAATGCCAAAACTAACATCAAAGCCCGCCTTGATGGATTGGGCAGATAATGGTGAAAAAAGTGCTATTAGTATAAATAAAATCGTTTTCATACAACTATTATACAGCTACTTTATCTAAATACAATATTAATTTGCTACTATACGGGACTTCGTTTATCTACCGGACTTAACAGCTACTTCTGTCGGCGTAGCTCAGCTGTATAGAGCATCCGATTCCTAATCGGAAGGCCCTGGGTTAGAATCCCAGCGCTGACACCATATATTACGGGGCTTACAGAGTATGCTCACCTTTTTGTTCACCTTTTTGTCCACCAAAAGGGTCAAAGCTTCGGTCTATTTTTAGTTGTTCACCTTCAATAAATCGAGCATAGTTTTTAATGATCATCTCAATATTCGAGTGACCGACAATCCTTGCAATCTCCAACAAAGAAAACTTACCGCTTTTTAGCATGGACGTTATAAAGGTATGTCTCATGTTGTACGGTTGACGGTATTCAATACCCGCCTTTTTCAAAGCATTCTTCCATCTCACCTTGCTTATCTTGTCTGCCGAGTACCAAGTGTCACCCCGACTGCTTGTAAACAGATACAGGCTGTTAGAGATCTTCATCTGACTTTTTATATAAGAAACTATATTGTCAAACATTGGAACATCTCTTATTCCTGAAGCCGTCTTGGTTGTCGAGACTTTGCCATTTGCGATTGCTCGTCTGACTTTGATCACTTTGTTCTCATAATCAATGTCTTTGTGCATCAAGCCGATTATCTCACCTGTTCTCATCCCGGTATAAAAACCGATAGCAACGAAATTTCGAAACCACTCATCATCTATGGAGTCCAATATCACCTGAACATCCTCGATCTTGAACGGCTCAACACGATCTGATTCGCCTTTGTCAACCTTTGGAAGCTTTACATTTTTCGCAGGGTTGTCGAGAACCACATCGTCTGCCATCTCAAATACACCGCGAAGGACCGTTAATATATTTCTAACCGTCTTCACCTCACGAGTCTTAAGCAGCTTCGATGCGAATAACCTTACATCACTTTTGCCTATCTCGTTGATCTTCTTACCTTTGAATTCAGGTAAAATAGTGTTGTTGATTTTAGCTCTTATATCGCTATAAGTCTTAATGCCATTTTGAAACTTCAGGTAAGTATCCGAATAATGATCAAACGGTTTTACTTCAATCTTTTTGTCTTCCAGTTGCCCCAAAGCAAGTTTGGCTTCAAGCCTTGGAAGCACCTCGTTTTTTATCAACTTCCTGTTGCCTGGCGTATCGTCTAAGCCTGTGCTTTTTTCAATTCGCTTTCCGGTGTCAGGGTCGTTGTATCTAATGTGCAGTTTTGATCTGCGTTTCACTATTGAGGCGATGAATTTTCCTTTCCGCCTCCTCGTTTTCGGAACTGACATTATACCTTACCCCGCTATCTTGTCTAAGATTTTATTTGCTATCGGATTGTTTGACGGATCTTTTTTCTCAACCCAATCAACCATTGCTGCGACCTTCCAAAACGGCTGTGTTTCTCCTTCCGGGGTGAAGTAATGGACACCCTCTTTAAACACAGTGCTCTTGCGTTCTTTTAAGTAGTCTTTGGATCTACCTATGAGCTTCGCCATGCGTGTTGCACTAAGATATAGTGGTTCATTCTCCATAGGAGTCCTTTAACAGTAATTTTTGTTTTGATTGTTTCTCCGAACGGGATCACATAAACTTTTTCACGCGGCAGCTTTTTGAAACTCATACACAAACACATAAGAGCGTTGGTTAGTCATGTCTATGTTCTTCGCCATGGCACTTGTTGCACAGCCACTCTACTTCTAGTGGCTTATTATAGTCTGAATGATGCCCATTTAGCTTTTTGTCTTGTCTACATATCTCACATAAAATAGGCTTGATAATATCTCCTTTTAAGACAGCTTTATTTACAGCATCTCTAGCTTTAACTTTTTTACTACCCCTTTTTTTAGAAGATGCTTTTCTCCATATCTCTCTAAACTTTTCAGGGTTTCTTTTTCTTTGTCTTTCAGCGGACTCCCTAGTTAGTCTTCTAGCATTATCTTTGTCTCTAGTTTTTAATGTTGTTTCTGTATGACAAGGCTTACAAGAAGAAGTTATGCCTATTGGGCTTCTTTTGTCCTTATAAAATTTATCATTACTTTTAAAGCATTTGCATTTATTGCACTGGTAGTGTTTTTCATTATTTACAATAATAAATTTTTTAAATCTCATTCTGTACCCTCTCAAATTCGTATATAAAACAATACGGGTTACTCTTCCAATCATAAGGTGCTTTGTATGGTAGGTTGTTCCAAACATACTCTTCATAGCACTCTTGATGTGTCATTGTATCCCCTTGCCCGAGATAGCTTAAGCAATCAGATTTATCTGCTCCCATATAAACTGCAAGTCCTTCTTTAACACAATCCTCTTCACTAATATCCTGCAAACGCTCTACCCTGATAGACTTTACTACAGCTTCACCATGTATTAATAAATCTTCCTCGCCATTTATAAAAACAACTTCCAGTAGCTCTACTTTTTCACCTATTTTGTATTTTAGGAACTCATTAACAACATTTTTGAAACTATGGCTTATGTACCAACCATTAAGACTTTTATTAAGTTCTTCAATAAAATGGCTAAAGTTAAACGTGTAGCTATTCTGCTCTATAAACGATTCTATTTTGTTTTGCTTTATCGGTCTACGAGTCATACACTTAGTACCACTCTCTATACCCTTAATGCCTTGTTGGTTGAATGTTATCCCTTGCATTGGTTGTCCTTTTTACTCATCTTCAAATTCTTCAGGAAAGAATTTCTTACGAGCAGTAAGCTCTGCTTCTTCCCTAGCTTCTTTAACATGTCCAATAGATATGGATTTTCTTATAGACCAATGGTGTCCGAATTTTTCAACCATCAATCTGTCAATTTCATCGTCCATAAAGTTTTCCATATTTTGAAGTGTGAAAAAGAATTCAGCATTATCCGCTATACGTTCATCAAGTTCACTCAGTCGTTCAAGCCACCAATCAAAACCAGATACACCTTTGTTTTTAGCATCATCTAAAATCAAGGCTATATTTTCAACATCGTTTTTATTCATAGTCTACCCCTTCATATATGCCTGTTACTTCACTTCTTGCTTTGTAGTCATCTGTTAAGTCAAATAAAAACTCTTCCCAATCTTTGTTATCAATGTCTATTAGACCGATAGATAAAGTCTGTTTGTCAAAGACTACTATGTATCTAATAATATCCGCATCATGGTCTTCGTAGCTCCAAATATCCCCACCCTTTCCACCTTCACTCAATGATGCAAAAATAGGCTTGTCGTTTTTATATGGCATACCAGGTAAGTGTATTGCTAGTGTTGAGGGGTCTATTTCAAATAAATATTGAGATTCACCTGTAAAATAAGGTTGACTAGGGTTTGAAAAGATTACTGGATTTTTAGTTATGTAAAACACCCCTTCATCTTCAACTAAATTACCCTCAATGTATCCACCGTCATCTTTACGTTTTGCTCTGTATACTGGCATCCGTGTCATTTACTTACTCCATGTTAGAAATTCAACCTTACTGCAGCGATCACACTCACGAATTGTAGTATAGTCATAGCTGTAAGAGTTGTGTTTTATTTTATGTTTATGACCTGCTATGGAGCAGATCAGCTTGTTTAGAAGTTTTCTCATTTAAAAGGGGATCTCGTCTTCGTCAATGTCAATTTCAGGAGTTTGAGTAGGCATGGTTTGTTGACCGCCATAAGATTGTTGCTGCATCTGTTGATTGTCAGGCTGCTGTTGATAATCTGTGTGTGATTGATGCGCTTGATCTTGTTGTTGACCATCTGACTTACTATCCATCATCTGCATAGTTTCAACGATCACAGAATGTTTTGAACGTTTGCTACCATCTTGGGCAACCCACTGATCAAATTTCAAACGACCTTCTACTAAGATTTTACTCCCACGTCTTAGGTATTGGTTGGCAACTTCAGCAGAACGACCAAAAAAAGTAATGTCCATAAAACACACTTCTTCTTTACGCTCTCCGTTCTGTGTGAACTTACGGCTTGTCGCAATGGCTGTGTTTGCGATTGCGCTCCCGGACTGGGCATATCTAAGCTCAATATCTCTGGTCAGGTTTCCGACCATTACTACTTTGTTATACATTATGCACTTCCCTTTTCTTGATACTCTACATCCTCTAAGACATCGTTAGCCTCATCAACTTCACCTGTCTCATGGTTCTGTGCAACCATGTCATTTAGATCAACAGGCTGTTCAATGATCTCTGCTTCAACAGGCTTATCATCCTTACTAAGCACCATCGAAACATCTTCACCCATAGGCAGAGACTTGACAAGCTTTTTCAAAACAGTTTTCTTTGCCATTTCAGCAAACCACTCAGCCCACACTCCGCTAGGTTTGTCCTTTTGATTGCTGCTTGACTGTCTGTGTTTATCAATTTGTTTTTTGTTCATCACTTCAACGTACAAAGTCCCGTCCGGTGACTGAGCCAAAGCAACGGCATATTTAAAGATCTCTTTTTCATCGTCAATGTCTTTTTCAAACGTAACAATCTCATTAAAACCATCTATTTTGTATTCAAAGGTGTCGGCTTCATTTACGATGTAGGTCTTAGTCTTCCATCCAGTACGCGATAATAATGCCGTGTATCCTCTTGCAGATACAATAAGCTGAACGTTATTACCAAAAGGCACAAGGTAAGCGTGAGATAGGATAGGGCTTAGGTCAAGACCCATCTGAGCCACAGTTACACATGCATCGATGATACTGTTCGTATTACATTTTGATAGCTTATAGTCATTGGCTACTTTGACCGCCGTTGCCATAAACTTATCAGACTTTGCTTTGTCACCAAGAAGAGATTTGATGATCTTTTGTTGAGCAACAAGACCAGTTTTAATCTCTTGCTCTCTTACAGCTACTTGACGCATAATTAAGCTCCTTTCTTATAATAAACCCATGATGGAAGGGTTAGTGTTTGTACTACTGTTTCATCAACTGTATCTTTAAATATAGGCATTTTAAAATCTTCTATGTGACTATAGATGTCCAACGCTCTAAGGTACTCATCTTTCCCAAAGTCCAAAGCAGTTGGATCAAGCTCATACATACCGACCATGAAAGGGGCGGTCTTTTGAACGACAATAAATAGAAATTTATCTGCTTTTTTGCCAATACTCTCAAGTGTGTCTATGTAGAACTTCGCCTGAACGTAATAGCCGAAGTTTGCAACGTCTTTAACAAACCCGTCAGGAGAAGCGTCTTGCGTTGTCTTTACGTCAACAACAACACCGATGTCCTCACGGTAATAGTCAGGACGGCATTTGACCGACACCCCTTCAAGTTTTCCGAAGTGGCTACTCTCTGCGACTCCACCGGTTAAGAATAACTTAGCCTCATCATGTTGTAGAACAGATTCTGAACAGCTTTTACATAAGTAGAAATCTTCTTTAGATAGAACGGTCTTGTTTTGATTTGCCTCTTCAAACTTTGCCCAAACATCTTTTCCTTCTTTGGTTCGCTTATTGATCTCGGGAGCAACCACAAATTCATCATCGAACTCATGAGGCTCTAAAATCAGCTTATGAACAGCGGACCCTATAGAAAAGTTTTTTGTCTCTCTTCTTATCGGGTTCAAAAACTCATACGGATTTTTTAAAATAGTCTTAATGCTAGAAGCACTTAGCTCGGGTCTAGCATGATACGCTTCATTTGTCATGGATTTTCTCCCCATTCTCTATTATCTTCCTTATAGCGGTCATACCAAACTATGCATAAACCACAAACTATGATCCCGGACATTGCTAATATAAATTCAACAATCATAATTAACTAGCCGTTGGACCTGGATACCAAATGTTATTTACAGGTTTTGTTTTTTTAAGAATAAGTTTTTTCATGCTATCATTCCTTATCGTTTTTATGCGATTGCTGACAGGTTGTGTTTAGTCGCTCGTCCTGTCAGTATCTTAAACTTGTAAGGTTTTACAACCACCTCTTTAGACTTCGTTTCAATGTATCTTGCAAACTGTCCTACTGTCACATCGATACCTGCTTCTTTAAATCTGCGAAGCTCGTCTCTGATCTCGTCATATCTCATATAAACCCCTTACATGATCCTCAAAGAGTGAGCTTACTTATCCATTAGGGAAGAGATAAGCAGACTCTTTGAACATTCTTTATTTATATATTCAGCCTCCACCAAAAGAGGCAACACTTCGTTTCACTAACTAAACATACACTACAAATGCCACCAAAGGCACACGCTAAGGAAAGTCCTCACACATACACAACCCACCGCAAACCGTTACCTTGTCAAGGCTAAGAGTTTTGACTTACTCAGTTCGTTTTGCTAGTCGTTGCATATGAATGAGAACTTTAAAAGAAAACCGCAATCGCACGTCCACAAGCGAAAAAAGTTAAATTGTTTTCGATAAGTATGAGTTAGATCTTTGGGAGTCAGGTTCGGTTTATACGATCTTCTTTTAAAGCTCTCGGTGAAGTGGTTGCCATGTCCAAGCGTCTGCCATATGTCAAAGAATTAGGGTTATTGCAAGCGATACACCACTTCATAAAAAACTCTCTTTAAGTCACTACCGGACACCTCGACCAAGAGTCCCGATGAATCTTTTTTGATTGTGGTCATTCATAGTGGCTTTTTAAAAACTCTTTCTAAGTCGTAGCGTTTCCCCGTATCTCGAAACCGATGTATCAGTGCGCTGTATTCCTACGACTTATTAAAAAGTTTGTGTCTTGATTATTTAACCTCTATCCTGACAAGAGGGTTCTTGATAAGTGATTGAACTCAAACGGTCTAAATCGTTTGCATGTTTGTATTGTACACTATGTACTACTTATAGACAGCTTAAAAGAGTACAATATGTACAAATATGTAAAATCTATGCTAAACTTACATAAATTAACGAATGAGGTATAATAATGTTTAACAAGAAAGAGGTGCTTATAAATATGGAAAATTTACGAATAGACGTAAGACTTAGACACAATGAACCCGTTGACCTTATAGATATGGCAAACTCACTAATATCATTAAGCGAGCTTGCATCAGAGAGGATCAGCAAAGAGCATGGGCTAAAAAATACGAGAGTAATGTTGCAGGGGGTAAAAGAGGGGTGCGATATATATCAGCTGTCTTTTATATTTGCTTCGCATGTTCTTCCCATAGTAGAGAGTTTTAATACCGTAGCCTCTTTCACTGGGTATTTAAAGAACTATATAGGGCTGGAAGATAAAACTATAAATGAGATAGAAAATGATGCGTCACTGACAGTAAACAGCGCAAACCAGGTTCAAACTATTGTTAAGCCTATTGAAAACAATAGTTCATCATCTTTGAGCATAGAGGTGTATGGCGGAAATAATAATGAAATAAACATTTTTCAGATCAACTCAGAGGAGGCAGACAAAATAAAGAAAAGTGCCGATATTGTAAAACAGATAAAATCCTCTCCGGCAGAAGAAAAAGAAAGTCCAGCTCATGAAAAAGTTCTAATCGAGATGCATCAAACCATAGACAGTGATAAGCAAGTCAAGCACAAGGCATACTGTGATGATATTTTGAAACGAAAAGCAGTTGCTACAACGATACTTAATGCAGATGATAGTAAAGCAATACTAGACAACCCATATAATAACTACTTCCTGGTGGATGTCACGGTGCATAAAGTAAACGGGTCCCCGAAATTGTATGAAATCACCAAACTTTACAACATAGTGCCTAAAGATGAGTAATTCCATATGAAATTTTTTATATTGTTTCTAGCACTATGCAATATCAGTTTCGCGAAGCATTTGCATAAAGAAAAATGGTATCAGCAAATATTTTGTGACGAGAAGCAGGGGATAGTCGAATACAGGCTTGAAGATAAGACTCGCGTGGATTGTCTTATGGATGAATATGCAGTAGAGGCAGACTTTGCGAGTAAGTGGGCTGAGAGTATAGGACAAGCTCTATTCTATGGATATATGACAAATAGAAAACCTGCTGTGTTGCTTATCATGGAAGATCATGTGAAAGATGAAAAGTATTTGATCCGATTAAAGAAGGTAGCTGAGAAAGAGGGGATTACTATATGGACTATTACACCGGATAAGTCTATGAGCCTGTATTATCGACCATAAAATGTTTAATCTTTTTTATCTTCTTCAGAGGAGTTTGCAAGTTTTAGAAAATTAAATATTTTTGCTTTATCGCCAAATATAAACAAAAGCACCCAAGGCAAAAGCTCAATTATTTTAAAGAATAGCATCTCAAAATTCTTTTTTACCAATCCTACATTTAAAACAAATGGCTCAAGAACTAAAGATATAAAATATATAAACATTACAGCAATAATAAAGATGCTTCCAGCGCTAAGAATACGTTTAAAAATCCTTACAATGTGACCCCGGACATCTTGTTTGTCATTGTGCTCTGCTGCTTCGTTTTCTTCTTTTGCTTTTGTAACTGTATTTTTCTCGGAATATGATCCATTGCCTTGTACTGTATTTACATGTGCAGAGACAACCCTAATACCACCACTACTACTGCTCATTCATTAGCTTTGTGTAGTAATTTTGTATATCTTCATCTTGGAGCTGGGTGTGTCGTTCATGGTCTTTATATACTTTCTTCCATGGAGAGCCTTCAACATGAGTCATATCAATTAGTTCGTAAGCATTGTATTCTTTATGAACTTCCCACACCTCTCTAATGAGAGATTCAATTTTTTCCTTATGTTTTCCAATAATTGGAATATGACATGTAATAAATTGGTTGTTGTCATCAAATTTTAACTCTGTAGATTGCTCCGTAATATTATTTCTCTGATAATGCTTAAATGTGTGATACACGGATGGAATGACTGGCCCGAACTTCCAAGCTTCTATCCTTTCTTCAAAAAGTCTTTTTTGAAAAAACGCAAGTCCCCAACCATAAGTTAAAAACACAAGTTTGACAAGCTGAAGAGGCGTTACTTTATGATCGCTTATTTCTATAAAATAATTAGCAATAGCCAAGGAATTTTGTTTGTACTCATTAGTGTCTGTCATAATCCTCTCCTTATTTTAAATATAATGACAGTCTAGCATATTTCGTACCGAATAGTATATACCATTGCGTAATGCAACTATCCCCCAACCATTCTAAGGTGATCTGCTAATTAATCTTCAATTTACTACCAACAGTAGCATGAATGTTGACATAAGGTTTACCAACTATCTCCCAATCATCAATACCAAGATCTTTTTTTACCATGAAGGTGTGGCTGTCATTTCTACTCGATATCATAATATCATTGTTTCCTAAAAATTTAACATCTTTGATCTGCACTGTTTCCCCATACCGCACTAAATAGGTACCGTCTATCTGAATAAAATCCCGGCCATTAACCATATCTATAAAAACCACATCGTTTTCATAGTAAAGAGGTTCCATAGAGTTTCCGGCGACAATGATCACTAATGCGTTCTCATCCAACGCGATATGCGGGGGGATAAGCTCGTTAGGATAAGATCTTCTTTCTGCATTATCTACTGCATACCCAACAGCTCCTGCGCCGGCGTAGATTGTTGGTAGCTCTGTGTAGTTTGGATCTATTTGTATTGTTGGAACTGGCCCACTAGTAAAAAAAGACTGCTCAGTCACTTTTGCCATTTCAGCAGCAAAAGAAATAATATCAGGATCAGGAGTTCTGCTTCCATCTCTATATTTGGCAATTGACTCTTTACTTATTTTACGTCCATTATCAGTAATATATTCTGCAAGGGCTTTGTTTGTAATCCCTGCATCTTTTAAAACTTTATTGAAATTTTCTGCAAACATAATAAATTTTCCTTGTGTACTAATTGTACAAAATGTAAAAATACATAATGTACAATTATTTAAAGTTACTTAAAGAGTACATTGTGTACAATCTAGTTATGAAAAGACAAAAATTAAAAGAACTCTTATTAGAGCATTACGAGTCGGATATGGCAAAAAGTGTTCTTTCAGGAAGAAGAAAACCCAATATTACTGTTATGCATGAGGCAAATACAAAGTTAAAAATTCCAGTAATAGCTTGGCACGACATTAAATCATATCTAAAAAGTGACGACAAAAAAGTAGCTTAGCGAATCGACCGGGGGCGGAATCCCGATCACTCGTTACGAAGCGGAGCTTAAAGGCGTTACCCGCAGAGCATAATTTGTTTATGTCTGAGGGTATTATCACAAAATATTAATTATAAGGAAAGTGGAAAATGGCAAACCTTTTAGACGGTCTATACGATGAGAAAGATTTTGCACCTCACAGGGTTATTTATGAGGCAGCGCACAAAGTAATAAGAGATTTCCTAGACAAAGAAAATAAAAAGATTGATTATGTCGCGGAACAATTGGAAATAACCCCGTCTTTGCTTTATAAAAAACTAGACCCAATGCAAACACAAAGGCCCCTAAGCGTTGATCTGGCTACCGACATTACAAAGATTACTGGTGACAGTCGAATTCTTAGGGCAATGTCCTTTGCTGCAGAGATTGAAGACAATGGCATCCAAGAAGACGCATGTGCAGTACAGTCAATGACAATGAGAATAGGTGTAGTGCTGGGGGAACTTACAAAAGAAGTTCTTGAATCTGCAGTAAATAATGATATTGATGATAAAGAAAAAAAATCTATCAGAAAAGTATTGCTCGATCTTCACAAAACAGTTAATGATTTAGAAGAAGCAGTGCAGTAAATTCGCTAAGTCTCTTTAGAGGGGCCTAGGCGAGTCTATGACTCATCAGGAAGAATCGGCAGTCTCGCCAAAGTCAAACCGATTCAACACGTTTATGTACGCTCTGCAATTATAACGACAGAGCCTTAACAAGTATATAAAAGCGAGGGTTAATCGTGGTAGGTTCCTCGCCTCACTTTTATATGTTTAACCTACCAAGGCGGAAACCATGAAAAAGACTAACGAACAGATAGAAACTACAGATGAATATGAAATAAAGACTCTAACCAATGAATTAAGAGGTCTAGCAAAAGAACACAAGAATCTTGACAACAAACTATCAAAAGAATCTCCTAGTCTATTCTTCCAAGAAATTAGATCAATGAAAGCAAGACTAGCTGAATTCAGAAAGATAATGAACAGAAAAATCAGAAGGCTTGAAAAGCTTGGTGGTGTTTGGGATGATGAAATAGAACGTATTTCAGTAGGGATGGTGGCTTAATATGGAATCTAAAAACCTAGATCAAAAGTTTAACGAGTACCACACTCAAAATCCAAACGTATATGACCTCTTTAAAAGATACTCCATCCAATTGAAAGAATCCGGGCATAAACACTACGGTGCTAAGACTATTATGGAACGTATCAGGTGGCACATTGATGTTGAATCAAAAGGTGATAAATTCAAGATCAACAACAACTACACTTCACGCTATGTTCGTATGCTTGTAGCTGAGATACCGGCGTTTGCAGAGTTCTTTCGTACAAGAGAGCTTTTGAGCCGTAAGGCGGCTGCGTAATGAACACGGCATTTAGATTTTACGGAAGACAGCCTTCTGATGATATGCAGAAAGTAGCGTTAATGGCACAATCAAAATACAACCTAAACGACATGCAACTAGCAGGGATACTGCAGATACATGACTTTTTTATACGGATGTCTGTATTTGATGTCAGTCCTATGCTTATGGGTATGACTTACAAGAAAGAACATATCAAGTTCCCTTACAAAACAAAAGCTTTTTTTTCTGAAAGATATGAAAACTGCATAGATGCTCAAACTCATTTTAACCATGTAACAGGCCATAAGTACTTTTTACGCTTCATTGATAGTATATTAAAAGAAAGCTTCGTGTTAAGTGATTATGTGTCTTATGGAGTGTTTGAACCTATCCAGGTAAACCACCAAGAATACACTTATGCAGAGGCAGCGTAATGAGTAAATTATTACTTGATTCACACCCTCTTGTAGTTCAGTCGGAATTAGCTGTTTTAATAGGTCTTAACGAGTCTATATTTGTACAGCAATTACACTATTGGCTAAGCAAATCAACTAATGTTAAAAACGGTCGCAAGTGGTCTTATAACAGTTATGAAGAACTACATGAACAATTCCCTTTTTGGTCAGTAAGAACTATTAAGACAATCACTAAGAAACTGAAAGATTCAGGTCTTGTTTTTATAGAAAATTTCAATATAAATAAGTGGGATAAGACCAACTGGTACTCCCTAAACTACGATGAACTAAATCGTATCATCGAGAGTGCAGAAGTTGCACTATCAGAAGGTGCAAAAAGTATGGTTATCGATAGTGCAGATGTTGCACCATCATATAAAGATAAATCTTTGACAGAGACTTCTTCAGAGACTTCTACAGATAATAAAAATAATAAAAAAGATTTTTCTTTCTCTCTTTCTAAAAACTGTCAATTTGACAACTTATCTGAAGAGTACAAAGCAAAACTGAAAGGCTATGCAGTTGTAAGAGACGGTGCTTATGCATTTGCTTCATTCTTAGATCACCACATTGCCAAAGGCTCAAAGTTTAAAGACTGGTCAAGAGCTTACAACACTTGGGTAAACAATGCAAAGGGCTACAACAAAAACTATAACCCGGAGGACACGAAGAAAGTCCTAACGGATCACCCTAAGTTCAAAGAGGTGTTTGTTGAGTACGGAACTAAAAACATTTATTCTTCATCATTTGATCTTGCTGGAAACTTTGAGGTTAAAGAATCCTCTTATGATGTTTCTGAAAACAATCATACACAACACCGAGAAGTAATGGCCGGAGTCAGAAAAGCTTTGGGGAGGGTGGCATGAAGCAAAAATCCTGCAAGATCTGCAAGACAAAATTCACCCCGACAAGAGAACTCCAACCGACCTGCACTGAGTTTAATTGCATGAACGAATACGCAAACAAGACACTGAGCAAAGCAAAGCAGCTAAAGCAGAAGGCCAACCGGAAAGCATTAAGCAAATTTAACATGAGTGATGTATCAGTATTGAAGCGTAAAGCACAAACGGAGTTCAATAAATACATTCGCCTTCGTGATGCCCACCTTCCTTGTATCTCATGCGGGTATAACGGAACAGGCAGACAATGGCACGCTTCTCATTTTCGTCCTGCTACTAATTCAAGATTTAGATTTGATGAAAGAAATGTTTGGAAGAGCTGCCAAATATGCAATACACATTTAAGCGGAAACTTAGCCGAATATAGAAAATCATTACTTATAAAAGTTGGCGAAGAAGTAGTGGAAGAACTTGAGACAACAAGCCCCATAAAGAGATGGTCCGTTGAAGAATTGATTGAGATCATCACTATAAGTAAAGAAAAAACAAAAAAACTCAACAGGGTTGCAATATGAAATGCAAAATAAAAGGGTGTGTAAAAGAGTCTGTTTATAAAAAAGACCAAGTGTGTCAAAAGCACTATTTTCGCCACATGAGAACAGGCACTTATGAATTAGTACCATCAAGAAAATATAGAATAGAAAACCCAGCAGGGTATCAAAAAATATTTGAGCCTTCTCATGAACTAGCAGACAGTATTGGATATGTATATGAACACAGATTTGTTTATTTTAATCACAATAAAGAAGTTAAATAATGTTCAATGTGTGGAATTGAAATTAACTGGAAAACCTTGCATATCGACCACATAGACAACGACAAAAGAAACAACGATTTAAAAAATCTAAGACCTACTTGTAGAACTTGCAATGTATATCGTGCGCATACTCCAACAACTCAAGGGAAAGTTTTTATTGAGATTGATGGTAGGAAATTAACACCTACTGCATGGTCTAGGCAAGATGGAGTAAAAGCATCACACGTAACGATAAGAAGAAGATATTTAAGTGGAATGTCTGCATATGATTCTGTATATGGTGTAAAGAAAACACATATCGATAAAAAAAGCAAAGCCAATACATGCAAAACAGATGAAATGAGAGGAATACAAATATGAACAATCCAATAGAACCAAAACATTACACAGACTTAGTAATAATCCCACTTGAGTACATAACAGCAAACGAAGGAGAGTTTTCGTGGTGCATAGCAAACGTAATTAAGTATGTGAGCAGATACAAAAGGAAAAACGGATTAGAGGACCTTAAAAAAGCCAAGTGGTATTTAGATCACCAGATCAAGCTTTTAGAGGAAGGGTCAGCGTGAGGGAAGAAGTGCCGGCCCACAATATGACATTAGGTGAGTGCCACAGGATAGAAAGTGACTCAATGAAGATGGTAGATGGAAAGTGGGAATCTGTTTATGTGTCAAACAAGCCAAAACCTATGAGCACCAAAGTAGTTGGTGGAAGCAGTGAGGCCGGAAGATATTATACAGCTAAGATGAACCAAGTTTTTTGCAAACCCGATGAAAACTCCAATACCAAAGTTACTCTTAATGTAAACCGTGAGCGCATGAAAGAAATGTTGAAAGAAGCATACGAAGCAGGAAAAGCAGCTTCATGAAGATATCAGGTCACTTCAACCGGTTCATGTTTGGTGTAATCTTAAAAGACATAAGAAATGCAGATGTATTGATCTTCAAAGATTTTAACTTCAAGTTTAGACCGAGACAGATAGCCAGTGAATCAATGAGGGAGCTTTTTAAGCATTTAGACCTCAGTTATCCAAGAGATGATAAAAACATTCCTATGAGCTATACAAAGCTTGACAGTAAGCAGATGACAAGACACGTTCAGTTCATAGAAAGGGTTGCAGGGTTTAGTGGTCATGAGATGAAGCACATCTCTGAAGAGTGGAACAGATTATTACAGCAGGCAGGGATTGTTAAATGAATTAGTTAAGAGGGTGTTGCGCAATAGGGATAGTTGTTTATTTAGCCGGGTGCTTTGTGGCCCTGACTTTAACTTTAATTACTTATATAGGGGATTGAGATGGAAAAAGAAATCATATGCGTTTATTCATTGTCGGCAATTGTATCTGTAACGATAATCTATTTGTTTATTATTTCAATAAAAGGATGGATAGGGTGAAAGTTGTTCATACATCAGGTGAGTGGAGAATAGAGCTTGATGACTCAATGCACCAAGAGGTTTATATTATTTACGATATACGAGGCGTGGAGATAGACAGAGCGATTAATTTTGAGCTCGCTTATTCTTTGCTGGGTTTATACAAAAAACAATCTTAATCAATGAAGGCGGAACTTATGACATATAGCTATGAATGCAAAGAGTGTAACACTAAAGAGACAAGGCAATCCTCTGTTGACAATAGAGATGAACAATCGTGTAAAGAGTGTGGCAATAAACTTAATCGGGTGTTCGTTGCGTCAAGTGGCATTGTAACAAGCGATGGGTTTAAGGGATAGTAATGAGTGGCGGACTTATTACTAATGAGTATTTAGGCGTGTACTTGGCAGGGATATTTGGCCTACATAATCAATACTTCAAAGATGCGTATACAAAGAAGGTGAATATCAATGCAAGTTTGAGAAGCGTTAACGGGTTTGTCTTTGTAAAACTGCCTGATGAAGTAGTAGAGCGTATTGAGGATGGATATATAGCATACAAGGTTGAAGACCAAGACAATGCTGAGTATGAGCATTTATATAAACTAACACGAAGCTGCACAATAGGGTTCTGGAAGTAATGCCTAGCATACGCAAGAGACTATGCAATAAGCATGGTGTGTATGAAGGTAAGGTTTGTAGTGAGTGCAAATCAAAACGTGATAGGTCCTATGACAATACAAACAGAAGTCAGGCATCAAAGCAGTTCTATAATAGCAAGCAATGGAAGATAGTGAGAAACAAAGTTATTGCTAATGAGCCATTATGTCGTATATGTAAAGATAGTGAAGCTAAAGAAGTAGATCATATAGTTGAAATAAAAGATGGTGGAAGCAAATTAGACATAGACAACCTTCAGCCATTATGTAAGCTGTGCCACAGTAAGAAGACAGCAGAAGAAGTTAAGCATAGGTCTAAGTGTGTATAGGAAGGGGGCGGTTAAATCTCTACAAACTGACGATGGTAAGACCGCTATGGTAGTCACGTTTCCCTCGGCTTGAGTTTTCAAAATTTTAAATAGGTAACAAGAAAGGTAACAAGTATGCATACCCATAAAGAGACACTAGAAATACTAGGTTGCTCTAAGATGGCACTATCAAGATATGCCCAAGATGGAAAGCTAACAAAAACAAAGAAAGGACGCAGGGCTTACTATGATGAACATGAAGTTGCTGCACTTGTCCCTTCTGTTGAGGACGGTAGAATGCGAAGAGGTTTGGAGCCCAAAGAAAAAAAGTCAATTGAATTGCCAAAAGAGGTGCATGAAGAAATTACAAATATATCTGATTCAAGAAATCTTGATGCAGTAGGATATCAATATCTTGCTGAGGCCACAAAAGACTTAAATAATCTTGGATTTTTCGAAGAGTGTGACAGACAGATATTAGTATTGTATGCTCTCAATGCACAAATGTATCAACGATACTTATACGCTTCATCTTCAGTCGATTGTATATCCGTAAATGATAGCGGAACGTCAACACTCCACCCGCATTTTAAAGTAATGCAACATCATGAGAAGCAAATGCTCATGTATATGGATAGGTTAGGACTGAACCCTTTGAGCAGAACAAAGCTTGATGCTAAGCCAACTAAAGATAAAACATCAATAATGGATATTTTGAATGACAAATAAGAGAAAGTTTAGCCCTCCAGAGTATTATTGGAAACTAGCAGAGGATTACATTGATAAACAAACAAAGAACCTGACAGGAACTGAATACTATTTAGATGGAAAGTTGTCTTTGAAGTGTGTCAAATTTTCGTCTTTGTTAAAACATACATCCGGTGAGTTTGCAGGGGTGAATTTTCAGTTCCAAGATTGGCAACTATATTCGATTATTGATATATTTGGAACTAAGTTTGCAAAAGGGAGGCATAAAGATTTAAGAAGATACCAAAAAGCTCTATTCTTTATACCCAAGAAGAACGGGAAATCAGAGTTCGCAGGGTTACTCCATGCAATAATATTCTTTATAGACAAGGATAAGGCAAAAGAACAGTACAGTATTGCAACAGAAGTGGAGCAGGCAAAAATTATTCATAAGGTATTCTTAACAATGCTAAAGCAAGAAGATGATCTTTATAATACTATAAAGCATACTGTAAAGCCCCCGAAAGTGACAAAAGAAGATGGTGCTTTTATAGATGAGTTCCAATCTCTGACAAGTTCAGCCGATACAAAAGACGGACTAAGGCCAAGCTTTTTAACAGTAGATGAAGGCCATGCACACGTATCAAAAGACTTATACCAAATTATGACCGATGGATTAGCAGGGAGGAATGAACCATTAGAGATTCACTTGTCAACAGCAGGATATAACACGCAAGGTTTTTTTTATCTTGATATTTATTCTTATGCTAAAAACATTCAAAAAGGGATCATCAAAGATGATAGGTTTTACAGCGTATTATTTGAGCCTGATGAAGAAGATATGGAAGACGATGACTTTTGGAAAAAAGAAGAGGTTTGGAAAAAAGCAAATCCAAATTTAGGGGCAAGTCCTACATACTCATATATGGAAGGAAAAATAGCAACTGCTGAAAATTCAGAGGCTTCATTAATAGCATTTAAAACAAAACATTTAAACGTGTGGTGTGATAAGGCAGATACCTGGATAAAAACTAATAAATGGGAAGAGTCATTCAAATATAAGATTGAGAAAGAAAAGTTGCGTGGGAAAATTTCTTTCGGTGGGCTAGATCTATCTTCTACAACAGACATTACAGCATGGGTTCAAGTATTTCCAAAAGAAAATAATGAATACGATGTGTTATGCAGGTTTTGGATACCTGAAGATAACATGAGAGAACGAGAAAGACGCGATAAGGTTCCTTATTCAACATGGGTCCGTGATGGTTGGATACAGACAACTGAAGGAAACGTGATTGATTATGCTTTTATTGAAGATCAAATAAAAAAAGATTGTGAGAAGTTTGACGTTAAACAATTGGCCTATGATAGATGGAACTCATCAAGTTTAGTTACACGCTTAGATGAGGAAGGTGTGACTGAGTTGATACCATTCGGACAAGGCTTTGCTTCAATGTCAAATCCAACTAAAGAGATCGAAACGTTAGTGTTGCAAAAAAAGCTTAATCATGGGAACAATCCCGTGCTTACCTGGATGATGAGCAATGTAGCGATTAAACGTGACCCGGCCGACAATATAAAGATTGATAAGTCTAAGTCGAGTGAGAAGGTTGATGGAATGGTGGCTTTGGCAATGGCCTTGGGTATTCAGATGGTGAGCAAGAAAGATACACCATCTGTTTATGAGGACAGAGGGATTAGAACCATTTAAATATGACTAGGTTAATTTCGATAGGCCGAAGCCTCGTCAACTTTAATAACTCTGTTGTGTGCGATAGTAAACCAGTTAGATTGTTTTACCATCCCACCAAATCCATTCCTCCCTCTGTAATCACATCCAACTAGCCATCCTTTCTTCGTGTATGATACGCCTGTGCAGTTATCAACCTTTATGCTATCAGGATCGTTTGCAACTTTTTCTAAGTATCTTTCTACAGCCGAATAAGAACCATCCCATGCGCTCCTTATCGGGGCCTCACCGAATTTAGCAATTCTAGCTGCTCGCTCAGCTTTGACTTTTTCCTGCTTTGCTTGTTCTTCTATTTCTTGTTTTTGTACTTTTTTAGAGTAGTACTCAAGTTTTTCTTTATATTTTTTATTGTTAGGGTTGTAAGCGACAAGCTTTTTGTATAGTCCCATGTTGTCTTTATATTGTGAAGATGGTATCCTTTTCAGAATTGCTAAAATATCTTTAGTCTTCTTAATTCTTTCAGCTTTGGCATCTGCTTCTTTCTTGGCATCAGCGATTATTTTTAATTCTAATGTAGCTTTACTATGAAGACTTGAGAGTTCTTTATTATTGGAAGGTAAGTATTTCGAGGAAAGCTGTAAAACTTTATTGAACTTCTTATCCGCTATCGCAGTTTTAATTTCTTCTAGTATACTTGAGGAATGTTGGTTGAAATAATCTATGTTCTTTTGCCTGGCAAAAGCTATTTTTTCGGCTCTTTCCTTGTCTGCTTGTGTTCTCATTTCTTCTTTTCTTATTTCGTCACTCATTCCTAGTAGAAATAAAGAAGCTATTGCTAGGGAAGTAATTATAATCCCTCTAGCTTTAATAGGAACTTCTTTTTTAGTTTTTGAATATGCAAACTTACGAGATGGAGGAAGAAGGAATAACGCTATTAGTAAATATGCAATAGAAGCAGGTATAGAACTCATTGCTGTAGCTAAAGATAACGCAACAAAAAAGATGCCAAAACTCCAGCTTAATAATAGATAAAGATACTTCATAACTCAACCTTTTAAACAAAATTTAATAGATTGTATTTAAAATAGTATTAAGTTAGGTTTAATGTTACTTTATCCCCTTTTACAGCTTAATGGCATCTACCTTTTTTTGAGATCTTCTTCATACAAAGAACTTCAAGGTCATGTGAAGAAGCAGATAGAGATGCGGTAGGGATTCATTTCTTATCTAAGTCTTTTAGTATTTTATTAACGGAGCTCTTGGCTTCTTGGTAATTTAAACTTTTTAGAAATAATGCCAAATTTCTTTTGGTATGATCTGGTTTATTTTTCCAATCTTTGAAAGTTGATGATGATACCCCAAAGAGTTCTTCTATTTGAGCTTGAGTCATGAGATTCCTTGTAAAATAAAAAACAGTGATTATTCATGTTTTTTTTGTTATAATCTAAACATAAGGAAGGCAAGAGGGTTAAACCCTCTCAACCTTTAGGTTGACTCTAAACCGCCACAGTCTAAGAGTCAACTTCAGTCTAAACCTTTTCATAGGTTAGCCTTATGTTGAATTTGTCCCACCTACTTGGTGGGAACAGTATAATTATAGACGATAATCGTCTATTTGTCAAGTAATTACCCCTTCATTTTCAATAAATTTATCAATTCTTTTTCACAAATAATTAATATATCTAAACAGCGTATTATCACGCAATAACTTTTGTAAAAATACGGCATACAATAAAAAGGTGTGCCGTGAATTTTTGGCCTTTCTCCAAACGTGCTACGATTCAACAAGCTTCAACACAAGCAACGAATGACCTATTTGCACGTCCTACTTCAAGCGGAGTTTCTATCACGTCCGGAAATGCCATGCAGATTAGTACAGTATTTAGCTGTATTAGAGTGCTTGGGGAATCAGTCGGAGGGTTGCCTCTTCACCTTATTGAAGAAAAAGACGGCAAAAAGAATAAAGCAAAAAATCACCCACTATATAATATTTTATATCTTCAACCAAACAATGAAACAGTAGCTTTCAACTATTACGAAACTATAATCGCTCACTTATGTCTAAGAGGAAACCATTACTCACAGATCGTAAGAGACAGGGCAGGTCGTATTATCGAACTTATCCCACTAAACCCTGCAAGCGTTACAAAATCACGTATCGAAAACGGTGATATTAAATACTTCTATCAGAACGGAACTATAAAGAGAATCTTTGATAAACATGAAATTTTTGATGTATTAGGGCTTTCCCTGGACGGTTTTACGGGTGTAAGCCCTATTTCTTATCAAAGAGAGTCGTTAGGGCTTAGCAAGGCAACTGAACAATATGGTGCTAAATACTTTGATAACAATGCAAAGCCAAGCGGTATTTTAGAAATACCGGAGACGCTATCAGAAGACGCATATCAAAGATTAAGTAAAAGTTGGAATGACCGTCACGGAGGCATTGCCAATTCCAATAAGACAGCATTGCTTGAAGGTGGTGCAAAGTGGAAGCAGATCTCTTTATCGAATGAAGACAGTCAGTTTTTAGACACTCGCAAATTCCAACGCTCTGAAATATGCGGGATTTTTAGAGTACCACCTCACATGATCGCTGATCTTGAAAAAGCGACATTCTCAAATATAGAGCATCAGTCTATAGAGTTCGCAATACATTCATTAAGACCTTATTTAGTGCGTATTGAGCAAGCAATATCATCACAGCTTCTTAGTGCTACTGATAGAGTGACTTACTACCCAAAATTTAATATGGAGGGCTTATTAAGGGGAGATACCAAGAGTCGTTATGAGTCGTACAACTTAGCCAGAAATATGGGCGTAATGAGTGCTAATGATATTCGAGAAAAAGAAGATTTAAACCCTATTGAAAATGGTGATATTTATTTGCAGCCAATGAATATGGTTGAAGCTGGAAAGGAGATAATAGATGAACAAACTGCTTAATGAGCTACACAACAGAAAGATTGAACAGCGCGCACAACCGCAAAGGTCTTTGATTAATGAAGATGAAAAGATGATTCCCTTCATCCTAATTTCAAATGAGAATTCGGGTGAGCGTTACGACTGGTGGGAAGACAAAATCTTTGTGGAAGAAATAGATGTGAACGGTGTTGACTATTCAGGGCTTCGTACACTATTCAAAGACCACACACCGTCAGTAGATAATGCAATTGGACGAGTTGATAATGTTCGTGTGGAAGATGGCGCGCTAAAAGCTGATGTGTATTTCGGATCAGACCAACAATCTTACGATGTTTTTACGAAGTACAGAGATGGGCTTCTCACTGATGTATCCGTTGGTTACAACATTGATGAGATAGTCGAAACGGAAAGAAAGGGTGAGCCTAACCATGTGCTAGTTACAGCGATGAGAGTTGTTGAGTTGTCAGCAGTGTGGAAAGGCTTCGATTCAGGTGCGGTTATAGGCCGTCAACATGAAGACGTAGAAGAGATTGAACAACCAAAGTTTGATGCCGTACCTCTAAGCGTCTTAGAACGTAAATTAACTTTACAGGAGAAAACAAATGTCTAAACGTATTACTGAACTGCAAGAACAACTAGGTGGGCTACAGAAACAAATGAGAGGTGTGCTTGATAAAGCCTCTGAAGAAAAACGTGAGTTATCAGGTGATGAAGTTGCTAAGTATGACAACATGGAGCGTGATTTTGATGCAGTAAAAGCAACAATCGAACGTGAGCAACGTGCGTCTAACCTTGAAGCAGTACTTGCACAGCCTTCCACAGAAGCAATTCGTGAAATTGGCGTACCTGACAAGTCAGTAGATGAAAAAATGGCTTATCGTAACGCTTTCTTTACAGCAATGACTCGTGGTACTCAGAGCCTAGAACCTGAGCAAAAACGTGTGCTTCAAGTTGGTGTTGCTGCGGATGGTGGTTACTTAGTGCCTGAAGACTTCCAAACAAGTGTAATATCTGCTCTTAATGATACAGTTTCAATGCGTAGACTAGGTACTGTGATTCGCACAAGTTCTACTACTAAGATACCGTTAGCAGGGACTAAGCCTACTTTTGGGTATATCGCAGAAAACGGTGCATATCCTCAGACTGATGCAAAGTTCGGTCAAATTGTCTTGGATGCATTCAAATCAGGCGGGATCATAAAAGCTTCTGAAGAACTGTTAATGGATTCTTTTATTGACGTAGAACCCTATGTTAGAAGTCTTATGGTTTCAGGTATGGCTGAACTAGAAGAAACAAGCTTTGTAACGGGCGCAGGAACAACTAAGCCGACTGGCTTCACAGTAGATGCAGAGCTTGGTGTTACCACCGCAGCAGTTTCAGCAGTTACAGCAGATGATATCATCGACCTGTACTATTCAGCTCGTAAACCATACCGCGCTAACGGGACGTATGCATTCAGTGATGTAGCAGTTAAGTCGATTCGCAAGCTGAAAGGTTCGGATGGACAATATATTTGGAATGATGGCTTAGGTGCTACCCCAGACACTATTCTTGGTCGTCCAGTAGAAACACTTACTGATTTATCTGCTTTAGGCGCAGGAAACACTTTCGGAGCTTTTGGAGATTTCTCTTATTACCAAATTGCTGATCGGGGGATGATGAACGTAAGACGTTTAGATGAGCTTTACGCAGGTACAGGGCAAGTTGGTTTCCGTGTTGATTCTCGTGGAGATGGAAAACTTACTATTGCTGAAGCGATTAAAACTATCAAAAATGCAGCAGTATAGGCTGACGCATGAAAGTTGAATTTCTAATGGCTCTTTCGGGAGTCGATGGAGTACATGAATCAGGGAGCAAGGCTGAAGTGCCTGACGCGGAAGCGTTGCGTCTTATTGATGCAGGTATCGCAATGCCTGCAAACAAGAAAGAGCATGATGTGGCTGTGAAGAAAGCTATCGCAGCCGAAGAAGCCGAACTTGAAAAACAAAAAGAGGTTGAAGTCGCTCTGTATCGTGAAGAGTTGGAAGCTGAAAAAGCAAAGCTAGAAGAACGTGTTAAAGAGATTGAGGACCTATTGAAATAATGTTAGTTCAAACAGTAGCCCCGGTAATAGAGCCTTTATCATTAGCAGACGCAAAAGAGTTTCTTCGTGTCTTAAATCCCGATGACGATTCGCTAATTACTTCTCTTATTGTTGCTTCGCGTGAGTTTGCAGAAAACATCACAAATAGACAACTTAAGACGGCTACTTTTGAGCTTTATTGCACTGGGTTTATGGATGGGTTAAAGCTTCCTAAAAACCCAGTGTCTTCGATAGTTTCAATTGAGTACCTTGATGAAAATGAAGTTTATCAAACAATTGACAGTTCTACCTATTATCTATATGAAGCAAATGGAGTTGCAACTATCTTGTTTAAGACATTACCAAGCGTTACGGTTGCAGATCATAAAAAGTCAGTGAAGATAACTTTTATAGGTGGGTATACGAATGTCCCTGAAAGTATCGTTCAGTGGATGAAAATTAAAGTGGCAACTCTTTATGAAAATAGGGAAGAACTTGTTGTAGGTGTTAGTGTAGCAGAAATGCCTAAGTCATTGATTGACAATATGCTTAATCAATATCGGGTTAAAGAGTTCTAATGCGAAGCGGAAACTTAATACATAAGGTCACTTTCCAAGAAAACATCGGTATGAAAAGTGCCACGGGTGCAGTTGGAAAAATTTGGGCAGATCTTTCTCTTAATCCTTATGAGATGGTGCAGATTATTCCTCTAAAAATGGAAGAGAGATATGTGTCTAAGGGTCTAAAGACTGAGGTGAGCCATAAGATACGTCTGAGATATCGAAGTGATCTGAATTCACAGATGAAGATTGTCTATGGGCTCAGAGTCTTTAATATCGATTCTATTATTAATCCGTTTGAACGTAACAGAGAGCTTCACATCATGGCTACGGAGGTGTTTTGATGGCTGATTCATCTGTGAAAGGGCTGGAGGAGCTGATCAAGTCTCTTGAGAAGTTCCCTGTGAATGTACAAAAAAATGTTGTCACAGGTGCTATTCGTGCAGGCGGGACCTTAATTAAGAAAGAAGCACAACTGAATGTATCTAAAGATACCGGATCTCTTAAGAAGTCGATAACTGTGGTTAAGCGCAGAAGTAAAAACAAGAACTTAATCATATTCAGTGTCGTACCAAAGTTGAAAAATAAACATGGATATTTGGCACATTTTTTTGAATTTGGAACTTCCAAGATGGCAGCGAATCCATTTCTTAGACCTGCCTATGAAAACAAGGGGAAAGAGTCCATAGTCGCCGTTAGATCATACATGGCCAAACGAATAGAAAAAGAGATCCAAAAGGCAAAACAATGAGTATCGAAGTTGATCTATTTTCTCATTTGTCAAATGATACGGGTATCGTATCTTTGGTAGCTGAGAGGATATACCCTCTTCTTATGCCTCAAGACAGTGTGATGCCTGTAGTTGTTTGCACTATTGTAAATAATAAAGAACTACAGGCCATCAACTCTCGAGAGCCATACGGATTTGATGTCCTGGTACAGGTTGACTGCTACAGCAAAGATTTTGACGAAGCTTTAGCACTAAAAGGAATGGTTCAAAGTTCCATGCATAGCTTTATTCATATGGCGCATGGTCTCAACTCACGTTCAGCGTATGAATCAGAAACAGAGCTGTTTAGGCAGCTAATTGAGTTTAATTTAAAAGGATAGATTATGGCAGAAGTAGCAGTTCAAGGAATTACGGTGACAATAGACAGTGCTCCAGGAGGAACGCCGGCAGGAACACCAACTTCAGTTGGTGTTTTGACAAATATTGACGGAATGGAAAAGACAAGGGCAAGCAAAAAATACCCTGCAATAAATATAGATTCACAGCCTTCTATAACAGGTCGCTTAGAATATGGGCCAGTGGTATTGACAGTTGCATATGATCCTACAGCATCGCTTGGTGAAAACAAGCTAGAAACTGCAATTGATACAAATGAAATGGTGCAGATCGAAGTCGAGTTAAACAACCAGATTACACCGGCAACAGGTAACGGAACAACATACAAAGGCTTGTATTATGTATCTTCTTTCAAGCCATTGTTTGAGCAAGATGGGATTATCACCGCAGAGATCACGGCAGAGATCAACGGAAAAGTTACAACAACGGCGGCTGCGTAATGCTTAACAAATCTGATATTTTAGGTAAAACAGAAGTAGAAACAAAAAGCATTCACGTAAAGGCGTGGGGCGGTGATGTTACCATCAAAAGACTAACAATCAAAGAGCGCGAGAGCTTGGACGCAATCTTATACGAAGGTGCAACACTTGAAGAACTTCAAAGCGGAAAAGTTAGGGTCACTCCTGAAAAGTTTGCAAAAGTAAGTTCAATGGCTGTTTCCTTCGCCTTGATTGATGAAAATGGAAAACAAATGTTCTCGGAGGATGAATTATCAACCCTCTGCGAAGATGCTAGAACAGCTATTAATGAGGTATATCAGGCTTTAGAGGTCTTTGATACTGTAAAAAAGTCCAAGACAGACGCTTCCTCTTCCGGCTAGCTCTGTCTTTAGGGAGAACCGTACATGAACTTGAAAACAGTATGTCCTCTTCTGAACTTTTGGAGTGGATTGAATACTTCAAACTAGAGCCTTTCGAGGCAGATAGAAATGAACTACAAATGGCAAGGCTGACAATGGCAACAGTGAAGGGTAAAAACATGAAACTTAAAGACTTTATGATATGCCAACATGATGAGCCCAAAATAGAAAATCTTGAAAGCAAAGTAAGCGCAATCTTTGGAGCAGAAACATGAGTAAAACCATAGGCACTGTACTTATTGATGTTAAAGCCGACACAGCACAGTTAGTCAAGGGCATGACTTCAGCCCAAGCTAATATGAAAAAGTCAGTCGATAAGATGAAGGGTGCCATCCTTTCTCTTGGTGCTGCTTATGTCTCTTTTGCTACTGTTGCAAAGTTTAATGAAATGGTAAGCGATTCGATTGATGTTGCAGATGCCACAAGTAAGATGGCTGAAAAAATGGCAATATCAACCGAGCAGCTTTCCAAATACCAATATGCAGCAAGCATGGCAGGAGTAAGCAACACAGAGTTAAACTCTGCTATGGGTGCAATGATCAGAAGGACAAATAACTTCGTAAGAAACGGAGGAGGAGCCGCAGCAAAGGCACTTGGGGAACTTGGAATCAGTGCAGAGTTCGCAAGAGAAAACTTTACAAGCACAGAAAAAACCTTTGAAATCCTAGTCGCTAGATTAGCTGAAATGCCTGACGGGTTCCAAAAGACAGCAATCGCTCAAGATTTATTCTCAAAGAGTGCGGTTGGTGTCCTTGGCATTGCAAATATGGGAACCGAAGAGATACAAAGGCTAGGTGAAGAAGCTGAAAGAATAGGAATAGTGATTCCTAATAGTGTTGCAATGATGGCGGCATCTTATCATGACAGTATAGATCAATTGTCTGCACGTTTTGAAGGAGCAGGAAGAGTTGTGTCTTACTCAATGTTGCCTGCAATGGAAGCGGCAAGTTCGGCAGCCCTTGAAATGTATGACCAGATGTTCGGAGCTTCAGCAGAAGAAAAGATGAATAACTTTGGAAGTGTATCAGCTAATGTTGTTACATCACTAGCAAATGGGGCAGGGTTTGTGGCTGACTCATGGACCGGTGTTCAACTTGTTACTGCTAATATTGAGTTGGGTTTCTTGCACATGTCTCAGTCTATAAGAGAAGTTATTGACTTTATGATAGACAGAATAAACAGCTTTATTGAAGTCTATAACATGATGGCAGATGTTACAGGCACAAACAAGATAGAGTTGTTTGATGCAAACGGGGCAGAAGCATTTGATACTTTCATAGCTGATAGTGAGGCAAAAATTGAAAGCCTTACTAATTCATTAACCAATGGAAGAGAAAAAGCAAGCGAGTTCATTAACGCATTCAACACAAACCTTTCAGAAAATCAAGGTGGAGAAGGTGGATCTAGTGGCATTGATGGTGAGTACACAAATGCAAATGATGAAGAAGACACAAGTAAAGCAGATGAAAAAGCACAATTAGAAGTTGATAGATATATTGAGACCCTTGCAAGAAAAGCGGAGGCTCTTCAAGAGTCACTAATGACAGAAGATGAAACCTTGGCCATTAAAGCTGAGAATGACATTGCGCTGGCAGACGAGGCGTTTCAAAATAAGCTGATAACAGAACAGGATCATAAAGCTTTATTGTTAGCCCTGGAGCAGGATTACCAAAACAAGATAACGGATCTTAATAAAAAAGGACTCACTGAACGCCAAAAGTTTTCTGATAAAACTGGGTTTGAACAAACTAAACAAGTCTTAGGAGATCTTCAGCAAGTCACATCTGGCATGGCAAACAGTAATAAGACAATGTTTAAGATCAACAAAGCAGCAGCTCTTGCTAATGCAGCTATCCAGTTACCAGCATCAATCATGAAAACTATGGAGAACTATCCTTTTCCACTGTCTGTTGCAATGGCAGGACTTCAAGCAGCAGCCGGAGCAGCACAAATATCTTCGATAGCAAGTGCATCTTTTGGAGGAGGAGGATCTACTTCTACCCCATCAATTACCGGTGGGTATTCAACAACTGGTGGACAAATACCTTCTGATATCGGAATCGGCTCAGAATATCACGATGACAGCACAAGCGAGCTTGTAAACCAAAAAACAATCAACATTAATATGGGAGATTCAATATTTACTGAAACTAATGCAGTCAGAAGGTTAGCGGAAATACTTAATGAAGAAATCGGAGATGGTTTAAGGATACAAATAGGATGAGTTTATCGCTGTTCGGGTACGACAATATATTAGAAAATGCATCTATCACTGCTACAAGTGAATCAATAGGCTTTGAAGCGGCTAATATTGCTGATTGGCTTCCGTACGATTGGTATTCGCCTTCAACATTAGGCACTAACTATATAAACATTGATATAGGTGTAGCTAAAGAAGTAGATTATTTTGCAATATTCTCACATGATTTAGGCAAGTCCGGGGCAACTGTAAAACTTCAATATGATAATACAGGGTTAGGGAATTGGATTGATGCTACTACGGCTTTAACTTCTGACAATGGACGGGTTATATTTGAGAAGTTTTCGGAGGTAACAAAACAGATTTTTAGAATAGAGATAGTTGCACCTTCTGCTTTGCCTATGATCGGTATAGTATCAATAGGTAAATCTATGCAGATGGAAAATGGATTGCCGTCAGGGTTTATTCCTCCACACATGGGAACGCAAAGCGACTACGTTAACAATAAAAGCGATTCAGGATTACTTCTAGGACGATCCCTAATAAGAAAATCAAACGGTAGCACTATTAAGGCTAAGTATGTGACTCCTGCATGGGTCAGGTCATCTTGGATGCCGTTCCTAAAACATGCAGAGGCTAAACCATTCTTTTTCTCTTGGAACCATGTTGATTATCCAGATGAGGCCGTATTTTGTACAACTAGTAAAAAGATATCTCCTCCCGTTTACTCAGATTCTATGTATATGAGCATAAGCCTGTCAGTCGAGGCATGGCACGAGCTATGAGTTACGATACTGAGAAAAAGATGCTAGGCCGAGAACCTACTGTAGTAGTCGAACTAGATCTTGATTACTGTTCTTTGGGATTTGGAGCTTCGCCCTGTAGTGCAACAGGTGAACCGTGTTACAACACGCTTACTACCTGTAAAGATTCCGTAAATTATACTAAGACAACTAAAACATACAGAATGATAGATCAGGAAGCAAACATACCCATCGGCGAGATCATGTACCCATGTGTTAAATCTGTGAGCTATTCCCCTACTAAACTAACTTTCGGTGAGGGTCTGGCATACCGAAGTAAAGTGTCTATCACGCTACAAGATTTCAACCATCACGATAGAGGCATAGACCCTTATCAGTCACAAAGAGCATACGACACAACACAGGGTACTTTCTTCGGGAAACTTATAGCTAGAAACTCATATTACAACGGGCGTACTATAAGAGTTAGAACAGGCTACACAGGAGTGGAAAGCTTGTGGAATGATGCTACTTTATGGGACGATGCTGCAATATGGAACGATACTACAGACTTCTTATCAAACTTGAACACAAGAGAATACATCATTAGTAGTATTGACATAGACGCAAACGGGATTGTAAAGATAACCGCGCTTGATATACTTAAAAAGATAGACAATAAGCGCTCACAATGCCCGAGCCCAAGCAGCGGTGTTCTTTCTGCAGACTTGACCGATATTGCAACATCATTAACTCTTCTACCTGCCGGTATAGGTTCTGAATACACAACAAGCGGAACGATAAGAATAGGTAAAGAGATTATGGACTACACAACCCTCACAGGTGATGTGATATCGGGAATCACTAGAAACGGTTACGGCACGACGGCCGAATCCCATACTGCAGATGATAGCGTTCAACTCTGCAAGGTTTATAATGTAAACGTAGTAGATATTATCTATGATCTGCTTGTTAACTATGCCAATATTGATCCCAAATATATACCTTATAACAATGACCCGTTAAACAAAGACGAGTGGGATACAGAAAAAGAGAACTGGTTGTCACTAAAGACTTACTACACGGTCCTTTCCAAGCCTACAGGCGTTCAGGATTTAATAGAAGAATTGACCGAGCAATCGCTTATCCTATTTTGGTGGGATGAACTCGCACAAAAGATTAAGCTTAGAGTAATTGCACCGCCTCAGCAGGGGGAGCTGGTTAAGTCTATAAATGAAGATTCACACATCCTTGAAAACTCTGTGAGGATTAAAAACGACAACTCAAAAAGATACAGCGAATTGTGGGTTTATTACGGGGTTAAAAACTGGGCCGAAGTTAAAGACGAAGACGATTACAGCACCCTATACATAAAAGCCGAACTCGATAAAGAGGGTGCGGACCAATACGGCGACAAGCGCATTAAGAAAATCAAATCTCGATGGTACACATCTGATTCACACGCATCGGTAACGGCTGACAGATACATGCTTATGAGTAAAGATACGCCCAGAATCATAACTTTGAAGGTAGATGCGAAAGACAGTGATATTAATACGGGAAATTTCTTGGATATATCCACGCGTCTAGTGTTAGATAAGACGGGGGCCAGCCTAGCAAGTCGATATCACGTAACAGAAGTTAAAGAGAACAAAATTGGGCAAGAGCACCAGATTACCGCTATGACTTCGGGGTTTGCCCTGGATGTTAGGTATGGGTATATCGCACCAAATGTCACACCTGATTATTCAGCAGCAACGGACGAACAAAAGAGGGTTATGGCTTTTATATCGCCGAACAGCGGGATATTTTCAGATGGCAGCGAATCCTATAAAATCATATAAGGAAACAAGATGTTAGAAGTATTAGAAGAACAACCAAAGATACCAGATGGAACGATAATACCGTGTCCTGATATTGGATTTAAACAAAGGAGAGTCACAGCATGTTTAACGTGTAAATTTTTTAACGGATTTGGGATTATGTCAAAAGATGAAAGCCTGCCCTTTGATAAGAGATATGCGGTCAGATGTTCTCATGTTATAGAGAGAAGGACTATGATTTTTGAGGTATTTGAGTAATGGCAACCTATACAAATATTCCAAATAGTGATTTAGATGCTGAGTCTCCGATTACACAAGCTTTAATGGAATCCCTTGCGTCAAACCCTATTGCAATAAGTGAAGGTGCCCTAGGCGCACCAAAAATAAAAACTGCAGCAATTGCAGATTTTAACGTAACTAATGCAAAATTGGCTAATGCTTCAATCTCACAATCTAAAATGAATTATATACTTGGATCAAGCGGATCTGAATCAGTAACATCAACATCTGGTATTGCTTATAAAACTGTTGCTGTAACCGGACTTATATTTTACAGACATGACGGAAACGGAGGTGGTTTTAATGAAGTAGAATTATATTCAGATGGTGTTTGGAAGACTGTGGCAGCTTCAGGAATGATATTATCTACAGGTACTAACATCAGGATTAAAGCATATACTCTGAATGACCCAGTAACAGTCATTTTAAATTACACGCAAATAATATAAGGATAAAACATGCCATATACCCCTTATGCGGACAAAGAATCACTCGGTTCTATCCGAACCAAAATTAATGATCAGTTCAAAGAGTTATTTTTGTTTGTAACAAGCCTTACAGGTATTATAGGCAATACGCCTGTAGCCGTAGATAAAACAGGATTGTGGAATATCACAGTATCAGGAGATGCTACGCTTGATGTATCGGCCCCACCGGCAACACTCCAAACTACTACTATCAAGGCAGTTTTTTTTGTATCCCCGGGTGCTCATGCAGTTGGGTTCAGTACAAATATAGATTGGGGAGATGCCGGCATCCCAGACCTGAGAGCCAATACCGTATCTACATTCACTTTAATGTCCTTTGGCGGTCATACTAAATGGTATGGCGTAAAAGGTAACGGTGGGTTTGCTGTATGACACTAAAGGATGTTTCAAAGTCTGACAAGTTGAAAGACTACCCTGTATCTTGGTCATTAAGCAGAAGCTCAACAGCTCTTACTATGCAGTACAAAGAAGTTCAAGTAAATGAGCCATGCTATGAACGAGTTCAAGAATCGCCAATGGCTTTTCAAGACGTATTGCCCTATGTATCAACACTTAATGACACAACAATCAGGCCAACATATGCGGATGTAGTAGCAAGCCTTAAAGCCTTAGACACGGCAAATACAAATGTTATTTATGAGGATGCTTCTCGTATTGCTGGAGGTACGGTACTGCCAAGTGCTCTTGAGATGGGAACACTAAGAATAAACGATGATGGTAATAAACCTATAGTTTGCTTGCATACCGCTACGCATGGCGGGGAAAATCATTCTTATCATGGGGTTATAGAATTCATTAATCACTACTTGTCAAGCACAGATGAACTATCCGTATGGATGCGTAATAATATATCGCTATTTTGGATAGCGATACCTAACCCAGATGGATTTATGATAAATGAAAGACGCAATGCAAACAATATAAATTTAAATAGAAATTGGGGGTATTTTTGGGATTATTCAGCTGACCCCGATAAAGGAGTATCAGCACTTTCAGAAATTGAAAATAAGAACACAGATAATTTTTTAACTATTGATAGAAAATCAAGAATAATATCTTTTTTGGATATTCATGGATGGTTTTCTAGGACTACATATGGGTTCTTAACCGATCAGATATGGGATGGAGATATAAGAGCCTATAAGCAGCAGAGAGCATCTTATCTTTATATGAAATCAATAATGGAAAAACGAGATTGGAATACACAGTTTACAATAGCAAATGCACAGCCTACTCCAGTAGAGCGGAGATCAAGCAGAAAGCCATACATTAGCTATGCATTAAGAAGAGAGTTTCGACCTGATGCGTGGTCAGGACAGTTTGAGTACACTCATAACGAAAACGTGGGTGTTGGCGGAACATCCGTTTTAGATGCAATAACCGGAGTAGTTATGTCCGCCAGAGATACTTTAGCAGCGGAACGAGTAGGTATTGTTTGTGCTCCTGAAATACTAAGTGCGGAAGTAGTTAATAATAATTCTCACTTTACACAAGCATGGAATTTTACTGATAACAGACCTCCTTGGTTTAATTATAATAATTTAGCTGTGCAAAACAATGTACTTCCAAATCCACACTATACAGAAACATCAATAGTAATAAACAGACCTGATTCGTCTAGTTGGCCTTATGCATTTAACAATGGTGGGGTAACTGTTCATTATGATCCTTTGCTAGATAGCAAGGGATATATTTTTACAGCAGGGGGAGAAACACAGCTAGGATATAGTTCAAAATTTTATGCAGAAGAACTTCAGCCACCGCCACCTCCAGCCATTGGAGACAATATGTTTGGTATTTACAAGCCTTCATTAGTACAGATCAGTTTACCAAGTCTTCCCTATGCGGCAAAAGGTATTCAAATAGTAAATGATGGTACATACATATATGCATTTGGTGGATATAACGGCGTTTACCAAGATAAGATATACAAAATACTGATTAGTGGAATCGAAACAAATTCCTGGGAACTAGCTCATACGGTTGCATTCTATGGAGAAGGGTTAAACCGTCATAGGATGAATTACTGGAATGGAAAACTGGTAATAACCGGAGGAAGAACTAGCGTAGGGTATCGTTCAGAAACACTAATTATAGATATCGCTACATGGTCGGAGACCGTACTAAAGAAAACAAATGGGATAGACGATTTTTTTTCGGCTAGAGGATGGCACTCGACGGTAATTGTTGGAGACGATATATGGGTGATAGGGGGATGGACCGGGTCAACAACACTATTAAGTGTGTATAAATACAACTTAATAAGCTCAGTATCATCATATATACCTATGCAGTTTTCAAGACGGCAAGCTTCAGCTGTATATAGCGCAACAGACAATAAAATTTATATTTTTGGAGGGTGCGCAGGGTCAACTACTACTCCTGATTATTTAGCACCTTATGCATACGATTTAACATTATCACAATGGGAAAATGTTACATATGAACTGGACAGTTTTGTAGATGAAGACGGGAACACTGTGACAATACCCCCACCTGATAAGAAATTGCCACTGTTAGCATTAAACCCCGTATCAGAAGAACTTCTGCTAATCGGGGGAGGGAATACAACATCAGATTTTAATAGTGATGTATATGTTATTGACACAAGCTCCGATTATGTGTCAAGAAGAAAAACAAATGATGTAAGATGGGGTTACATTAGGCCAAATTCTGTATTTTCTGCAATATCAGGAGAAGTATATGTTGCAACTATGGCAGTAAGAAGACTTGACCCTACAAGCGGTATAAACGCATACATTAGGCCATCGATCTATGTTGGGGATTGGGGAGAGCCAATGCGAAAGGTTAGGCTTGGATATTCTGTGCCTCCAGATAATGGATGGCATGTGTATTCGGTTCCGGTGCAAGTGCATACAGGGTTTACTGGAAAAGTAAGATCATACATTAGACACTACGGAAGTGGTACAAGACTTCTTGTCGGAGCTATGCAAATTACTAAAAACCACTTACATGGAGTTATTGTGCCGGAAGGTGGTAAATCTTCAGATATTTTAACAGCAATATTTAATGAGCCTATCTCTGGAAATAACTCGATTGATGGTGTGTTCTCTCCGATGTGGGGGAGTCAACAAGCAACCAATGGAGAGATTACAGTTTTATCTTTTAATGTAGATGTTATGTCTCAATTAAATTCTATGTCATTAACGTTTGAAGCTACAGCTGATGGAAATTATTTGGATCTTACTACATACTCTGACTTTTCCGCAAATGGTAATTTTAGGCTTAGGTGGAATATTGACGGGGTAGATTATAGTTATGTATTCCCAACTATAGAGTTAAACCATGACAGGTTTGCTCCTGCATGGAGAAAAGATGTAGTGCATTGGAGATTAAGATCAGAAAATAATGCCTGGCATTTTGATTTATGGTTTTATAACAAGATATTTACTGCATCATTAGGAACTATGGCAAGCAATGTCAAAGGGTTCACAGCTAATGGATCTGGAATAGTTAGCAAGGTAGGTTAGGGATGAATCCCTTTTTGAAAAAAACAATATCTTATAAACTAAATAAAAAATAGTTGAGATTAGGAATAATAATGAAGCAAATTAAGGATTAACGTGGAAAAAGACCCTAACACATACACAGGACTGTTTGATATCTTCAAGAACCTTTGGGTACTTATTATATCTGTTGCAGGCGGGATAATTCATAACTTTCGCCGCATTAAAAAAGGGGAGTTGAAAAGATTCAGATGGGTAGAACTAGCCTATGACACAAGTACATCAGGTTTCGTAGGGATGATGACTTACTATCTATGTATTTATTACGCTCTTCCTGATCCTCTTATCGGTTTCACTTGCGGATCAGCTGGCATGGCAGGAGGGTATGGACTAAATCTGGCACGTACCTTTGTCTCAGGCAAAAGTATCGTAGAGATTAATATTAAAGAAAAGGAGATTAAATGATAGGAATAGGAGCAGCACTTGTCAGTATGGGATTGGGTTTTGTAAAAGACTTAATCATGGACAATGGCGAAGACTTAGTAAAAGAAGGCATTAAAAAAGTTACGGGCATCGATCTATCAAAGAAAAAACCCAAGGACCTAACGCCAGAAGAAGTCAATAAAATCAATACGTATAAGTTGGAAATTCAGAACTTGGACTTCAAAAAGCTTCAGTTGGAATTTGAATCTGTAAAAGAAGAGAATCGTCATGATGAGGCAAACAGAAGCAAGGCTCATGAAACATATCAGGTAAATCATGGAATGGCTGACAGTGTAGCAAAACAGATAATAGATAGGAACCTGCCTATTATCGGGTTGCTGGTAATCGTCAATGTTTCCTTGGTTTATTTTATGAGCGATAAGCCTTCTTTGATTGCAATTGCGAGCAATATTATAGGTGTAGCGATAGCAAACTTGTTTAATGAACGTCAAGCAATCGTTAACTTCTTCTTTGGTTCAAGTATCGGATCTAAGATAAAAGATAAAAAAGGTGTTGGTCATGCCTAGTTTCGGAACAAAGTCACAGAGCAAACTTGATACTTGCCATGATGACATCATTGCTATTTGTAACCGGGTGGTTGAGAGTTTTGATATCTCAATACTGGAAGGGGCAAGAACACTTGCAAAGCAACAAGAATATTTTAATGCAGTGCCGCCAAAGACAACACTCGATGGAATCAAAGAAAGATCAAAACACCAAGTAACAGAAGATGATCCAAAGTCAAAAGCGGTTGACGCGGCCCCGTATCCCATAGATTTCAAGGACACCCATAAAGCAAAGGCAAGATTCTACCTGATGGCAGGGTATTTTTTTCAAGCTGTAGAGGACTTATACGAAGAAGGAAAAATCACACATAAGATAAGATGGGGCGGCGATTGGGATGCGGATAAAGAGTTTGAAGATCAAAGTTTTGATGATCTGCCACACTTTGAGCTCGTGAAGGTATAAAATTAGAAAATTTAAAGGGCAAGTATTGCTCAGGTGATAAGATAGTTGCCTAAACGATGTTCACCTAAATGTTCACCTATTATCACCTAATATATCCGAAAACGAGGTGACTATTTTGAATTAAAGCCCTATATTACGGTGTGCCAAGTGGGTTAGAATCCCAGCGCTGACACCACCATTAAATACTTGTTATAAGAGATTTTTCAATTTTCATTAACGTGCTCATTTTTTTACTTTTAACAATAAGAAGGTCCATATGATTAAGCTATTAACGAAGGGCAGAAGTAAGTCTTCTTTCGCTAAGATGTCGAAATAATTTCGTAAAGGAAAATAATGCAAGAGATCAATGCCTTATTAGAGAAGTATGATAACTTTAAATATGAGCAAATCCGCTCAGTTCAACACCTTTCAGATGGTTCAAAAGTTGTTAGGCTTGTAGTACAAGATGAGGATGGGGAAGATACGGATACCATCGATATAGAGTTTAGTAATATTAGGGACTTAAGGATACTAGAAAGTAGCGTGCTCTCTTTTCTGGATATGTCCAGCGGCATTACTATTATAAAAGAAAATGGCCTATATGGTTTTGCCATAGGAAGCGGCACGGCAATGCTTCATGTGCATAATGCACCAATGTACATCATTGCTTCAGATATTAAAATTCTTGACGAGAGATAAGAATCTATACGGTAAAGCAATAGAATGTGAATTCGGGTGTGCTTAAGCGTGCTATTAACTGAAGCTAAGGCTGATGTAAGTAAGGTAGTGGCAGATAGTCAGGATTGTGCAATCCTATTTATTTATTATTTTATCTGTCTAATTCAAAAGAGTAATAAGAGTACAAATAATTTATGCTATTATCCCAAAAATTTGATAATAAGTATAATTAAGGAGAAGAGATGACAAAGGGAAAAGTATTATCATTATATATGACGATGCCTGATATGATACGCGCCGGTCACCGCATGAGCGTAGAAGATCTTGAGATGGACGAAAACGGCATCATGGGCAGTAGGGATTATGAAAATGGAAAAGAACATACAATGGTTCTTGTTTCAAAAAAGAGCTATGACATCATTGAGGAGGCTGAACTTGTCCTGGAACAAGGTGTTTTGATGGAAGATATATATGTAGACGTTGACCTTTATCATCTGAAGCCAGGGTCTGTTATCGAGATAGGCGATGTGCTTTTTGAAGTGACTGGAGCATGTGAGGACTACCGTTACCTTTATGCTTTTGCACCGGAACTTCCTGATCTCATTAGTGGAAAGCGCGGCCTTTTTATATCTCCTATAGAGTATGGCGGAATTGCAGTTGGAAATGACGTTGAGGTCATTAAAGAGGCTTAAGATGAAAAAAGTAGGCATTGGAATTGACTACAGTAACATCTGTAAAGACTACAATACATCATATTTGGATAGAGATAATACAGACCCGGCTACCAAAAAATGCATGAAACAAGTGCTTTCCTGGACGAATGGCTTTTTATCTGAACTTCTAGAGCACTTTGGATACAAACTACATAATTTAAGCTCAGATACACCTCTTAAGCTAGATGATGTCGCTTCCAAAAGATTTCTTTTTTATTCTCTGGAGAAAGAGATAATGCTGCAAAGCTATGTTTTGCAAAAAGAGTATGTAGCATATGAGTCTTTAGCTGCTTGGGAGCTAGAGGGCAGGGATAGTGTACTTATTAAAAATGATGAGGACGGAGGGGCAGTCTATTTTTTTGCGAATGAAGACTCCAGTGTACATCAATGGATAAGAGATAAGTTGCAGAACTTTTCTTTGGATGAAGTTCCTTTTGAAGCAAAATAAAAAAATTAAAAACACTTAATATCGCATAACTGAGGGAGTTTGGGCAAAAACTATTATGATTAGTCCTCCCCCTTCTCCTACCATCTATCCAACCTCTGTATTCATTAGCCTATACCGTAAGCTGTCCGGTGTTTTTAAATTTCTTCCCGGGACTTCGATAGGCATTGAACATATTAAATTAGGTACTTACGTTTTCTTGATATATGACCGCTTTAGAAGGTCTTATTGTCTCTTTAAATACTTTTGTTTCACTCTTTGGTTTTTTTAGGTAGAATATAACATGCAATGTGATTAAGGATATCTAGGCTAACTATATCATCTTAGGAGAAATCGTCATGGAAAAAGTCATAAAAGAAAAGCTGGAAGACATCGTAGCCCTCATGAATGACCCGGAAGTAACTGTAACGGCAAAAGAGATCAAGGGTAAGTTGGAAAAGGTTTTAGTGTTATTAAATAATCCGGAAGAAATCGCAATTGGTAAACAAGAGATTAATGAGAAACTGGAAAAAACCGTAGTGCTTGTAAATAATGCAATGGTCGATCCTGACATTGACATCGACTACTGCATACCTGGAGTAGAAGCAACAGTGGAAAGTTCCGAGGGATTGGGTGATCCTTATATCTTGGTGACGTATGTCGTGGGTGAATACAATAAACCTACACGTAAGATTCATTTAGGAAGTACAGCGCTACAAAGTACAGCTGAGGAAATAGCCAATAAAGTCACTTTCTCTATTGAAGAGTTTAAAGGTGAGATAGACTCTGTAGAGATGGGCTAAAGGATATCTTTACAGACAATTTTTGTTGAGATTTAAAAGATGTATGTTTCTATGCACACAAGGTGGAGACTTACACCTATCTCAACGATAATTGCCCATGGTTGGAATTTTCGCTATCTTATTTTCTTATTACCTTCATAGAGTTTCTGAGAAAACCAGATGTTATCAGATAATCCCCTAAATCATTAAGAGATAAGGCATATTTACTCAATCATCTTCTTCACTGTTAATCTCAAGCCTTTCCATAAATTGCTCTGCTAATATTTCAGCTTTTTTATAAAACTTATCTGCAATTTCAGGAATAAAGAACTTATGGACATGCTTATGGAAAATTTTTAGCCACCTTTGAAAAGTTTCGGGATAAAGCTCTCCTATAAACACATGCGGACCAAAAGGGTCTCCCATATATCCAGGTTCACCATTCATAAGCATAAGCCAAAAGTTATCCAGCGTTTTAAAATGCTCGTACCATTTATCATTTTTCAGATCATCTCCTAAGGCCCTGATGAAATAAGGTCCTATGATGTCATCTTTAATGAGCACCGCATAAAACTCACGTACCATTTTTTCCACGCTAGCTCTATCTACTGTATCGTAAGGCATAGTATACCTCCTAAGCTTGAGTAATGGGAGTACAGCTACACCCCCAAGGTAATTTTATTGACAGATATCAAGTTTTGAACTGCTTGTTACCAATCATCCTCGTCATCATCGTCTACACCAAGGTTGTCCATAAACTGTTCTGCTAATCTGTCAGCTTTTTGATAAAACTTATCCGCAATTTCCGGAATGAACAAACGATCTACAGTCTCTCTAAAAAGCTTTAACCATCTCTCAAAAGTTTCACGGTACAAGGGTCCTATAAAGGCATGAGGGGGAAAAGGATCACCTGGATAACCTCTCTTTCCCGTCATCATTAAATCCCAAAAGCTTGCTAAAACGTGTAAGTGTTCATACCACTTACCATTGTTTAAGTCCTCTCCCAGGGCTTTGATGAAAAAAGGAGCTAGCATATCATCTTTGAGTACGACTGCATAAAACTCACGCACCAATTGTTCTATCTTACCTCTATCAACTGTATCGTAAGGCATAGTGTCTCCTAGTATTAATAATGAGAGTATAGCTAAACATATAATACTACAGAAGTAAAAAACATGAGGTCAATAATTTAATTGCTTAAAACGGTATATAAATACGCTTATAAACATAAGACGGTATGTTTTATATCTTTATGACTATAAGGTGCTATTGAGTGGTGTAACTATTTCACCCATAATAATAATTTTCAATCACTCAAAAACGATTAATTTCCTATGCAAACAAACTATAGTTGAGCCTTTAAGTGTTACTGTTTTACGCACTATAGTGCTTAGGCACTGTTCTTAAATTGTTGATTTAGTAGGCTTCGAGTCTACGGAGGAACTATTAGCTGTAACTATTCTACTCATAAGTATAATTTTACATTTGTGTGATATTGTTGATTTATCAGGCCTGAAATCTATCGCCAACATATGATCTTATCACTTCTGCTCTGATGGATGTTTTTATTCAAAGCCCCTAAAAGCTGTGCTTTTAGAAGATTTTCAAGAGGGTTTACACTCTATTTTTCGCTGACTTTTGATTTTATCTTTACAGGTTGTACTCACTCTGCAGACATAAAAAGCCAGTAGAGAATTTAATATATTTAAAGATTTTGTTGGATACCATAAGCCACAAATTCATGTTTTTCAAATATTTGAATGTAGTAGATGATACTTTCTGTCTGAAAAACTTTATGTCTAATAATTAGATATAGAATTTAAAAATGTTTTAGGCACTTTTTGTGTAATTTGTCGAAACTTTTTCATTAATACAAAGGAGTCAACCATGACGAAAATAGTAACAGAAGGTCCTGCAGGGTATATGCCACAGTCAGCACCATCTATGGGAGTGGAGCTAGCACCAGAAGGTTCAGCTTTACTTTATGGAAATGTTGTCACGCCAGAAGAGGCAATGAGAGATGCTGCTAAGGCACTACTTACAAGAAAAAACCCAACAATTTTCCCTGGTCCACAAGTTCTATGGGACTGGAAAGATGATGTTGCTGAGAAAGCTGCAGCTCTATTAGATCTTGCATCTGAGATTCCAAATTGTAAAATAATTCCAATGCCGGACTACAGACCTAAATATCCAAAGATTGATGTTAAGGCTGAAATTAATCCAAATCACCCAAATCTAACAATCCTTGATAATAAAATCGACGCTTGTATTTTCGTTGGTGTACACTGCCACTACGCAAATCTTTCACTAAGAATGATTCGTGCGGGTACTAGTTGTTATACTGTTGCATTATGTGCTTATATGGGACATGAAGAAGCAATGGCATCAGTGAGAGATCTACATGCATCTGATATTCAGAAGTTCAAAGAGATCGTTATTGAAGAAAGAAACAAACTAGGAATTGAGTGGGAAACTACTTTACCACCTGAAAATCCATCTTTACAAAAAGAGGACCACAGTACATTATCACCGGCTGATTATGGCGAGTACAGAAGTCTCATCATGACCAAAAAAGGTGAACACGTAACTGAAACTGAATAAGGGAGAAAATAATGAGTAATGTAGATACAAGACCAAGACCAAATGATACGAAAAAATTCGTAGATATGAACTACCTGTTAAAAGAGGCTCCACGTGAGAAGCACTTTATTACAGGTGCTCAAGCAATGGCAGAAGCTGTTAAAAGAGCAAACGTAGATATGGCGATCGCGTACCCAATTACACCACAGTCAGAGGTAATGCACCTTGTTGGTGATATTTATGCACAAGGTCACCTTAAAGAGTATTATAGAGCTGAAGAAGAGCTTGGTACAATGTCAGCTATCGCTGGTGCTGCAAGAGCAGGTGTACGTCTGTTTACTGCAACATCAGGACCAGGTTTACTACGTGGTTTAGAAGCAATTGTATCTTGGTCTGGACACCGTGTTCCGGCAGTACTAGGTATTCTTACTCGTGTTGTTAATGCACCTTTGTCAATCCAGCCAGATAATATCGAAATGGCATACATGATGCACTGTGGTGCGGTTATGCTTCATGCTGAAAACCAGCAAGATACATTTGATATGACACTAGCAGCATTTGCTATTACTGAAAAAGTTGATGTTTATATTCCAGTAGCGGTTGCAACAGAAGGTTTCTTCGTAACACACGCTAAGGGTTATGTTGATATGATGTCTGAAGAGCTGGCTCTTAATGACTTTGATCCAGTTGCTGCACCGGTTCCGGCTATGGATAATGAAACTCCACCGGCTAGAATTCAGCGTGATGCTCCGGTTCAGAAGTCAAACTTTATGTCTTACCTGATTCACTCGGTTTGGCAACAAGAGATCTGGGATTCAAACAAGCGTGCAATGAAATATATCTATGAGTACCTTGGTGGACCGATCGAAGTTCAAAACCCTGAAGCTGACGTATTTGTTGTTGCTTCTGGTTGTGCGGCTGCTCAAGCTCGTGAAGCGTGGAGATATGCTCAAGAAGAAGGTTTAAGTGTTGGTCTAATCAAGGTTAGAGCAATCAGACCATTCCCAATTGACGAAATCAGAGAAGCAGCTAAAAATGCTAAGGCACTTATCGTTCCTGAGCACAACATCATTGGTTGGTTGTCTAAAGAAGTTAAGGCAGCTATCCCTAATGGTGGTATAGTTGTTGAAGGTCCAAGAGTATACGGCGGTATGACACTTCCGGTTGAGTTGATCATGAAAGAACTTTATACTGCTCTTGGTTTAGAGTACGAACTAAAATTATAAAAAGGGGATTAGATGAGTTTAAAATATATTACTCCGGCAGAAAGATTTAAAAGATACCTGCCAAAAGATTATGTAGAATTAGTTGACTACGGTCCATTTGGAAAAACTCAAGATGAAGCTGGTCCAGGTAACATGGGTCAGTTCAAAGAGTTGATTGAAGAGCACCCGATGTGTTCTGGTTGTTGGATGGCTTACTATATCCGTCTAATCTTTGCTTCACTTCCATGTCCGGAAGAGACTGTAACTCTTGGTACAGCTGGTTGTGGTCGTCTTGCGATCTCTCAAGCTGCTGTTCCATTTATCTATGGTAACTACGGTGATCAAAATGCAATGGCTTCTGGCCTTACTCGTGCATTTAGATTACGTTTCCCGGATAAGAAAAAAGATGTTATTACTATTGCCGGTGACGGTGGTACTATGGATATCGGTTTCTCTATGACAATGCACTCATGGATCCGTGGTGAAAAATTCACAACGATCATGCTTGATAATGAAGTATACGGAAACACAGGTGGTCAAGAGTCTGGTATGTCTCCACAGGGTGCTATCCTTAAGATGGCTCCACTTGGTAAAAAGGGTGAGAAAATGCCTGCAACATCTTTGGCGCAAGCTGCTGGTTGTGTGTATACAGTTAGAATGTCACCTACAAACATTAAAAAAGCTGCAAAAATTATTCGTAGAGCAATCTTCGTAGCTAGAGAAGTTGGACCAACATTTATTCACGCATATACTTCATGTAACATTGAGTACTCAATCCCTACTGAAGAAGTATTTGCTGATGCAAAAGCTCAAGAAAAAGATCGTTTTCAGTTTGAAGAGTTTATGACTGATGCTGCAAAAGAAGTGATTGAACGCGTTGAAGCTGAAGAGAAAGCAGCGGCAAGAGCTAAAAAAGCAGAGGTGGTTTAAGATGGCAACAACGAAGAAAAGATACAATATACGAATCTCTGGTCTAGGTGGGCAAGGTGTTGTTACTACTGCTCACATCCTTGGTTCGACTATGGATAATGCAGGTAAATACGCATCTTTGGTACCATTTTTTGGTTCTGAGAAGCGTATGGCACCAGTTGAAGCTTATGTAAGAGCTTCTTCTGAGCCAATCTATGAAGTGGGTGAAGTTGTTTACCCAGATATCATTATGATCTACCATTCACAAGTTGTAACACATGGTAAATCATATACAATGCCTTTTTATACAGGTCTTAAGCCGAACTCTTTGATCATTATTAATACTGATCATGATGTTCTTACAGAAGACGATGAAAAAGTACTTAATGAGCTAAATGCAACAGTTGTACAATTTGATGCAACGGGTCTAGCAATGAAAATTGCCGGTACTGAGCTTGCAACAAACATGGCTATGATGGGTATGCTTCTTGGCCTTACAAAACTTGTAACAACAGAGAACATTGAATCAGCGGTAAAAGAAAGATTCTTAGGAAACTCTTTTGTTGCTTCTGGTGGTACTGCCGCTCTGGATTCTGCAATCGAGAAAAAGTTTAAGAAAAAAGAAGAACTACTTCAAAAGAATATGGATGTAATCAATAAGACTTTTGAGATGGCAGATTCTGTAGATATCACTGGATCTGACTTAATTGTCAGATTTGCCATATAAGGAAGGAAATTAATGTATTATGTAGCAAAAGTTAACTCAGACATGTGTGCTGAGCATAAATGTAATATGTGTACACTATATTGTCCAGAAGCTAATACGCTTATGTTCAATAAAGATGGGAATACATCTTGGGTAGATGAAGATAGATGTAAAGGTTGTGCACTTTGTGTGTATGTATGTTCTGATATGCTTAATCGCGACTGTATTACTATGGTAATGAGTGGTCACGAAGAATAGATTGCCTATAGCATAAACCACCCTCTCGGGTGGCTTTACCCGATGGCACCTCTTGCTATCGGGTAATACAACTGATCAAACCTCTATAAACCTCTTTATATTTTAAAGTCTTAGATACTCTCTTTTGCACCACTGTAGTATGCAAAGTTATACTGCTTTATACATTCAAAAAATCTATTGACCTTGGATCATAATGATTGATAGGCTATTCTCTGCACTCGTGTGTTCTCTAACGCTAAAGATATGATACTTTCTCGACTTAACAGTTAGTTAGGGCCTGTCACTTAGAGATAGAGGATAACTCTGTCCTTATTGTTAATGTTGAAATCATCAAGTGCAACCTGGAGTTTACGCACAATATCTGAGTATTCCCCTTCAGGATATATGTATATATCATCATCATTCTTATATTTAATATGAAACTGTTCGCCCAGTCTATACGCATCAATGAGTGCTCCATATAAACGAACATGTGATGGTTCATCGGCAGATTCTTCTGACTCAGATGGCATATTTACCAGAGATGAGAGTTCTTGAGGTGTTAGTAAAAAGTTATGCATCGCATCTTCGTTTTTATCTTTTATGTAAAGCAAACATGTTTTTTTTGCCATATTATTTTTCCTCTATTTTATTATGATCTGTATTCTAAATTTTTTATACTAAAGTGAAATGTATTTTAGCACTTTCTTATGTGTATACGGATTATAATGATGCAGATTAATATTTTAACTCTGAGGGATCACCCCAATAATGAAGACTGTTTTTTAATTAATTCAACTTAAATTTTTTAACAAGTTAATTATAGATAAAAATGTTAAAATTACGCAATTGAAACCAAAAGGATTGTAGTGAAAGTTACAGTAGAAAAAATAGATGATATAAATTTTATTTTGAGTGGTAATGTAGAAAACAGTGTCATTGAAGGCAAGGTTGCCCAGCTTAAAGAGCAAGCAGCAAAAAAAGCAAAAGATGGTGATTCTACCGAGGAAAATATCGAGCAAGATGCAGCGGGAGAAGTATTTAGAGAATTTATCGATGCAGGAATAAAAGAAGCAAATATAGACGTTGCAACCGTATTGGGTCAACCTGGATTAAAAAAGTATGAGCAACAAGACAGTAGTGTCTATTTTGAAGTTGAGCTGGCTATTTCCCCGGAGATTAATGCAGATATCGACTATGCGGACATCGTGCCTGAGTATACAAAGCCAACAGCGGCGCCTGAAGCTGTAGAAGCTAAGATGGCTGCATTTGCTCAACAGCAGGCACCATTTACAAAACTACAGACTCCAAGAGCAATTGAGAACGGTGATGTTGCCGTGATCGATTTTACAGGTTTCATCGATGGTAAGACCTTTGAAGGCGGCAGTGCTGAGAAGTTTAATCTGAAAGTAGGTTCTAACTCATTTATTCCCGGCTTCGAAGAACAGCTTGTCGGTATGGAATATGGCCAAGAAAAAGATGTTATTGTAAGTTTTCCTGATAACTATTCGGCAGAAGATTTAGCCGGCAAAGAAGCTAAGTTTGTTGTTAAGCTTCATGAGATCCAAGAACAAAAACCTGAGAAACTAGATGATGCTTTTGCAAAAAAAGTATTTGCTGATGAAACAGCCACGCTTGACAAACTCAGAAACCAATTAGCAGAGCAAGTGACGGCTGAAGAGTTGTCACAACTTTATATGAGTGAACTTAAGCCTAAAATTGTAACGAGCTTGCTGGCTAAGTTTGACTTTACTCTGCCAAACAACATCATCGAGCAAGAGATAGATGCAAAGGTTCGTGAAAAGACACAGAGCTTTACGGAAGAACAACACAAGTCTTATATGGAAGACAAGGGTAAATTCAAAGAGCTAAGAGAATCGGTACGAGAAGAGGCAAGAGCAAGTATTAAAAAGTCGCTTATTGTAGAAGCACTGGCTAAAAAAGAGGGCATTGACGTACATGAACAAGAAGTGATTGCAGCACTTGGATATCAGGCTACGATAACAGGCCAGGATCCGCAAAGACTAGTGCAGTACTACCAAGACAACAATCTTATGACATCAGCAAAAATGGGATTGACGGAAGACAAACTTTTTGGAGTAATTCTGGGATTTCATAAAGCCTAAAAAAGGCGTGACAAATTATGCAAAAGATGAATGACGGCTGGATTCAAAACATTTGGGATTGGGCAGATAAAAACAATATCCCCGATTTGGAATGGATAAGCCACGACTCATATCTAAAAGGCGGCTATTTTAGAGGATTGCCAAGAGACAAAGAGAAGTTGCTGGATTTAAGTGAACTCAATCTCTTGGGCTCGCAATTAACACAATTACCGGTAGAGATAGGAAACCTTGTTCATTTAAAAAAGCTCTATTTTTTGGGAAATCAACTCACTCGATTGCCCGCCGAGATAGGGAACCTTGTTCAATTAGAAGAGATTTATCTTGCCGGTAACCAGTTAAAGTCGTTACCGGAGGAGATTGGGGGCTTAAAAAACTTGAGACTCCTTCTTCTTCAAGAAAATCAGCTTAGAACGCTTCCTGGAGAGATTGGTGATCTTCTTAATCTATGTGTTTTAGAACTTGGGGGTAATCAGCTCACATCTTTGCCAGCAGAGATAGGAAAACTTGGAAGTTTAAGAAAATTGACTCTTTGGAAAAATAAGCTTACAAAGTTGCCAAGAGAGCTGGAAGAGCTTTTAAACTTAACAGAGCTTGACTGTCTTTATAACAAACTAGAGCTAAGAGAAGAAGATATTCAATGGCTAGACAAGCTGATGAAAAGAGGTTGTGAGCTTAGTATATAGACACATATAAGTGCTTAACATAGTATGCTACACATGTGATTGCGTTTATATGTCTTTTCTTTTGGCATATAGACCTCTCTCTCTTGGTAGACAGAAGAGAGTGAGCGATTATAGTGAAGCTGTCCAGCTTGGATTTTCTGTAACAATTTCTCGAACACTCTCATGCTCATCTTTACTTAACCTGTCCAGTATCTCTATTGGTGTATTTGGGTTTTTTGCGACAGCGGCTCGAACATTTTCATCTTCATCTTTACTCAATTTATCTAATATCTCATCGGATATATTTGGGTTTACTGATATAGAGATGCGAACAAATTCGTCTCTATCGTCACTTAGCTTATTTAATATCTCAATAGGCGTATTCGGATTTCCGGCAACCCATGATACGATGAGTCTATCTTCACTTAACTCAACCAAAGTCTCAACAGGCGTATTTAAATGTTCTGCAACAAATTCTCGAACCAATTCACTCTCATCTTTACCTAGCTTTACTAATGTCTCTGATGATGCATTGATATGGGCAGCAACCCTCGCTCGGATAAACTGATCCTCATCTTTGCTCAACTTGTCAAGCGTTTCAGCTGATGTTTTTTCATCTTGTAGTACTGCTAATGCTTCAATGTTTGTCATATATATTACCTTTATGGTTTTTAGCTATTAATAAATTGGACGAATTGTAGCTTTTATATCTTAAATATTGAAGAAACAAGTTAAGCGACAAGAAAATATTTATATAGATGAAAGTAGAGGGAGATATCTGGAACTTCACTTAGAGATATAGGTGATGTATCTATTGGAGTTGTCTTGCTAAGTTCCTATGCCATAATAAGTAAAAAGCCAGGGCTCTTATTTATATGATTAACCCATAGATTACAGGTATGTAACTTCTGTAAATAAATTTGAGCTTGTTAAATATTAAAACTGTATAAATTTAGTTGTTTAATTAATAGAGGGTGAGAGTTTAATGCTAAAATACGAAAAAATATTATGAGGTATTGATAATATGGCCGATAAGAATACAAAGCTCTACATGGAAATGCAAATGGAAGAGCTAAAAGCTGCTCTTGGAGCTGAGGCAGATGATGCCAAAGAAGACAATGCGGTAGAGACAGTAAAAGCGAGTTCTGCTGAAAAAAATAACAGAACTAAGCAAAATGCTGAGCTTGCAAAGCTTTATGAGGATGCCGCGGAGTATGAAGCGGAACTAGAGTGCTTTGAAAAAGAGTTAGAAATAATAGAAGCGAATGAACTTAAGAATATTGCCGGAGTATTAACCCAGCAGTTGCTAGATGAAGAGAGAAATTATGCTCAAGAATTAAAGGCTGTCTTAGTAGCCGGTTGGACACATTTAATTGAGACAAACAAAACATATCCTCAAGAGCACTTAGCATTAATCAAAGAGACGGATTTTTGTGATGTTGTAGAGAAATTGAACAGTACGTATCCCGATTATGACGGTGATTTTGATGCAGATGTGAGAGAGGTCTTGACAAAAAGATGGAATACCCTTATCGCCATCAAAAAAGAGCATATAGAAGAAGAGATGGAAGAGATTTACATCGCCGGTCTCAAGCCAAGTTTTGTGAAAAGAATGTATAAAAAATTCCATGGAATATCTTAATAGGTTGTCTATTTTTGATTGTTTTACAGAAGTGTTAAACGCCCATGTAAATGAAGATCGGGCAATAAGAACTCATAAAGAGAATAGGCTACTTTATGAGTTGCGTATGTTTATACGCACAGTTATAGGGGACTATAACTCTATAATGGTGTTTACTGAACACCGTATTGACGTGAATCAATCTCTTCCATGAATTGCTCCAAAGAAAAGGTAAATAAGTTCGCTAAATCTTCAGGAGTTTTTTCAAGATAGTTTCGTGTCAGAGGCATGTGCTGTGTGTGAGGGTCCAGAGTATCTGTCGCATAGGTGAATTCGATATATGGATCCCCCGATATGCCGGTAGCTTCCGTAGTCACCAGAACACCCGGGATACAGTATTCAACATTAACATCAGGGTTTACTACAATATTGTCAATGAGTCCTACAAGTGCCTGTAGTTTTTCTTTTTGTTCTATTAACATGACGTTCCTCCTTGTTTAAGGGCATCTGTTCTTATACATCGATGTATAAAGAGCTAAATGAACCTTTTTACGGGATATAAGATCTAACCCATCTCTACAGAGTCTATCTCCATTTTGAATTGTTCGATAGAAAATGTAACCAGATTGGCTATCACTTCAGCCTTATGTTTTGTATATGTCCTTGTCAAATGAATCTTGCGTATTGGCTGTGTGTACTCACTCACAACATACCTAACGGAAATATAAGGATTTTCCAAAATATCGGAAGATTGCGTGGTGACAGCTACTTCCGGGATAGAGTAATCGATATCAATCTCGGGATCAACCATTACATTATTAACAAGTCCTACAACTTGTTCCAGTTTTTCTTTAAGTTCAGTTTCCATAAGCGACCTCCTAAGGTGCCTTAAGCATATCGCTTAGACGGATATACTTTGAATACCATTAGGTTGAGTTACACTCTAGATACCTCTCAACCACATCCTTACACTCAATGGTAGCCAAATAAGTCAAACTAATCATACAGAAACGAAAACAAATGAGAATTTTTAAGGATAAGAAAAGTTTAATCTATTGCAAGTATAGCTGGAGAATAAGCTGCAATTTTGTACTAAAAAATAGTTTTTGAAGCAGTCAATTGAATGGAAGATCTCCAGAGGTGGATGGTGTGAACAGCCGCAAGAAGTGCAACTGCCAGTGCTACAGCTACTGCTGTAGTTTTTGGGATGGGGTAATTTCAAGAGTAAGATTCTTGACCCATTTTAATTGCTTATGGAAGCTATTTATGAGAAAATTGTTTTTTAATTTCCGCCGTTTCCTTTTGGAGGCGCTTCACTGGCATCAAAGCCAATAACAACTGTACCGTTATTTACAAGGTCTCTGGCATCTTCGATATGATCATCATCTTCATCATCTTCAGGTCTTAGGCTGCTATGTATGACGATCTTCTCTCCATAATCCACAGCCTCGAAAAAGTGCTTCATACAAAACTCTTGATTCATACGGCACTCCAAAACACGTGCCTTGTTAATCATATCTTCTCTTGTCTCAAATGTCATATCACTTGCAAGCCCGCTTTTGGTAAAGCAGCTGCACTCTTTTTCAAATTCTATCTTATACATTTTTATCTCCTTTAATGTTTACGCTTGTATCTCTTTGATTACAATGAATTCACCATTTTCATAGGAGTAGACTTTTTTAGCCTCTCTATCAATAATGACGGGTCTTATCCATTCGTTTAAAATAAACTCTTTTGCTATTGACTGCTCAACTGCTTTTCCTACCGTCTCTAGCGGCGCTTCAACGAAGGAGAGAAGCCTTACCGGTTCATGGTATGCTTCTCCTTCTAAATGGACGGACTGAGTTGGCAGGCCAATTTTCAGATCACTGTAGTTACCGCTAAACACACCTACTTTTGAAACGATATTGTGGTATACCTTTGAGCCTGCACCATAGATGTGATTGTCAACCGTAGAGAAATAGTGCTCTAAATTAATCCATTCACCTACTACCAAAGGTCCATCAAAAATACGCGTAAGGATTTCAGCATCATCATTATCAACCTTCCAGTCATATGAGTGCATAAAAAACCTATTATTGAGTTTCAGGTGCTTAGTATAATCTCTGGGACCGGCAAATACACCCATGTTCTTAGCCAATCCCCATTCTGGTCTAGGCTCAGACCAGTCCATAGATTTCACCATCATCTGTTTTTCATTAGGTATGCATGGAAGCGATTCAGATCTCTCTTCTCTGGATAACTTAGATGCCTGATTAAAGTCACGTACTATTTTGGAAAACTTAGCAGCCTCTTCAGACGTTAAAGTATCCGTATCATAAAACTTTATTTCATCCGTAGAAGTAATGTGAAGTCCCGGTATAAACTTTGTATTCTCCGGGATTTCAATTCCTTGCTCTTTGAGTCTGTCTCTGACCTCTTTTGTGTTGGCTATCATACAGAGTGCTCGTGTATTTGGCAAGCTTATATTCCCACCGCATGCACCACAGTCAAGAGCCGATTCAAATGGATTGTTGTCTGATATACTGCCATGGCCGATAATCGTCACAAATTCCGGGAATTTATCAACTTGACCGATCATTGTTAAATATTTATACAGATAAGACACTTTTTCTTCAAGTGTAAAACCAACCATAGAGAGTCTGTTTTTTTGATACTCATAATCTTCCGGTGTAATCCGGTACGATGTTTTAAGCTTTTTGATAATCTCATCAGAAACTTCAAATTTCAGGTCTGTATCAAATAGAAGATGGTTTCTAATCGCTTCTATCTCGATCTCGGTATAAACTTTTTTTGCCTTATCTGCTAAAACAGAATGGATAATCTGAGTATGAAGCTTTTTAACATAAAAATCGATCTCATATGATGAAAGTTTATCAAGCGTATAAGATGTTTTTGGTTTACTTGGCTTAAACTTGGATAAGAACTTGTTTGTCTTCTGTGGCAAGAAAGTCTTTCCAAAAAGGTTAATACCAAAGATCCATCCAATCGCCTCAACCATGATATATGGAGTATACGGATTGTTTTTAAGATCAGAAAGAACCTTTTTAGTCGTCTTGTTCATACCTTTTTTAGAAGTATAGGACTCATGTGACTCTGTCGGCAGTTCAAAAACAACATTTTGAGGCTTAACAATCGCTGGTGACAAGAAAAGTTCATGGGCCTTATCAAACTCGACAAAGGAAATAGGAAGACCGAGGAATCCACCGGCTCCAAAGGTCTGATAAGGGCCCGTCTTCTCAATAGAACGTCGCATAACCTCTGAACGTACATCCAGACAAAATGTTGCTGATGCAACTGCCTGCACCTTCTCTTCTTCTAGCGGCTTAGTGATCTCATCTACGTAGTTCTTGATGTACGTATCTTCAAGAGATTTCAACCAGATATAACCCTCTTCTTCTCTAAGGTTATCGATCAGACCTGCCAGCTCAGTCAGAGGCAATTCACTTTTTAGCACTTCGTTAGAGTGTTGAATCTGCAGGGCATCCAGGTGCAGCTCATTATAGATGTGATCTGATAGGATATCAGAGGTCTTTACTTTATCCTCAAGTGCATCCAAAGCCGTTCCATACAGAAGATTCTTATGCTGAAGCAGTTGCAAGATCACTTCACTCACATTCTCATCTGTATACTTTTGAAAAGCCTTGAAATCACTGATTTTATTTTGCTGAACCGTTTTTAGTTCATAAAACAGACGGATTGCCATGTATTCGATAAGGCTTGAGGGATAATGCTGTTGAGAGGCATAATCTTCATCTTCTGAACGATACTTAATAAAACCTGCCCAACCGTGAAGTTTCAATATATGTGTTAAAAGATAGGCTTGAGTATCTTCTACATGAAGCTTTGCAAGTGTCTCTTCTACATAGCTTTGGGCATCACCTGTGTACTCGAAGTTCTCATAGAGTTTAAAAGCTTCAAACATACCCTTTTCTCTGTTTGGCATGTTCATCGTTGTCTGATCTTCATCCAAAAAGCGAGAAATATATTCAATGATTTTTTTCTCAACACCATCTTTCAAGTCACCGCCAAAAAGAGCATCATCGATCTCATAAAGGGTCATATGCTTGATGATGTTTGCCAACCACTCTTGTTCATTTCTATAAACTGAGTTAGCTTCCAGGTGCTTATAAAGTGCGTCATCGATCTTCTCTTTCTTTGATAAGAACTCGATTCTAAGACTGCTCCATTGCGGGCTGACATCCATAAGGAATTTTTTGGCAAATTCCGTCGGTATCTCAAAGCCTTTGTCTGAAAGTACTTTCTCGATGTTCTTCTCAAAGATCTCGATATCAATCTTACCCTGCTTATATAGATCCATAAAATATGAAGAGTCCATATAGACCTTACCGCCATAGATGCTCTTCGCCTTGCTCAGCCCATCTCTAAAGTGCATGTGCTCAAAACCCTTTAATGGATTGTGATGAATAAATGATCCAATCGGCCAGTAGTGTGGAACCGTTCCTTTGATAGAATCTAGTTTTTGTATGATACTCACAGGATCATCTCCTTAACTCCGTTAATACTAAGTACTAGTAATACGATCAGAATCAGCATATGTTTTGTTTTTTCTAATGTCGGCATGTTTACATAATGTATATTTGAGTTTGGTCGTCCAAACAAGGTCTTTTTCATAACACTCATTGCAAGCATAAAGTTTCCAAAGAAAAGTGTCACGATCACAGTCAGCCAAAGCATATCCGGCTCACTGCTGAACAGGTATCCCAGGAAGTACATCGAATTTGGAAAAGGTGGGTACAGTGCCAGCGCAACCAAATAAAATGTCAAAAATGTACCGATATAAGGTCTTACCAGGGTGACCCCTGTAATATAACGATAATTAGCACTTCCATAATGCTTTTCATAAAAAAGTCCGATTAAGAATATCCCAAGCAGGCAGATAAGCATAGAAAAACTATACATGGCACCTACCTTTTCAAACATGATAAAAAACGGTGCATTCACAAACATAAGATAATACGCGAACTTATAAAAGTTAGTTGTCTTTGTCGCCTTATAAATCGTAAACAAGGCACTGATAAAGGAGATAACAAGATACGTCTGCACATGCTCAGCAAGTATAAACTTTGAAGCGATAATTGCGCCTAATAGAAGCAATGCACTTATCAAAAAGATGTGCTTGCTCTTTAACCCCGGAGTTTTTTCTAAAAGGATGTAATACGGCACACCGGCAGCCAATATCAATAATACAATATTTGATATCATTATTTACCCTTCTTAAAAACTTTAAACAGATTGAAGAAATATCCTTCATTTACAAGGAACTTGTAAAACTTCCACTGAAGTGTATTTGGCTTGTGCTCAGTACCCAGAGTCTCTGAATAATGCTGTTTATATGTAAAATACCATCCGACAACCATGATAAGTGCAATAACGACTATTGTCATAACCATAGTCACATTCAGTGTTGCTGCCTTGTAGAATAGTAGTGCATCATCTCCGTAGATAAAATGCTCCAGTGCCAGACCAATAAATTCATAAGTAAACAAGATGATAACAAAAGATGTTGCCAAGGCCAAGATCACCTTGAACGAATCAGCCTTGGAAACTTTAAAAAATGATAAAAAGAGCTGGGTACCCGTCAACCAACCAAAGGCTAGGATAACGATAGCCGCATTAAATTCAAAGAACTCTTCACTCAGTGCCATCTTCACCCCTATAAAGGCGATAAGAGGCAAGATGACAAAGAAACCTAAATAACCAAAGGCTTTCTTGCTGGTACTCTTGATCTTGTCTTCCCAGAAAAGCTCATAGGTTAAACGCTTAGGAAGGTTGGAATCATGTCTTGCCAGCTTGATCAATCCACCTGACTCAAGGAAGAGTGATGCTTTAAAGATCCCGTGTACCATCAGGTGATAGATCGCAAGAGAGAAGGCCCCAAGCCCTATTTCCATAATCATATATCCCATCTGTCCAACGGTCGAATATCCCAATGAACGTTTGATATCCGATACAACCAGCATCACCAAAGATGCAAAAACAGCCGTCACAAGACCAACAACAAAAGCAATATTAAGTACAGCCGGTGTCAATATCAATAGATAGGCCAACTTGTTAAGTAAGATACCACCTACGTTTACAACACCTGCGTGCATCAATGCAGATACAGGTGTCGGCGCTTCAGATGTGTACGGCAGCCAGATATGAAAAGGCATATTTGCCGACTTCATCAATGCTGCAATCAAGAACAGAAGTCCAATAACAAAGATCATCGGATTATCAACAGGTGCTTCAGCCATTGCTAACCATCTTTCACTTAACACTGCCAGATCAAAACTTCCAAAGGTCTTGTAGGTAAGTACAACACCTAAAATAAACACTAAGTCAGCAGCCTTATGAATGTACATCGTCCATTTTGCATTTTTGACAGCCGAGTTTGAACCAACATTAAAAGAGACAAGCAGGTAGAGACTGATACTCATCAATTGCCATGCTAATGCCAGCACAATTAGATTATTACTCATTACAAGCAGGTAGATCGAAGCAAAGATAAAGTTCAGAAGAATAAAAAATCGCCTATACCCTGGTTCATCCCACATATATTTTGTTGCATATTTACGAATAACCAGCCCCAAGATAGCAACATAAGGGACAAGAATCGCTGAAAGCTCATTATATATAACCAGCCCATTAAAGCCTGTAATAGGTGCATCATTACTGGTAACATAATAAGAACCATACAGTGCCAGTAGGGCAATCATACTCGAGAGTGCGATACTGACTTTTGGTATCAGCTCTTTTTTACTGACAAAAAACAGTATGAATGCTATAAAGATTGGTATGCCTGGAATGAGCAATATGACTTTTTCCACTATAAACTCCTGTTACCCGCTAAAAATTCCTGTCAATCAGATGTATAAATTGCCATTTATTTGGACAGAACACTCTCTGATAATAGATTGAACATGTAGTTTTATCAAAACAACCTTCTAAGGACTTTGAAATTACTGATTAATATTTTAAATATAGTTTATATAAAAACAAAGTCATGTTCAAGACGTGAATTCAACACTTGATAGTGTTGCGATTTTAAAGTTGAATACTACCATTTTATGATGTAAAGTGGAGTAAAAACCGTGTGATATATTAACTATCTACTGAAAAAAGTATAAAGGAAGATTGGTTTAATAGACACAAGTGCATATGGCATAGACAAACATATATGGTAGGTATGACCTTTCAACAGTATTTTACACTTGTATTGAACTTATGGAGACATGTGTTACATTTTGTAATGCGGTTTCTATTCGGTAAGTGATAATGAATCAGTATTGTCTGAATAAGCAGCTGCCGGTTGTTAAGTACATTAATAATTGAAGCTTGCTTGACCGCCTGGGACATCGTAGTTTCAGCAATAGCCTACTAACTCTGTGAGAGTCAAAATGAGCTACAAGCAGCGATCTTTCAGAATTACATTATGCAACTTGACTAAACATATGTTACTTATTGTAGCATAATTTTTTTTAGTAAACAGATGATAAACAGATATTGCCCAGATAAGATGCTGTCAATTATAAGATACTTCGATATTTGAGGATAACAAGATTGCTTTGATGCCTGATGATGTGGTGATAACCGAGTTCACTGTTTTGAGAGCAAAAAAAGCTTTCAGTCAGGGCATTGTAATGCCAGATGTACCCAGTGTTTATACTTAGGAAGGTACTATTTTCTCGTCTATATTAGATAAACTGCTGATTACATTTCTTCGACTTTTTTGTTCTAAAGCACACTTATTTGCAAGAGAGTCTAATGTTATTAGTAAAGATAAGTCTAAGGTTTTTAAAGTAAAGTTGCATTTGAAAAACATAAATATAGCTGATAAAATGTGTTGCGAATAGTATGAACGATCGTTCTTAAGATTGTTTATATATAATTTTTATACGCATTGTTAGTCATGATAATTGTCATAACTAACATCTATGTTTAAGTCATCATATGGAGTAGAAATGTATTATGTAGCAAAAGTTAATTCAGACATGTGTGCTGAACATAAATGCAATATGTGTACACTGTATTGTCCAGAAGCCAATACGCTTATGTTCAATAAAGATGGGAATACATCTTGGGTAGACGAAGATAGATGTAAAGGTTGTGCACTTTGTGTGTACGTGTGTTCTGATATGCTTAATCGCGACTGTATTACAATGGTGATGAGTGGTCACGAAGAATAGGTCTATAATTTATATTTAATTCAAGCTTATACTGTAAAAACAAAATAGATAGGAGAACTTATGGCAAATCAAGGTCCTGCGTATTATTCACCGTATCCTGCGGCTACGTATGAAGGTGTGATTACACCACCCGAAGGAAAAGCACTTTTACTGGAAGATGTGGTAGATGAAGAAATTGCAATGAGAGAAATTGCAAAAGTAATGTTGACAAAAGAAAATGCGACCATTTTCCCAGGTCCACAAGTATTGTATGGTTTCAATGAAGAAGCGAAGAAAAAAGCAACTCTTATCAAAGAGATGGCAGAAGTTCTTAATGCTAAAATGATCCCAATGTACGACTATAGACCAAAATATCCAAAGATTGATGCTGAGATTGAGATCAATCCAAATCACCCAAACTTAACAATTTGGCACAATGACATTAAAGCAGCAATCTTTATTGGTGTTCACTGTCACTACGCAAATGTTGCATTGAAAATTGTAAGAGCAGAGACTGATTGTTATACAGTTGCAATCTGTGGTTTGTCAGGGCATGAAGATGCAATGGCTACATTAAGAGACCAGCATTCTTCAGAGCTTGAGAAATTTATCAAGATAGCTAAAGAAGTAAAAGCTGAGCTTGGGAAATAGGTAGGAGATAATAATGAGTAAAATTACTGATATGACAGAAACACACAACTGGTCTGGACAGAAATTAGTTTCAACAGACCACCTGCTTTTCGAAGCTCCAAGAGAAAAACACTTCATGACTGGTTCTGAAGTTTTAAAAGAAGCGGTAAAAAGATGTACGGTTGATGCATCTGTATCATACCCTATTACACCACAGTCTGAAGCGGCTCACCTTATCGGTGAACTGTGGGCTGAAGGTTATGTAGGTACTTACTTCCGTGGTGAGAATGAATTTGGTGTTATGTCTGAGGTTGCTGGTTGTGCAATGGCCGGTGCTAGAACAATTACAACAACTTCAGGTCCAGGTACACTACGTGCAATGGAAAACTTCGCACAGTGGTCTGGTACACGTATCCCTTGTCAACTTATCCTTATGGCTCGTGGTATTAACTCACCACTTACAATTCAGCCGGATAACTTGGAAGTTTCTTACATGCTAGAAACGGGTTGTCAAATCTGGTATGCTGAAAACGTACAAGAGCTATTTGACATGTCAATTGCTGCATTTACAGTTGCTGAAAAGCCTGATGTTCATGTTCCAATTGTTACTGTTGTTGATGGTTTCTTTGTATCTCATACTCGTGAGGCAGTAATGCTTCCGGCGGATGATATTGCACTTAAGCCATATAACCCGTATGCAGCTCCATTGCCTCCGATTGATTCTGAAACTCCTCCGGGACGTTTCCTAAGAGATCCATTCGTAATGAAGTCTAACTATATCTCTTATGCAACACACGCTTCTTGGCAGTTTGAAGTAAGATCTGCAATTGAGCGTTCACGTCCATACGCTAAGCACTACCTAAACGGTCTTGTACACACTACTGGTACTGAAGACGCAGAGATTGCCTTTGTTACTTGTGGTACTGCCTCTAATCAAGCAAAAGAAGCTGAGCGTGAACTGAATAAACTTGGTATTAAATCTAAGGTTATCAAACTAAGAACGATTAGACCATTCCCTCAAGAAGAGCTTCTTGAAGCACTTGAAGGTGTTAAACATGTATTCGTACCTGAGTTCAATGTTGTAGGTTGGTTAGAAAAAGAAGTTAAAGAAGCACTTTATAAAAAGTCTGACGCAGATGTTGTTGGCGGACCTAGAGTTGCTGGTGGTATGTCAATGCCTGCCGAAGCGATCATTAAAGAAGTTATGGAAAAATTAGAATCCGGAAAAGGAGCATAACATGGCAATCGATATTTATAAAATCAATCCTGAGTTTAGAGAGATTATGCCTAAAGAGATCATTGATCTTGAAGAGAACGCTACATGGGCGCAAAATCAAGAGAAACCTCGTGGTATTAAAGAGCTTCCAGAAACTAAAGAGTTACTAGAAGAGCACTCTTTATGTGCTGGTTGTCCAGAAGCAGCTGCACTACGTTATGTGCTTTCTGCTTTACCAAAACCAGAAGAGACTGTTATTGTCAACTCAACGGGTTGTACATCGTTAATGTTCCCACACATTGCACTACATACTGTACACTCACTCTTTGGTAACCAAAATGCTGTTGCATCAGGTATCAAAAGAGTTCTAGACTGGAGATTTCCAGAGACTGAAAAAGATGTTGTTGTTCTAGCAGGTGATGGTGCGACTGTTGATATCGGTCTTGACTACACACTTCAATCATTCTTTAGACAAGAAAACATCACGACTATCTGTTTTGATAATGAAGTGTATGCAAATACTGGTGGTCAAGAGTCTGGTGCTACGGCAAAAGGTCAAGTCTTCAAAATGGCTCCGACTGGTAAGAAATTTGAAAAAGTTAAAATGTGGGAGCTTGCTACAACTTCTGGTTGTCACTACTCTATGAATATGACAGCATCTGCTCCAAAAGCAGTTGCAAAAGCGGTTAGAGAAGCAATCCTTGTTGCAAGAGAAATCGGACCAACATTCCTTAACATTTATACGCCTTGTATTCTTGAAATTGGACTAAGCGCAAATGAAGGTCTTGGTGAGATGAAAGATCAAGATAAAGAAAGATTTGCATCTTACAAGCATGTTTCACCTGAAGCAGAAGAGTTCTTGAAAAAATGTAAAGCGGAAGGAAAATTATAATGGCAAAAGATTCGATTAAAGTAAGACTTCCGGGTCTTGGTGGTCAGGGTGCGGTTACAGCTGCACACATTGCTGCAACTGCAGCTGACACAGAAGGTTACTATGCGGTATCTAACCCATTCTTTGGTGCTGAGAAGCGTATGGCTCCGTCTGAGTCTTATGTAAGACTAGGTACTGTGCCTATTTACGATAGAGGGGAAGTTATTTACCCTGATATCGTTATGATTTTCCACCCACAGGTTATTACTATGGGTAAATCATACACTATGCCTTTCTACGCTGGTATTAAAGAAAATGGTCTAGTTATCATCAACTCTGACAAAGATCTTTTAACTGATACAGACAAGAAAATCTTAGACGACTTGAATGTAAAAGTTCTTACTAAAGATTTTACTCAGTTCGCTATTGATCAAGCGGGTACTGAACTTGCTACAAACATGGCAATGTTAGGTTCTCTGTTTGGAGCGCTTGGTACTGTTTCAAAGCCTGCTATTGAGGAAGGTATTAAAGACCGTTTCCTTAAAAAGTATACTGCATCTGGTGGTACGGCTACACTTGACTCGGTAATTGAGAAAAAATTTAAGAAAAAACAAGAACTTATCCAGAAAAATCTTGATACTGCATCTGCAGCATTTGATTTAACTGCTGCATGGGCAAAAGAAGTTGGTTTAAAACAAATTCTAGATAATCCAACAAAGCATTAGATAATTTAACATCTGTACCTTAGGTACGGTTGTTACTAAAACACTGCAAACACTGCACACCCTCATCAGATTTTTTCATGAGCTCTTGAAGTTGCTACAAGAGATTATTGAATGAGTTTATTTTCAAACATCCACCCATAACAATTTAATTTATAAGGCGTTGACATGATACAATCATTTATTATTACAGGATTTTTAGGTGTTGGCAAAACTACTATGCTCACCAATACAGTAAAAGAACATTTTAGTGGCAAAAAAGTTGCTATTATAGTAAATGAGTTTGGCGATATTGGGATAGATGGAAACATACTCAGTAATGTATACAGCGAGGTGCTTGAAATCTCAGAAGGGTGTATCTGTTGTCAGTTGGCCCAAGAGTTTGAAAGCGGTGTGCTTGAGATTATGAATAAGTATAACCCTGAAATCATATTTGTAGAGACCTCAGGTGCATCTGAGCCTTTTCCTATCTTTTTGTCTATGCAAAATCTGGGTATCTCTGTGGAGGGTGTGATTTGTGTTGTTGATTCTAAAAACATCTCTTCATACATAGATAATTCGACTGCTAAATATCAAATCGGCGGTTCAAATATAATGGTCTTAAACAAAACTGACTTAGTAAGTGATGAGGAGCTAGAAACAGTTAAAAAAGATATTATTGCCATCAAAGAAGAGTACAACATTAAAAACACGCTCACCGGTAAAACGATATTTAATAGCTATGTCATCAACAGTGCTCAGCAAGGACTTGTCAGCAAAGAAGTGTTCGACGGTGTCTATCGTATTGATGAGATTGTTGGATTGGCAAAGGATTATAAACATCTTGATCATACTACTGAAGATGCGATCACCCAAAAAGTTGCTTACCTCAAAGAAGATATTGTCTTTAATGATATAGATGAAGTCTTACAAAACCTTCCTAAAAGCATCTACAGAGTAAAAGGTGTTGTGAGAGTGAAAGATGTCGCAAATCCTCTTGTGATAAATTACTCGTTTGGAAATGAATCATTTGAAGAGTTAGAGTCCTATTCGGAACCTTCCATTATGATATTTATCGGAGAAGCCATTGACAAAGATGTTAATCTTCTGAATGATAAGTTTGATTTTTTAAATGTACCTCAATTTAAATTAAACAAATAATTCTTTTCCTCAAGATTAACTGCTGTATACGATACTTCTTTGAAGCACGTGATATTGATTTTGAGGGATACTTTCTCATAAAGAGCTTACTTATATTAAAACCTTCAATGGACTCCTTCGGCTGATTCCATAGATGAACGCAGTGTCTTACCCTTATTGAGCATAATAATTCGTGTGAATTTTTTGAGATACTTTTCTACGGTCTTATGATAAAATGACATAAATTCAACACATCTATCTTCTTTCTAGCCTCTTTTGTGATATTATAGAACAGGTCTATGCAATCAAAAATTGACCTTTTAATAACAATAATGATTAATTAAGAATCATTTTGCAATAAAAAGAGATTATAATTTGATGTACAATATTTATACTACTAAAAAGGATATATCATGGTTACGATTAAGAAAAATGGTCAAAAAGCGTGGGTTACTTTTACATTTTCTCCTAGTGAAGAGATCGATGCTGTAGTAGTTTCAGGTGAGTGGAATGCATGGAAAGAGGAACCGATGAAACAGAAAAAAAGCGGTGATTATTATATTACGAAGGTGCTAAAGTCAGGTGAATGTTTTCAGTTTGGCTACAAGGTTAACGGGAATAATTGGATAACGGAGGAGGAGTGTGCGTGTGTGCCTTCACCTTTTTCAAGCCAAAACTCTTTACTCGAGTTGTAGAAAAAACAGTTGATTCGTCTAGGTAGACTTAGTGCTGTTCAATACAAAATTGACACCTTATAAAATCCACAGGAGGATAAATGAAAGCAGTTGTAATGGCAGGTGGATTTGGAACCAGGATACAACCCCTTACTAATTCTCGTCCAAAACCAATGTTGCCTATCATCAACAAACCGATGATGGAGCACACGATGATGACCCTAAAAGATTTAGGGATCACAGAATTTATTGTTCTTCTCTACTTTAAGCCTGAGATCATTAAAGAGTATTTTGGAGATGGGAGCGACTTTGGTATTAAGATCACCTATGTCGTTCCGGATGATGACTATGGTACAGCCGGTGCAGTAAAGTTGGCGCAAGAGTATATCGCAGATGAAAACTTTATCATTATCAGCGGTGACTTAGTAACTGATTTTGATTTTCAGAAGATCTTTGACTATCATGCACAAAAACATTCAAAACTGACCATTACCTTGACCTCGGTTGATAACCCTCTGGAATTTGGTGTTGTTATTGCCGATGAAAATGGAAAAATTGAAAAATTTCTTGAAAAGCCAAGTTGGGGCGAGGTTTTTAGTGACACAATCAACACAGGTATCTATATAATCGAACCGGAGATACTTGAGTACATCCCTAAAAATGAAAACTTCGATTTTGCAAAAGACCTTTTCCCTTCCTTGATGCGTGAAGGTATCGATCTAACGGCCGGGTATGCCGATGGTTATTGGCGCGACGTCGGAAATCCGGAAAGTTACCGTGATGTATATGAGGATATTCTCACCGGAAAAGTTGATCTGAAGATCAGTGGGCAAAAAACCCTATACCCTGATGGTGTGTTATACAGCGAAGAGAAATATGATCTGGATCAAAGCATAGAGATTATCGGTACGGTGGTACTGGGTAAAAACATCTTACTCGAGAAGGGTGTTAAACTAAATAATGTCGTCATTGGGGAGAATGTCACGATTGGCAGGGACAGTAAGATCCGTAACACCGTTATCTGGGAGGATGTTAGCATCGGTTCAAGGGCAATTCTTGACGACGGCGTGATCTGTAACAATAATAAAATTGACAAGAATCTTACGGCAAAGGCGGGACTGATCCTTGCAGAGGGCTGTGAGATCGGGCAGCTGGTAAATGTGGAACAAGATGTCACCATCTGGTCAGATAAGGTGATCGAAGATGCTGCCATAGTCAGTCACAGTCTTATCCTTGGCAGTAAATACAAAAACTCAATTTTTGAAAATGGAATGGTGATCGGGAAGTCCAATGTTGAGCTCTCTTGTGAGATGGCTACCAACCTGGCAGAAGCCTTTGGAACACAGTTACCTGTGGGCTCAAGCGTGCTTGTCTCACGAGACTATGATAAGAGCTCTCGTATGCTCAAGCGAGCCTTTGTCGGAGGACTGCTTTCAGCAGGGGTGAATGTTATCGACTATACTGCCATTCCTTCAGCCATTTTGCGTTGCAACCTCTCTGCTTGTGATGAATATATTGCAGGTATACATTTCAATCAGAAGATTGATGACCCGACAAGCACTGTAATCAGCTTTTTTAATAATGAGGGCTTGCGCATTAACAGTGATGTGGCTAAAAAAGTGGAGAAGGCATACTTCAAGGAGACTTTCCGCCGTGTGGATTACTCTCGTATCGGTCAGATTCGAGAGTCTGAGCACAGACAAGAGTATATACATTATAAAAGAAATATGAAAGAGGCTCTTCATTCACACACATTTAAATGTGTGGACTGCCGTATTGTAGTGGATATGATGCATGGAATGGGCTCAGAGGTTTTCCCTGATATTTTAAATGAGATGGGTGTTGACCATATCATGTTCAATGCTCACCCGGATGAACGACGCCTGGCTAATATCAACACCTTGATTAAGCAGTCTCAGTCAGACATGAGTGCTATAACGAAGGCGCTTAAACTCGATGCCGGTTTTATGATTTACCCGCATGGCTTGCGTCTGGATATCATGTGTGATGCAGGGATCGTACTTGGGAAGCAAAAAGCCTTACATATCGTCCTCTCTCTTTTAAGTATGCAAGCCAAGTCTGAAAAGAGTATAAAACGCGTTTTTCTGCCGACTTGGGCAAGTGATATCGTCTATTTTGAGAATTTGGAGATCGAGCGCGGAGCGTATGTGAACTTTACAAAAGAGCAGTTGAGCCGGTATGATCTTGTGGCCACGGGTGAAGGAAACTTTGCTTTTATCGAGTTTGCGACGCACAGGGACTCTATGTATGCGGTCTTGAAGATCTTACAGATGCTGTTGCAGCACGATGTGACGCTTTCAGAACTGATTAGTTCGATTCCGAATTTTTATTATCATACGTTTCAGCCGAAGTGTCCACAGGCGCTCAAGGGTAAGATGATGCGCATGTTTCTCGAAGATTCCAAGGGTAAAAGAGCTTCGACGCTTGACGGGGTCAAGATATGGTTGGATGAAAATGACTGGATCTTGATGATTCCTGATCAGTATAACGATCATTTAAACCTGTATATACAAGCAGAAAATGATGAAAGAGGTCAAGAGATTTTAGCGACCTATAGTGCTAAAATCGAACAATGGATCAAGGAATAAAAGTGAAACCAACACTCAAGCTCTGTTTTTTTTGGCATATGCACCAGCCTGATTATCGCGGCAGCGACGGAGTGATGAGTATGCCATGGGTGTTTCTTCATGCAATCAAAGACTATTATGAGATGCCGTGGCTTTTAAGTCAATACAAGGGCCTGAAGGCAACCTTTAATATCACAGCCCCTTTGATAGAACAGTTGAACCTGTATAAAGATCCCTTGCAAAATGATTATTTTCTATCCTTATGGCAGGTGCCCCCTTCCTCTCTGGAGGAGGGAGCGAGGTCTTGGCTGATCAAGACCTGTAGGGCTACACAGTATGAGACTATGGTTAAACCTATGGAGCATTTCAGTATGCTTTATAAGAAGGAAGTGTTGAGTGACGAGGAACTTATCGACTTTGAAGTAGGTTTTATGCTGGCGTGGTGCGGTAACTATCTGCGTCAGGAAAACACCCTGGTTAAAAAATTATTTACAAAAGAAAAAGGGTTTAGCCAAAGTGATAAAACTCAACTGCTTGACACATTATGCTCTTTTGTCGGAACGATATTGCCTTTTTATGCACGCTTGCAAAAGGAGGGAGTGATCTCGCTTTCTACAACGCCCTATAACCATCCCATCTTGCCCCTGCTGCTTGATATGAAAAATGCAAAACGTGCTAATGAACACGCAAGGCTTCCGGACAATCCGATATCGATGCGAGAAGATGCCGTAGAGCAGGTTGAACGTTCAATCTCTCTATATGAAGAGACATTTGGTGGTAAACCAAATGGCTTTTGGCCGGCAGAAGGCGCGGTGGATGAAGAGAGTATAGAGATCTATAAAGAGCACGGACTCTCCTGGATTGCAACGGATGAAGCCATCTTGTTCCGCTCTCTTGGAGAGGATACGCGTGCTAATTTGTATAAGCCCTACCACTATAATGGTATGTGTATAGGTTTTCGTGATCATGGCCTAAGTGATTTAATAGGCTTTAACTATAGGTTTAAATCAGGTCATGACGCGAGCGAACATTTTATGCAGGTCGTTGAGCCTATCGCCAAAGAACATGACAATGCTACACTGTTTGTTATTTTAGATGGAGAGAATGCTTGGGAGTTTTTTGAGAATAACGCTTATGATTTTTTTACCGCGCTTTATGAACGTTTTTCGAAAACATCATGGTGCAGTACAGTGACGATGGATGAAGTCTCTAAGTTGAAAAGCTCAGGAACACTTGATAGACTGGCTCCGGGAAGTTGGATACACGGTAACTTTGACACCTGGTCGGGGCACAGTGAAAAAAACCGTGCCTGGGAACTGATCTATCAGACACGCAGAGATATTGATAACTACTCCGGTGCGATTTCGGATGAGATTGCAGAAAAAATAAGGTTTCATTTTTTGGCTTCTGAGTGCAGTGACTGGTTTTGGTGGTATGGTGACGATCATGTGACAGCGTTTGGATTGGAATTTGATGCGCTTTTTAGGGGACATCTGATGAGTATCTATCGTCTTGTGAACATGCATCCCCCTGCAGATCTTTTTTTGCCTATTATTTCGCACACGAGCAGTTCCTCATTTTTACTTAAACCCCAGTTCGCGATCTCACCGGTGATCGATGGTAAAAACGGTACTTTCTTCGATTGGCTCGGATGCGGAAGCATTGATGAGAGCAAACTTTATTCGACTATGGACAGAGTACGCGGACCCATTGAGAAGATCTATTACGGTCACGATGACGCAACAATATTTTTGGCTCTTGAGGGCGATATGGCTTCACTTGAGCTGTCACGACTTCATCTGGAAATTATCATCGAAGAGACGGGGGAACACCTTGACTTTGCTATGGATATGAGTAAGGCCTATGAGGATGAGGGAACCCAGTTGGTTATTGATGAGCGTGTAGAAATTGCGATTTCAAAGTCACATTTCAATGATTACAGTGCAGTGCATCTTCGCTTTGAGATAGTAAAAGGATATGAGATAATCCAGACAATGCCGGGTTATGGAGCACTTTTTATTGATCTGGACGAGACCTATGCGAATAACTGGTTTGTCTAGATGAGCTTATATAGTGATAAACAAAATACATTAACGGGAATACGACATGGCTAAAACTACAAAATTACTCTTTGGCATTCACATGCATCAACCCGTCGATAATTTTGACTGGGTTATCAAGCATGGGGTTGAGGTATGCTACGGTCCATTTTTTGAAGTGATGAGCAAATACCCGGAGTTTCGTTTTTCGGTGCATTGCAGCGGCTGGTTGATGGAGCAGATACAAGAACATCATCCCAAGCTTTATAAGCAGATCATGACCCTGGCTGAGCAGGGAAGCATAGAATTTTTCAGCGCGGGTTATTATGAACCGATCTTAAGTGTTATTCCTTCGCAAGACAGAGTGGCACAGATCAACATGCTTAATGATTCAATCAGGTCAGACTTTGGGCAAAGAGCAAAAGGATTGTGGTTGACGGAACGTGTTTGGGAGTCCTCTCTGATCCCCGATTTAAATAAGGCGGGGATAAGGTACACGGTTATGGACGATTACCATTTTCAGTGTGCCGGTTTTGATGAAGATATTTTAGACGGGTATTATATGAGTGAAGAAGGCGGAGATGAGATAGGGCTTTTTCCTATCAGTAAAAAACTTCGCTACGTTATCCCTTTTTTAAATGTTGACACGGCAATAAAAGCCATTAAGTCGTATGATAGAAAAGAGAACTCGGCTGCGATTATCTTTGATGATGCGGAGAAGTTCGGTATGTGGCCGGGAACGCATGAATGGGTGTATGAAAAAGCTTGGCTGGATACCTTTGTGCGAGCTGTACTGGAGGATGAAGGCATACAAACCATGCATTTTGGTGAGTATTACGAACAAGAACGCACCCGCGGTATTGCCTATCTTCCCAATGTCTCTTATTATGAGATGGGTGAATGGAGCCTTAGAGCAGATGACGCGCTTAAACTTGAATCTTTTAAGCAAGAGATGGGACATACGCGTTATGAAGAGGAGGGTGTTAAGTTTTTAAAAGGCGGTATATGGAAAAACTTCTTGGTAAAATACGAAGAGAGCAACCGTATCCATAAGCGTACCTTGGAGCTTTCAAAGGCACGTCATGATATTGGCAAGCCCGGTTTTGATGCGGCCTTGTACAAAGCGCAAACAAATGATGCTCTTTGGCATGGGGTCTTCGGCGGTCTGTACCTGCCTAATCTAAGAGATAATGCCTACAGCTATATCATCGAAGCTGAAAATGTACGCTATGGCAAAAAAAATGTTCTGGTCTGTGATCAAAATGAACTGGACGGATATGATAAGCTCAAAGCGGTGACATCGAAGTATATCTTTCGTTTTGACGGGGCATATGGTGGTCAGCTTGTAGAGTTTGACAGTCGAAAGGCATGTTTTAACTGGCAAAATACCCTAACCCGTCGTAAAGAGGCCTATCATCAGCGTCTTCTTGAAGATAAGCCGAGCGAAGATATCCCTGCGGTGGAAGAGGGGATAGATACCATCCATCATGCCAGTGTTGATATCGATGATAATCTTCGCGATGCGATCATTTATGACTGGTATGTGAAGAACTCTTTTGTTGACCATATCAGTGATGAGAACTTTAACGGTGATAATTTCCGTCACTGTAACTTTCATGAGTTTGGGGACTTTTGCAATCAAGCCTTTGAGCTTACGCAGACGAAAAGGAGGGTGACCTTTTCACGCGATGGAGGTTTGTACTTTCCTCAAAAGGTAAATACCCGTCTTGAAAAGGTCTACATTCCTAATGATAATGGGTTTGATTTTGAGATACGCCTTGCTACGCAGGCTAAAGGAAAGTTTAATTATGTTCTTGAACACAATTTTCATTTTGCTGATTACGATACGATACTCATCAACGGTGAGCTTTTGAGTGAATCGGGTACTGTCATTGGAGCAAAGCGTCTTGAGATATACGATGATCATTTAAGGCAAACGATTATTATAGAGCTCGAACAAGCCTGTGATATATATTATTTTCAACTCAAAACGCTTTCGCAGAGTGAACAGGGCTTCGATTTAAGTGTACAGGGAATCAGTTTTGCAATGGTGATGCCTTTTAGCGAAGTATTGAACATGAAAGGCTCCTTGGAGGTAGTAGATGTCTGAGATCAGATATGACCGACTTCATGATACTCATGTGATTATTGCACCGGAACGTCTTCATCGTACGGATTATAGTGTTAATCGTGATGAGGTCAATACAGCGCATAAAAACTGTCCTTTTTGCGAAGGAAATGAAAAACTGACTCCACCAGAGATATATGCTATGCGCGCTAAAAAGTCTTTTGCTGATGAAGCAGGCTGGCAAACCCGGGTGGTGCCTAATATTTATAAGGCAGTGCAGATAGAAGCGCCGTATCAGCATCATTATGGTCCGTTTGAGCATTGGGAAGGCTTTGGTGCCCATGAAGTCATCATCGATACACCCGAACACCATACTTCGATGACACAATGGAGTGAGGACAATGTTGTAAGGTGGCTCAAAACACTTCGTGCACGTGTGAGTGATTTACGTGGTGATCATCGCATTGCTTATATCTCCTTATTTAAAAATGAGGGAACACAGGCCGGTTCGACTCAGCCACATTCGCATACACAGCTGATAGGCTTGCCGATTATCCCTAAGGTACACAGAGAGGCTTATCAGCGAAGTTTTGAACATTATCAGCATCATGAGGAAGCCATTATGGCATCGGTACTTGCACATGAAGAGGAAGAGAACAGGCGTATTATTAGCAAAGCAGGGGGCTTTATCGCTTTTTGCCCCTATGCCAGTGCTTATCCGTTTGAAGTGATGATAAGTTCCAAAAAGGCCTTAGGCCAGATAGATACATTGAGTGATGAGAGTATTAATGAGTTAGCTCCCTTGTTGCTGGTAACGCTTAAGGCATTAAGGGTACAGTTAGGCTGTTTCGATTTTAATCTTTCGATCTCAACACCGCCACTGCAAGAAGGCAGTCTTGGAAATGAGTTGCTTTTGCGTACAGATGAGGCAAATCGCTTTTCAATTCGAATTATGCCGCGTATTTACAAATATGGTGGTTTTGAGCAGACTACGGGTATGATTATCAACCCAGTTTCACCTGAAATAGCTGCTAAATTATTGAAAGAGAGTGTTAATGTTTAAATCATCTTTTCTTTTTGCTTCCAGTGAAGTCTACCCTTTTGCCAAAAGTGGTGGCTTGGCAGACGTGGCTCATAGTCTTCCTAGGGCATTAAGAACACACCATGACGTAGATGTCATCATGCCCCTGTACCGGTTTGTGGATCGTGAGAAATTTTTGATTTCTTCACTGGGTGAAAGCTATGAAGTCATCATGGGTGGAGTGAGTTATCTTGTCGAACTGTATGGGTGTGAGTACGAAGGTATAAGCTACCGTTTTATCTATTCACCCCTACTATGTGAGAGGGATTTTTTGTATGGCCCGCCTGAAAGTGGTTACGAAGACAATGCTCTGCGATTTGGACTCTTTAATCATGCGATTGTTGCACTTCTAAAAAAGTATGATTATGAGATCATACACCTGAACGACTGGCAGTGTGCTCTGGTCCCTGTGTTGATAAAAGAGGAAGAGAGTATTCAAACCAAGACGCTTTTTACTATCCACAACCTTGCTTATCAGGGAACGTTTAAGCCTACTGTTCTTAAAGACCTTGGTATTGATGAAAAGTATTATACTATGCAGGGTATGGAGTTTTATGATCAGGTCAGTTTTATGAAAGCAGGGGTTGCTTATGCTGATGTGATCACGACGGTGAGTCCGACCTACGCCAAAGAGATCTTGACAAAGGAGTTTGGATGCGGCTTGGAAGGCTTTTTAGCATATCATCAAGATAAGATTATTGGCATTGTTAACGGCATTGATACAAAGCATTTTTCACCCTCGAAGGATAAGTCGTTGGTAGAACCCTATGTCGATTTAAGAGGGAAGGCGGTCAATAAAAGTACTTACCTTAAAGAGCGTGGACTTAAGAGTATGAAAAAACCGCTCTTTGTTTTTATCGGGCGGTTTACCTGGCAAAAGGGAATGGATCTGCTGATCGAGGCACTCGAAAGGATGGCCGCTTACGAATGCAATATCTCTATCTTGGGAGAGGGTGAAGAGAAGTATCATGACGCCATCAAGGCCATCGTGGATGAGCATGTCAATATACATATGGAGTTTGGGTATGATGAATCACTGTCTCACCGTATGTATGCGGCAGCCGATTTTTTATTGATGCCATCGCTTTTTGAGCCATGTGGATTGAATCAGCTCATCGCAATGAACTATGGGCAGATCCCTATAGTGCACCGTATCGGCGGTTTGGCAGATACGGTACAAGATTATAAAGGCTTTGATACAAAAAGTACCAAGGGTTACGGGATTGCATTTGCCGAGGCAAACGTGAGTTCATTGATCGAGGCGATTAATCAAGCCTTGGAACTTTATGCAAACAAGAGGCATTACAACACAATAATAAAACATAATATGCTTTGTGATTTTTCTTGGCAACAGAGTGCAAAAACATATCTTAAACTCTACACAGCCATGATAGAAAAGAGGGAGAATGGATAAGATGAATATTTTAATTGCGGCATCGGAGGTGGTCCCTTTTGCCAAAAGTGGCGGTTTGGCCGATGTGGCTGGGGCCCTTCCAAAAGCATTGGCTGCTTTGGGACATGATGTGCGTGTTGTGATGCCGCGTTATTACATTGTGGATAAAGAGAAATACGCTTTAAAACCGCTTGAAGGCTCCTTGGGTGTTCCTATGGGAAGTATGGGCCAAGCGTGGGCGGGCGTCTTAGAAGGGGTCCTTCCCGGGAGTGATGTACCGGTCTACTTTATCGAGCATGAAGGCTTTTTTGGAAGAAAAGGTCTGTATGATGAAGATGGCGAGGGGTATGGTGATAATGACAACCGTTTTATCTTTTTTTCAAAAGCCGTGATGCAGTTGGCTAAAATGCTGCGTTTCAAACCTGATGTGATTCATGCGAATGACTGGCATACGGCGGCTATTCCTATTTTACTCAACACCAGTTATGCCTTTGACAGTGACTTCAAAGGTACCGGGGCACTTCTGAGTATTCACAATCTGCAACATCAAGGCAAGTTCTACAAGGGGGCTATGGATGTTTTGGGTGTGGGTTGGGAGCATTATAATGCCGATGAGCTCGAAGAGTATCAGGGTATCAACCTTCTCAAAGGGGGGATCGTTCATGCAGACGCGATTAATGCGGTAAGTAGAAAATATGCCCAAGAGATCCGCACACCGGAATTTGGCTGGGGACTTGATGGGCTGATTGATAAAAATGCGTATAAACTCTACGGTATTTTAAATGGGGTGGATTATGATGAGTGGAGTCCTGCGGTAGATACCCTCATTGCGCAGAGGTACGATCTGGATGATCTTCAGGGTAAACAAGCCTGTAAAAAAGCCCTGCAAGAACAGTTCAATCTGCCTCAACGTAGCGATGTTCCTGTGATAGGTTTGGTCGGCCGTCTGGCTGAGCAAAAGGGAATCACCTTATTGTCAGCAGCTATATGGAACCTGATGGAGCTGGATATTCAAATCGTTTTATTGGGTACCGGAGAGAAATGGGCAGAGCATTTTTTTTCTGATATTGCTTCAAAATATCCGCAAAAATTCGCCTGTTATATCGGTTACCAAAATGATCTGGCACATCAGATAGAAGCGGGAAGTGATCTCTTTTTGATGCCTTCACTGTTTGAGCCCTGCGGCCTTAACCAGATATACAGTCTTCGTTACGGAACAGTGCCCATAGTACGTGCAACGGGAGGACTGGATGATACCATTGAAAACTACCAGAGTGAAAGTAAAAGCGGTACGGGGTTTAAGTTTTATGATGCAACACCCGAAGCACTAAGCGGAACGGTAAAATGGGCAGTTGACATCTGGTACAACGACAAGTCAGGCTTTGATCAGCTTCGACACACTGCTATGCAAAAACGTTTTGACTGGAGTGAAGCGGCTAAGGGTTATGAAGACCTTTACCGTCATATTATAGGTGGACGCCTTAGCAGCAGCCATCAATAGGAGCTAGAATGATACACCCTATCCACCATAATGTCTCTCGTTTAAGCGAACTGGATATTTATCTGTTTAAACAAGGAAGTCACACGAAGCTTTATGAGAAGCTTGGCTCACATATGATGATACATAAGGAAAAAGAGGGGGTCTATTTTGCTGTTTGGGCACCCAATGCACACAGTGTTAGTGTACGCGGTGATTTTAATGATTATGCAACCGACACGCATCCCCTGCAACTACGAGAGGACGACTCGGGGATATGGGAAGGCTTTATAGAGGGGGTAGAGAGAGGTCTGACCTATAAATATCATATTATTTCCAAGTTTCATGATATTGTGCATGACAAAAGTGATCCTTTTGCCTTTTACAGCGAGAAACCTTCCCGATCGGCCTCTCGTGTCTGGAATTTGGAGGGATACGATTGGCAGGATAAAGGATGGATGGATGAGCGTGCTAAACACAACGCTCATGATGCTCCCGTATCCGTTTATGAGATGCACCTTGGATCATGGATGCGAAAAGTCGAAGAAGAGAACCGTTATCTCACCTACACCGAACTCGCCGTTGAACTGCTTGCTTATCTTAGGAAGATGAACTATACCCATGTTGAGTTTATGCCATTAACAGAGTACCCGTATTTTGGATCATGGGGTTACCAGGTGGTGGGCTATTTTTCTGCGACTGCACGTTTTGGCGAACCGCAAGATCTGATGTATCTGATCGACACACTGCATCAAAATGGAATTGGCGTGATCATGGACTGGGTCCCTTCTCATTTTGCGGTTGATATGCACGGTCTGATAAACTTTGACGGGACAGCACTGTACGAGCATGAAGACCCGAGGCAAGGATATCATCCGGAGTGGGGAAGTATCATCTTTAATTATGGACGCAATGAGGTGAAGTCGTTTCTTATCTCCTCGGCAATGTTTTGGCTGGATATATACCATATCGACGGAATCCGTGTGGATGCGGTTGCATCGATGCTCTATCTGAATTATGCGCGAGAAGAGGGCGAGTGGATACCTAATGAGCATGGAGGAGATGAAAATCTTGAAGCAGTTGCCTTCTTACGCAAGCTCAATGAGAGTGTTTATTCAGAGTTCTCTGATATCATGATGATTGCCGAAGAATCGACGGCTTGGCCGATGGTAACACGACCGACAAGTATCGGCGGACTGGGTTTTGGCTTTAAGTGGAACATGGGCTGGATGCATGACACGCTTAAATATATGAGTTTTGATCCGATCTACAGACAGCACCATCACCACCAACTTACCTTTAGCCTATGGTACGCCTTTGATGAGCACTTCATGCTACCGCTGAGTCATGATGAGGTGGTGCATATGAAGGGATCACTTATCAACAAAATGCCCGGTGACAATAACCAGAAATTTGCTAATCTTCGTGCGATGTACGCCTATATGATGGCACATCCGGGTAAGAAACTACTCTTTATGGGAGGTGATATCGCCCAGTTCTCAGAATGGAATTTTGAAAAAAGTCTGGATTGGCATCTACTGGAGAACCCTCTGCATGCTAAGTTGCAGAAGATGGTGAGTGATCTAAACCTGATCTACCGTGAAGAGCGCGCCTTGTATCAATATGATGAAAAACAGGTCGGTTTTGAGTGGATTGATGATGGTGATTATCAACATAACTGTATCACTTTTATGCGTAAAAGTGATGATCCGGATGAAACGGTCTATGTCTTGTGCAACTTTGCAGATGAGACACGAGAGTCCTACACAGTAGGTGTTCCGTACATGGGTGAATATAAAGAGATCTTTAATTCTCAATCCGGGTATTACGAAGGTTGGAATATCGGAAATAAGGGCCCGATTACAGCTAAAAGTGAGACAATGCACGGTCGTGATTATTCGATCACGCTGACATTACCACCACTGGGTGTGCTCTATTTAAAGCGGATAACCCAATCATAGTGGTTTTGTGAATAACAGTAAGATTGCTCTAAAGATGATAGGCATTTAAATTTTAAAAGGAGTAGACAGTCACGAAAAAGAAGATACCTTGCTAAGTCTGTGCATTATCTTAGGATGCAAAGATCTCTTCGGTATCATTTGAAACTTGGCTTCTGTCTTTGGACTCCTTGTTATATGTGAGTATCAATGATTAAAAATGAAACAATGCTTAAGTAAAGTTACTTCTCAAATACATTATAATGGATTAAATAAAAGGGCTGTTGCGGCAATACAATGGAGTTTAATACAAATTTTATGATATATCTTTTTGCAGGAGGCAGAGAATGTTGAGGTTCCATCGCGATTTTAGCTTTGAAAGTACACAGGCCCATCAGAATATGATGGATGAGGCTTTTGAAAGTATATCGCAAGAGTATAAAAGCGGTAAGGTCGGTTATTATAACCTGCCACACGATTCACATGCGCTTGTGGATGAAGTAAAAGAGCTCGTTAAGTGTAACAGCTTGCTTCATTCGGGAACAATTACAGATATTGCTGTTGTCGGTATTGGCGGCTCATCGCTGGGGATCAAGGCTGTTGATTCACTGATGGCTTCGAAAAACATCAAGACACGTGAGCTGCATTTTTTCGAGAATTCCGATCCGATTGATATCTCTCGTACGATGGCAAAGTTGAGCCAGGAGAGTACGCTTTTTATTATCATCTCCAAGTCCGGATCGACGATAGAGACGACGTCTATCTTTAAAACCATTATCTCACATTTTGATCTGGCCCTTGAATCCGTTGACAGTGAACGGGTGCTTGTCATCACGGATAAAGGCTCATCACTTTCACTGTTCGCCGAGCATTACGGGGTGAGACAGTTTAATATTTCAGATAATGTAGGAGGGCGCTTCTCGGTCTTGAGTGCGGTCGGAATAGTCCCCTTGACCCTTGTCGGATATGATACGAAGAGACTTCTTGATAGTGCAGAAGAGTTCTTGACACGTTTTTTTAATCATGAAGAAGACCACCTGCTTGAAAAGGCATGTTATTTTTATGAGCATAGTCCTCAACAAAGTATTAATGTTCTTTTTTCGTATGCCAATGATCTGGAAAACCTGTGTAAATGGTATGTCCAGCTCTGGGGTGAGTCGTTAGGCAAGATCAATACACAAGAAGAAAATGTCGGACTGACACCGATTGGACTGATCGGCTCAATCGATCAGCACTCTTTTTTGCAGCTGCTTATTGAAGGACCAAGAGACAAGACGGTCACCTTTGTCAGTATTGAAGACTTTGAAAATGACCTGAGTATTCCGGATGTCACGCTTAAGCACATCGAGAAGACAAACTTCATAAACAGTAATAGTTTTAATACCCTTATCAATGCCCAATGCGATGCTACGCGTGAAAGCCTAATCCAAAGCGGTGTAGCAGTGGACAGTATCGTATTTGAGAGAATATGCGAAGGCAATATAGGGACAATGATCATCTATTATGAACTGTTAACTTCTTTGTTGGGAGCAATGTTAAGTGTTAATACCTACGATCAGCCAGGGGTTGAACTGGGTAAAACAATTTTATACAAGAAGTTTGGAAGCTGAGGAAGCTGTAATGATAACACATGATTATGAGTTTGATCCTAAGTATAAAACGAGTGTTGCTTATTTTTCTATGGAGTTTGCCATTCATCAGGCTCTGAAGATCTATTCAGGTGGACTGGGGTTTTTAGCCGGTTCACACATGCGCAGTGCCTATGACCTGAGGCAAAATATCGTAGGTGTGGGAATCTTATGGAGTTATGGTTATTATGATCAAACCCGCCATGAGAACCGAAGTCTGCAGGCCGAGTTTATCCGGAAACACTACTATTTTCTCGAAGACCTCGGAATTCAGGCCACCGTAAACATACACTCTCAAGATGTTCATATCAAGGCACTTTATCTACCGGCAGATATTTTCAGTTCTGCACCGCTAATCTTGCTGACGACAGATATACCGGAAAATGACTTTTTAGCAAGGACCATCACGCATAAGCTTTATGATGCCAATGAGGAGACCCGCATCTCTCAAGAGATCGTATTGGGAATCGGCGGTGTCAAGGTTCTTGAATCCTTAAAACAGAATATCGAAATCTATCATATGAATGAAGGCCATGCTCTGCCTCTAGTGTACCAGCTTTATGAACGATATGGTGATATGCAAACAGTCAAAAAACATGCGGTATTTACCACCCATACACCCGAAGATGCAGGTAATGAACAGCATGATATTGGGCTGCTTCATAAATTTGGATTTTTCAACGGGCTTGACCTTGATACCATACGTAAGATCACAATGATCAAGGATGATAACTTTAACCTGACCGTCGGGGCCTTACGCGCAGTAAAAAAGACGAATGCCGTTTCCAGGTTTCATGGTGAAGTGGCAAACCGTATGTGGAAGGATTGTGAAGGCAGTTCTGAAATCACCTACATAACCAATGCACAGAACCGACGTTTTTGGATGGATAAGGGAATGCTCTCCTCTTTGGATGATCATGAAGATTATGCCTTGATCGCGCGTAAAAAACATCTTAAACGTGCTCTTTTCAATGAGGTCGCCGATCAGACAGGTAAGATGTTTGACCCTGATGTACTGACAATAGTCTGGGCAAGGCGTTTTGCCGAATATAAGCGTCCGGGACTTATTAAACAAGATTTTGACCGCTTCAAAAAGATGTTGGAAAACGAGAAGCGTCCGGTTCAGATCATCTGGGCTGGAAAGCCTTATCCCTTCGACGTCAATGCGGTAAACACCTTCAACGAATTGATCTACATTAGCCAAAACCTGAAGAATATGGCCGTGTTGATCGGTTATGAACTTGAACTGTCACGTATCCTTAAAAAGGGGAGCGATATCTGGCTTAATACACCCCGCGTGTCAAGAGAAGCAAGCGGGACAAGCGGGATGACGGCAAGTATGAACGGTACGATACATTTTTCAACCAATGACGGCTGGCATCCTGAGTTTGCCGAACATGGTTATAACTCTTTTACGATACCATCGACTGATCACAATAGACCACACGAAGAACAAGATTATGAAGATAATAAGAAGCTGATGGATATTCTTGAAAATGAGATTATACCTCTGTATTATGACAAGCCTGCACAGTGGACTCAGATAATGAAAAAGGCGATGGAGGATGTTATCCCTGCCTTTGATTCGGGACGTATGGCACATGAGTATTATCTCAAAATGTACGATAGCTAAGAAAAAGTAGATGACAGAGGCTGATCATATGAATAACACTGATTTAGAGTTCTTGCTTGATAAACATTATGATGCTGTTGATACGATTATCCTTTCACGACAAGACCCGATTACAGGACTTCTTCCCGCCAGTACAGCAGTGAATGCCCATGGCGATTATACGGATGCCTGGGTGAGGGACAATGTCTACAGTATCCTCAGCGTATGGGGACTTGCCTTATCGTACCGAAAATTTGATCCGGAGCATCATCGCAGTTATCTGCTCTGTCAAAGTGTTGTCAAATTGATGCGGGGTCTTCTTGTTGCGATGATGCGGCAGGCTGACCGTGTAGAAGCCTTTAAGAACACACTCAAACCTACCGATGCACTGCATGCCAAGTATGGGACAAATACAGGCGAGGCTGTTGTAGGGGATGATGAATGGGGACATCTGCAACTGGATGCAAGTTCACTTTTTTTATTAATGATGGCACAGATGATTGCCTCAGGTTTACGTTTGATATACACGATGGATGAAGTAGACTTTGTGCAAAATATGGTGCATTACATCAGCCGTACGTACTGCACACCCGATTACGGTATCTGGGAGAGAGGCAATAAGATCAACCATGGTACGACTGAGATCAATGGCAGTTCTGTGGGCATGGCTAAGGCAGCGCTTGAGGCTATGGACGGCTTTAATCTTTTTGGCAAGTCAGGCCAAGAGGCGGTCATATATGTTGTCCCCAGTGATATAGCACGTTCGGGTTTTACCTTACAGGGGCTTCTGCCGCGGGAGTCGATCTCCAAAGAGACAGATGCTGCCTTACTGAGTGTTATCGGCTATCCCGCCTATGCGGTAGAAGATGAGATACTCTGGAAAACAACGCGTGAGAAGATCATTAAAAAGCTTGCCGGAAACTATGGGTGTAAACGTTTTTTACTTGATGGCCATCAAAGCAGTATTGAAGATGCTTCGCGTTTGCATTATGAACCTTCTGAGTTACGTGAATTTGAGCATATAGAATCTGAATGGCCGCTGTTTTTTACCTATTTGCTTCTAGATGCGTTGATGCGTCAAGACAAAGAAGAGATTAAAAAATGGCAAGGAAAACTAGCGCCTCTGTTTGTTGAAGAAGATGGACAGAAACTTTTACCAGAGCTGTATATCATACCCAAAGCCTCCATCGATGCTGAAAAGTCAAACCCGGGTACCCAGATACGTATTCCCAATGAGAACCTACCTCTGGTCTGGGCTCAAAGTCTTTTTATGCTCTCGGATATGATACTTGATGGCGTTCTTGAACCCTCGGATATCGACCCTCTAAATCGACGTAAACGCATCGGTCATAAACGAGGCTCCATACCCTTGGTTCCTATATTGGCAGAAAATACAATAGTAAAAGAGAAGCTGCTTGAACAGGGTATCAAAAGCGAAACTCTGGACGAACTTAAACCAATCATGATAATGCATGCCGAAGAGCTTTCTCGAATACATACTTTTTTAGGTAGGAATAAAAAGCTCTCTTTAAGCGGCAGGCCTTTGCAGGTGACGCGTAGTATTACAACATCACGTCTGTACCTGATCAAAGATAAGCAGGTTGTTTTTCTTCCCTATTATTTTAATCCTCAGGGCTTTTACTTTAATTATGATTATAAACTGCTAGTGGAACATTTTCGGGGCTCCTTAAAATTTCTCTCTCTGTACTGGGATAAACCGGGACGACCTATCGCACCTTTTCTAGTGCGTGAGGATATGCTTCTGGAAAGTGCAAAGTCAGAAGTACTGCATTTACTACATGAGTGTGAACAGGGTGAATGTGATGCCTTAGCCGTAAAAACAGGCAGTTTACAAAAGGTTGTGGCACATATAGACGTGGAGCGTATTGATTATCTATATGATTTTGACTTGGGTGCTATACAGTTACAGCCTAACGGTGTCAATGCCGACAAGCATGTCTCGTGCCCCATATTGGGTGATCATTTAAGTGTAGAGCAACGTCAAAATCTGAAAAATGCCGATGATCATTTTTTAGTAGATATCCTTATGCATTCTACCAATCGGCGTATGCAGACACATGCCCTCTCTCTCTTGTGGCAGAGAAACGGTGGAAGTTTTGAGGTGAAAAGCGATGTAGAAAATGTGACATTGGCAGAGATAGCCGAGCAGTATTATGAGCGGGCGACACTGTGCCATGAGTGGGCCATTATTCGCCACATTGCAGACTTTACCCGAAAATACGATGACCGACTGGAAGATGTTTTACTCGATGTTGTGATCCGGCAAAAGCGTTTGGCTGTTGGCCGGGCTTACAGTGAAAAAGCAATCTTTTCAAAACCTTACAAAAGTACGGATATCATGGAAACTATTTTTGAGTTTTGTGGAAACAGTACGGCAGAAGGTGCCTTGACACAAGAGGTAGTATTGCATTTGGGCCACATGATCCGGACAGAACCGGAACTTTTCAGAGATATGTTGACACTGCGCACCTGGTCTTTTGTTCAGCTTCTTGTCGGACAGATAAGCAGGGAGAACAGCTTGTCCATGGGAGAGGCTTATGAATATCTGTTGGGCTTGGCCCCTCATGATATTTATGATCATTTACGCTCTGTTTTGAAGTCTTATAAACGTGAAAATATCCAATTGATCAAGCAGGAAAATATATTTGCCTCGGGGGTATCCAGTCTTAAGTCCATCATCCTCTCACCTTTTGTCTCAGCGTCATCTGAAGTTGAAGAGTGGGCGCAGTGGCGACAGCATGTCAGTATCACAGGAGGCTTGCCTCCAAACTTCTACAAAGATGTATGGTACTTATTGCAGCAGTGCAAGGCACTTGTCATCGGGGATAAGTACGATATTCAAAGCCGTATCAGTTCTGAACATACGCTTGATGCGACAGCGGGAGAGCAAAGTTTTGCCTTGAAGATTGATACCATGTTGCAAAGCATCGATGTTCCTGAATATCGTCAGTTGAATATTGAAGCGATTGAGAGTTTAGCATGTCTGTTCGGACAGAGTCCGCAACTGCATGTAGATAATGATCTTGTTCTTGATGTCTTGATCGGGCATGCGGTAAGAATTGCCTGGGAAAAAGAGCACTCCTCAGGTGAGTATAATGAACAGCGAAGCAAGGCCTGGGAAGCATTTTATAAACGTTCACCAAAAGAGCTGGACGGTTTTTTTGTTGAAGCATTTATCTATTTGCTGACATCGAAAGATATAGAGCATACGGTGTGAATTTTTAGTATAAACAAGGAAAAAGATGATACTTGCGGGAGATATAGGCGGTACAAAAATAAATCTGGCCCTGTATACACGTCTGGGAGAGAAGCTTGAAGTGCGAATACAGCAACAATTTGTCAGTAGTAAGTTTGCCAGCCTGAGAGAGGTTATTTCCGCCTTTGAGAAGGAGACATCTTTCGAAGGTCTTGAAGCGGCGTGTTTTGGTATAGCCGGACCTGTTATTAATGGACATTGCCGTACAACAAATTTGCCCTGGGATATCAGTACCCAAGATATTCAAGAGTATTTAGGAATAAAGACGGTTCGCCTGATGAATGACCTTGAAGCAACGGCCTATGGGATGTTGTACCTGGGTGAAGATGAGTTGGTCAATCTTAATCCGGCAGGACGCCCTGTCAATGCTAATCGCTGTGTGATAGCGGCGGGAACGGGACTTGGAGAGGCTATGCTTTATTATGATGGGGAAGAATACCATCCTATCGGTACTGAAGGCGGGCACAGTGACTTTGCTCCTGTGACAGCTCAACAAGACGAGTTGTTAAAATGGCTTCGCAACCGCTATAGGGATCATGTGAGTTTTGAGAGGATATTATCAGGAGCAGGAATCTATACCCTGTATGAATTTTTGTTCGAGAGCGGTTTTGCACCGCAACCTTCTTTCATGACGCATATAAAAGAGGGGGCAGACCGCAGTGCTATGGTCAGCGAATGTGCTTTGAAACACAAGGATCCTTTATGTATGCAGACCCTACGCCTGTTTTCAGAAATTTATGGAGCAGAAGCAGGAAACCTTGCACTAAAGAGTATGTCTTTGGGCGGGGTCTATATTGGAGGTGGAATCGCACCCAAGATCTTACCCATCATTTCTGAAAAGCACTTTATGGACGCTTTTGCAGGCAAGGGGCGTTTTGAGAATATGCTGCGTGGCATGCAGGTGAAGGTTTCTCTTAATCCTGAAACGGCGCTGCTCGGCGCTGTACATTTTGCCGTTGACAGACTTTAAGAGATAACTGCTGTCAAATTTATGAACTAATTAGTACAAAAATATAAAAACTCCTTGACATTCGTGAAAGAGTTTGTCTACAATGTCCCCATGAAACAGACAAGAGGCCGACCTAAAGCATTTGATGAAGATATTGCTTTAGAATTGGCGATGAATTATTTTTGGGAACACGGCTACGATAATGCCAGTATGGATAACTTACTGATTGCCATGGGCATCAAAAAAAGTAGTTTCTATAATACCTTTGAGAGTAAAGAGGTACTTTTCTCACGTGTTTTGGATCTGTACAGGCGTACTATGCTAGAACAGTTTGAGCAATTAAGACAAGAGAGGGGGGCGAAAGCAACTCTGTTGGCACTTCCGACTTTCACCATAGAAGAGTTAAGAGCAACAGGCAAGGTACGGGGTTGTCTTATGAGCAACTCTGCGCAAGAGTGCTATAACAAATACAGCGATCTTAGTCATCAGATAAGAGTGGAATTTGAGCACCATTTTTCTTACATACAAGAGCTCATTCGCGAAGCGCAAGCACTGGGCGATGTAAGTGACAAGCATAGTAGCAAGATTTTGGCAGGAAGGTATATAAACATGTTAAATGGTCTGATCGTTATTATACAAGCCGGAGCTGATGAAGAGGTCATTGCTGATGTGGTGGAAAGCTTAAATGATCTTTTAGAATAATTTTTTTGAGTATTTTTGTACTAACTAGTACACAAGGAGGTTTCTCGATCGTATTGTAGGTTTTTCAAAGAGGTGTACATATTTTTGTACCAATTAGTCTAAATTATTCAAGAGGAAAGATAATGAGTTTATTAACTATACAGACCGTAGAGAATGCCCAAGGCGAAGTAAAAGAGATCTTTGACGAGATAGAAAAGATGTTTGGCAGAGTTCCTAATGGAATCAAACAGTGGAGTGTAAGCCCAAACGCTCTTAAAAAACAGTGGGAAAGTATAAAGATGAGACTGAGTGAAGATGCACAAACACAAAAACTGCATACGATAGTACGATATCTGATGTCCGGTGAAAATGAGTGTGAATACTGCATAGGCTTTAATGGCGCAATGTTGATGAATATGTTTGGCATGAGTCTTGATGAGTTAGAAAGTCTGCGAAATGATCCTTCTTCTGCGCCGCTGGATGAAAAGAACAAGGCCTTATTGCTTTTTGCATTACAAGCAACCAAAGCTCCCGATGAGGTGAATGCCGATCATATCAGCACATTAAAGAACATGGGAATAACAGAGACACAGATGTTTGATATGGTGCACGCTGCAAGCCATATGTATGTGGTCAACACACTGTTTAGAACATTTAAAGTTGAACAAGACTTTTAGTAATAAATACAGAGAATAAACAAAAAGGAAAAAGATGAATGTGATGAGTAGAACAGGTATAGTGCTTGTAATGTTATTAACGCATGTAGTTTCAGTTCACGCTGCAGATAGAAACCTTCTTACAATCTTTTCTATTCATAGCTTCTAATATGGTATGTTCTACGTGATCAATAGGTACTTAGCTATAATTGTATTTATTAAACCCGGATAGAGGATGCACAATGCTTAAAGTTGCCGCTATACAGATGCAGATGAGTAGGGATAAAAAAGCCAATGTATCAAAGGCAGACGCTTTAGTGAAAGAAGCTTGTGATAGGGGTGCGAAAATCATCCTTCTTCCTGAACTTTTTGAAGGTCTTTATTTTTGTAAAGATATGGATAAAGAGTGCTTTTCCTGGGCATGTGAACGAGAAGACAACCCTCTCTTAGAGCATTTTTCCAGGATTAGCAGGGAGCAAAATATCGTTTTATTGGTGAGCTATTTTGAAAAGGCCGGAGATATGTTTTATAACTCCCTCGTCGTGATCGACGCGGATGGAACTATCTTGGATAACTACCGTAAAACACATATCCCTGATGGCCCCGGATATGAGGAGAAGTTTTATTTCACCCCCGGGGATACAGGTTTTAAAGTCTGGGATACGGCTTATGGAAAAATAGGTGCAGGAATATGTTGGGATCAATGGTTCCCCGAGACCGCACGTGCTTTGGCGTTGATGGGGGCGGAGCTGATCTTTTACCCGACGGCAATTGGCTCTGAACCGGAGATAGGACTCGACTCCAAGGAATACTGGCAGCGTGTACAGATGGGACATGCTGCGGCAAATACCGTTCCCGTGATAGCCGCCAACCGTATTGGAGTGGAAGAGGGAAAGTCCTGTAGTCTGACCTTCTATGGTTCATCTTTTATGACAGACTATACGGGGGCCAAGGTCTGTGAGGCGTCGCGGGATAAGGAGGAAATTATTTACGCCGAATATGACCTTGCAGAAAACAGAAAACACAAAGAGTATTGGGCACTTTTTAAAGATAGGCGACCGGAGTGTTATGGGACTTTAGTACAGCCAAACTGATTTTTACGACAAGCTGGAACTTTATTTGCTAGTTAGGGGGCAGATAAGGAGAGCGTATGGAGATTATATTACAGAACAACATGATAATTGTTCGTACTGGTTTCGAGATTCTCAAGTCTACATGGATGGATGCATTTTTAAACAGCCACTCTCAGGATATGCTTTTTTTACCTAAGTCTGTTTTAGTTTTTTCTAATGCGGCACTGTGGGATATCAAAGAAGAATTTATCAATGCACTGTGTGCCCACTATACCAAAGATCAGGAAACGGATAATGACTTTTATGTCCGTTCACTTATGCGATATATGAAATATCCCATTAAGATCGAGCTGCAAGAAGAAGAGAGAGCTGAGAAGATCGAAGTCCGTCTTCAGGCCCGTTCGTCTTCAGAAGTTCATATCAAACTTGAGTGTCCCAACCGCTGGGTGATGTCTTATCTGAAGTCTCAGCTTGATCTATATATCACCCAAGAGGGGTTGATGAACCTCTTTTTACAACTGCCTGACAATAAGGCCAAAAGTAGATTGGAGAGGGCTCTAAACAAGCGACATATACTGCATTATCAGATTCAGTATACCTATGATGCCTACTTTATGCAAAACCTTTACTCTGAATTGGGCCAGTTTGAATATGAAGACCATACCGACGATGAGATCGATGAGATGCTACACTACTATACGGTACTTGAATGCCCGGTAGGCTCAAGTCAGGATGCGCTTCGCCGAAGTTATAAAAAGCTGGTAAAAGTCTACCATCCGGACAAGGTACATTGTGAAAATCCCGACACGATAAACCGCTATACTCAAAAGTTTCAACTGCTTCAAGAAGCGTATCAGGCACTGCGCATTGTTAGTTAGGGCATTCTTGCTTGTGTGTATGCCGCTACTACTTGTGGCAGGCGGGTATTCTCACCCCAAAAGCTTTTCGCATGCGGTAAAGATCTTTAAACAGCTTGATCTTGATTATACCCGTACGGCTTTTACGGATGAACCCTATGCTTATGACGCGGCGACATGTATGCGAAAACTCTATGTGAAAAACGATCATAAACGCGCGGTGGTTTTTGTACGTATCGTCCCGGAGGAGATCATGGGAAAGACCCGGCAATGTTTTACGCAAAAACCCTGTATCAAGTCTAACGGCCAGAAGTATGGCGGAGCGCGATGCTGCAGACAAAAGGATGAAGTGTATCAACATTACGACCGGGATATCTTTAATGTCATGCCCATTGTAAAAGGTACGCCGTATATCTCGGTTAAACCCCCGCTGCATGCCAGGGGAAATATTGCACGGGTGTATCTATATATGAACGCTCGCTATGGTTTAAACCTCTCTTACGATGAGCAGATGACTTATCTAAAATGGCATAAAGAGGACAGGGTGGACGAGAGAGAGTGTTCTATGCACAAGCAGATAGTCAAGATTCAGGGCTTATCGAATCCTTGGATCAAGTCAGCCTGCGAAACATCCAAAAGTAAATCCTCAAAGTCTTCACAGCCGTAGAGCTGAATTTTTTTATCCTGTAGAGCAAGGAACTCTTTGGAAAAGCCGCGTTTGGAAAAGAGTATCAGAATATCGGGTTCAAAGCCGACTCTTTCGCATTTATCCAAGAGCTTATTGAGCTCTTTTTTATTCATCTTATGGTTTTTCCACTTGCATTCGCCCACGATTAGTCTGTCATCAATCGTCGTTGCCATCAGATCTATCTCGACGTGTCTGTCCCAGTAAGAACCACTGTCAATGAGTTTGAGGTAGGAGAGTTTTTCTTTCATCATCTCATTGCTCAGCTCTTCAAAGGTGTAACCCACAAAGGCTTGATGATGTTTGTGAAAGTTCTCGATCACCTTTTGAAAATTTCCGTCTTCGATATAGTAACGCATAGGAGCGATAAAGTAGAACCAAAAACGCAAAAAAGGTGAGGTGAAGCGCATCTTATGTGAGATACGATGACGCGCAACTTCGCGTTTGAGTTTCTGGCCATCTTTGAGAGGAGGTACTTCTCTGGAATATTCTGCTTCAAGCACGCCGGTATTTTGCAGATGTTTCAGACTCTGGCCCCCATAAAGATTGCTCATCCCGCTTTTGTTAAAGGCAGAGAAGATCCGTCTGTCTCCTCGGGCCAGATTGACAAGAAGTTTTGTGTATTGCACCTCGTCCGTCGTAAGTTCCAGGATTTGATTGTGCAAGAAGACAAAGTTATCCAAGATCAGTGTCTGGATCAGTTCATCAAGCGGCGCATCTATATCAATCTCCCAGCCCAATCCGCCAAAGACAGAAAAGTACTCTATGAGCTTTTCGATATCGTGGATCATATGCTGAGAGTAGAAGGATCTAAATTGTTTCTTGATCATAAAAACTGTTTCGGGTTAGTGCTCATAATTGCGTAAAGTCCTTCCTCTTTTTCTTGCGTGATGTTCTCCCGATCTACGGTCCAAAAGATGATCTTATACCTTTGGATGAGGCCTAAATCTGAGACTATTTTTCTCAGTTTGATATGTATATCAAAATAACTGACATAATCATATCGTGTTTCAAAGCTTTTATCCCTCAGGATTTTTGCGTTGTCAATGAGTTTATGGAGTCTAAGCTTAGGATTGAGCTTGTGGATATATTCAAGAACCCTGTCTTCAAAACAGGAGACTTCCACCCAGCCTAATTTGTCATTAATGTGCTCTAGAATGACTTCACAGAGTCTTTTATACGTCGATGGATTGTATTTTATCTCCAGGATCAGCGTGATTTTTGAAGCACTCAGTTGAAGAAGCTCATCCAAAGAGGGGATATGCTCGCCGTCTCCTGCGTTGAGCTTTTGCAGTTGAGCCAGAGTGAGGGTTTCGGGACTCTTGTCTTGTCCGCTGATGCGTGTGAGATCGGCGTCATGAAAGATAAAAGCCTTTTCATCACGGCTGAGTCTGAGGTCTGTTTCGATCCCATCCGCACCTGACTCAATGGCTTTTTCAAAGGCAAGTAGGGTATTCTCGGGGTAATGCGCGCTAAATCCCCTATGGGCAATGATTTTCAAGGGTGATGCATCCTTATAATTTTGTTGCAATAATTATACAGGAGTTTGGATGCAAAACATATATGATCTGGTAATTCATGATGTGGGTATTAAGGAGTGTATCGCCGTAGGGTATCTTCGCATTCGTCAAAGAAGCTTTGCCTGTTTACGAAGGCAAGTTAAGGACTTTTCCCTCCTTGGATAAGAAGGTGAAAGCCCTACTGTCTTGATGGTTATTGTTTCGTGTGAAAAACAAAGACCGACAGGACAGCCTTTATTTATGAAATATAGTGTTTCTTTTTTTCTTGCAGTAAGAAACGAGCATGAGGTCTACCAGTATCAATAGTAAACCGAGTCCTGAACCTGTATATAATATTATCTCTGCATCCATTTTTACGCCTTTTTCTTGTGTAAAGTAATGAGTTTATCTAACAAAAAGCCCGTAATCATCATTCCGTTTATCAATGTTTGGTAGTAGAATACCCACCTTATTGTTTCTGTTGTATTATCATCTATATGCATTACAAGAATATTACTTCTGTGAATGCAAGAGAGTAAGATTAAAGAGGAAAAGCAGACAAGGCCAAGATTATAACTTTCTTCTTGGTATCGTGGGAGATTTTTTTCCTCTAATCATTAAGGGAACAGATTTTCCGAATAATGGCCGTTTTTCCGACAAACACAATATTATATCATTAAAGGATATTTTCAATACAAAAAAATGATTAAATAATATGCATAAAAGAATTAATTTTATATTTAAAATATGTATGTATTTCAATCTTATACGCTTTGCATCTGTTAAGCGGTTGTATCAAGCATATCCAGACTAAACCAAAATTACAAAGAGTCGGCTTGTAATAAGTCAATGAATTAACAAAGACCCTGATAAGACTTTGTCCATTACTTTAAGTATATTCCGGTATCTTTGACTTCGATCTTTTCTGCGTCAATAAGTACTGTCAGGGTGCGCTTAAAAAATTGGGGTCAGGTCGTAAACCTCCATTTTTCCCTCCTGACCCAATGTTTATCTCTTAAAAAAGTGAAAGAGTAAAGAAAGTACAAAAGAGACTACAAGCATCGTCATAATAGGAAAGTAGATTTTCGTCTTTTCTCCTTCGTATCGAATATCACCGGGAAGGTTTCCAAACCAGTTTAGCAATTCAAACTTATACAAAAGACCTAGAATGACAAGAAAAATCCCTGTTCCCATAAGCCAATTCCCCATAGACATAGTTAACCTTGTAGATATAAAATACAATAATAGAGAGTATGCCTTAAAAACTTGTGTAATTCAAGCCGATTTATTTTCTAGATTATTGACAAATATGTCTTATTGTATGGAGGTTTTTAAAAGTAAGATCAGGGACCTTCCAAGTAGAGTAGAAGATACTTACTTCAGATAGATCCCGTTTTCCTTGACTTCGATCTTATCTGCGTCGATAAGAGCTGTCAGAGTGCGTTTATAGACTTTTTTACTTAGACCGAAGATATTTTTGATGTCTTCGGGGTCACTTTTGTAGTTATAAGGGAGTTTTCCCTTGTTCTGCTCAAGCATCTTCAAGACCTTCTGCTGACCTGCGTCTGAGTTCTTATCGCCTATCCTCTGCAGGGAAAGGTCCAGTTTTCCGTCGGGACGTCCGACTTTAAGATAGGCTTTTTTTGTATCTCCTACGTCGATATGTTCAAAGATCTCATTATGGTAGATCATCCCCTCATACATGTTGTTAACGATACATTTGTAACCCATAGGTGTCTTTGCCATGACAAGTATAGAGACCTCGTTGTTGGGCTTTAGTGTCTTTTTATGAAATCTGAGATGCTGGGTAAGACGTTCCGAGCCGATAAGCCTATGCGTCTTCTCATCATAATTGACATAGAGTATGCGTTTCTCACCGACCTTGAAGTCACTTTTTTGGTGGGTCTTGGGAACAAAAAGATCTTTTTGAAGTCCCCAGTTAACAAAGGCGCCGAAGTTTGTAACATCAACGACTTTGAAAAAGCCGTATTCATTGATCATGGCGATCGGTTTTTCCGTGGTTGCGACGATGCGGTCTTCAGAGTCATTATATACAAAGACCTTTAACTCATCGTCGACCTTCATTTCGTCAGTGACATATTGGTTGGGAAGAAGTACATCTTTCCCGTCATCGGCCATTAAAAAGATGCCGGGATCGGTAATACGGTCAACGCGAAGGGTGTTTGTGCTACCAAGCACTAAGTGTTCATTTATCATATGCAATTATAGCGTAGATGGGGTGAAGAAGCGCTGGATTTAACCTCAGAGGGATTTTAAACCTAGGCTTGTTTCTTTCCAAAGATCAAGACCGGTCCAAACTTCCATCCCCAGAAGATGAAGAGAATAAGCCAAAGCGTCAGTGAGAGGTCGAAAATCCATGAGAGTCCAAGGTCAAAGCCAAAGACAAGAGAGTACAACAATCTAAAACCGATGACGATCTGTGTTAGATAAAATAGTTTTAAGGTAGTACTGTCCGCGTGAGGGGGCTGACCTGAATGTCCCAGCGTCACACGTGTTCCAAAACCGATGATGATAGTGGTTAAAAAGCCAAGAGCCAAAAGGTGCCTCTCTATGTGCATAAAGCCTGTGTGCATAAAGAGTTCTGCCAGCTGAAAGAGTGCACCGACGATAAGGGCTATAGGCATCCAGTATAGAGCAATATGAAGGATCTTTAAGATGTTGGGTGCTTGTTTAAAGGAGAGCTTCCAGTTGATAATCTCAGTGAGTATATAGATACCCAAAGCCAATGATATACCCGCTTCAGCGACAGAAAGATGGAGGATTGAAGCCAAACCTTTAAATAAAAAACTGCTAAAGACGATGAGAACAAACTTTGGACGTTTTGGTATCATGGAGTGGGAGAAAAAAGGTACCATCCTCTGTGCAACCGTGAAGGTCATAAATACAAGGTAGAGGTTAAAGGCAAACGGAAGCGCAAATATCTCCCAGTGTAAAAGAATTTCTAGTATCCACACGGCATGTGCCGCAGTTCCTATATATAGTGAGGTCAATATCCAAAAAGGGTCATCTTTGATCTCGGCTTGAGCGGAGGTAAAGATACGTTGCATCATGTACAAAAATACGCTCTGGGAGAGAAACAGAAGAGCCATCCCGCTAAACATAAGTGTCTCAGAGCTAAAGAGTCCGATGGTTACCATAAGTGAGGCGATTTGATATAAAAAGAAGGTTCGGACATAGTAGGGTTTTTTGACGGGTTCACTTTGGCAAAACCGTGAAAAAGTGGTGTATAAAAATCCGATGAAGAACTGTGTAAAAACGATATAGATCAAGGAGTAGGCATGGAACATTGACGGGCTTAAGAAGGTGTGAGAGTCACCTTTGAGCATCATCTTGTACGAGGCCATAAAGATAAGCATGACGAGGACGGCCCAAAAAATACCGGCAATAAAAAACGGCTGATGCGGTTGAGATAAAAAGTAGTTCTCTTTAGCGACTTGCATGGGTTCTTTTATTGAAAATTTTTGCATGATCAAACTTCTTTTATAAATATTTCATCTGCATGATATGATATTAGAGATAAAAAGCACTTGATAGAAGAATATTATATCTAAAAAATGAAAACTAAATTTTACAAAAGAGCACAAACAAAAATATGATATCATAAGTGAAAAAGATGTTCTGAAGGTTTTGTGTGAATATTCTCCTGAATTTCCTCTGTCTGTTCTGTTTTCTGTCTCCCTATCTTGAGGCGAATGAAATATTTACCCAAGAAGAAAAAGAGTGGATAAACACGCACCCGCGTATCACTTATGGGGCTGATCCCAATTGGGTTCCTTTTGACTATGTAGATGATAAGAATCAACACCAAGGCATATCGCGCGATTATATGCGGGAGATATCTAAGATAAGCGGTTTTCGGTTTTCTTTAGATCCAACAAAAGAGTGGAAAAGTGTCATTAAGAAGATCAAAGCACAGGAGATTGATCTTGTGCCTGCTGTGTATCACACAAAGCCAAGAAGTCAATACCTTCACTTTAGCAAGCCTTATTTGAAACTGGCTGAGTATCTGTTTACTCAAAAAGAGAGTAAGAAAATAAAACATTTATCACAAATGAATGAAAAAAAAATTGCCGTGGTAGAAGGTTATGCAGTTGTCTCTTGGCTGCAAAACAATTATCCGAATCTAAGGTTGGTCTTGAAAAAAAACCTGCTTGATTGTATTCAGGCCCTCTCTAGCGCAGAAGTGGATGGTTTTATAGGAGACCTTCCTTCAACACATTATCTTCAAGAAAAATATTTTATTACCAATATCAAGGCCAATACTATCATCGCGGATAGAGACCCCCTTGATCTGCATATGGCTGTACGTAAAGACTATCCGATTCTCGCAACTATTATCTCCAAGTCATTAGAGCAGATCAGCCGTGAAAAAAAAGTCGAGATCTTTCGTAAATATACCGGGAAAGAGGAACAAAACAGTGGTCTTCGCGGCGCTTTTGGTTTTGGACGACCCCCTTATATGTATGATAGAAGCAGCGGTAAAGGAATGGAAGAGGCTTTGGTCCGCAGAGTCTTTAAAAGTGTAGGTCTGCAATTAGATGAAGTACGTCAGATGCCGATTGAACGAGGGCAAAAGGTACTGCTTGATAATGATGAGCTTGATTTTTCTGTAGGGGTGCTTGAGGATACGGATGACGGGTTGTATTACTCAGACAACTTTTTAGCCTATGAAAATGTAGCTATAACACGCCGGTCCGAGCAGATAAAAATTGAAAACATTGAAGATCTCAAGAAGCATAGAGTCGTGGCGTGGAGCAAGGCCTATGCTATGCTCGGATCACAATATCAACAATACTTCAACCCAAAAGACAGACCCTCATCGTATAAAGAGATCTTTGATCAAGGCCATCAACACGAAGAATTTTTTACACAGCAAGCAGATGTGATCATTGTTGATAAAAATATTTTTAAATGGTACGTTAGTCAATACAAGGAACGCTTTGATGCCAATCAGGCGTATGAGGTACATTCCATCTTTTCGGAGCCGACTTGGGTTAAAGTCTCCTTCAGAGATGAAAATCTGAGGGATACCTTTAACCGTGGGTTGAACATCATCAAAGACAGCGGAGAGTATCAAGCGACGGTAGATATCTTTTTGAGCGTCAACATACAAAAACAGCTTGATTTGGTCAACCTCATGTCGGCGATTAGTTCAAAATATATTTTTGAAAGCCGTATCGATGAACTGGTAAAAGTTTTGGCCTATTTTGAAGATATCGTTATCATTAAGGGTATTGACCTCATATCCAGAAGTACGAACAAAAGTGTACTGAGACTTGAGGAGAAGTCTGGTGAGTTTAAGCGCGTTGAAGAGTTTTCCTGGGGCGAATCACAAGATGGCATCATCCAAAAACCAAGTTACTTTCAAGAAAATGGGAACACCCTGTATGTTGGTGATATAAGGGTCTATTTTGATGCAAAAGACCTGAAAAAAATAGACATATCCTATATTCCCAATCTCGATCAATTCAAGGATCTTTCCGTAGCTGAATATGATCGTATTACATCGATCTATAAAGACTTGGGTTTAGAACATATGATCACAAAACTCACTATAGCTGAGCAAGAATGGATACAAAAACATCCCAAGATAAGTTTTGTAGGAGATCCAAACTGGCTGCCGTATGAAGCATTTAACGAGAAGGGCAGGTACATCGGAATTGTTTCGGATTATCTGCACGAGATAGAGAATGCTACTGGCCTCTCTTTTGAAAAGGTCCGGACAAAAAGTTGGGAGGAGAGTGTGGCTTTGATGAAGGCTAAAAAGGTGGATATGATCTCTGAGACAACAGACTCAGATATACGTGCTTACCTGACATTTACAGATTCTTATCTGGATAATCATATCGTCATCATTATGCATGAAGATTCAAAGTATGTTGACTCTATTTCACAGATCAAGGATAGGAAGATTGCCGTGATCAGGGGATATGGATATCTTCCGAAAATCTATAAAGCGTATCCTGACATCACCTTTGTTGAAGTAGACGATATTACTCAAGGGTTAAGTGCCGTTTCTACCGATGCAGTCGACGCACTTTTGTGTACGATGGCATTAGGATCTTATCATATCGCAAAAGATGGGTTTGGTTCTCTTCGCATAGTCGGAAAAACAGAATTTTCAACTTCCATAGGATATGGTGTCCAGCCGGAGTTGGCACCTTTGGTAAGTGTCTTAAACAAAACAATCGCAAGTTTGGATGAAGGCAAAAAGCAGGAGATTTTGAAAAAATGGATCTTACAGAAGTATGTAGAGAAAATTGACTATACCCTGGTATGGCAAATCCTTATTGCGGCCTCTATTTTACTCAGTCTGTTTTGGTATTGGAACCACCAGATGAAAAAAGAGATAGAACGTAGAAAGAAAGCTGAAGCAAAACTTCAAGAAGCGAATGATAAGGTGCAAGAGTCGATTGAATATTCATCTATGATACAGCGTGCACTTATTCCGGAAAAAGATAACTATTTAGCTCTTTTTCAAGACATTTTCACCTTATGGAAACCACGCGATATTGTGGGAGGCGACATCTACTTTATTGAGAGATTAAGAGGTGATCAGGAGTCCCTTGTGATGATGATTGATTGCACGGGGCATGGTGTGCCGGGTGCCTTTGTGACGATGCTGGTCAAGGCCATCGAGCGAAATGTCACCGCGCATATTGAGAATTCAAAAGATCTTGTCTCTCCTGCACAGATACTGGGAGTGTTTAACCGAAGTATGAAGCATTTACTGAAGCAAGAACACAAAACGGCTTCTTCGAATGCAGGGTTTGACGCAGCCATAGTCTATATCAACAAAGAGGAGGGTGTTTTGCGTTACGCCGGAGCTGAGATTCCCTTGTATTACCTTAATACCAAAACTGAGCTACAGACGATAAAAGCCGATAGGCACTCTATCGGATACCGTTCATCAAGAGGGGATTATGTGTTTACAGATCATGAGCTTCAGCTTTCAGGCCTCAAAAAGTTATATCTTAGCAGCGACGGATATATCGATCAAAATGGGGGAAATAAAGGTTTTCCCATGGGTAAAAAACGTTTTATGCGGATTGTACAGGAGTGCGCGGATATTTCTATGGCAGAGCTCGAAGAGCGCTTGCTGAATGAACTTGAAATTTATCAAGGAGCGTATGAAACCAATGACGATATTACAATACTTGGAGTCGAGTTATAAGGAGGGTGGATATGAATTTATTTGAACTGCATGACCTGTTAGAATCTGAAGGTGTGATCTTTAGCTTTAGTGGTACGATAACACAAGAGATTGTCTGCTCACTCGCGGAAACGGTAGAGCAAGAGTTAAGCAGCAGCGGGGAAAAGAGTAAAATGGTCAGTAAGATCTTTGCTATTTTAACCGAACAGATGCAAAACGTGATGTCTTATGCTAAGGACAAGATCAAGAAGGGCGAAAATATTTTTGAAAGTGCAGGGCTGGTACTAGTCGGTTTTGATGAAAAAAAACAGAAATATTTTGTCGCTTCGGCAAACAAGATGGAAGCGGGAGACAAAGAAACTCTATTATCAAAACTAGAAAAAATAAACAGTTTAGATGAGACCGGTTTGAAGGCCTATTATAAAGAGCTTCGTCGAAGCGGAAATGAGAAACACGGGCGCGGAGCCGGATTGGGTTTTTTGGAGATGGCAAAAAAAGCATCTGAGCCTATACAATATTCGCTTCAAGAGATGAATGATGAGACCTGTCTGTTTGAGATAAAAGTATATATATAGAGGAGAAAATATGCAAAATTTAAAGATCGAAGTCAGTAAATATACGCCCGAAATCAGTTTAGATGCTAATACGGGTATCTTGAGTATGATGGGTAAGTCTTATCCCGAGAACACCTTTGACTTTTATAAACCTGTTATGGAGTGGATGGAAGAGTATTTTAGTGGAAATGCCAAGGACAAGACGGTTATTAATATGGAAATAATCTATTTTAATTCAAGTTCTTCGAAACTGTTTTTTGATTTTTTTGACCTGGTAGAGGAGGCTGATGACAACCATTCGATAGAGGTTAACTGGATTTATGATGAGGAGAACGAATCTGCTCAGGAAGCGGGAGAAGACTTTCAAGAAGATTTTGAATCTTTGCAGTTTAATCTTATTAAGAAGTAAGGATACGTTATGGCAGCTGAAGACAAACTAATCACCGAACTTGAAGAGCTAAAACAGAACTTTATTGCTACGGTGAATAAAAATATTAGAGATCTTAAACGTCAAAACAAGATCATGGAACGCAGTGATAAACGTCAACAAAAAGAGTATGACCAGCTACAAGATAAACTTGAAGAAGTCGAGGCATTGAACAAGGAGATAGAAGAGACCCAAAAAGAGGTTGTTTTTACCATGGGTGCGATAGGAGAAAGCCGTTCAAAAGAGACTGGTAATCACGTCAAACGTGTTGCCGAGTATTCGAAGATCCTAGCTCTTGGTCACGGGATGGATGAAGCTGAGGTCGAGATGCTGAAACAGGCTTCCCCTATGCATGATATTGGCAAGGTGGCTATCCCCGATGATGTGCTTAACAAACCGGGACCTTTTAATGATATAGAGAGGGAGATTATGGATTCGCACGCTGCATTAGGATATGAGATGCTAAAGCATTCCAGCAGACCCTTGTTAAAAGCAGCTGCAACCGTTGCGCATGAACATCATGAAAAATGGGATGGAAGCGGTTATCCGAGGGGGCTTAAGGGAGAAGGGATACATATTTATGGGCGTATTACTGCTCTGGCCGATGTATTTGATGCTTTGGGGTCGGACCGATGCTATAAAAAAGCCTGGGATGATGAACGTATTTTTCAGCTCTTTAAAGACGAAAGGGGAAAACATTTTGACCCTGCTTTGGTCGACCTGTTTTTTAAGTACAAAAGCCAGTTTATGCAAGTACGTGAATCGTACAGGGATATTTTTGATGATTAGAAAAATGCTCACTTGGCGGTTTTCTTTAAGAGATCTCTATAACCCTGTTTCTTCCATGCTCTTTTGCCGAGTACAGTGCATTATCCACTCTTTTTAAAAGAGAAGCTTCGTCATCATTATCTCGCAATTGCGTGACTCCAAAACTACAGGTAACATCTACATTGGGAAGAAATTTATACTCTTGTATGAGCCGTCTGAACTTCTCAGCGAGTTGTTTGGCATCAGCTTGTTCGGTCTCCGGTAAAACAATAATAAACTCTTCTCCTCCCCAGCGTGCGAAGATATCAGACGAGCGTATATGATGGCTTATTAATGCACTGATACTGGTCAGTACCGTATCACCTGCTTCATGCCCCTGGGTGTCATTGATCTTTTTAAAATGGTCGATATCAAAAAATATGATACTCAGGGGAAGTTTATAGCGTAGTGATACGTGTATAGATTTTTCCAAGATAATATTGAGCTTGTTTCTGTTGGCAATATTCGTAAGAGGATCCGTTGTGGCAAGAAGTTCAAGGGCCTTAGTCGCTCGTTTTTGAGAGATCACATATAAGACCAGTATGAGAGCAAGGACAAAAGAAACAATACTTGAGAGCAGAAGTTCTATCTTATAGGTCTGTTCGATGAGACTGACAGTACTGTTTTTTTCATAAGAGATATAATAAGCCACCTGCCTTTTTTCAACATTATAAATAGGGATAAACATAATGATATAGTCTTCGTTGCCTACCTTGGTGTGAAGGATGAAATCCTCTTCAGTATCGAGTCTTATGTCTGCTTCAGCGCGGATATCGGCATTAATCGCATTGATCAAGTCTTGCGTAAAGATATTTTGAGTCTCTTGATTACTTGTGTTTTTATCTTGCAGATAGTGTGTGGAAAGTGGACTGGAAACATACTCGTCAGCCGCTTTTTTCCATGACTTGGATGAGATGATGTCCTTACGTATGATAAAGTCATAATAAGCAGATCGAAGCTTCATCTCCTCGGCTTTAATAGCATCAAAAGAGTAGGATATCTCAACGGTACCTGCGAACTTGTTGTCAATTGTAAGAGGAAATACCTGCCTGAATCCATTAAAAAAAGGTCCCTCTTCAAATCCGAATATAGGTCTTCTTGTTCTGTTCACTTTATCAATGGAGTATCCAGCCGCTTCTAAAGAGTTCCCAAAGCTATTAGGATGGCGAAACTGTAAAAAACTCACACTGTTTTTAAGATGAAAGTGCAGCTGAGCAATGTTCTGTTTTTGGAGGTTCTTATATAAGGGAAGCAATTTGGTATAGAGTGTTTGACGTAAGACGGCCTTCTGTGCAGGGGAAACAGCGTTAGCCTTTTTGACAAGCGAAACGATCTCGCGCTTGTTAATGATATTGTCATAGACATTTTTAGCAAGGAGAGTATAAGCGTTATTAACGGCTCTAAACTGTACAGAAGCATGGTTGATATTATCACTGAAGTGAAGTTCCAGTTTTTGATTTTTTTGTTTGTTCAGGAAAAAATAAGAGGGTGAAAATAAGCCCAAAGAGATGGCAGCAACTGCTAAAACAGCATAGATATATTTAAGCATTGGCATAAGATAGACCTCTGTACAGTTCAAAAGATGCCTAAAGTATAACATAGTTGATATATATCAAGATAGATAGTCGCTGATTCTTAGTATAATGTTCTAAAAGGATATTTCATGGTGTACGACCTGGTCCATATTATCCATATTTATTCGATTTTTGTCTACGGGGGTTTTCTGTTTGTTGATATGCTCTTTTTGAGCAAGATGCAGCAGACGCTTTCGCCCGAAGAACATTTAGCGGCAAGAGAAGCTATAATGATACACGTAAGGAAGCTTGTTCCTTATGCGCTCTTGCTTGCCGTTATTTCGGGGATATATCTGTTTGTTCAGGTATTTGGGGAGATAGGGCCTGAGGGTCTAAGTCGATTTCAAACCCTGCTTTCTATCAAGGCTTTTTTAGGTTTGTGGCTGGGGTTTAGAGGGCTTAACCAAAAGTTCTTTGGTATTAACCCCTTGGTCTTTAAAAGTCACCTTTTTCCATTCTCTTTGGTAGTAATTATCATCTTTTTATCTCAGGCTATGTATTGGACAGTTCTGTAGACACGCTTTTGGATTTATCCAAATAGGCGGGAGAAAAAGCCCTTGCCCATCGCTTTTTGGATCATCCGAATATATCTATCCACACTGGCCACACCCAGTTCATACTCCCTTACCATCTTGTCTTTGGCTGAAATACTGACACAAAAAGGTACGGAAGAGATCTCATACTTTTGCGCCAGTTTTGGATTGTTAGTGACATCTACCTTGGCGATAACGGCCTCTTCTTTGAAATAGTTATCCAGATGAGGCAGTTGAGAAAGAAGCTCCTGGCAGGGCCCGCAAGAGGGCGAATAAAAATCTATAAAAATAGCTTTTTCGTTTGTCTCAATAAAGTGGCTGTAGTTTTCATCATTGAGTTCAATGATCATCCATTTCCTTATATAAAAACATCAAGGCCAATTCTTTCGGCAAGGCTTTTACCCTCGATGGTAAGCTCTACCTCTTTAAGCTTGTTTATGATCAGAAGTTTATGTTTGGCCATAGTGTTGACGATGAGTTTAAACTCTTTTAGGGGGAGTTTTGAGAGTTTATATAGGTTTCTTACCTGAATAAACTCTGTCTTTGCGAGGGCATAAAATATTCTAAGTGCCCTATGGTGTGAAAAAGAGTCCCCATAATGGCTCACAATATCAAGGATCTTTATACTGCGTAAGATATCACTCTCATCCAAATCGTATTGCCCCAGTTCAAACTCGGACTCTAGTTGGTGAACGAGCTTTTCTTCCAGAGCGTGCGTATCAATAGTCTGTATTTTTTGTGCGGGTGAATGTGGCCGCACAGCGTCCAGTTTCGCTTGTAACTCTTCTTGGTAGCTCATAAAGACATTATAACCAAGTTCAATGTTTATGGGAATAGCGATCTGTTTTGTTTCATAGTTTTATGGATATGATGATACCAAGTAGATTTACTTCTTATCTTTTTGCAAGGCTATGTTAAAATTCTTTAAAGGATGAATCTATATGAGTGATGAACATAAAAACAATCCCTTTCACGGTATAACACTCAAGATGATACTAACAGACTTGGTGGCACATTATGGATGGAAGATTCTAAGAGAACGGGTCGATATACGATGTTTCTGGAATGAATCCTCCATCAATTCCAGTCTTAAATTTTTAAGAAAAACACCATGGGCAAGAAAGAAGATTGAAGATCTGTATCTTGAGATGTTGAAGGCTAAAGAGGATATCAATGAGATGAAAGATCTCTTTTTTCCAAGAGACAGGGAATAGATCTTTTACATGACATAGCTTGAGTTTTTAAGCAAAAGCCCACAATTTTGGAACATATATGCAAACACTTTTTTATTTGGGAATGATCTTTGTATTGGGTGCAATAAGCCAATACCTGAGCTATAAACTATATATTCCCCGTGTTGTCGGCTACTTGATACTAGGACTTCTTATAGGTCCCGAGGTACTTGCTCTTATACCGCGTGAATTTGTAGAAAACTCACACGTGATTACCGACCTTGCCCTGTCTGTCATCGCTGTTTTGGTAGGAGCAACGCTTAAGTTATCCAGACTTAAGGGACATGGCAAAGAGATCGTTTCTATTACGCTGTTTCAGTCGATTGGAACATTTATAAGTGTTGCTATCGGTTTCGCACTATTGGGAAATACCCTGGGTCTTCCTCATGAACATGTTTTATTAACGGCACTGCTTCTAGCCGGTATCGCCACGGCTACTGCTCCTGCAACACCGATTGCTATCGTACGCGAGCTAGGGGCAAAAGGCAGGTTTGCTTCAACTTTTTTAGCCATTGTAGCTACGGATGATGCAATTGCCTTGATAATGTTTGCTCTGGCACTTGCCATAGGTAGTACGATGATTCTTGATGGAGGGTTTGGCTGGAACAGTCTCTTAGATGCCTCTGTTTTGATCCTCTTTAGCAGCATGCTTGGGGTGATTTCGGCATTGATCAATACAGTTCTGGAAAAGATTCTTACGCAATATAAGGCAATGGAAACGATCGCTACGCTTGGGCTGATCTTTATCGTATACAGCCTGAGTGAACATTGGAAGTTGGAACCGCTGCTCAGTGCTATGGTCATGGGAGTAGTCATGGTGAACACGTCTGCCGATTTTGATATCGTAGAAAAAGAGATTGATCAGCATCTCGCAGAGCTTATATTTATGTTGTTTTTTATTCTCTCAGCTATGCATTTTCACTTTAGTGCACTCTTTACCTTTCCTCTGGCTATTGGACTTTATATTCTTTTGCGCCTTTTTGGAAAGGTGGGAGGAAGTTATTTTGGAGCCCTTATCTCTGGAAGCGATGATATCATAAAAAAGTATATGGGCTTGGCCCTTCTTCCTCAAGCCGGTGTTGCCATAGGACTGGCACTGTCCTTGCAAAAACAAGATGGGCTCGAGCTTATAGCCCCGATTATTTTAAACATAATCATCACCACAACCTTGATCCACGAGCTGGTAGGACCTTTTTTCATCAGGTATGCTATCAAAAAGAGTGCGGAGGCTGATAAAAGTATTTAACTCTGTTGAATATCTCTGCAAATGAAAGTACGACATCCCGATAAAAGGGCTGAAGTTTAGGGAATGATACTCTTCTAATAGCGGTAATCTGTGAGAATGCGCATGTAATTTGCACGCTGGTAGGCGGCAGGATTAGAAGTATGTGAGAGTGAGATACTTCCTTTCATCTGCTCTATCGAGACATACTCTTTCTCTTGCATCCACGCCCTTAAGTTTTTCAAAACCGTGTCTATGTGTCCCTCTCCATGCTTAAGAAGACTACTCACCATCTGTACTGCATCTGCACCGCTCATCATCGCTTTAAGTATATCTTCATGGGTATGAACTCCGGTTGATGCGCACAGTGAGGCATTGATCTTTTTATATAAGATCGCCGACCAGCGCAGGGTCTCACTGAGATCGTTAGAACTGCTGGGATTGATCACCTGCAGAGCATTAAGGTTTTCAAGATCGATATCAACATGCACGGGACGATCAAAGAGGACCAGCCCCTGGGCTCCTGCATCAACAAGCTTTTTTGCCATCTGTGCGGGTGCTGAGAAAACAGCATTCATCTTTACGCCAACGGGGATGGACACATTGGCATTTACCGTAGTGAGTGCATCGATATAGAGTTGTTCCACATCCCGGGCATCCACTTGTATATCGGTAGGAATATAGGTGATGTTAAGTTCAAGAGCATCCGCGCCCGCTTGTTCCAGCTTTTTGGCATAATTTATCCACCCTCCCGTGGAGACACCATTAAGGGAGGCAATTACAGGGACAGAAATATCTTTTTTGAGTTTGACAATCTCATCAAGATAATGATCCGATTCGATATTGCTGAGTGCAACTTCGGGAAAATAACCCAAGGCCTCCGCGTAACTTTCACTGCCTTTAAAAAGGAAGTGATCAAGTTCATGCGCCTCATGATTGATCTGTTCTTCAAAGATGGAGTGAAGCACAACGGCCGCGGCACCGCTGTTTTCAAGTTTTTTAATGGAGTCGTATGAGGCTGTTAAAGGGCAAGCGCCCACAATGATCGGATTTTTTAAGGCAAGTCCCATGTAGGTGGTATTTAAATTCATTATATTTACTCTCCTTCATCATTGTACGACATCTGTGCTACGTTCTGATAGCGTTTATACATCTCTTTTACATGATCGCGCGCGCTTTGCAAATACTCTTTTGCCTTATCAGCATTCATCTTTTCAACCATTTTAAAGCGGCTCTCTTGATACATGAAGTTCTTTACATCAATCTTCGCTCCGTTATAGTCCAGTATCATCGGATTTTTTCCCTCTTTCTTCAGGTCAGGGTTGTAACGAAACGTTGCCCACAGACCGGAGTCGACTGCGAGTTTTTGATGATGCATTCCGTAACGAAGGTCATAGCCGTGTGCCACACAGTGCGAGTACGCGATGATGATGGAGGGTCCCTCATAGGCCTCCGCTTCGACAAATGCCTTGAGTGTCTGGGACTCACTTGCCCCCATGGCCACACGGGCAACATAAACATCTCCATAGGCAATGGCCATCATTGCTAAATCTTTAGAAATTTGCGGTTTTCCACCTGCTGCAAATTTCGCAACGGCTCCTGTTAACGTGGCCTTGGACTGCTGACCTCCAGTATTTGAATAGACTTGGGTGTCAAGGACTAGTATATTGACATTTTTACCGCTTGAAAGTACATGATCAAGGCCTCCGTAACCGATGTCATAAGCCCAGCCGTCGCCGCCGATCATCCAGACTGATTTTTTCACCAAATAATCACTTAGAGTGACAAGACGTTCGGCCTCTTTGCCCTTAAGGGAGCTGAGGATTTTTTTAAGCTCTTCTACCCGCTCTCTTTGTTTAAAGATTTCCGGCTCATCCTCCTGTTTGGAGTCAAGAATAGTGTTGCACAGTTCTTCAGAAATCTCACCTTTAAGTACTTCAAGAATCTCTCGGGCATTATGGGTATGTTTGTCAATGGCCAGTCTAAAACCAAGACCAAACTCCGCATTGTCTTCAAACAGGGAGTTTGACCAGGCAGGTCCGCGTCCATCCTCATTTTTTCGCCATGGTGTCGTAGGAAGATTCCCTCCGTATATAGAAGAACATCCCGTAGCATTGGCGATGACCATCCTGTCTCCAAAAAGTTGTGAGACCAGTTTGATATAAGGCGTCTCACCACAACCTGCACAGGCCCCTGAAAACTCAAAAAGAGGTTCGAGAAGTTGAGACTCTTTGACTTTTGTATGATCAAGTTTGGCTCTGTCGTAAGCCGGGAGTTTAGTAAAATAGTTCCAATTTTCCGCACCGCTGTGCCTAAGAGCTTGTAAAGGCTGCATATTGATCGCCTTGAGATTAGTTTGAGATTTGTTTTTGGCAGGACAGACTTCCACACACAAACTGCATCCCGTACAGTCTTCTACGGCGACTTGAAGGGTAAACTGCTCTTGCGGCGAAAAGTTCTTACCCTTGGCTTGAATATAGTTAAAGGTCATAGGAGCATCGGAAAGGAGGTCATCATCTACCACTTTGGAGCGTATGGCTGCGTGAGGACAGACAATGACACATTTATTACACTGAATACAGACCTCCAGGTCCCAAACCGGGACTTCCAGAGCCGTACTTCGTTTTTGATATTGACTTGTTCCGCTTTGCCATGTACCATCATCAGGCATGGCTGAGACAGGAATATCGTCTCCCCTACCGGCAATAAGTTTGGCCGTTATCTCTTGGACAAAATTATCAAACTCCCCCTGAATCATAGGGCGCAGGCTTAGGTCTCCCTGAGGGTGTGCAGGAATATCGATCTCAAAAAGATTGGCCAGGGTATTGTCCACAGCGGCACGGTTCATATCAACGATTCCCTGACCTTTTTTTCCGTAGCTTTTTTCAATGCTTCCTTTGATCTTTATGATGGCTTCATCATGTTCTAAAACACCCGATATTGCAAAGAAGCAGACCTGCATTACCGTATTGATACGCCGTCCCATTCCGCTTTTTTTAGCAACACTCGCTGCATCGATCACAAAAAAATGAAGTTTTTTGGAAATAATCTCCTCTTGAACCTTGCGGGGAAGTTTTGAGAAGACAATCTCTTTGGAAAAAGGTGAATTGAGTAAGAAAACAGCCCCTTCTTGCGCATGTTTTAATATATCAAACTTTTCAAGAAAGACGCTTTGATGGCAGGCGACGAAATTGGCATGTTCGATAAGATAGCTTGATTGTATAGGCTTTGAACCAAAACGAAGATGTGAGGTTGTCATAGAACCTGCTTTGTTAGAGTCATACACAAAATAACCTTGAGCAAAATGGTCAGTTTCTTCCCCAATGATCTTGATAGTGTTTTTATTGGCACTGACGGTTCCGTCAGATCCCAAAGCGTAAAAAACAGCTCTAAAAGTCTCTTTGTCTGCAATGGAAAAAGAGCTATCCCACTCTAAAGAAGTGTAGCTTAGATCATCATGTATCCCAATAGTAAAGTGATTTTTTGGCTTAGATTTTGAGAGCTCGTCAAAGATAGCCTTGATCATGGAAGGGGTGAACTCTTTGGAAGAGAGGCCATAACGTCCACCAATGATACGTGGCATTTCAATTCCAAGCCTCTGTTCCTCACGCAGTTCGTTTAAGGCGCTGACAACATTAAGATAAAGGGGTTCTCCGACGGATCCGGGCTCTTTGGTACGGTCAAGTACGGCAATAGAGCGTGTTGTCTTTGGCAGTGCTGCAAGGAAGTGCTCCCGCGAAAATGGGTGATACAGGCGAACTTTAATAAGCCCTACTTTTTCACCTTGTGCATTCAGGTATCTAACGGTCTCATCCGCGGCTTCGGCTCCTGAACCCATCAGGAGGATGATGCGTTTAGCATCTTCCAGTCCGACATAATCAAAAAGATGATAGGCTCTGCCTGTGAGAGCGGAAAATTTGTCCATGCTTTCTTGAAGGATTTTCGGCAGTGCCTCATAATAGTTGTTAACACTTTCACGTCCTTGAAAATAGACATCAGGGTTTTGCGATGTTCCACGGATAAAAGGTCTGTCTGGACTGAGGGCTCGCGAGCGGTGCTCAAAAACAAGCTGTTCATCAATCATCTCCTTCATAATGTCTGGGGTGATTAGTTCGATTTTACTAACTTCATGAGACGTTCTGAAACCGTCAAAAAAATGCAAGAAGGGAAGGCGTGATTTAAGGGTCGCGGCCTGGGCGATGAGGGCAAAGTCATGTGCTTCTTGAACAGAGTTTGACGCTAACATAACAAAGCCTGTCTGACGTACTGCCATGACATCGCTGTGGTCACCAAAAATGGAAAGTGCCTGTGCGGCAATAGAGCGCGCCGCCACATGAAAAACAGTGGAGGTGAGTTCGCCTGCAATCTTATACATGTTTGGAATCATCAATAACAGACCCTGGGAAGAGGTGAAGGTCGTTGTCAATGCCCCTGTTTGCAAAGAGCCATGAACCGCTCCGCTTGCACCGCCTTCACTCTGCATCTGCATGATCTCAGGGAGGGTACCAAAGATGTTTTTCTCGCCGCGAGTGGAGTAAGTATCACTGAGTTCTGCCATGGGAGATGAAGGTGTGATGGGATAGATAGCAATAACTTCATTGATCTTGTGCGCAACTCGTGCAACTGCTTCATTTCCGTCAATCGTTGCCATTATTGTTTCCACGTCATCTCCTTGATACTTTTTTATATCATAGCACTTACCTGCTAAAGTAAGGTTTTCAAGAATTTATTAGGCACTGTTTTTGATATATAAACCATAAGGAGTATTGGTAATTATGCCCTTTTTCTAAAGGAATTAAATAAATTTTGCTACACTATAAAAAAGTAGATAAGGGATATTATGGAAGGTCAAGTAGAGGTTCAATTTACCGTTCTTTGTGAAAATGATTTTCATAAAGAGATAAGTTTATCAGAGCTGTTAGCATCCGAGAAGGTTATCAAGGCGATAAAAAGCGAGTTTTGTGAAGGGGCCCGGAATCTTGTCATCAGTTCAGAGGCAAAAGATGCCAAGATCGGTATTGAATCACAGAAGAGAGTGCATACCCATATCATCGAAAAAGATGATATTCAGGATATCTTAGAGTTGACAGAAGAGTTTGCACGAAGCGAAAAGCTTCTCAAAGGGGCGTGTACGCGAATTGAACTGAAAAACTTTACAACAGTGCCGGAATAAAAGGCTAGCTCTCTTTAGGCTTATTCTCAGATGGGATTTTGATAACCTTTGGGGCACGACGCGGCTTGCTGGAAGCGTTGACGGGTTCTCTTTTGTTTCGGTAGTCGTTTGAAGCGGACTTCTTCTCCCAAGGTTTTTGATTACCCTTGGGTTTATCCCACTCTTTTTTCCCAAATGATTTTTTTTCTTTTCTCTCTTCCTTGCTGTCTTTGATGAACTTAGGCAGGCCATTTTCTTCACTTCGTTTTTGAGAGGCAGTAGGACGATGAGGGGGTGATTTGTGCTCTTTATGCTTTGGTGCAGGTACCTTTGGCTCAAAACCGGCAATGATCTCACGAGGAAGGTTTTTTCCGATAAGTGTCTCGATGGGGTAGAGGCGGGTCTCTTCTTTCTCATCATTGAGGATAAGGGCCATCTCTTTGGTGTGAGCCAGACGGATCATATAGTTTTCAGATACCTTCGGCAGATCAAAACTGATCAGGATATCCCATTGACGTTTATCCATTTTGGCAAGCTCATTATCGTTACTAAGGGTAAGGTTTTTGTCTTCAATCTCTGTGGTTGATGTGTTGGCATCACTGATTACAAGAATACTTTTTCCTGTATAGAGTGTGATTAAGTGTTGCAGCAGTTCTTGTTTACGAGATTTTTCACAAGAGTGAACACGGTGGTTGTGGCGTTTGATAGAGCTAGCTGACATAATTGTCCTTAGTATGAATATTAACAGTACAAGAGCTTTGTTTGTAACTCGAATTATACTGTAGAGTTGTTGTATAAGTCCTTGGTTTATTGACAAGTTATTGTGATTAATGAACTTGATATAATACGTTTCATTAAAACCTATAAAAAGAATCGCATGATACAAATTTCAAATCTCTCAAAAAGCTTCGGTGAACAAGAGCTTTTTACTAATCTCAGCTTTAAACTAAATGCCGGAAATCGCATAGGACTCGTCGGTCGAAACGGAAGCGGAAAGTCAACGCTTTTTAAACTTATCTTAGGTGAAGAGCATTATGATGCGGGAGATATCATCATTCCAAAGGGCTACCGCATCGGTGCTTTGCGTCAGCATCTTGAGTTTTCCGAATCCACCTTAAGAGAAGAGGCGGCACTGGCCCTGTCCGGTGATGCCCAGTACGATGTGTATAAAGTGGAAAAGATTCTTTTCGGTCTGGGTTTTGTCCAAGAAGACCTGGAGAAAGACCCTCTCTCTTTTTCGGGAGGATACCAGATCCGAATCAACCTTGCAAAACTCCTGGTGACAGAGCCCAATCTGCTTCTCTTGGATGAACCTACCAACTACCTTGATATCTTATCGCTAAGATGGCTGAAGTCTTTTTTACGTTCTTTTCAAGGTGAGGTTATCCTGATCACGCATGATAGGGATTTTATGGACGCCGTTACAACACACACTATGGGGATAGTACGCCGCTCTTTAAGTCTGCTTTCTGGAAATACCCATAAGTTCTATGAGCAGTTGAAGTCCAATGATGAGCTTTATGAAAAACAGAAGATCGCTCAGGATAAAAAAAGAAAAGAGCTAGAAGAGTTCATTGCCAAGAACAAGGCGCGTGCTTCTACAGCAGCTCTTGCCCAGTCGAAGGTCAAACAGCTTGAGAAGATGGATCTTATGGATGATCTTGGTTTTGATGACAGTTTAAAGTTTGACTTTAATTTTCAAGACACGCCTGCAAAGATCCTGCTTGATGTTAAAGAGCTAAGCTTTGGCTACACTCCTGAGAAGATCCTTTTTAAGGATATCTCCTTTACCCTTGCCAAAGGAGAGTGTCTTGCGATTATCGGAAAGAACGGCACAGGTAAATCAACCCTGCTGAACACAATCGCGGGTGAACTGAAGCAGCTTCACGGCAGGGTGGAACTGCATCCGAGCACCTCTTTTGGCCATTTTGGCCAAACCAATATCTCCAGACTGCACCCCAATAACACGGTTATGGATGAGATATGCGGTGCGAACCCTAAACTGTCTGCTTCTGAGGTGCGAAGTATCTGCGGGGGAATGATGTTTTCCGGAAGCAGTGCTGATAAGAAAATCTCTCTGCTTTCCGGAGGTGAAAAGAGCAGGGTGATGTTGGGCCGTATTTTAGCCCACAGTGCAAATCTTCTCTTTTTGGACGAACCGACCCATCACTTGGACATGGACTCCATAGAAGCGCTAACACAGGCGATAAAAAACTTTAAAGGCTCCTGTATCATCGTAAGCCACTCCGAAGAGCTTTTACGACGTGTTGCAGACAGACTTATTATCTTTGCAAAGGACGAGGCTGAGTATTTTGACGGCGGCTACGACTTCTTCTTGGAGAAGATAGGCTGGGACGAGGAAGAACAGGTTGAAAATCTTAAACCGACTCCAAAGGTCAACAAAAAAGAGAACAAAAAACTCAGAGCGGGTCTTATTCAGGAGAGAAGCAAACTCACCTCCCCTTTGAAAAAAGAGGTAGAAAAACTCGAAGTATTTATTATGGAAACGGAAGAGCTTATTGCCCTCCATCATGCTGAACTCATCACCGCATCTAACAACTTAGACAGCTCTAAGGTGATGGAGCTTTCAAAGCTTGTCGGCTTGGAGGAGAGTCAGGTCGAAGAGAAGTTTGAACGTTTGGAGAGAGTGCAGACTGAGTTGGATGAGATTATGAACAGCTATGAGAAGAAATTAGCAGATCTGGAAGTATGATCCAGCGTGTATAGATTCGAAATTATGTGTAAAGAAGAGTATCTCTATTTGTGCTCTGGACGAGTTTTACTCAAAGGTTCTCTTAAATTGTTAAAATTTTATGATATTATTCATGAAAAATTTTAAGAAAGTTTCAGATGCCTTACCAGTTTATAGAAGTGAGTACGGAAGAACAGTTAGAAAAAGTGTTTGCCTTTCGGTATCAGATTGTTTGTGAAAAGTTAGGTGTTAGCAAGCTAGATTATTGTGAGCCAAATCGTGAAATTGATGAGTATGATGCCTATTCTGAACATTTTGCTGCTTTTGATGAAGCAGGTGAGGTCGTAGCATGCACCCGTCTTATACACCACTCTCCCATCGGTTATCCGATGACAAATCACATGAGTTATGATACAAATATTTGGCATTTTGATCGAGAACAGCTGGGGGAATTCTCTAGAATCTTTGTTTCACCACAGATACGTGGTACTAAAGAACTCAAACCCCTCTTTGATTCATTGAAAACTATTGGTTATACTATGATGAAAAAACTAGATATAACTTATACTTTTGGCGCCCTTGAAAAACCATTTTTTCGGTTGCTAAATATGTTGCATTTTCCCTATAAACGCATTGGAGATCTTCAGCCGTATATTGGTCAGCGTTATCCTTCCATCTTATATACAGATGAATTACGTTGTGCCAATCCAGAACTATTTAGCGAAGGTTCAAAGTAATGAACAAAAACTTTCTTATTGCCATTGGACTTTTTTTATGTGGAAATTTATTACAGGCAATGCAGGTTGCAACAACAGAAAAGATATCAGAGGAACTTAAACGTTTTACACAGGCTGCCACTGTAACGAAAGTAAATGAACCCTATCAGCCTTATATCATTACCGTTTTAGAGGGCAAAAGGTTGGAACAATTGGGCATCTCTACACTGCAGGAAGCTCTGGAGTTGATACCTGGAGTCGATATATCCACTGATCTAAGTGATATTAAAACACCGATTTTCCGAGGTTCCAACCCCTTTGCCTTTGGTCAGGTTAAATTTTTGGTAGATGGTATGCTCGCCAATGACACTTTTATAGACGGTTTTGCAAATTATCTTTATATGCCAATAGAGGTTATCAAACGGATTGAAGTCGTTCGCGGACCGGGCAGCAGAACAGATGGTATCAATGCGTATGCCGGTTCTATTCAGGTGATCACCTACGCCGAAGAGATCGGAGAGCCCGTAAGTCGAGTATTTGCCAAAGCAGGCTCGTATAATTTGCGAACGGGAGGTTTTAGCTCTTCTTTTAAAACAGGTAAATTCCGTTTCCATGCTGATGGCTACTACCAAGAGGATAAGAAAACACTTTTTGCCGGTCCGGATACGGCTGCAGCAGGAGTATATAATTTTCAAACCCCTTTTTACACCATTGATAACACTTCATTGGCACAGAGTGGAGATGCCCCATTGCAGACCACAAGCTATGCCCTCGGTATGCAGCTTGATTATGATGCTTTTAGCTTAAAAGCCAGAGGAACTTATTTTAAACATGGAAGTGCCTACGGTATCAACGGTATGCTTCCCCAGAATGATGACCGTATCAAGATGCCTGCTTACCTGCTGGAGTTGGGCTGGAACAAAGGCTTTGGAGACCTGGAAGCCGTTATAAAGGTCGGAGCGAAATATGACAGCTTCAGAAGCGATGCTTTGCTTACACCGAAGGGGTTTGAATTGCCGAGCCTTTCTGATCCTTTGAATCAAAAGGTTACTTTTACGGAGGGTTTTTACGGAATTCATGAAGCTGATCAACGCTCTTTTTACCAGTCTACGTATCTGAAGTACAGCGGATTGGAAGATCATAAAATCACGGTAGGTTACCGTCTAAGCAGAGAAGAGACTTATAATGTCGTCACTAAAACAACGGATAGAGACAGCGGTACAGGTTTGACGGACTATTCGCAGACACTGCCTTTTTCTGATCCTAACGCCAAACGTGATACGATGATGTTTTCTTTACAAGATCAAATGGAGATGGGAAGAAAGTTGAGCATCTTGTATGGCATTAACATTGAAAAGACATCTCTTAGTAACTGGCAGTATGATCCCAGGGTATCCCTTGTGTATCAAAACGATATGGAGTATATCTTCAAAGCGATCTATAGCCATTCTCACCGTAACCCTTCCTGGCAGGAGCTTTTTACCCTTAACAATTCGGCGCGGGTTGGAAATACCGACTTAAAGCCTGAGACTGTGGATGCTTTTGAGCTTGCAATGATCCACAAGTTTAACACATCAAGTTACTTTCAGGCGGATATCTTTTACCTGATGAACAAAGACCAGATCGATAAGAACAATGCCCAACGTATTTATCTCAATACCCGTGATACGGATATCTACGGACTTGAACTTGAACTGAACACTCAGATTACCCCGCAGGACCAACTCTATGCAAGTTATGCTTATGTGAGTGGTTCTGATGAAAAGGGAAACCAGCTTGCCAATGTGGCACACCATCTTGTAAAGGGAAGCTATCTTTATAACTTTTCCTCGCAGTTTAATGCCGGGACGGTTCTTAACTTTGTTGGAAAGAAATCGCGCATAGAGGGAGACTTGCGTGCTGAAACCCCCTCGTATGTGACGGTAGATCTTTCTGCACGCTACTATAATCTCGAGCATAAGCTTGGCCTCACATTCAGTGTGAAGAACCTTGCTGATGAGAATGTTTTTTACCCCTCGGAGCCAAACACCTATATTAATGATTATCCGCAAGATGGCCGCACTTTTCTACTGTCTTTGAGTAAGGAGTTTTAATGCGGTTATGGCTGCTGAGTATACTTGCATGTATCTCTCTCTTTGGATTTGAAAATAATCTTCTGCTCAGAGCAGAAATATCCATCTTTCCAAAGCTGTTGTTGCTTACCAAAGAACCGCAAAAGATTCTGGTTAACGGAGGTATCGTTTTTACCATTGTATATGAAGACGAAGATATTGATTCTGCCCTGACACTTAAGACGCTGATGGATAAACAGTATAAGGGATTTATCGAGAATTACCCCTTTAGTGTAATTTTGGTACAATACTCCAAACTTGATGAGAGGCTAGAAACCAGCGCTATAATGGCGCTGCGCTCAAAAGATCATATTGATAAGCCTGCCAAACTGGCCATTAAGAAAAAGGTCATCTCTTTTGTTGAGGATGTTGCTTACTTGAAAGAGGGGTATCTCTTTTCTTTGAATCTGGAGCGTTCGACAATAATCTATATGAATAAGCCAATGCTCAGGTATTATGGGATTGAGTTTTCAGACACACTCTATCATGTTGTAAGGTTTTTTGATGAAAATAAAGAAAGCACATTCACTCTCGACTAGAATTGTTTTTTCGGTTGCCCTTGTTTTTTTAGTAATATTTTTTACGATTTTTCTTGTGTTTGACGGAATCAACAAAGATGCACTTTATACCGCGGAGAGAGAGAAAGCGGAGACGATTGCGCAGATGATTGCTCCCATATTGGCAGTTGAACTCTATCTTGATCGGGAAGAAAACGTTTTGACGATGGCGAATCAAATCACTTCTAATCCCAATATCATCTCTTTTGAGCTTACCCAAAATGATCAGACTGTTGTCAGCCGCAAGAATACACAAATTGATCAAGGTGATATTGAAGACAGTTTTAATATTCAAACAGAGTTGATGCATCCTGTCAATGCCCAGCCTATCGCGGCACTTCATTTATCCTACTCTAGCGCACATTATCATGACTTGACAATGAAGTATAGGATTGTGTTGTTGATGACACTGGGTGCTCTGAGCCTTTTTATCGCCCTGTTTACCTTCTATCTCCGTCAGTTGCTTACCCCCTTGAAGCGTATAGCTTCAGAGGTGGGAAGCTTCACACCGGGGCAGGAACTCTCGCTTCCGCCCTATGAGAAGAATACTGAAATAGGAAACATTGCGGACGCTTTAAAAGAGATGAATGTTCGTATTACGCAGTATGCTCAGACGCAAGAAGACACTGCCCAGTTTTTGGAAAACGAAGTGGCAAAGAAGACAGCCCAGTTGAGTCATCAACTCTATATTGACAGTCTGACGGGATACCCGAACCGTATTCGACTCATGAAGGATATCGCCGAAGAAAATGACGGTATATTGATAATTATTAATATTGATTCATTTCAACAGATCAATGATTTTTACGGGCATGTTGCAGGAGACCACGTCTTAACTGCATTAGCCAAGACGCTCGATCATCTTATCAGCAGTAAGACAGATATGGCTGTCTATAAGCTCTCCGGCGATGAATTCGCTCTTTTTACGGCGAAGCCCATGGGATATCACGCTCTGGAAATGTTATTAAAAGAGTTGGGTGCGCATATTGAGAGTATACCTATATATTATGAAGAAGCCACGCTCAATATCCGAATCACACTTGGAGCAAGTATGGATATTCAAGAAGGAATGGAGAAGGCCGATATCGCACTTAAAACTGCTCGTATCAAGCACAAGCTATTTATGATCTATGATGGAAATCTTAATATAGAGCATCAGTATCACCAGAATATGCAGTGGGTTCAAAGACTCACCAGAGCCATTGCGGAAGATCGAATTATTCCTTATTTTCAACCTATTTTTGACAATCAAACCGGTAGTGTTATCAGTTATGAGTGTCTGATTCGTATGATTGAAAGAAACGGTACTGTCCTGACCCCTTTTCACTTTCTCGATATCTCTAAGAAAGCCCGGCTATATACACGTCTGACCAGTATTATGGTAGAAAAAAGCTGCCGTCATTTTTCAGATAAGATGGATAACTTCTCTATCAACCTTTCGGTCGATGATATTCTAGATAAGGACACGGTTACTTTTATTAAAAAGCGGATTGAAATCTATGATGTAGCTCAACAGATAACGTTTGAGATTCTTGAGTCCGTAGGGATTGAAAACTATTCGGAGATCTTGCATTTTATCGAAGAGATGAAGCAGCTTGGCTGTAAGTTTGCCATTGATGATTTTGGTTCGGGCTACTCCAACTTTGATCATCTCCTGCAGTTGAAGATCGACTACATCAAAATTGACGGAAGCCTTATTCAAAACCTGCATATAGATTCCAATGCGATCGCTATCATCGAAGCTATTGTACACTTCGCCCATAAACGCAACTTGACATGTATTGCCGAATTTATCCATAATGCCGAAGTGTTTGAGATAGTCAAAGGGCTTGGGATTGAACGCTCACAGGGCTTTTATCTCGGTGAACCCCGCGCTGATATCCTTTAGGACGGGCTCTGGCCGTCTTGCAGATATTTTCTTTTTGTGATTGTGCAAAAGCAAAGGTCATAATAACTGTAAAAACTGCGCTGATACGGTAGACCCTACCGGTTTTCTCATCTGTCATAAACTCTTATGTTGTCAAAACAGTTAAACATGTATTTTATTTATAATTGTATTCTAGTGTTTAGATTGAGTTTAAATAGCTTCTTTATGATGTTGAACATAAAAAGGAGTAACAATGAGATGTTTACAATCAACTATATATAAAAGCTATCTATTAGCCTTGGGGGCTCTACTGATTGCAGGATGTGGAAATGAGACAACAACTAAGATTAACGGGACAGTTAATTTTATTGAGCTTAATGACCTGCATGCCCATATCGTACCGCATATTGAGCAGGTAAGAACGGCAGATGATAAGATACTTTTATCCACGCGCGGGGGTTTGGCTCGGATCAAGACAAAGATGAATGCACTAAAAGATGAAAATACTATTATTATGAACATCGGTGACACTTTTCATGGAGGAGCCGAGGCGCTGTTTTCGAATGGAAATGATATCGTAGAACTGATGAATGAACTTCCTATTGACGTCGGCGTTATGGGTAACTGGGATTTTGCTTACGGGGCACCGCTGACAACAGCCAGGTTTGGGAATACCAGTGATGTTAATGTACTTCGTCCCAAGTTTGAATACCTTGGAGCAAACACGCAATACATGATTCCTCTTGGTGTTCAGGCCATGAACGAGCCACAAAAAAGTATTGCAAGTTCAATGATACAAAAGGTCTATAAGTTTACTGCAGGTGAAGAGTTTTTAAACCCCACTAAGATGATAGAAAGAAACGGGATCAAGATCGGTATGATCGGGATCACAAGTGATATTGTCAACAGGATGAGTCCTCTTTTAGCTCCTATCATCAAGTTTACTCAAGGCGAAGCAGATTATATTAAGCTTATTGAGACCTATTCGGATACTTTAAAAGCGCAGGGTGCGCATATCATTGTTGTTATGAGTGAGCTTGGTATTCATAAAGATGCCCAACTGGCTGATAAGATAGAAAGAGAGTGTAAACATATTTTTCTCTGCACATACACATGAGGCTTCATTTACGATGATAACGGGGCTTTCAGGGGCCAAGGTCGTTGAAGCAGGAGATGATGCATATCTGGGTGAGATGAAAGTCAGTGTTGTTGATGGTAAGGCAAGTGACTACACATGGAAACTGCATGAGATCACAGACGATATTGTCCCCGATGCAGCACTGGAAGCAAAGGTGGCAGCCGTACGTGCCAAGTACCTGGATATAAATGTTTCTATAGTCAACAACACTATTGCTCCCAATACAGCTGATGCCAATTTGACAGTTGTTGAAACAAACATGGCAAAAGCCCTGTTCAAGTTCAGCCCTTTACCCATTGTGTTGGACAAACCCCTTGACAAGGTGATCGGTACAACGACTCTGGCCCTAACACGTAAGGATGTTTTAGAAAATGGTTTCAACACGGTTTTTGCCCAATTATTACAAAACTCATACGGTTCGGATATGGGCTTAGTACCGGGCTTTAGATATGATGATGCGATTATTCCTGCACAGGCTGATTATACGGGTGTTAATCCTTATAACTGGACAAAAGAAGTCAATGTAGTTCTTAACGGTGAGGTGACTATTGAAAATGTCTACAGATACCTTCCATCTACCAATTATGTTGCCCAAGGTAAGGTAACGGGCGCAAGCCTGAAGAACTTTATTGAAAACGAGTTTGAATCCGTCTTCAGCAAGTATGCCTTTAAACAGGCGGGTGGATGGGTGCCCGGGTTTTCGGGTGTGAAAGTCCAGCTGGATATGTCCGCGGATTACGGATCAAGACTTCTGAGTCTTTCTAATACACATGATGTACCCATCGCAGACAGTGATGTACTGACGGTTGCGTCTGCTTGTGCAAGACCTGTAGAAACAAGCCCCGCAGCGGTAAGTACCACGCTGTGCGGGAAAGCAAATTTCACAGATGTGGTTCAGGATAAAAACCTTAGTGATGAAAAGTTTATCATTGATTACTCAAGTGTATTATTATGGCCGCAGAGCGAGTTTGTTCAGCCGATTATAAAATAGGTCACAAAGAGTTATTGAACAAGAGGGTATTGGCTTGATTATAGAGAAGCAGATGTCTTTTCAAGTTGATGCCTGTAAGAATAATGTCTGAGCTTTTAACACGTGATCCGAGTGAATTGGCTGATTATTTAAAGCTGAAAAAGATTGAGCCCATACACAGAAAAAATGCTGTACGAGCGATCAAAACGGCAGACTCTCTGATAAGAGATCCTTTGATACGCCAAGTGGCCAGGCAATCAGGAATTGAGCTGTATGTATCAAACAACCATGTCCTCTTTGTCATACAAAAAAAAGAGAAGACCCGGTACTTTAAAAGTAAAAACAGTCTACTCTTGACACAGATCATCTCCCTTGGTCTGTATGCATTCGTCCTTTTCTTATTGTTGTACGGAATCTATCATTATATAAAGAACTCGCTTTCTCCCCTGGTACGACTTAACAAAAACATCGACAACTTTTCGAAGGGCAAAGAGATCGAGATAAATTATGAAGAGGCTGATGACGAGATTGCCAATGTTGCCAATGCTTTTTACAGTGCGATAGAGCATAACAAAAAACTACGATCACAAAGAGATATGTATATACGCACCATCATGCACGAGATTAAAACGCCCCTTACCAAGGCAAAATTTATTACGCATTTCATGTCAGATGAACAAGAAGAAAAGGCCAGATTGGATGCACTGTTTGACTCTATGCAAGAAGAGTTGGATAAGCTGCATGAGTTTGAAAGCATCAATACAAAGATCTCAAAACTGAAGGCAGAACCTTACTCCCTAAACAGACTGGTGGCTGATGTGTGTGATGTGCTGTTGCTGGAGGAGAAGGAGGTACGTATAGATGAAGAAGATGTCATCAAGACATTTGACTACTCGTTGTTGATTGTGGCTGTTAAAAACCTTGTTGATAACGCATTGAAATACTCAAAAGATGCTAAGGTAAATATTAAGATAAGCTCAGAGTATCTAGAGATAAAAAACCTTGGCATGCATAAGACTCCCTTGGATATCAACAAGTTGCTAGAACCGTTTAAACAAGGAGATGAAAGTAGCGGTGGAATGGGATTGGGGCTGTATCTGATACATGAGATTATTCATAAACACCATTTTAAACTGGAATACGCTTTTTTAGACAGGCAGCATCTTTTTAGGATTGTGTTCTAGCCCCTTTATTTATTAAAGGTCTAAAAAATAGAAAAACCTGTCTTCGTGGTGAAGAGTTCTAGGGCCTTCGTTCCTGCCAATGAATTTCCCTGTTCATTCAGCGCCGGTGAGAACACTGAGATGCTCATCTTCCCCGGAACAACGGCTACGATTCCCCCGCCTACACCACTTTTCCCCGGAAGCCCTACGCTAAAGGCAAAATCGCCTGAAGCATCATAATGACCGCAGGTAAGCATCAGGGCATTGATACGTTTGGTCTGTTGAGGTGTGACAAATGATTTATTGGTAAGGGGATCTGTTCCATTGTTGGTCAGGTAGAGCATGGCGCGGGAGAGTTTCTTGACGTTCATCTCGACCGAACAGTGTTTAAAGTAGATCTGTAGGACTTCAGATACCTCACTGTCTATATTTTCAAAACTCTTCATGAGATTTGCCAAAGCGGCATTTCGAAAGCGGTGCTGCATCTCAGACCTTGCCACCTCCTCATCCACATTGATATCACTATCATCACTGACCTCTCGTATGAAACCAAGAATGGCATCGAGGGCTCTGTCTGCATCCTTATAATGTGACACCAGGGTGTCACTCACCACGATCGCACCTGCATTGATAAAAGGGTTACGAGGTATTCCAGCCTCATACTCCAACTGAACAAGGGAGTTAAAAGGATTACCAGAAGGTTCTCTCCATACTCTTTTATACAGTTCTTTTCCATACAGATGAAGTGCAAGCGTAAAGGTAAAGACCTTTGAGATACTTTGAATAGAGAAGAGTGTCTCATCGCATCCCACACTATAAACATGACCGTCTTGGCAGGTAATCGCCATGGCAAACTGCATGGGATCAGCGCTGGCCAAGGCAGGTATATAGTCAGCAACCTTACCTTGGCCAAGCAGGGGCTGTATCTCAATTTGTATCTCTTCCAAGATAGCTTGAAGATTCATAACTGTCCTTTAAAATAGATCATACTTAATTGTACATTCGTCTTACTTAAGTCTTACCAGTTTTCTCTAGACCACTGTTCCTGCATCTTCTTACTCAAAAAGGTCCAGGCAATGAAACGGGTGAGTTTTTGTCCCTGTTTCATCTCTACGGTCTTTACCTCACAGGCATTTATCTGTTTCAAGACCTTGTAAATGACATCCAGGTTCTCTTTTTTAGAGACAAGGCATGAAAACCAGAAGCAGTTTTTTGCGTAGCGCGCACTCTGCTTGATCATCTTGGTAACAAAGGCCACTTCACCGCCGGGATACCAGAGCTCATTGGCCTGCCCTCCGAAGTTTAAAGCCTTTGGCGAACTATTTCCAAGGTTACGGTTTTTTCTCTGTGTCCCTCGGGAAGCATCTTTTTCAGACTTATGAAAGGGAGGATTGCACAGACTGAAGTCGAAGCGGTCATCCTTGCGAATAATTCCCGTGAATATATCTTCAGGCTCTGTTTGAAGACGGCATTGGACCTTTGTACTCAAAGAGGGGTTTTTTGATAAGATGGCCAGAGAAGAATCTATAGAACGGGTATCTACATCCGTACCTATAAAGTTCCAGCCGTAAACCCTGCTGCCGATAATGGGATAGATACAGTTGGCCCCCACGCCAATATCAAGCCCCTTTATCTTCTCTCCTGTGGGAACCTTGCCTCTGTTACATGTGGCCAAGAGATCTGCCATATAATGAATATAATCGGCACGCCCCGGTATGGGTGGGCAGAGGTGACCCTTGGGAATTTTCCAGTTTTGTACCATGTAGAAGTGTGAAAGCAGGGCCTTGTTTAAAAGAAGCAGCGCCTGGGGATTTGAGAAATCAATAGAGAGGTTTCCATACTTGTTCAGATGTACAAAGGCTTTTAGTCCCGGTTCAGATCGTATGAGTGCTTCAAAATCGTAAGGATTATTGTGAGGGTTTCGCGGATGCAAACCTTTGGGGTTTTTCTTGGTCATGATTGTCTTAATCTGTTTTTCATAATTATACTCAAGAATTGAGCTTTTTTAAGTAGTGTGCCACCCCGTCATCATCATTACTGTGTTCCAAGACGATATCTGCCACCGCCTTTGTTTCATCAAGGGCATTGGAAACGGCGATAGAAGTGCCTGCAAGTTTGAACATAGCTATATCATTGATGCTGTCACCAAAAACAGTGATCTCTTTTAAGGGCCTGTTTAAATGCTCACTCAGTTTTTGCAATCCGTGCGCCTTGTCGCCAAGAGGATGCAAGATAGTCAAAAAGTAACCGTTTGTATAGTTTTCGGGGGAGAGTTTAAACTCGAAAAAATCTCCAAAAAGTGCTTTCAAGTGCCCGGTTAAAGGATACATCTGCTCATATGAACCCATATATACAATCTTGAAAGTCTGTTTACAGGCATGTACTCGTTTAAACTGCCTGAGCCTCGGGTCATCTTTGAAGTTGAGTAAAAGTTCTTGTTGAACCTTGGTCTGCTGCAGGGGAAAGTCAAAAGACTCATTGAGCTGTTCATCTTTGAGTCCGATAACAAAAGGGTGTAAGTCAGAAAACTTCACAGCCTCTTCTATCAGCGCGTTGGCAGGGTCTTGATCCAAAAATTTTGAGTCAATGATCTTTTTGTCCGAAGAGACGATGAGTGAACCGTCAAGCAAGATGAGGGGGGCATTGACATGAAAGCCCTCTAGCAAGGTAGACGCAGAATAAAAACTGCGGGCAGTGGCAATGGAAAGAAAAGAGTCTTGACCTGTTTTATTCCAGACAGTCCTAGTAAAGTCACTGATACTTAAGTCGCTTCTCAATAGAGTATGGTCGAGGTCCGTTATATACACTTTGTTCATGAGATGAATTATATACTAAAGTACTTTGTGAAACTTATTTTTATATTAGAATGTGTGATTTTAATGCAAAGACTATACAAGCTTAATACCTTGATGTTATAATCTCGCTATAATTTGACTACTTTTATGGAGAGGTAAGGTGCAAAAATTAGACAAGATTGACTGTGGTACTATTACTCCTCAGAGGCAACACTGTTCTTCTATAAAAGATATACTCATCATTGAAGACTCCCCCTCTTTGTTAAAGCATATTCATGAAAGTCTATTAAAAGCGCTGCCTTTAAACTATGATATCGCCTCAACGCAAAAAGAGGCCATGTGTCTACTTGAGAGCAAATCGTATGATCTTGTTATTATGGATATTTTTCTTCCTGACAGCAGCGGGAACTTTATCGGTGCTTTGATACGTAAAAAAAATCGTATCATCATAATCACAGGGGTAAACAATGAAGAGAACCGTGAGAAGCTGGTTTCTCTGCCCATTGTGGATTATCTGTATAAGACAGACGAGAGAACCGTTGTTACCTATCTAATTAATGCGATTAAACGCTTGATGCAAAACGAACAAACTGTGGTTGCTGTTTGTGATGATTCAAAGCTTTCCAGATTGCAGATCACACAGATACTAGCCAATCAAAACCTCGCCTATCTTGAACTGGTAGATGGAAAAGAGGCTTATGAGTGTGTTGTTAAGCAAGGAATGAAGGTTGATTTGATTATCACGGATGTCCATATGCCGCGCATGAGCGGTATAGACCTTATTCGTCATATTCGCCATAGTTATACCGGTAACGAACTTCCGATCTTAGCCTTGTCCTCTTCTGAAAAGTCTTCTCTTGTCTCACAACTGCTCAAAATTGGTGCCAATGATTATGTGAGTAAGCCTATCAGCAATGAAGAATTTTTAACACGTCTGAATGCAACGCTTGATCAGTCTCGTCTTTATGATGAAAATCAACTCCTGATTCAAGAACTTCAGATGGCAGCTACAACAGATTTTTTAACAAAGCTTTATAACAGAAACTTTTTTTACAGTACAATCAAACATGTGCAGGCCCAAGCCAAGCGCCAAGGATATCAATACGGAATATTAATGATTGATATCGATCATTTTAAACATGTTAATGACAATTTCGGACATGAAGCGGGTGATATTGCCATAAAAAGAGTAGCTCATATCATAAAAAAAACTGCGAGAGAATCGGATATCGCCTGCAGATGGGGTGGTGAAGAGTTTTTGATTTTAGTGCCAAAGAGCACTCTCACTGAATTAGTTCAGTTTGCCGAACGGCTTAGAACAGGGATTGAAAGCTCTCCTATTATTGTTGAGACTGAAATCTTGGAGTTTTCGATAACGGCTTCTTTCGGTGTGAGTATCGGGGATGATGATAACATAGAAAATGTCATTGCGAAGGCAGATGAATATCTTTATAAGGTAAAAGAGTCCGGTCGAAATGCCGTCGGATTTAAATAAGTTTACCAGAGAGTTCCAAGGGTCTCTTTTTTTAAAAATCACCGTATGATAGATGGAAATTTATTTTTTGGATATAAATTTGTACTAATTAGTCTATAATAGTAGATCCCTTTTTCAATGAAGGATATAGAAAGAAGTTTAAAAGTTCTATAAGGAGAAAATGTATGAAAATATTTATGATGCTGCTCACAATGTTTACGTTTACCTATGCAGCTCAAATTGATGAGTTTGCTTCCGAGGTGGGTTATCTACGAGATTATAAGACGGCTATGAAAACGGCACAAGAACAGAATAAGTTGCTGATGTTTGTACTTGTGGGTGACTACTGTCCATGGTGTAAAAAATTTGAGAGGAAAACGCTTAAGTCTGCTGAGGTGTCCACCGAGGTCGATGCAAAATTTGTTGCCCTTGTTATGGATAAATATAAGGAGAAGGGAAAGTACCCCGAAGCTTTTTACACTCCTCTTATCCCCACTGTCTTTTTTATAAATCCAAAAAACCAGAAGACTCTTATCAAGACCACGGCATATATGAAAAAAAATGAGTTCTTGGAACACATGGATGATGCCTTGAGTCTTTTTAAAGAAGAGGAAAAATAATGAAAAAGCTTTTTGCGGTACTCTTGCTGTCCAGTCAGCTTTTTGGTGCATCCTTTTACACCTTGGACAACGTCAGTTCCCTTAGTCTTTATATGAAAATCGAAGCAGATTTTATCACTCCGGATATAAAAGACAAGATCAAGAAGGTAGTGCTGAAGAAACTGAAAAAAGCAGGTTTTATCTTTGGAGAGGTTGATGCGAATACTTTTATGGTTCAGATCTATGCCATGGAGATAGAAGGCTCACAGGCCATATACATCCAGATCGGTCTTGCCGAAGATGTTATTACCAAACGTAAGGGCAAGGTCGAGACCTTTGCCTTCACCTATCTTGCAGATAAGTTTATTGAGGGGTATGAACCCTACGCGGATACGCTTGAAGCGGTGGGGTTTTTAGTTGATGAGTTCATTCGGGCACATCAAGATGATAATGAGTGAATAGCATCAGGCTCACATGGAATGTTTGTTTTCCACCTTGTCGTCGATCCTGATCTTGGAGTCTTTATTGGTTGTTTTATAGATAAAGCTGAAGACTTCGGCGACAGCCTTGTAGAGGTTTTGCGGAACCTCTTTGTCAAGTTCTACCTTGCTTAAAAGCTCAATCAGATCTTCATCTTTGCGAATGGGAAGATTGTTTTCACGGGCAATCTCAATGATCTTTTGTGCACTTGTACCCTTTCCTTTTGCAACGACCTTTGGTGCAGACGCTTTTTCTCTGTCGTACTTAAGTGCGGCTGCTTTTTGAGTTTTTTTACTCATCCCTTTGCCTCAAATCCAAGTTTGTTTAGGCCCGCCTTACCCTCATAGGGATGGCTCTTTTTGGCAGCCTCATCCAGATCATGAAGATGGATATTTCTTGGCATTATGTTGACACCGACCAAGGCAGAACGCAGGCTCTTCATATTTTCTTTGAAAAGGGCCTTTAACTCCCGCTTTTGCGTGTATATCATGATATTGAGCTGGTTATCTTCAAAAAGCTGCAACATCATGTTCACTTTTCCATACTCACTAAGCTCCAAATCGATCTCACAGTAGGAGGATCCGTCCTTGCTCTTTTTAAAAGAGAGACTCCCGTTTTCAAGCTGTTCCCATGCATAAGGTATATAGAGACAGGAGGAGTTGGAAAGATGCGAGAGAAGCTGAAAGTAGTCTATGTGTATCAATAGTTTGTCTACGGTCTTTAATATTTCCGTATTTGTTGTGCTTCCCGTAAGTTCGTTCTCTAAACCAAGCAGCAGTGCTTTCATGTCTTTTTGAAGGTTTTCCTGAAGCAGATTATTGTTGAGCAGATGGGCCGGTTTTACAAACAGTTCAACCTTATCCAGGAGGGTCTGCATATGCTTTGAGTGTATGACATCACCCTTGTTTACCTCTTTGTCGAAGCTGTTTAACCAGCTCTTGATACCTTGGGGTATCTTCTCTTGCTCAAAACTTGTATGGGTCTGCTTCAGTGAGCCTAAGATCTTCTCTATGATGTCAAACAGACCGTTTGCTTTTTCTGGTATGAGGTCATGCGATAGGTTAGTGAAAAAGGTCTTGAATTGCTCCTGATTTATGGCCTGTAAGTCTTGCAACTTCATCTGTGCCATCAGTTTGAGCTTTTCACTGTTTGCGTTTAACTCTTTAAGTTGGGTGTTTGAAAGATTGTTTGTATCGATACCTTCGAGACGTGTTAGCGCAGATTTGAGCAGAGCCTGTGTTTGATCATTTTTTTGTATGGCGTTAATCTTATTTGCTATGGATTCCAACTCAGACAAGAGCTGCTTTGTCCCGCCTTGTGTACTAAGACGTAGTTCTGAAGAGATCTCATCGATCAGGTTGTTTAAGGCACTCAACGAGAAATGAACAGACTTTTTTCCCTGAATCAACTCTTCTAAAGCGGTTACAAGCTGTTTAACACTTTTAGAGTGGATAGGATCTGCAGTTTTGAGTATATCCTTGAGCTCGGAGAGTAGTCTCTCAACTTCACTTTTAATATGGCTTAGTGAGGAGATGTCCGTAGCATTTGAAAAGACATCACTCTTGTGAACAAATCTTCCGATCTCCTTAGCAAGTTTTTTTACGGAGGGAAGCTCACTTTGATGAAGTTTGTTTAAAAGTTCCTCTAATGATCTCTTCAGCTCCTGCTTTGGATTGATCTCGTGTGAAAGTTTCGATTCTAAAAACAGGCCCGAGTTTTTGATGAACTCTTTTAAATCATAAGCTTCATGCTTAGATAGGTCAATAAGAACAGACTGCAGGGCTTTAGCTATCTTATCAAGCTTGCCCTGGGGATCTGCCCCGTTTAAAAGCTCGATTAAGACTTTCAGATCCTGTGAAAAACTGCCGAGTTCTTTGAAAAAAGCGGAGTTCTTTAAAATATCCAGGATGATCTTGTTGGACTTGCTTGCATCCAGAGTGTCGTTCATTAGTTCAGTGATGACAGAGGGGAGGTCTTTTGCTTCATTGAGCTTTTGCAGCTGCTGGGGGGATGCATCTTGTATGGTCTGTGCAATGGCCTTGTTTGATTTTTCAAAGAGTAAGGCCAGTTTCTGTTGCGCACTGAGTTCTATCATAATACTACATCGTCAGAAGCGCAGCGGACTTTAGAAAAAGAGAGTAAATTTTATTGTCTGTTTATTTGAAGTCATCTCTATTGAGTTCCGCTTCATCTAGGACATCATAGAAACCTGCAACCTCTCTACCTCCCCAAGTATCGTGAATGATCTGGCCTCTGGTTGTCAAAAAGTAGTGTCTGGGAACACCCGTTGTTTTAAAGCCCAAAGGTATTGTATGTTGATCTCTAGAGAGGTAGAGCAAAACATAATCTTTTTTGAGTCGTTTAATAACATCTGTGTTGGCAAGGGTAATAGCCTTGAATCTGGCACAGAACTTACATTTGTCTGCACCGATAAAGAGATATACATCTTTTTGCTCTTTCTTCGCCTGTGCCATCGCCTTATCATAATCATGTAACCATTCAAGTTCACCGGCACAAAGAGATGAGGCAAACATTATCATTATAATGACCTTGATCCCCAACAATCTTCCATTTTTGAGCATAATTTCTCCAACTTATTTTTATTATAAAATTTTACTGGAATTCAACTGATGATTTTCCTAATAAATCAATTTACTTTATCCTAATGTAGTGGAGTAAATGTGCGGATGGATCATGCTTAGGTCTGTTAAGTATAGGCGATCAGGGCCTGTAGGAGTGCCTCTTTATCTATGGGTTTTGCCAGGTGTTCATTCATTCCCGCTTTTTGTGTTAACTCCTTGTCCTGCTGCATGACAGCTGCACTCAGGGCAAATATAGGAGTGTGTTTGTAGTGGTCCATCTCTCTAATCAACCGTGTTGCTTCAAAACCATCCATAACAGGCATTTGAAGGTCCATCAAAATAATATCATACTGTTTTTTTGAGACCATATCTACAGCTTCTTGTCCATTATTTGCAACATCTATATGCACAAGATAATCTTCTAATATTCCCATTGCGACGATTTGATTGACCTTGTTATCTTCAACAAGCAAAATTTTCACTCCTTGAAGGGCATCAAGATTAGTTGGAGAAATCTCTGCAGGCGTGATTGATAGTTTGTGAGAACTTTTCTTCTGCGGTTTTTCAAACCGGACATCAAAAATAAAAGCACTTCCTTCACCCAGTGTACTTTCAACCCATATGTTTCCCTCCATCATGTGAACAAGCTGTTTGGATATGGCTAAACCAAGACCGGTTCCTCCGTATTGACGTGTAATGGACGTGTCCGCCTGAGAAAACTCTTTGAAAAGATGCTCCTGAACGCTTTGGCTTATACCTATACCGCTGTCTTTGACACAAAACCGAAGGTCATGGAAAAGATCATCTTCTTGTAGAGAGCTTACGGTGACGTTTACACTCCCCTTATCGGTAAACTTCAAGGCATTTCCGATTAGATTAGTAAGTATTTGCGTTAAACGTAAGGCATCACCGATAAGCTTGGTGTTGGGAGGTATGGTGTTGGTGGAAAACTCAAGGCCTACGCCTTTTTCATGGGCCTGATAGTCAAAAAGGTCTTTAAGGTTTTCCAGCATATCATCAAGGTCAAACGCATTGGTCTCCAAGTCCAACTTTCCTGCTTCGATTTTGGAATAATCCAAAATGTCATTAATGACACGAAGCAGAGCCTGAGATGATGTCTTTGACTTTTTAAGATACTCTTTTTGTTTCTCATCAAGGCGGGTTTTAAGAACCAAGTCGGTCAGACCCAAAATACCATTAAGAGGCGTCCTTATCTCATGGCTCATGTTTGCCAAAAAGTCAGACTTTGCCTTATTGGCGTTGTCGGCTTCTATCTTGGCTTTGATGAGAGAGTTTTCGAGATTTTTTTGTTCACTTATATCCATATGAAGACCAATCATCCGTGTCATGTATGCATTTTCATCTGAAATGGATTTTCCCCTAGCCAGGATATGTTTATAGGTTCCATCCTTGCATAAGATCCTCATCTCGGATTCATATACTGGGGATTTGCCCTGCAGGTACTCTGTGAGGTCTTGCATAACATCTTGCAGATCATCGGGGTGGATCTTGTCTTTCCACTCCTGTAGATTATCTGATACTTCATCTGTTTCATAACCAAACATCTGCTTCCATGTATCTGAGTAAAAGACTTCATCGGTTATAAGGTTCCAATCCCATAAACCGTCTTTGGCACCTTCCAGAGCTAAGGAGAAGCGCTCTTCACTTAAAGAGAGCTCTTCACTCAACTCCTTGGCATGCTCAAGAAGTTCTTCAATCTCCTCATTTTTATAACGGAATTTTCTCGCAGCCTTTGTCAGGTCTCCTATCTCGTCATCAACGTTATACTGAGGTATAAGTGCTTCACTGTTCCCTTTCGAAAGCTCGGTAAAAGAGCGTGTCAACTGAGCTATTGGATCTACTATACTACGCGTAACCAGTAAGGAAAGGGTAATCATTACGAGAAGGGATAATGCCCCTGTTATCCCTAGGGTATTGATAAGGTTTGATATCTGTTTGTTGATATCTTTGTCGATTTTATCCAGGATCTTTTGGGAAGTATCGCTGATCAGATTGGCTTGATAAAGCACCTCATAGGCTTCAGCCGCCATAACAACGTTAACCAAGAAGAGATAACCACGCGTGTGCTGTATCTCTTTTGTATTGATCTTGGTGTAAGAGACAAGCTTATCGACAATGATTCCCAACTCTTTTTGTTTGGCAGGATAACTCTCCTCTTGAGTAAGGCCATCTACGATTGCTATACTATATTTTAACTCTTTTTTAGAAATTTTTATATAGCTGTTGTCGAGGGACTCAAAGAAGTATAGCGTGCTTTTCTCTGCACGGTGCAAGCTGTTAAGAAGCTGTAGATGAAGCCTATCTTTATGTTCACCGCTGCTACTCGCAAAATAGCTCTGAATCTTTTCTTCGATTTTCTGACTTAATCTTTTTTTATCAATACTGAGTTGTTTACGTGATGCGATCTGTTTTTCAAGCTCCTTGAAAGTAGCCATATATTTTTCAAGATGTCTCTTCATAAGTATAAAGTTTTCAGTTACGCGAAGTTTGGAAGAGGGACTGTTTTCATCAATGTTTTTATTGATTTTAATATAAAGCTTGTTGGCCTCAATAGCCTCTTCTTTTAAGCCCGTATAGATGAACCTTTGAACACTGTTGCGCAGCTTTTCTACATCTTTGGCTAAATGTATGCTCTTTTTTGCGAAGGTGTTGGTTTTACTGAAACTTTCAAAGCGTTCAGAAAAGTGATTCAGATTATAGTAGGCGTTTGCGACTAAACCGATTAGAAACAGACCTGCTATCAGCGATAATAGATAGATCTTTGTTCGAAGTGTTAGAGAGATGTCCATATTAAACCTTTTAGGAGCGCGCTAATACAAACTCATTCCACTTCTTAAGAGTATAGTCATAATTGGGCATAACCGTGTTCCATACAGCGATATTTTCAAAACGGCGGGTGTAGGAGCCTCCAGTGCGGATATCGCCTTTTTTGACAGATACTTTTCCATCTGTTCCTCTAAGCTCCGTTGCGGCGGCTTTCCCAGCGTACCAATAGTCCCACTCTTCTTGATTCATATATTTACGGGCACGCTGCGGATTGGAGATATAGTAACCCTGACGGGCGATAAAAGCACCAGCCCAACCTGAAAGCCACCAGTTCATATAGGCATATGCAGCGTCTTTTTTCTCGCCGGTTGTGGCACTGGAAAGGCATTGGACACCATGCCATGCCCGGTAACCTTCTTTTGGCGCCGCATAGATACAGGGAATACCCATGCCATTCAGTGCCGAAACGGCGGGAGAAAACATACTCTCAATATCGACTTGATTGTTTGCCATTAATTGGGTTGAATGAGGAACGGATGACCAGACGCCTCTAAAATGGCCTTTTTTCTTGTAATCGATCAAGATGGTAAAGAGTTTATCGATCTCACTTCGGCTCATATCTCCCATATCCTTAAAGCTCATTAATCCTTTGGCCTCAACGGCAAGGGCAGCATCAAAAATTCCGATGGTGGGCTCATTGACAAGAGCAACACGCCCGTGATGTTTTTCATCCAGAAGCCATCCCCAGCTTTCCGTTTCATAAGGGATACCTCTTGGGATTACTGCGCTATTATAACCGAAAGAGTCTACATTATGAACGTAAGGCATGAAGCTTATCTGATCTGTTGCCTCTGCTGCGAGCGAGCCGTCTTTTTGAATAAAGAGAATCTTATTGGGAGAGTCACCTGCTCCAACCTTGGCCTTTGGTGAGATCTTTCCTGTTTTTGATAAAGGGTTTATCTCGTCCCAGTATGTCAGTCTCTTGATATCAATGGCTTGAATCGCATCGGCATCCCATAATGGTCTGATACTGTTTGACCACTGCTCATACAGGTCAAATGAACCGGGGTCTATACTGGCTTTGAGCATCACTTCAGCACTGCCTCCGGGATAAAACTCCAGATTGATTCCCAGATCCTCTTGCGCCTTTTTACGTATCTCTTCTTGCAAGGTAACATGGGTTCCGAGTATTTTAATCGTGGGGTATTTATTTCTTGCGTGCAATATGGAAGGAAAGCCTAGCGTACTGACAGCCGTAACTGCACCCAAGGAGGCACTTTTTTTTATAAAATCTCTACGACTTATATCTCTCATAATTAGGTCCATTTAAGAAGGTAAGAACAAAACTAGCTATTTGAATATGAAGATAGTCTGTTGTTTTGTATTATTCTAATTCTTTATATTGAGTGTGGGCTGAAGTTTTATAGTTAACTCACCTTTTTATTAAGAAACAAAATTAAAATTCACATTTTTGATGGAAGTCGGGGACGAAAAGTAGCATAAAAAAGGTTTTCAAAAGTTGAATTTATATCAGATCTCCCCTCGGTGAAAAAGGAGAGGGGGTGAATGAACCTTGGGTACTTAAGCCAGTATAAGATAAGTCACCGCAAAGGTAATGGAAGATGCACCCATAAAGACGGATCCATACATAAAAGAAGAGATCAGTTTGATTACGGGTTGGTATGTCCATTTAACAAGCAAAATCAATGCAGAACCCAGAAAAGAGGTTATGAAAGTATAAGCAAGTATCTCAACCAAGCCAAAAGCGTTTGGAAGATAAACGAGATTGGCAATCAAAAAATCAAAAACCAGTAAAACGACAAAGTAGACAGCGAGATAGCGAATCGTTTGAAACTGTTCAAAACATTGAGACAAATCAACATTTTCTGTTACGAGGCACTTCATATCTGAAAAGTTTGCATCCTTTAGCGACTTTTCTTCACAAATGAAGAAAACAATCAGACTAAATATAAGCCCTCCACCTATTAATAACATAACTGTACCCATGAGACAATCCTTGTATTAAAGTTCATAACAAAATATTATATCATAAGATCTCATAAGATTATTTTTTATTATATTTCTTTTAGGATGCTCTAATAATGTGTCTAGCTAATAGATTAATTATGAAAAGCGTAGGTTATAGAAGCCAGGCACAGCTCCCCCTTATTCGGAAGGGGAAAAACCGGGCTGAGGGAACTGAAGACAGATTAAGTTTTGACTGAAGGGGTATTACTTCTTTTTTAAAACTATCAGATATACCATAAGCAGCATTACGGAGATAAAGGCTATGAGAGCGATGGTAAGAACAGATGTTTTTGCATCATCAATGGCGGTGAGTACCTCTTGGGCCGGCATACCAAGAAGGTGCATTCCGACATCGTTTTCTTCAACATCCTTAATGATCTTGTAGGTAAAGAAGTATGTATCTGTCAGTATAAAACCTTCTTTTTTCAATCTATTAATATCTAAGGCCTGTGCGGCTGCTAGAAACTCTTTGTTAAAGGCGTTTGTAGAAAGCTTATAGTCACCTACGACTGGTGCATCTTTTAGGTATGTTGCTATATTAAGAAGTGATGCATTCATCAATAATAGGTGGTTGTTTCCTTTTCGCTCGAAGTTTTTTGGAACATTCGTAAAGTCTTGTATGAATTCTACTGATCCAAGGTATTTGTCATCTTTCATAATAGGGACAATAGAGCGTAAGGTCAGTCCGATACGGCCCACCTCAAAGTCAAAGACCGGCTTATGCGTCTTTTTGACTTTCATAATCGTTTTTCTAAAACCACTCAGGTCATCACCAAACTTGCCCGGTTTCCAGTTTCGAACAAAGGCCTTTACATCAGCAGTATGAATATGAATTTTCATATTCTTTATTTTAGTACTTTTCTTAAAGAGTTTGACGACTTTCTTAAGCTCAGTTATCGCAGCTTCTCTGTCGTTATTGATCAGAGCATCCTTGATAGCTGGTCTATCTGCCAAAAAAATGGCATTAACAATCCCGATGTTTTCAAGAAGACTCTCTTCATGACTTAGATCATTATTTATTTTTTTTGAATAGTTGGCATATACCTCTTCTTCCGCGTGCGAGAGAGCACTAAACAGATAAACAGACATAGATACTGCAAAAACCAGCAAGATGGCAAAAGCGATGGTAGTCCCCAGGGAGAATTTCTTCATAATATTTTTTCCTTTAGAAAGCTTCGAGTTTAGAAACACTTTAATGCATAATTGTAAAGTTTTTGTAAAATATATATGAATATTGCTTAAAAGTTACCTAACTAGGATATTTATTACAATTTGTAATCATTTTATTTCAAAAAAAATTAAACAATAAAGTGGTCTGGGGAAGTATCTTAGTTAAAAAGGCGTCTTATTGAAACCTGATAGATTCTTTGAAGGCAAAGAAGAGAGGGCGTGATCCGTTGTTACAGTTTATCTTTGTCAATGTGTATATTGCTAAACTCCAGTGCATAGATGATATCAATCAGGTCAACCTTGTCGAAGTTTTGTATCAAGAGTTGTTTTAGGTAGTTTCTCTCGGAATACTCGGCTTTTCGAAAGCTTGCTAAAAACTTCCCTTTTCTTTCAAGGACAAGGTCTGTTATATCCTTATCCATTTTTATATCTTTCATAAGCTCTTTCATACTGGTTTCAAAAAGAACATTTAACATTGAAAACATGCCTGCTATATAGGCCTTGTCTTTATCATTTTGGTGGACAGAGGCCTCCATCTCTTTGGCTCTGTGAATGGCAATATTCATGATGGCTTCAGATGCAGGGTTGTTGGAAATCTCGGAATAGAGATACAGAAGCAACCATCTTAAGAGTCTGTCCCTGCCAAGCAGAGTAATGATCTGGATGATAGAATGGACTTCTGTTTCAAAGGTCTCCTGGTTGTTTAAAAATTTGATCAGCTTGTAGGATAGGTCTGTTCTTTGTTTGATATAGTATTCGATCTGCGCGGTTGAGCCATTGTCTTTAATCAATTTGATCAGCTGCATGATCGTAATACGCGTGGCATCTTTGTATCGTTGGACTTCATGGATCTCAGGCTTATGAAGGTGATATCCCTGAAACAGATCAAACCCCATGTCGATATAGTTGTGATAGTCTTCTTGTGTTTCAACTTTTTCAGCAAGGAGAGTGATACCCATGTTTTTGAATTTATGCATCAGGTTTTTTAGGTTTTCAGGCTCTGCCAGTAGAACATCCATCTTAAGATAGTGTATGTATTTAAATAGGGGTGTGAATTTTTTGATCATCTCGGCACTGCAGTCAAAGTCATCAAGGGCAAGTTTAAACCCTCTTTTATGATATTGCACAATTTTTGACATGACTTTTTCATTTAGATCAGTTGTTTCTAAAATCTCTAGAATAAACCTTCTGTTATCCAAAATGTCAACGATGCCCGAAGTCAATGCCTGCTCGTCAAGATTGACAAAAGCTATACCCTCTTCTCCGATCAGTTCGTTCAGGTTGATATTGGTTAGCGCGTTTAGAAGAACGTGAGAGGTTGCTTGTATGTTTGTTTTGAACCCTTTTATACCATGCTCATGGTCTCTATAGAGTAATTCATAGGCAAAGAGATCACCTTTAACATTAAAAATTTTCTGTTTCGCTATATATACTTTTTTCAATTGTTATACCATGATATTTTGTTATTTAACGAATACAGTTTATCTAAAATACTATTAAACTTTGATGTTATCATGATAAAATATACAAAAACAGGATTGCAATGACACCAGAAAAGGTGTTAAATTGAATCAGATAATTTTACATATTTTTTTTAATTAAATAAAGTTTTTAAATGGAGTTTGTTATCTGTGTTTGTTTTAATAAAATTAATGGAATAATACATCCATGAATAAAAGCAAATGTCAAGAAGTGAATATCAACGGTGTTGATATTAAGTGGGATACCCAAGAAGGAACATTGGATTTTTTTGGTATCTCATCTACCCTTTTTTGGAATGATCCTTCCTTATTGCACCTGTTCAAACCCCTTGTACATGAGCTTGGAAAAGATCTTTTTCAACTTTTAGTGGCATATTCGTCAAGTCAGGGTACAGAAGAGGATTATCACGCGATGATTACGCATTTTGCTTCAGACTTTAAAGAAGGATTTTTGAAGTGGGGGAGTGCAGTCAGCGGGGCAGGCTGGGGAAAGTTCGAATTACGCGACATTGACTTCTCGGCTAAAACGGCAAGGGTTATTATTCATAGGCCCTGGGAGTTGAACATGCAGGCCTCCATCAGCGAAAAGGAACGTTGGGGGTGTCCATTTTTACAGGGAAAACTCATTGGAATTTTTTCTCATGCCTTTGAGGGGACCTGCTGGGCAGACGAATCCTATGATTATGTGGACGGTGATGGGCTTGTTGAGTTTCGAATCTACTCTTCAAATATGACCATTGAAGACGAACTTAATGCCTTGCGCCTATCTGTGGAAGATGATAAACTCAGAGAACTTCGTCTGGCAGTCAATAAACAGACCAAAAAGATAAAAGACCAACAGAAGATGTATGAGGTGATCTTTAAAAATGCCGTAGACGGCGTGCTTATTTTAGAGAATGGGATTTTTACCCAGTGTAATCCGTCTGCAATGGAGATGCTCTTATATAAGGATAAGAAACAGATCATCGGAAAAAAGCCCGAAGATATCTCACCGAAGTTTCAGCCTGACGGTCAACTGTCAAAAGACAAAGCAATAGCAATCCTGGAGAGGGTCACTGAAGATGAAGGCGCAAAATTTGAATGGGTTCATACGAGAAGCGATGGAGAAGAGCTTTGGATAGAGATCGTTTTGACTCCCATCAACTACTCTGATAAGGATATCGTGCATGTTGTATGGAGAGATATTCAGGATCGAAAAGAGGAACAGGCCAGACTGGAATATCTGAATCAAAATCTTCAAAATGAAGTACAGCTAAAAGTTGAAAGCATACGTGAAAAAGAGGCGATGCTCTTGGAGCAGGCCAAACTTGCAGCCATGGGAGAGATGATCGGCAATATTGCCCATCAGTGGAGACAGCCTTTAAACAACCTTGCCTTGATCAATCAAGATATGTATTTTAAGCTGCTCTTGGGCGAGCCGGATATGGAAGAGTTTGAGAAGGCACAAGCACTGATCAATGATAATATCCAGTTTATGTCTGCAACGATAGATAATTTTAGGAATTTTTTTAATCCAGACAAAGACAAAGTCGATTTTACCATGGAAGAGGCGATCGAGCAGACGCTTCAGATTCTTGACGCTACCTTCAAGTCGCATTTTATTACATCAGATTTTAAAAGTGGCTCACACACGCTTATAAATAATCATTTTGGCGAGTTAGAGCAGGTGCTAATCATACTCTTTCAAAATGCAAAAGATATGCTGGTAGAAAAGAAGATAGCAGATGCAAGGATCAATATTGTCACACAAGAAGAGAATGAAAACGTCATCGTGACCATAGAGGATAATGCAGGCGGTGTTCCCAAGAAGATAATCCATAAAATATTTGAACCCTATTTTACCACTAAATTCCAGTCAAAAGGAACTGGACTGGGTCTGTATATCGCAAAAATGATTATTGAAAAAAACATGGGTGGAAGCCTGAGCGTTCATAATACGGACAAGGGGGCATTGTTTAAGATCGTGCTCCCTATACGGGGTGAAATTTAGATTTTTTATTGGGCCGGTATATCTTTTGCTGTGGTGTAAACTTAAGAATAAGGCAATATAATAATACAGATTATAATTACTACAGATTGAGTCATAAGATGATCAGTGCAAAAGGCAAAGGGTGAAGGCAGTCGGTTATGAAATAAAAAACACATTATGTGCAACCGATAACTCACAACTGCTTCTTGCACTTGAAAAAGAGACCTTAAAGCCTGTTACTCTGAAATGTCCAAAAGAGGCTTTCCCCAGCGAAGAGAATATCAAAAAACTTCATAGTGAGTGCTCTTTGTTGCAACGCTTGGAACACTGTTCCATTATAAAAGCACATAAGGTTGATGTGATTGAGGGCAAGACCTTTCTCATTCGTGACTACTTTGAAGGTGTGGGGTTAGATCTCTTCTTGTCGAAGGGTCCGATGGAGCTTGAAGATTTTTTGGTGCTTGCTATTGAGCTGTGTGATGCTCTTTCAAGCGTGCATGAAGCAGGCATTGTGCACGGGAACCTTTCTCCTTCTTGTATTTTACTCAATGAGAGTAAAAATGCTATCAAGTTGACAGGCTTTGGCTACACTGCTCTTGTGCACAAAACACGCGCGAGAGAGAGTATTGTTCCTTTGGAACACAAGCAAATCTATAAATCTCCTGAACAGAGCGGCAGGCTTAAGTATGAGGTTGATCATCGGGCCGATATCTATACCTTAGGTGTCATCTTTTATCAAATGTTAAGTGCTCAGATACCCGCTTCTTCCAGAGATAGCATCGGGCTTGTGCACAGCCTGATCGCAAAGCAGACACTTCCGCTTTTAGAAGTCCGTCCCGAGACCCCTGCAGTGATTTCACGTATTGTTGAAAAGATGATGGCAAAGACTCCTTCGCAGCGCTATATACAGCTCTCATCCGTGCGTGTTGACCTCATGACCTGCCTGCAGGCACTGCATGATAAAGAGATTAACAGAGATTTTGAGATTGACCGTCTCGGCGAGATGTCGCATTTTGATCTTACCCAGAAGGTGCATGGCAGAGAAAAAGAGCTTCAACAGCTTCTTGATGTATTTGAAACGACAATCGGCGGCCCCGCCGCCTTAGCCTGTGTCTCAGGCGACTCCGGAGTGGGAAAGTCACATCTTACCGACTTCATGTTAAAACAGATAGAAGAGCGATCCACTTATGTCGTGAAGGCTAAGTTTGATCAGTATAAAGAAAATACCTCTTTTGAGATCGTTCATCTTGCCCTGAGAAACCTGGTTAAACAGATATTGGGAGAAGAGGAAGCTGTTTTGGAATTTTACAAGAAGAGACTTTTGGATGCACTGGGTTCACAGGCCCAGACTCTTATTGATCTGATTCCCGAACTCGAGATTGTTATGGGAGCTCAACCTGCGGTTGAAGAACTCTCTTCATCTGATGCAAAAGTACGGTTAAATTCGCTCTTGTGCCGTTTTATTCAGGTCTTTTCATCTTCTGAACGACCCCTATGTCTTTTTTTGGATGATATTCAGTGGGCTAACGCTGCGACCGTAGAGTGGTTGCAGACAGCACTTTTTGATCTCTCCTATGTCTTTATCGCAGTGGCTTACCGTGACAAAGAAGTCTACGAAGGAGAGGCTTTTTATACGATGCTTAATGCCCTTGATACCGCAGGTAGAGGTATTACAAAGATAGAAGTTGGCACGCTTGGAAAGGAGACTATCTCAGAGATTGTGTCGGAAAAAATAGAGCTGGATGCGATCGAAGAGCTGACCGGCATCATCTTTCAAAAGACGCAGGGAAATGCTTTTTTTGTTATGCACTATCTAAAGCAGCTTCAAAAGGATGGAATACTTTGGTTTGACCCTGCCAGTATTTCCTGGCATTGCAATATGAACAGGCTGCGCAGCCTTCCCGTCAGTGACAATGTCCTTATCTTTTTATCAGAGCGTGTGCTCTCTTTGCCTGAAGATGTGCAGAGCCTGCTAAAGGCGGCTTCATGCATCGGTAACCGTTTTGAAGAAGGAGTTTTAAAGAGCATTTATAATGCGGACTATGACTTTTCTTCTTTGATGCGTATTGCACGAAGAGAGGGCTGGATCATTACGGAAAATGAAGAGAGTATGGATGCGGATGCCGTCTATTATCTTTTTACACACGACCGGATGCAACAGGCGGTAAAATCACTGCTGGACAGATCTGAGATAGAACAGATTCATCTAGCGATAGGCCGTCATATTCTTAAAAGCTATCATGAACTTGCCCATCAAGATCTTTTTGAGTGTGTCAATCATCTGAATGAGGCTCAGACCCTGTTGCAAATGCAAGAGGAACGCACATCCTTAGCCGAACTCAATCGCAAGGCTTCTTTGCAGGCTAAACAGGAGGGAGACTTTGAAAGTGCCCTTGTTTATATCAAACGAAGTATGGGGCTTTTTCCGGGACTTCCTACGCATGAGCGTTATAGGGATATCCTAAAAGAACGAGCCGAGTGTGAACATCTTTGTAACAACGCTGATGAGGCAATTGAGTATTACAATAGAGCGATTAGTGCATCTGCTTCAACACTTGAAAGAGCATCTGTTTATGAGTTGATGATCAAGTTCTATACCGATAGTTCTAACTTTGAAAAAGCGTATGAAATAGGACGAACTGCAACAGAGTCTTTGGATATGAAACTTCCTCTAAAGTTTAACCCTCTCTCTTTGGCAGCTGATTTCCTTCATTTAACATCAAGACTCAAGTCGTATAAGATACCCCAACTTCTAGATCTTCCCCCGGTCCAAGATGAAAAAATCAAGATGCTTATACGCCTACTTTCGGCCTTACTGAAAGTTGCCTATCAAATCAAACCTGAACTCAGTGTCGCCATTTCTGTTAAACTGGTTGCCCTGTGTTTGAGCCACGGAAACACGCGTGAAGCAGTAGTAGGCTATATGGTGTTCGGTGTTATTTTTCAAGGCGGTGTCTTAGGCAGACATAAGATAGGATATAGATATGGACAACTCTGTCTTAACATGCTTGAACGCTTTAATAATACGGTCCAAAGGGCGGAGGTAGAGTTTGTTAACAGTTATTTTGCCAACTCATGGCTAAATCCTTCCGCCGATAGCGAACAAAACTGGCGTGAGGCATACAGGCATGGACTCGTAATAGGAGACTGGTTTCATACGGGATGTGCGGCTGCAGGTATTGTTCAAAGTATGTTTATGCGCGGTGTCGCTTGTGAAGAGATTATTGAAGAGATTGAAACCTTTGAAACAACACTCAAGCGTATCGGCGCACACGAACAGTACGGCGCTGTACAAAGCGTAAGACAAGTGGTGCGTAACTTGCAGGGTAAAACACACTCTCCTATTACGTTTAGTGAGGAGGATTTTGATGAGTCTTCTTATATCAACAGTTTAAGCGCCTATGGTTCACGCCATTTCGCTCATTATTATTACATCAATAAAATGATCTCTCTGTATCTGCATAAGAAGTATACGCAAGCTCTGAAGATCACTCATAAAAGCAAAAAATTCATGGCTGACTCCACCGGCATGCTTCACGGTACAGAGCACCATTTTTACCATGCGCTTATTACTGCGAAACTGTACCCAAAGACAAATGTTCTCAAACGCCGTAACAGCCTTCGTGTTGTTTATAAGGCAAGAAAACGTTTTAAAAAGTGGGCAGAGCACTCTCCTGAAAACTTTCTTGCGCGAAAAATGATTCTCGAAGGTGAGCTGCACCGTTTACATAACCATACCAGCAAGGCACTTGAATGTTATGAATCGGCAATACAGGCCAGCCGCATTTACGCACAGGTCCACCTTCACGCCATGGCCAATACACTGGCAGCGGATCTGTATGAGACTATGAAACAGCCAAAGGCAGCAGATCTTTATCGCAACACGGCGGCTGTGAGCTTTAAGCAATGGGGTGTTTCTCTATGTTCAGATGACCTTGGGAGCAAAGCTCTTAGTGATACTGCAGCAAACAACTTTGATGTAAGAACTCTGATGAAGGCGGCGGAGGTCATTTCCAAAGAACAGCAGCTTCCCGATCTGCTTAAGGCGCTTATTCGTATTATCATTGAAAATGCAGGGGCGCAACATGGGGTAGTGCTCTTGCACGATAGTGCGGGTCTTAAGGTTCAAGCCAGTGCATCTATTGACACTGAACGGGTCAATGTGATGCAGGCAAAACCCTATCTTGAGTGTGAAACGATCATGCACTCTATTGTAAACTATGTCCTTCGTTCACGAGAGGCTATCATTTTGGATAATGCGCAAGAGAGTGTTGTTTTTGCTCATGATAAAGATGTGAGAGGGCGTAAGATCAAAGCGGTATTGTGTGCACCTTTGATTTTTCATGGTGAGATACGGGGTATTATCTACCTTGAAAACAATCTTGTTCCAGGTGTCTTTACGGAAGAAGGACTGGAGCTTATCAGGCATCTGAGCAGCCATATCGCTATCTCAATAGACAACGCCCTCATATATGATCATCTTCAGCAAAAAGTCACTGAACGAACCCGCGATCTCGATATAAAGAATGAAGTACTTAAAACACAAAATATGGAACTTCAAAATCAAAATGAGAAGATCTTGGAGTTACATACTCTGATCGTCAAAGAAAATGAAGAACGAAAAAAGGTAGAGATCAAACTACAAGCGGCGGTTGAGCAGTTGGATATATCGGCAAGAACGGATGTATTGACCAACCTGCATAACAGACGCAGTTTTGATCAATACCTGCAGCAAGAGTGTTCGCGTTTACTGCGTCAAGATGAGCCGATGTCCTTTATTCTGTGTGACGTGGACTTCTTTAAGGCTTACAACGATCATTACGGCCATCAAAAAGGGGATGAATGTCTGAGGGAAGTTGCCGATGTACTCGTCTCCTGTATGAAACGTCCCGCAGACTTTGTTGCCAGATACGGAGGTGAAGAGTTTGCCATCATCATGCCTCAGACAAAACTTGAAGGTGCTATGCAAATTGCCGATGCCATACATCACAGCCTAAACACCCGACAGTTATCGCACAAGGGGTCAAAAATAGCCGATGCAGTTACGATAAGTATCGGCTTGGCTGTTTCGGACAGCTTAGAGGTATGTACACCTGACTCCATCATCAATATAGCCGACACCGCACTCTACCGTGCAAAAAACTCGGGCCGAAACACGACGGTCTGCTATAGTCAAACTTAAAGGAAATTTCTTATGTATTTACACTGTAGTCTTCGTGATGTTGTTCACTCATCTTTTGTATGTGCTGTTTTTGCTTTTCTTGTATCGCCGCAGCTTCTTTCAGCGGCCGCTTTGGAAGGGGGTGTAGACCCTTTCGCCGTTAACGATGGAAACATACCCTCCAAAGAGGTCTATAAGGGAGCGCTTTTTCATTTTAATTATAACTATCCGCATAAACTGGTGACACCGACTCAAATGCCGTGGAGAAAGCTCTTGAACGGCAAGCCTCTGAGCAAAGAAAAGGCCCACGATTATATCATGGCGCTCAAAACACATGTGAGTAAAGGTATGCGTACCTTTGTAACCCAACCCGAACAATGGAACAAGAGCGCCCAAGAGGGGTGGTACAGTATGTTATGGGCAGGTGAAGAAGTCAAGAAAACGGGCTGGGAAGGTCGCGAAGCGATCTACGGTACCTATACGGGCCAGATCCTTCCGGCTTCAACCTATAAGGCCTCGGGTCTCAAGGTGGATATTCGTAATCATGCGGCCATATATTATGATACAACAGCGGCCTACACCCTTCATAAGGTATGGGAAAAGTGTAAGAAAAGTATGGGGGAGTGTATACCCAGTACAGAGCATAATGAAGCCCAGTTTCACGAGGGTGCTATCATTATCAAAGCAGCCGGTGCTACCGCGACGCCGCAGCAGTGGCCCGTAATGGAAGGCGCGGCCAAATGGAAGGTGTTTCGAAAGCCTTTTGATCTAAAGGGTACGATTGAAGATAAGCCTGCTGTGGTTACGGACATACGTATCGCCATCTTTGATATTATTGTCAAGGATTCTATCGCTTCGCCCGAAACAGGGTGGGTATTCTCTACCTTGGTCTATGACAAGGATGCCAAGGGGGATGATGCATGGGACAAGATGGTGCCATTAGGCGCAATCTGGGGTAATGATCCGGATGTCAATTCGGCCAAAAATCCACATCAGGAGCTACAAGAGACCTATGTCAATCCAAATGCGCCCGCGTATTCAACCGTCACACTTGGTTATGGAGGCAGGCTTTCGGGTCCTTTTGATATTGCCGTGAAAACCAATGTGATGGTAGACGGAAAACGGGTAAAGTCTTTACGAAGTTCGTCTTGTCTGTCGTGTCACGGTACAACAAGCTATAAACCACGCGATACCAAGACCCTGACATTTTTTTATCCGGCAAAAATGCCGATAAGCAGGCCGTGGAAGATGTACACGCCAGGCTCTGAACAGTGGAATGAGTGGTTCCAGAACCGTTGGGGCACTGAGCCTCAAAGTAAGGTTTCCGGAGCTATTGCACTGGACTACAGTACATTTTTACAAGCTGCGCTGATGAACTATACGGCCACGACATCATCCGTAAAAAAGTCGGTTAAAAACAGTAGGACCGATGATCTGTTTTGGAAAAAATGGAGACAATGGCAAAAAGAGCTGCGTCACTAGAGGAAGGTACGTTTTTAGGTGATGATTTTTTTCATCACTTCCTCACCAATATCAGGTGCTTATTGGCTTTACGATCTTGGTGTACAAGGTATCTGCAATGAGCATGACCTCACCTTTTTTATCCGTATATTCGTTCATCTTGTTAAAATAGTTCCTTTTTACGGTGTCAAAGGCCTGCTCACTAAGTTCATTTATCATACCTCTGTATCCCGTGCTCATCTTTAACTCCCACCACTGTGCAATATCCAGAGGATAGCGAATAGCTAGGGTCTGAATACTTAATGGAACCAGCCCTGCTTTTTCGCATAAGGTCTTGATCTCTTTTTCGTTGGTGAGTTGTTTCCATATCTCTTCATTGTCATCTTCAAGGGCAATGCCAAAGGCCTGAAGTTCTTTGATCAGTATTGGCGAGGAAGGTGCAAATGCTTCGTCGGTAAATGAGGTAAAGATAAGTTCTCCCCCATCAGAGAGCGAAGAGACAAGTCGTTTTAGGGTATCAACGGGATTGGGAAGGAAGAAGAGGGCGTAGGAGCAGGTGATAAGATCATAGTGCGAGTCCTTAGACAAAGATTCGATATCTTGACAGACAAAACAGGTGTTTGTAAGCCCCTGTGATTTAGCCGAGTCTTCTGCAACATCAAGCATAGCCTGAGCAATATCAACACCGACATACTCGGACTCGGGAAAAGAAGAAGCGAGCTGTAAGATGACATTCCCGGTACCGCAGGCCACGTCCAAGACCTTGGCGCCCGGTTTTATGTCCACCATATCGGCTATATTTTGTGAAGACTCTTTGAAAAAGGCCACCTTGTCGTAAGCACGAGCTACCGTTTCAAAGGTGGAGAGCACCTGTTCTTTTACTTGTTCATCATTCATCTTTTCTCTCTTTTAATGATATATATAGTTGCTTAGATATTTTAACCCAAAATATATACGCAAGAAGTAAAAGAGACATATGAAAATGATTTGTTAATAAGTTGGATTTGTCGTAAAGCCTTGATTTGGTGTTGTGTCGGTGATGACGACAATGCCCAATCATTACATCTTTGATACTTTTATGGCATAATAAGCAACATAATTCTATATACAATTTTGGAGGGGGAGTTTCATGGCAGCAAAAGAGGATAAGCAGTCAGATCAAATGGGTAATATGGAGCAAATTCGTGAGCTCATGTTTGGACCACAGGCACGCATATTTGAAGAAGAGATTTCTAAGATTAATGCTCACTTAAATACCATGCAAACCGAACTTTCACAGCGTATTGAAAGCCTTGAATCGACACTCCGATCTGAATATGATTCGGCGATACAGATAGTTGACCAGAAAATCAAAAACCTTACAATCGCAACGCAGGATGAAAGCAGTGATTTCAAAGAGCAGCTGGTAAAACATGAGAAAAAGACAAACAGAGGTTTTGATGATGTTAAAGAGATGTTTGAAACACAGCTTAATGCACTGAAAAATGATCATAACCAGACCAAGACAGTGATGAAACAAGATCTTGAAACTCTTCAATCGTCACTTAAACAACTGTTAAATGCTCAGATAGAAGATCTTAGTGATATAAAAGTCTCCAAAGATGAGTTTTCTGCTATGTTGCTTGAAATGGCAATAAAAATCAAGGGCTCCAGCCTTGAAAATAGCCTTGAAAGCATGCTTCAAGAGCAAAATATTTCTAAATAAGCCCTTCGTACAATGGATGAATATGGGAGGCTGCGAAGACTTCTTCTGAGTACAGAACAGCAAGAGATAGCACGCTTGCAAACCGCATTGGAATCCTTACTTAAGGAGACACGAGACCCTGAGCAGATTGTGCAGAGACTTGTGCCTCTGCTTAGTCAGATATTTTCACTGACACTGCAGAATAATAAAACGGAGTTTGTAAAGGTCTTCTCACCTATAGTAGGTGAACTCCTTCAGGATACAATCAAAAATTCTGCTGCTGAAATGGCTGTTATCATGGCGCCGATAATGGGCAAGGCGATTAAAGAAGTGGTTAAAAATGAACGTGATGAAATTGTAGATGCACTTTATCCTGTTATGGGTAATATGATCAGCAAGTTTGTAGCCGAAACATTTAAAGAACTCATGCAGGAAATTAACGAGAAGGTACACTCAACCCTCTCTTTTGAGACGATAAAACGCAAGATTACTGCAAAAATAAAAGGAATCTCTGAAACAGAGCTGCTTCTGCAAAGCTCTTCACACCCCTATTTAATACAGAATGTTTTTTTGATTCATAAAGAGACAGGTATTCTTATCAGCGAACGCAGTGCGTCGGGGATAGAGTCTATTGAACCGGAAATGGTGGCCTCTATGCTGACGGCTATTCGCAGTTTTGTTAACGACTGGATATCCAAAAACAGTGAGTATTTTGAACTTAATGAGATCGAATTCGGGAATTCGACGATCCGACTCGAAGTGGCGGGATGCTGTTATCTCGCTGTTGTCCTCAAGGGCAGTCTCAATCGTGAGGGGCAGCAGCGTATTGTCAACGTCCTGGAGAGATTGGTAGAAGATAATGCGCAGATGATTACGGAGTTTGACGGAGATACGCAGATGCTCCCTATGGAAGAGATCAATTCGCAACTTGACACACTCACGACGCAGCATGAAAGCAGAGAAAGAAGCTTAAAAAAGCGCAAGCCGTGGGCTCTTTGGATTATAGCAGTCCTTATTATCGCAAGCAGTGTTGTGCTACTGTACCGGGCTTATTTACACAGCAGTGCAGAAAAAACAGCACGGGCAGTACTTTATAAAGACCCTCAGTTGAATCTTTATGCGATTGATGTAAGTGTAGACGGATCCGTAGTCACCTTAGAAGGGCGTTTACCAGCCGTATCTCTGCATAAACGGCTCTTGGAGAGTATCTCCCGGACACTTCCCGAACATATTATAGACGACCACCTTGTTTTGACAAAGACCATACCCACCCATGAGCAAAGTATGTCTATCCTTAAGGCGGTTGTTGATACAATCAACAATGAAGAGGGAAATCGTGTGCAGTTTCAGTTTCAAGGGGGAGTTGTTAACTTGGACGGCCTTATACGAGGAGATCATGCGCATGAGAGACTTCTTATGAACCTATCGGCCCTGCCGGGAGTCATACGAGTCGTTTCCGCACTGAAAGTACGTCCTACGGGTAAGGCAGTAGAACTTTTTTACGCAGTGGATGAGAGTGCACTGCATAAGGAAAATAGAGCCTTGCTTGATGATTGGTTCGAAGTGAACAGGGTAAAAACACTGTTGAAACTTTACCCTGAGGTCGATCTGCTGGTGATAGGGTACTCAGATAGACAAGGCAGTGCAGCAAACAGGGGCTTTATCTCGAAGAAACGGGCAGAAAATGTTTTTGAATACCTGATGAAAAAAGGGATTTCGAAGGAGCGTGTGACAAGTGTTGGCGTTCCGGCTCCTCCGGAAAGTAAGATAAAGGATGTGCCGCACAGTGGTCGGAGTGCACAAATTAAGTGGGTGAAACGATGATAACAAAAAAAGTGGTTTTAGTGGGTGATTTTGCAACGGGTAAAACAAGCCTTATTCGCAGATATGTGGACAATGAGTTCAGTGATGAGTATTTAACGACGATTGGAGTGAAGATCTCAAAAAAATCGGTGTCACTGAGTGCGGCAGAATTAAAAGTGGAAATACAGTTGATGATCTGGGACATTGAAGGTAACACTACCGACAAACCGACAAACCCAGCCTATATAATGGGAGCACATGGACTGGTTATTGTTGTAGATTGCACAAGAGAGAAGAGTATCGCGAATATCGGTATGCACATTGAGGAGTGCCGAAAAGTCCTTAAAGATGTTCCGATCTTTCTGGCGATCAACAAATCTGATCTTATCAAAGATGTAAATGAACTTGAAGAGCTGCTTAGTGGGCTTAAAGATGAGTATGAGACCTTAGAGTTTGCCTGCGCGACGTCGGCCAAAGAGGGGACAAATGTAGAGACTATATTCATTGAACTCGCTCAATCAATGATTGCGACAAGGTAATTGAAATGCATATACAAGAAGTTTTTAACGCCATGTTTAAAAACCATCATTATGAGTACCTTATCGTTAACCAAGAGATGGAAGTCATTGAGTTTTCAGACCGTGTTATAGACTATTGTGATGCCAAGTTGCTTAGAGACGAAAGTATAGATCTTTATGCTCTGGTTCCCGAGTTTTATGGACTTGAAGTACAGTTCGAAGAACTTTTTAGTTTAAAGCGTGATATTATTGAGATCCCTCATGTAAGAAAAAAAGATAAACACTATCTCAATATAAGCGTGCAACCAGGTCGAAGAAATGAATACAGTCAGATTGAAACACTTGTTGTGCTATTTGAAAATGTTACGGAGTTTGTTATCATGCATCAGCGCTCAGTTCAAGATAGGAATGAAAAAGAGCTTTTACTCTTTCAGATAGAGAAAAAGAACCTTATGCTTCATGAATTTAACGAGCATATGATGCAGCTTGTCGAAGTAGAGACAAATAAAAATATGAAACTTAGTGAAGAGATCATCAAGACGCAGCAAGAAGTCATTGCAACTATGGGAGCGATCGGGGAGACACGTTCCAAGGAGACGGGTGATCATGTACTCAGGGTTGCGGAATATTCTCGTGTACTGGGATTAATGGCAGGACTAAACAAAGAAGAAGCAGAGGCCCTGAAAATGGCCTCCCCTCTGCATGATATCGGGAAAGTGGGCATTGAAGATGCCATCTTAAACAAGCCTGATCGACTGAGTGAACCGGAGGCCGAAATCATGAAGACGCATGCGAGAATAGGGTATGACATGCTTCGCGGTTCAAATCAGAAGCTGCTTCAAACTGCGGCCATCGTAGCGCATGAACATCATGAAAAATGGAACGGTGAGGGGTATCCGCGCGGACTTAAGGGCGAAGAGATCCATATCTACGGGCGGATTACGGCAATTTGCGATGTTTTTGATGCATTGGGTCATGAGCGCATATACAAAAAAGCGTGGCCTCTGGAAGATATTTTGACACTATTTAGAAATGAGCACGGAAAACATTTCGACCCAAATTTGATTGATCTTTTTATTGAAAACCTTGATACATTTTTAGAGGTCAAGAGAAGTTTTAACGGCCAGGAAAAAGGTGGCGCATAGGGGAATACTCCTTTGTACCTATGCTACTGAAATATGTAGATTTACGGCCGATCCCATTTTGTAAGGATGATTATGGAACACAGAGCGAGGATTGGCGTTTTTTTTGACGGTACGGGAAATAATAAGTGGAATGACGCATTAATTGATGACGGTTCGCTTAGTAATGTTGCAAAACTTCATACCTTATACCTTAAGAGCGGTCATATAGCTCTATACGCTCAGGGCGTGGGGACGGAGGAGTATACGCAAGAGCATCCGTTCACCCAGAGTCAAATTGACAGTATCCGCAAGGGTAAAGAGAGGAGCGCGTACTACAAAAAGGCGGGTTTGGCTTTGGGTCATGGATCGAGGGAGATTGTAGATAAAAAACTTGAGGAGATAGATGAGGTCATTGCACAAAACAGCGATAAGGAGATCATTGTTGATGTCTTCGGGTTTAGCCGCGGAGCGGCAGAAGCAAGGGATTTTATCAATAAATGTAAAGAAAAGTATGCCGACACACCTTTAAAAGATAGTTTTGGGTTTGTCGGTCTTTTTGATACGGTCGCCTCTATGGGACTGGCGGGTGATCATAATTTTGGGTATACGCTTGATCTTAATGAAGGTTCCGCACAAACAATAGTCCATATTACATCAAAAGATGAGCGGCGTAAAAACTTTCCTCTGGAGTCACTTTTTATAAAAAAAGGATTTGGACTTAAAACTAACATGCAGGAGATACGGGGAATGGGTGTTCACGCCGACATTGGCGGCGGTTACGGTGAGTTTGACTTAACAAAAAAAATCGTTGTCAAAGAGTTTGACGAGATCTTCTATGATGATAAAAAGAGAAAAGCTGTTTCAGCCCGGATTTCGGCACTGCAAAAGCAGGCAGAGACAAAGGGCTATCTGCTTGAATATGAACATGAGATACGTCCTCCCAGTCTGAATGACTGGCAGTTAAAAGCTGTTTTTATAGAGAATAGAACCTTTCAATACGGCCTCAGTAACGTCTATTTAAACCTTATGTATAAGAAGATAAAAGCCTCGGGCATAGAGCTGGTGGATATCACTGTTCTGGGTGAGACGAAAACAGGGTATAGTAACTTTCTTGAACCCTCATCTTATGATAAAAGTTATGTGCATGTCTCTGCATCAGATTATTGGCCTGGGCACTCTTTGGGTGACTGGCTTGCCCATCGTGAAGCAAGAAGCGGAAAAAGAAAAATATATTATAATAATCCGGAAAATGCTGTATAGTTAGAAAAAGTCTGATCTGTTCCTGGGTCGGTGCAGTACGGATTGAATAGCACGACAGATACTCAATCCTTGCAGTGGAAAACATATTTTAGTTATAGGATAATGGACATGTCACATATTATTGCCGAATCGGTAAAAGAGCTCAAAGAGATAGAAGATTTACTGAGTAAGGATGTTCCAACATACAGGCAGGCGTACAGTGACAGAACGGCTTGGATCATGGCCTGTCTGTCAGAACTTGCTTATGTAAAGTTCAACCCGATTGTGTTGGATAAACAGAAAAAATATCTGCTGGAGACCGTGTCTGAACTTATCGGTGAGCAGAAGAAATCCTCTCTGGAGACACTGATCGATCTGCTTGCTTATGATCATAATGAAGAGAAAAACAGGCTGATAGCAGATTTAAGTATTTTAGACATTACCCTTGAAAGAACATTTGACAATAAGGGCACGCAAGCGATCTTATTGTCAAACAGTAGGTTTTATATTTTGGCATTTAGAGGGACGGAGCCTACAAGTATAAGAGATATTAAGTCAGATTTAAAGGCATCAACCGTTCCGTGTGAAACAGGCGGAAAGATCCATAAGGGCTTCAAAGAGGCTTTTGCCCAGGTCGCTATTGATATACAAAACTGTCTTGACTCAGAGGAGATAGAGGCAAAACCACTGTTCATAACAGGGCATAGTTTGGGTGGTGCACTGGCTACACTGGCGACGAAAAAGCTCTCTTTTAAGTATGGTATAGCAGGATGTTATACCTTCGGCTCTCCCAGAGTTGCTGATGAAGAGTGGATGGAAAATGTTAAAACACCTATTTACAGATTGGTTAATTCTGCTGATCCCGTTACTATGCTACCACCGGGGGCAGACCTCGTCAATATGATAGGGTGGGTAGTTCAGGCCATCCCACATTATGGTAGCCCGCTTAGAAGGTATCTGTTGTCACGGTTCGGAGGCTACTATCATGTTGGAAATATGCGGTATCTTACCAATGCTGAAGAGGGAAGATATGAAGAGGCGAAGCTTTTATATTCGGTCAGTATTCTTCGCAGGCTCAGAGCCTATATAAGAAAGGCCAGTACCTGGAAAAAAATACCCAAAGACCACTCCATAACTGTCTACAGAAAAAAGTTAAAATATATTGCACAGAGACGACAAAAGATATGAGAGCGATTAAGTGTTTTTAGCAGATATGGAACATAGACGATGAGAGACAGAGTTGCCGTTGCCGTCGGAGTCGCACTGATCAATAAAGAAAAAAAAATATTAATAGCAAAAAGAGCTGCAGACAAACCTATGCCAAACAAGTGGGAATTCCCCGGCGGCAAACTTGAAATTGATGAGAGCCTCCAAGAGTGTGCCATTAGAGAGATCAAAGAGGAGCTTGAGCTTGATATCGCCATTGATAGCTATGTGGGGTTTGAAGATCTTAGCTACGAGAAAAAAGAGTTCTGCCTACATCTGTATACAGCGCATATCAAGGATGAAGGGCAAAAAGTGAAACTCAATGCGCATTCACAGGTGCAATGGGTAGACTTTGAGGAGTTTAAAGAGTATGACTTTCCTGCGAAGGAGTTGAATTTTATCAAAATCTTAAAAGAGGTTTTGAAAGTATAGTCCTTACGCAGGGCGAAATCATTTCCATAGATGGGCAAGATTCCAGCATTATTAATATTCAGCAGGCTTTAGCGTTCTAGTTTGCACATTTTTGTTATAATTGCACCTATATAACACGAAGGCCGCCTTTTGCAAAACCCGTCAAGTAGCACACAAAAATTCATACTTAAGCTCTTCCCCGAGATCATGATTAAAGGAAGTTCCGCGAAACGACAGATGGTGGGGCAGCTCTATGTCAACTTGCTCAACATTATGGAAAGAATAGATGCCAATATACATGTTAGAAAGTTTTCTGACAAGATTGAGGTTGTCTCACCCGTGAGTGTCCTGCCTGAAGTAAGACAGGCACTTTTAAACACTTCCGGTATCGAGCAGATACTTGAAGCCCTGCAGTTTGATGATATGGACACACTCGATAAGATAAAGGTCAAAGTAGGCGAGCTTGTGGCACAGAGTCTGGAGGGAAAGAGCTTCGTAGTGAGAGTGAAGAGAACAGGAACGCACCCTTATACATCTCCGGAGATAGCAAGAACGGTGGGCGGGTATCTACTTGCTCATTCGAAGGCAACGGGGGTTGACCTCCGTAACGCAGAAGTTACCATCCATATAGAACTTGTGCATCACCAGCTTAATATTATTTCGGCCAAATACAAGGGTTTGAGCGGTTTTCCTATAGGCACACAAGGGGACATTCTCTCCTTGATGTCAGGGGGGTTTGACTCGACAGTAGCGTCTTATCTTACTATGAAACGCGGGATTAAAACACATTTCGTCTTTTTTAATCTTGGGGGCATGGCGCATGAGATCGGGGTCAAACAGGTCGCCTTGTACCTCTGGTCCAAGTTTGGCTCATCCCACAGAGTGAAGTTTATATCGGTTCCCTTTGATGACGTCATCACGGAGATCTTCCGCTCTACTGCACCGACCTATATGGGCGTGATGCTCAAACGGCTGATGCTTATGGCATCAGAACGTATAGCCGATGAGCTTGAGATAGATGCACTGCTTACGGGAGAGAGCGTGGCTCAGGTCTCCAGCCAGACCTTGCGTAATCTCGCACTGATCGATCAAGTGTGCAATAAGCTTATACTGCGTCCGCTTTCAACCATGAACAAACCGGAGATCATGGGCATAGCCGACCAGATAGGAACGCGCCATTTTGCAGAAAACATGCCGGAGTATTGCGGTGTGATCTCGCAAAACCCAATTACCCACGGCTCTTTTAAACGTATGGAAAAAGAAGCAAAACAGTTTGATTATGAAGTTTTAAACAAGGCCGTTGAAGATGCTCAACATATCTATGTGGATGAGATCATAGATGATATAACAGACCTTGCTCCCATAGAAGTGGTACATGATCTTGACTCGGATGATTTTGTTGTGATTGATATCCGCCCGGAGGATGGATGCATCGAAACTTCATGTGAAAGTATCAAAATCCCCTTTCATAAACTCAAAACCGAATTTAAAAAACTCTCCAAAGAGAAAAAGTATCTGCTCTACTGCGAAAAAGGCATCATGAGTCAGCTGCACGCACAATATCTTCGAGATGCCAAAATCTGTGAAGACGTTAAGGTCTATAGACCTGAGTAGAGCCTGTTTTTGGCTTGAGTTTGAGGATCTGCTCATGAAAATGCAGACTTCACTGAAGTACTAGATACCCACATCGACGTAGGCAAGAAGTATTTAAAAGGAACAAGCTTCAGCGGGTATAAGGCACTCTGTTTCTAGAAGCAGTTGGACAACTAATACGTTATAATCGCAAGAAAGATAATCATACGGTGCCTAAAAACAATGGAAAAACATACACTTAAAAGCCTTATTGAAAAAGAGTCTTCCCATAGCGGCGACACGCGCATGACTCAGACCATAATGGAGAGGTTTGTACGGCAGAACAGTGAAGTTATGACCGAGGAGAAAGGCTATATATATTTTAAATATCAGGGCGTGAAAATGGCACTTCTTTCTGATGTAGAGCATGACAGAATGAGAATCATCTCCCCGATAACACCCTATTCACAACTGGCCCCAAAGATCAAAGAAGACCTTATGTATGCTAACTTTCATAAAGCCTTAGATGCTCGCTACGCAGTATCCGAGGACACTCTGTATGCCGTCTTTATCCATCCTCTCTCCACTCTTAGCCAAGAAGAGTTGAAAAGTGCTCTTAAGCAGGTCTCAAATCTAAGACTTAGTTTCGGGAAAACCTACAGCAGTGGGCAACTGGACTTTACAAATAAAAAGTAGAAACCACCTCAGGCTAGGTATAGCTGTCTTGAGATAGTCTCGCCTGTTTTTGAGTATAATGGAAGATAATATAAAAAATGGCCATTCATGGCTGACTCTGTTTTCTTGGTCCCATTTTTTTAATCAGTAAACAATTTTAGAGATGAGGTAACAATGGCCATCGAAACTGAAACCTATTCTGCACTCCTGCTACGCAAACCGGATATGTATACGGTCTTTATGCTCAATGATGATTACACCTCATGGGAGTTTTGCCTGCGTATCATCACATCGGTCTTTCATAAAACAGTAGAAGAAGCAGATACTATCACACACGATATCCATACTAAGGGCAGAGGAGTGTGTGGCATCTACCTGTATGAGGTAGCAGAGACCAAAGCGAAGATCGTTGAAACACAGGCCCGCAAAGAGGGTTTCCCAATGCGCTGTCGGATTGAGCCGAGCTAGTTCATCCCACGGACTCCTCCTATCTCAGACGATGGCGATGCCTCTATGGCATCGAATATATTATAACTGAAATATAAATTTGGTAGTGCAAGTTAATAAGGTTTAATTTGATAAAACGATAAGATTAGAGAGTTGAAACTCATTCGTGCAGATAAGAGTCTGCTCGTTGTTCCGACCTAATCCTATTGAAAAAAAGAATGTTTAATGCACAAAAATTTTAAGCTTTTAGAGTATGATAAAGAGCATATTCTTCATCCCTATGCCCCATCCGTTCCGGCACACGAGCTCCCCCTTGTAAAATCAGCTCAGGGTGTGTTTTTAGAACTTGAAAATGGCAAAAAAATAATAGATGGGATGAGTTCCTGGTGGTCCGTTATCCATGGATATAACGTGCCCGAGTTAAATGATGCAGCTGCCAACCAACTCTCAAACATGAGCCATGTGATGTTTGGCGGTTTGACCCATGAAAGTGCTATCAAACTGGCAAAAACCCTTATAGATATTACAGACGAAAGTTTAGAACACATCTTTTTTAGCGATTCTGGAAGTGTCAGTGTTGAAGTAGCATTAAAAATGGTATTTCAGTACTGGGGTTCACAAGGAAATAAGAAAAAAAACAAGATCCTGTCGTTTTATAAAGGTTATCACGGAGACACCTTTGGAGCAATGTCGGTATGTGACCCGATAACAGGAATGCACTCTGCATTTGATGAGATACTGCATAAAAATATATTTGTTCAAGAGCCAAAATGCGGTTTTGATGAAGCGTGGGATGAAGCCTATATTGAAGCCTTTCAAAAGACGGTAGAAGACAAACACGAAGAGATAGCGGCCGTGATTATTGAACCGATTGTCCAAGGTGCCGGTGGAATGAGAATGTACTCGCCAGAGTTTTTAAAGAGGGTCCGAATGATCTGTGATGAGCATGGCGTGTTACTTATACTGGACGAGGTGGCAACAGGATTTGGCAGGACAGGAAAACTTTTCGCTTATGAATTTGCCGATATTGCACCCGATATTTTATGTGTCGGCAAAGCTTTGACAGGCGGTTATATATCACTTGCTGCAACATTGACAAGTAAAAAGGTCATACAAGGTATCGAATCCAATGGAAATGTTTTGATGCATGGACCGACATTTATGGCAAACCCGTTAGCGTGTGCAATCGCCAATGCAAGTCTTGAGCTTTTGTTAAACTCACCGTGGCAAAAGAGTATCCAGAGAATCGAAGCACAGCTAAAAGATGAACTTCAACGATGTGAAGGTCTTGCTATCGTTAAAGAGACTCGTATACTCGGAGCTATCGGAGTAGTGGAGTTAAATCAAGAGGTGGACCTTGGCTTTATGAGCCGTCTGTTTGTTCAAAAGGGTGTATGGGTAAGACCGTTTTTAAACCTGGTATATATCATGCCGCCGTTTATTATTAGTAAAGATGAACTGACCCATCTGACTTCAGCTGTTTTTGAAGTGATAAAAGAGTTTGAAGTTTATATAGAAAATAAAAGCAGGGAATGATAATGGCCTGAGATTGTAAAAACATGGAGTCAGGCATTAAATACCAATAGTACGAAGTTTTTCCCTTTTATACTTTTCGAAGGAAGCTTAGATAAATACTTTGAGGTGCAGCTTCTGCTTTTAGTGACTTGTACGGAATTTTAAACGCTTTCGTATATTATGGCACCGAGTTTACTAAATCAAGTGTCAATACTGCTTAATGGCTCACTAAAATAATAGCCTTGAAATTCATCTATTTTAAGCTCTTTACATATCTCAAATATCTCTTTAGAATGGACAAACTCAGCAATTACTTTTATATCAAGCTCATGAGCAAAAGTAACAATGGTTTTAATAATCTTACGAGCATTTAGATCCGTGTCTAGATCTTTGATGAGAGAGCCATCTATTTTTAAATAATCAGGTCTAAGTTTTATCATATATGAGAAGTTTGAATATCCAGTTCCAAAATCATCAATTGCAATTTTAGCTCCTATCTCTTTTATATCTATAATAAACTGTTCTACTTCAATAATATTATAAATATTTTCTGACTCAACTATTTCAAAAACGACTCGAGCTTTATTTGGATAATTTAAAAGTTTTGTTTTCATAAAAGATACTGTTTCCTCATTGAGGATATCTTCTGCTGTGATATTGACTGTAAAACTCTGTGCTTTATCTTTAAACATCTCAAATGTTTTGTTTATGACTCGCTGGGTAATTTGATGATAATATTTTGTTTTTTGTGAAATCTCTAAAAAGAAGTATGGACTTAATACTTTCTCCCCATCTTGCATTCTTACCAATGCTTCATATTTATTAAATTGACCATCTGAACCAACGATTGGCTGAAAATAGGTAAGAATCTTGTCATTTTCCAAAGAGTATTTTATTTTATTGATGATATTGATGTTGTTTTCTTGTTTTTCTGTTGTATCGTCATCCTTAGAGTAAACAATATAATCTTTATGTTTTTTATTAGCCTCAGTTAATGCGATATCTGCTTTTTCTAATCGTTTATCCTTGTCAAAACAGATACCCGCATATATACTAATGGCAATGTCAATTTCTTCATCTTTATAATGGAATACCTCATCTTCAACTTTATCTATTATAGAGGTGATAAATGCTTTAAATTCATCTCTTAACATTATTTTGTTATTTAATAAGGCGAGTTCATCATTTCCTATTCTATAAAGTCCTAATGTTTGTTCAGGCATAACTTCAGTAAAACGATTACTAAGCTCTTTTAAAATAAAGTTTCCAGCTTCAAAACCAAATACATCATTAATGTTTTTAAAGGCCCTTATATTGAAAATGGCTATATCCGCATCTGCTTGCGTTCCCATATCCCTAAGTAGAGCATTTCTATTTGGTAGATTGGTAAGGGTGTCAATATAAAACTGTTTTATCAGTTCATCTGATTTTTTTTGATTTTCCAGCTCAAGTTTTTTAAATTCTGTAATATCTTGGATAGTTCCATGCATTCGCAAAGGAGTACCATCTTCTGAGTATTTATAAACCTCGCAAGATGATTTTACAAATAGCATAGTTTTGTCTGCTAATACAACTCTATACTCAAATGATCTCTTTTTATGAGATTTAATAGCCTCGTCAATAAACTGTAAAAAATCCTCTTTATCAACAGGATGGATAAATTTGATGAAGTTTTCAAAGCTTGGTTCGAGTGTCTTTTTGTCTACTTTTAATATGCGATAATGCTCATCAGACCATTCAATTAGCTGTGTAAGTATATTGAAGTTAAAACTTCCTATTTTAGCTACTTGTTGGGCCTGGTTTAGTTGTAATAATCCTTTTTTGAGTTTTTTGTTGATCCTCGCGGTCATATTTTTAGTTATAAAGAAAATTAAAAGTGATGTTATTAAAATAAGTATAAAATTTTTGATAAGTATAATGGCCTGAGATTTTAAGACAGTAATTCAACCAGATTTATTTTCAAAAAAGTTAGAATATAACGAAATATGGAGATAAGTAATGAGTCGAAAAAAAGGTCAATCTTATACAGCAGAGCAG